>Ga0192261_1021_pt1 | contig 40825 bp, 39 predicted proteins | sample Koala_Koa23_G3_FD_131283 | JGI IMG/M metagenome (GOLD analysis project Ga0192261, IMG submission 131283) | Enriched cells from koala feces incubated with labeled cellulose particles, San Francisco Zoo, California, United States - Koala_Koa2-3_G3 ... | reverse complement strand
TGTCCACATGTCTCCGTAAGCCGGCAGGATCGCGATGTCGGTATACATGTCGGCGTTTTGCAGCACTGACGACACGCGGGCCTTGTAGGTGTTGATATAGGAGACGTAGGGCCACCAGTTGTTGTGTTCGCTGAAGTAGGCGCCGTAGCGTACCCATCCCGGGAAAGGAATGTTCAGCGGAGAGTAGTTCACGCCGATCCAGAACGACTAGGTGACCCCCGAGATGAGGCTCATGTCCGAGCCCAGTTTCAGGAATTCCAGCGTAGCGGCGAATACCTGGTACGTATTGGTCATCTCTTCGCAGCTGACTACCCGTTTACCGGTCAGGTGGGCCGCCGAAGAGACGAATTTGTTGATCATGGTGTAACCGCGTCCGCGTCGATAGTCTTCGTTGGACATCTCCTCACCCAGCCGGTGTTTGAGCCAGTTGGTCGTCCACGATTCGCCTTCGGGAATGTCGTATCCGATGCTGCTTTCCAGCGGGAAGAACCCGCGGCCATAAGCCTGTGCCCGCGACATGACGCCCAAATCCTTGCACCATTGCAGGTAGGTGGCGTTGAAGCGTTCGCGCAGCAGTTCGGCTTTGGTCAGCTCGAAATCGTAGCGCATACGGTTGTTCTCATCCTTGAACCGGGGCGTCTTTTCGACCCCGTAATCGAAATTGTAGACATCGCCCAGACGACCTGTCTTGAACATCATGTAGGGCATGTAGGGAACGATGTCGTAACCGCGCCGTTTGATGAACTCTTCACGGAAGTCGGTCGTCCAGTTCATTCCTTCCAGCTCCATCGAGTCGGTGAACATCGTACGCATGCGGCCTTTGAGCGGACCGATCTTGTCCTGAATCGTGTCGGACATGTGGTCCAGGTATTTGCGCACGGCGGTTTTGTCCAGGTGGTTGAGGATCGGACCGGCGGCACCCGGAGCTCCGTTGATCACGCAGGCGAAGGCGTTGACCTGCACCACGGCATAAAAGAAGTGTTTGCCGGCGGGTACCTGTACGCGGATGATTTCGTTGTCTTTCTGGTCGGTCAGGTCGATGGCCTGGTCGATGTTGTCCATGGGGGAGGGTACCAGACTCAGCGAAACGATTTTCATGGTCCGAACCGGGGAGGTTTCGGTGGCATGGGGGTCGACTTTGGCGAAGAGGGCGAACTGCGAGATTTCGTATTCGCAGGGCCCGTCCAGTTCCTGGGCATCGACCAGCCGCACCATGGCGCGTTCATCGCCCCGCAGATATTCGGCCCCGAACGGCCAGCCCGAACCGACCAGCAGGTCGCAGGTCATGTCCAGTCGTTTGGCTTCGTCGAAGGTGACATTGAACATGTCGATCCACTTGTCGCTGAGCCAAGGGGTCGCCTCTTTGAGCATTCCCATGTCGTTATCCCGGGGCGGCAGCTGAATCGGATTGATTTCCACTCCGCCGATACCGGCCTTTTTCATCACTTGCAGTTCGCGGCGCAATTCGTCGGCATCCAGAATGTCGCCGTTCCACCACCACCGCACAAAGGGGTAGTAGATCGAAGCCGGATCTTTGAAGGTTTTATACAAGTCGCTGTCGAAACGCAGGGAGTCGCTTTGGAGAGCCAGTTTGGCTAACGAAGGCGATGTCGAGGCCAAAATCCCTCCTGCGGTGAGCCAGGCGCTGCGGATGAGAAAGGTTCTTCTGTCCATGGTTTTCGGTTCGGTTAGGTTGGGTTAGGTTTAGGAATCCTCTGCAATCAGTTGGCTGATTTTAATGGGTTACAGAATTTAGCGTTCTTATGTTTGTTTTCGTTCGGAAGGGGCCGGTCAAGGCCCGATCCGATAGGTTGGAGCAGAGTCTCCGGGAATCCGTTCCTCAGAACGGTTCCCGCAGCTCTGGGTCCGGTTTATTTTTTAGCTTTGAGCTGTTTGCCATCGGGGGTTTTGCAGCCGGAAACGGTGACGTTGGTCGAAGTACCGGCCGATACCATGGCGGCACCCGTGGTGTCGAAATAGCAATCCGTCATGCTGAAGCCCGTGCAACCGGAGAAGAGTACTCCTTCGCTGTCGGCCGTCTGACGACTGGTAACGGACAGGTTGTTCAGCGTTACGTCTTTGCAGTCGCTGTAAACCATCACGTTGCCGCAGGGATTCTGCAGGTTGATGCCTTCGATCTTAACGTTCGAGCAGTTTTTGATGCTGATCAATGCCGGGCTGGCCTGAGCGACGGTTTCTTTCAAGTTTCCTTTATTGATTTGGGTTTGCACATTGCCCAGCAACAGCGTACCCTGACCCTGGATCACCCCTTTACCGGTTACGGCGATGTTTTCCTGACCTTCAGCGCAGATGATGGCTTTGGTATCGCCGGCAGCGGTGTAGTCATACGGGAAGGTCACCCCTACCAGTACGGCACCTTCGTGGAGTTGGATGGTGACATTGGATTTGAGGTTGAGCGTGCCGGTCAGATAGCGGCCTACATAGAATTCGAGCGTACCGCCACCCTGTTCGCTGATGTGGTCGATAGCTTTCTGGATGGAACGGGTGTTCAGTGTAGCACCGTCCGATTTAACCCCGAAAAACGAGGCTTTGTAGGTGACTTGGGCCGAGAGGCTCAGCGTACATACGCTCGCCAGAGCGAGGGCGATAAATTTCAGCTTGTTCATTGTATTTGATTTTATGTGTTTGACGAGTGGATGTCTTCGTTATTTAATCTCGATGTTCTGGGATTTGTAGTCGAAGAGTTGGTTTTTCCCTTCGCTGTTGGGTTCGATGTACTGCATGCCTTCGAACGTACCGCCGTTCACGTCATCCAATACGATGGCCGGACGATAATCCGAGGCCAGGGCTTTGAACGTTACGTTTTTGAAGTGGATGCCGTTGGCGTGGCGGATATACATTCCCCAAGCGGGCAGTTCTTTGAACTGAGAGAATTCGGGGTAGCGTTCGGGCTGTTCGGGAATACCGTCCAGTTCTTCGGGGGTCAGACCTACTTTGGCATAGTAGGGGTTCCCGGCACCCGGGTAAACGATTTCCACGTTTTCGAGCGTTACGTTTTCGATTTTGTATTCAGGCAGACCCACGATGCTGGCCGGAGAGATGTTACGCGGCAGGTCTTCGATCGGGCCTTCGTAGTTGTAACCGGCATCGGCTTTGTGGAACGGTACTTCGGCATATACGTTTTTGATGGTAACGTCTTTCATGACGGGTTCTTTGCCTTTGCTCCAGCGGTTACCGATACGCAGGTAGATTACGTTACCGGTGTTGATCGAGCGAACGCCGTCCACCAGGATGTTTTCGATGTGAGCACCATCCACAGCGGCGAAGGTGATAGCCGAACGATAGGTATCGTAGATGGTCATGTTGGTGACGGTGATGTTTTTGAAACCACCGCGGGAAACGGTACCGAATTTCAGACCGTTGGCGCTCGAACGACCTACGCAGTTGTCGATCAGGACGTTTTCGCACATGTGTTCGGCGCTGTGCGATTTGAGGCAGAGCACGTCATCGGCGGCATCGAAGAACGAGTTTTTGATCACTACGTCTTTGCAGTCCACGATGTCGATCCCGTCGTTGTTCCAGTACGATTTGCTGTCTACATAGATGTTGTCTACATACAGGTTTACGCACTGATCGTAGGTCTGGTTCCAGCTGGCCGGGTCACGCAGGGTGATATCCTTGATGGTGATGTTTTTGCATTCGCGGAAATAGATGTTCTGCGGACGGTTCCATTCGCGGGGGCGGTCCAGGGTGATGAGGTCATTCCCGGGGTTGTAGCCGCGGTGGATGAGGTTCAGGCGGTTGTTGGCGGTGATGAAGCCCCGGCCGTTGATCACGCCCTGACCCGTGATACCGATGTTTTCCTGGTTGATCGCGAAGATCAGCGAATGCCAGGCACATACTTTTTCAAAGTTGTAGTCGAGCGGGTTGGTCGAACCCAGCAGGGTGGCACCCCGTTCGAGGTGGATCGTAACGTTCGATTTCAAATAGATCGAGCCGGTCACATAGCTTCCGGCGTGGAAGACCAGACGACCGCCGCCATTTTCATGGATGAAGTCGATGGCGTACTGGATAGTGTTGGTGTTCAGAGCGATCCCGTCGGCTACGGCACCGAAGTCTTGAACATCATAATCTTTGGCCGAGAGCTGGAAAGTGGCCAGCAGCGCAATGGCCAACGAAAGTAATTTAGTCATGCTTGCTTTCATGGTGTGTTTGGTTTGATTTATGATTGATTTGATTTTTATTTCTTTTGAACGATACCGGTCGTTTTATAGGTGTGAACCTGTTTTTTGCCGCCACCCGGTTCGATGTATTTCAGGTTTTCGAGCAAGGCACCGTCGACTTGTTGCAGCACCACGGCCGGACGATAGTCGCGGGCCAAAGCCTTGAAGGTGATGTTTTCCAGGGTGAGGTTTTTAGCGTGGCGTACATAAAGTCCCCAGGCGGGCAGCTCTTTGAACTGCGAGAATTCGGGATAACGGTCGGCCTGTTCGGGAATGGCATCCAGATCGGCCGGTTTCAGTCCGCAGTAGGCATAGTTGGCATTGCCGCCGCCGGGATAGACCAGTTCGATGTTGCGCAGGGTGACGTTTTCGATGTCATGACCTTCCAGCCCCACGATGCTGGCCGGAGAGATGTTGCGCGGCAGGTCTTCGATGGGGCCTTCGTAGTCGTAACCGGCATCGGGTTTGGCGGTCGGGATTTCGCAGTACATGTTCTGGATGGTGACGTTTTTGAGGGTTCCCACTTCGCGACCTTCACCCGTCCAACGTTTGCCGATACGCAGGTAGATGGCGTTCCCGGTGTTGTAGGCATAGAGGCTGTCCACCAGAATGTCTTCGATTTTACCTCCGTCGGGGGTGGCGATGGTGATGGCCGAACGGTAGGTGTCGTACACCTTGTTGTTGATGATGCGGATGTTTTTGTATCCGCCGGCCGAAACGGTGCCGAATTTGATCCCGCTGGCGCTCGAACGGGCGACACAATTGCGTACTTCGATGTTTTCGCAACGGCTGTTGGCGTCATGCGATTTGAAGCAGATGGCATCGTCCGTGGCGTCGATGAAGCTGTTGAGCACCTTCATGTCTTTGCAGTCCACGATGTCCAGCCCGTCGTTGTTCCAATAGGCTTTGCTGTCGACGGTGATGCTGTCCAGCACGATGTTGCTGCATTGGTCGTAGGTTTGGACCCAGTCGCAGGTATTTTTGATCAGGATTCCTTTGATCTTGACGTTGTCGCATTCGCGCAGGTAGATTCCCCGGGGACGGCGGCGGCTGGGCCGGTCGTATTTGAGGTCGTCGTCGAGAATGCCCTGATGGATCTGGTCCATCATGTTATAGGCCAGGGTACGGCCCTGTCCGTCGATCACACCCTTGCCGGTGATGGCGATGTTGTCGACGCCTTTGGCATAGATCAGCGCGCAGTACGGGGTTTCCAGGTTGTAGTCGTAAGGGTTAGTCGAGCCCACCAGCACGGCCCCTTCGTTGAGGTTGATCGTGACGTTGGGTTTCAGGAAAAGAGTCCCTGTCAGATAGCGTCCCACATAAAATTGAAGCGTCCCGCCCCCTTTTTCGCTGATGTAGTCGATGGCTTTTTGGATGGCCGTGGTGTTGAGGGTGGTCCCGTTGGACTTGATGCCGAACAGGGAGGCGTTGTAGTCTTTGGCCGATACCTGAGTCAGGCAGAGCAGGCCGAGCAGCAGCGCCGCAAGTTTACATCTGTTCATTTGGATAAGAGCTGTTTGGTTAGTTAGGTTTAGTTCTGAGGGAGTGTCGGAAACGTTTCCGGACATTCCGTTTCAGAAGAGGGTAAGCCCCGGAATTTGCTCCGGGGCTTCGAAGGTTACTTGTACAGGGTGACCGGACCGACCATCCCCATCGACTGAACGAGTTGTTCTTTTCGTCCGGCCGTGAATTTTTGGGCGGTTTCGTTGTCGGTGAGCGTACGCATGTAGTTCCCCATGTTGGTGACTACGCGTACTTCGATCTGGTTGGTGCCCGGTTGCAGCAGTTCGGCGATGTCGTAGATGCGATTGCCGAACCATTTGACCTGACAGGGCTGTCCGTTGACATAGAGTTCATTGATTCCCCAGACTTTCCCCAGATTGAGAATATGTTCGCCGGGGTTTTTCACTTCGAACGAGGTGCGGTAAACGATCGTTCCGGTGAAGTTGACGAACTCGGTTTCCTTCAGATCGACCGGATTGTCCATATGGGTGTTTTTTACCCAGCCTTCGCGGGAGTGACGCAGTTCGACATCCCAGCCGGTCAGGGTCTGAGAGTCGCTTCCCGATACGGGCAGCGGATTCCACATCGTTCCTTTTTTCGTCTTGTCGAAGACGATCAGGCGCGATTCGGCCGGCCCCATGTTCAGGTCGTAGCTGCCGTCTTCATTCAGTTCGATGCGGTATTTTTCACCGGTATCGGCATCCCAAACCCACGGATAACGTTTGCGGGTGATCTCTTCCGAGAAGGTGATCCGCGAACGTTTGGGCTCGTGCATGCTGGCGTTCAGGAAGAAGAACAGCTGGCTGTCGTCGTCGGTGATGTAGCGGTTCTGCATCAGGTAACGGTCGGGCGTATCGATGGTCAGGTAGTGAGGCAGATCGTATTTTTCCATCACCTCTTTGTACCATTCCAGGTAGCGGCCGTCGGCGGGTTTTTCCAGCAGGATGAACTGGTCGGGGAACGCTTTGAGTTTTTCGACCCATTCTTTGACTTCCTGATCGCGTTGCTGGAAGTCCATCAGACCCAATGATTTGGAGGGATAGCAGCCGATGCAGAATACGCGTCCGCCCTGCGAAACCATTTCATAGAGTTTGGCCAGGGTCGAAGCGCTCGTGCCGGATACTTCCACCAGGAAGAGGGTCCCATAGGCTTTGGGTCCATAGCAGAGTTTGCCGTCGCGCACTTCGCTCTGATTGATCAGAATTTCGGTGGTGATATCGGCGGCTCCGCCGTTTTTGTGGATGGCTTCCCACACCAGCGGCATATAGGGTACGTTGAGTTCTTCGGGGAAGGGATCGGTCTTCACACCTTCGTCGGTCCACATGTCGTAGTTGGCCGTCAGCAGCGCGATGTCGGTATACATGTCGGCGTTCTGCAACTGCGACGATACGCGGGCTTTATAACGGTTGAGGTATTTGAAGTACGGCCAATAGTTGTTGTTTTCGTTGTGGTAGGAACCGTACTGTACCCAGCCGGGGAACGGGGCTTCGGGGGGCGAGTAGTTGAACCCGTGCCATACCGAGTGCGTAACCCCGGAAATGATACTCATGTCGGAGCCGATTTTCAGGAATTCGAGCGTGGCGTTGAAGACGTTGTAGGTGTTGGTCATCTCTTCGCAGCTCATGATGCGGCGGCCGGCCAGGTGCATGGCCGAAGAGACGAACTTATTAATATAGGTGTAACCTCGTCCGCGGCGGTAGTCTTCGTCGCCCATCTCTTCGCCCAGGCGGTGTTTCAGCCAGTTCGAGGTCCAGGATTCGCCTTCGGGGATGGTATAATAGAGGCTGTTTTCCAGTTGGAACAGACCGCGGCCGTAAGCCTGGGCGCGTGAATCGACGCCTTTGTCGCGGCACCATTCCACGTAGGTCATGATATAACGTTCGAACAGCAGTTCGGCTTTAGTCAGTTCGAAGTCGAAGCGCATGCGGTTGAGTTCGGCCTGCAGTTCGGGGCTTTTGGTGGCGCCCACGTTGCCTTTGATGACGGCTCCCAGACGCCCCGTCTTCAGCAGAATGAACGGCAGATAGGGCATCATGTCATAACCGCGGCGTTTTTTGAATTCGTGGGCGAAGTCTTCGGTCCAGTTGCTGCCTTCCAGTTCGAGACTGTCGGCGAAAAAGGCGCGGATATGATCTTTGAGCGGGCCGGTTTTGCGTTCGATGGTATCCGACATGCGGTCCAGGTAGCGGCGAACGGCCCCTTTATCCATGTGGTTGAGGATGGTTCCTGCGGCACCCGGCGCCCCGTTGATCACACTGGCGAAAGCGGTGATCTTGACCGTTGCATATAAATAGTGTACCCCGGCCGGCACATCCACGCGGATGACTTCGTCGTGGCATTTGTCGGACATGTCCACGGCATCCGACAGGCTGTTCATCGGTTCGGGCACCAGTTTCAACGAAATGATTTCGAATTCGCGGCGCGGATTGGGGTCGGTCACCTGCGGGTCGACGTTTTTGAAGATAGCCAGCTGGGAGATTTCATAGGTGGTAGGACCTTCGATTTTTTCGGCGTCGATGTAGACGGCCTGGGCGCGGTCGTTTCCTTTGAGGTCTTCCGAACCGAAGGGCCAGCCCGAACCTACGATCAGGTCGCAGGTCATATCCAGTTTTTTGGCTTCGGCGAAGGTGACGTTGAGCATGTCGATCCATTCGTCACTGAGCCATTTGAGGGATTTTTTACCCAGATCGTCACCGGTCGTCGGGAAGGAGATGGGGTTGATTTCCACCCCGCCGATACCGGCATCTTTGAGCAGGTGCAGTTCGCGAACCAGTTCCCCGGCTTCCACTTTATCTCCGTTCCACCACCAACGTACGAAGGGATGGTATTTGGAGGCCGGATTTTGGAACTGTTTGTAGAGATCGGAGTCGAAGCTCAGCTCGTTGCGTTTGGCCTTGACGGCGACATCGGCCAGGGCGGGCGATACGGCGATCACCAGAGCTCCGCCGGCCAGCATGGCGCTGCGCTTCAAAAAGGTTCTTCTGTCCATCGGTCAGTTATTTTGTAGGTACTTTCGTGTATGAATATGAAAAGTTTGCGTGTTCGGGTCGGAATCTCTCGGGGGTTCATTGGAAACCGTCTGAGCAGGTTCCTGCAAGGAAAAATTTTTACGAAATTAAGGATAATATTCGAGATTTCCTCGTTTTGCCGGTCGTAGAGGGCCGATCGTTCTAAAAAATCGAGAGGTTTGAGGGGGGAACTAAAATTCCACGGAGGTTGTTTTGTCTGTTAATAAACGAATCGAGGGCGAGTGATGCGTGGAATTTTTAACAAAAGGGAGGGTTGTTTCGTCCAACAGTGAGGGTTGAGTTTCTATATCAAGATGAAAATCGGGACGATTTTCCGCAGGTAAAGTAGTATAGAGTAGCATAGCGAACGGAAGGATGTTGTTCGGGGGAAGGGTTTTCTTCGAGAGAGCAAAGAGGGGTGCCGGGCAGATAGGGGCGAGAAAATACCGATTTGGGGATCGTATTTTGGGAAAAATATTTTCGGATGAAATTCCGGGCTGCCTGTTTGATGGCAATCGGGTCCTGTCGTCAAATTTGAGAAGGACCTTTTCGGGGAAGAACATTATGATATGTGCCCGGGAATTCATATATTTGTTTCTCTTGTTGCAGGCGATATATTCGGTTTGAACCCCGTTGTTTTAGACTCTCCGGGGCCGTGATGTTCCGAGTCGTTTATAACGGACCTGCCATATCCCTTTCTTGATTATTAATGCATACGATAAAGAATCGATCCATGAATGCTATGAAAAAACTGACGTTATTTTTCCTGTTTTGTGCCGTCAGCGTGTCGGCGCAGGATAAATTCGCCGATATTGCCACGGGACACTATCAGTTGCGGCGTGAGCGGCTCATCGAACCTCAACCGCCTCGGTTGGATACGTTGTGGCTGCCGGTAGAGCACGATCCCGGAGCCGTGTTCGAACCCATGGAGGTGATCGATACGCCGGAAGAGCTGCAGGCTGAACTGGCTCGGATGAAAGCCCAGTATGCGCCCTTTATGCGGGATGTGGCTCCGCCGTTGGAGACGATGCGTCAGCGGCTGGCTCTGGAAACGTTCGACTGGCGGATCGAGACGCCCGAAGATCGGGGAAATCTGCCGGCCGTTTTGCGGGGAGAAGGCAGCTGGGAAACGGTACGTGTGCCTCATTTCGGGGCACCGCTGGGCCGGGCCGTGACCTATTACCGCAAGGAGGTGGACGTGCCGGCCGAGATGTTGGGTACAGGGTCGCTGTTTGTCTGCTTCAAAGGGGTAGATTATAAGGCGCAGGTTTATTGGAACGGCAATTTGGTGGGGACGCATACGGGATTTTTCGCGCCTTTCGAATGCGAAATTTCCAAGGAGGCGCGTCCCGGGAAAAACGTGCTGTTGGTGAAGGTCGAGAACGACTACACCACCACGGGAACCAGTATCGCCCGCGAAAACGTGCGCGGTGACAAGATTTATGCCGCCACCGGGTTGGGATATGATGATCCGGAGGTAGGATGGCACCACTGTCCGGCCGGAATGGGCATTTATCAGGACTGTTACCTCGAATCGCGGGCCGATATGCATGTGAACGATATATTCGTGCGTCCTCTGCCCGAAAAGTCGGCGGCCGAAGCCTGGATCGAGATTAATAATTATGATTCGGTGCAGCAGCGCACCCAATTGTTGATTTCGGTCTTCGGACAGAATTTCGAGCAGACCGTTGTGCGGGATATGAAATACACTCCGCGTTCGACCTATGTGCCAGGGGTGGGTGACCTGGCCAAACCGACCGATAATCAGAACATCGAACTGAAGATGGGTTATGGCGTGAATTTTCTGAAGATTCCCCTCGAGATGAAGGATTTCCGATGGTGGGATATCGAACATCCGTGGCTCTATCAGATTCAGGTCAGCGTACTGGACAGCACCGGACGGAAGATCGACGGGGCGGTCCGTCAGTTCGGCATGCGCACCTTCACGATGGATACCCTGAGCCGTCCGCGCGGGATGATGTACCTGAATGGACGTCCCATCCGGTTACGGGGCGCCAACACGATGGGCCATTTGCAGCAGTGCGTCTATAAGGGTGACACCACGCAGCTGATCGAGGATATTTTGCTGGCCAAGATCTGCAACATGAACTATCTGCGTCTGACTCAGCGTCCGGTGCAGCCCGAGATTTACGACATGTGCGATCGGTTGGGATTGTTGAATCAGGCCGATCTGCCGTTGTTCGGTAGCCTGCGCCGCAACCTGATGGCCGAAGCCGTCAAACAGGCCGAAGAGATGGAACGCCTGGTGCGTTCCCATCCCAGCACCATCATGGTGACTTATATTAATGAACGTTTCCCGAATGCGGAGGGACAGCCGCAGCGCAGTTTTGCTGATTTGGAAGAGTATGAACGCCTCTTTATGGCTTTCGATCAGGCGGTCTTGCTGGCCAATCCCGACCGGGTGATCAAGGCGGGGGACGGCGATTACGATCCGCCTTCCCCGGGACTGCCCGACAACCATTGTTACAACGGCTGGTACAACGGTCATGGTTTGGGACTGGGCAAAATGCATAAGGGTTATTGGCAGATGGTCAAACCCGATTGGTATTATGCCTGCGGGGAGTTCGGTTCCGAAGGGCTCGATCCCGTAGAGGTGATGTATAAGTATTATCCGGCTTCGTGGTTGCCGCAGACGCCGGACGAAGAGAAAACCTGGAATGCCAACCGGATTCCGCAGGCGCAGACCCACCGTTTTCATTATATGTGGTACAATACCCAGCATTCGTTGCAGGATTGGGTGGACGCCAGCTGGGAACATCAGCGTTGGGTGACCAAGTTTACTACGGAGGATTTCCGGCGTGACAACCGGATGGTTTCGTTTGCTATTCATTTGTTTATCGACGCCTTCCCGTCCGGCTGGATGAAGACGATCATGGATGTGGATCGTCAGCCCAAACCGGCTTATTTCGCCTATCGGGATGCGTTGACTCCGCTGATGACCTCCCTGAGAACGGACCGTTGGAAATATTTTGCCGGAGAGACCGTTTCGCTGGAAGCCTGGGTGTGCAACGATACCGATCGGGTTCCGGAAGGGTATACGCTCAGTTATCAGCTCGAACGGGGCGATCGTGTCGTATTCGCTCATCGCATTCCGGTCAAGGTGCCGGCCTGTGAGTCGGCCTATCAGGGCTCGATTGCGTTCGATGCCCCGAAGGTGTCGAAACGGACGACCTATCGTCTGCGGGTGTCGCTCAACGATGCGGATGGCAAGCCCGTGCATCAGAACGTAGAAACCTTGGAAGTCTTCCCGGCCGAGAAACCCATCGTCCGCAAGGTGTATGCTTTGGGGAATAAGGCCCGGATGTTGGGTGCCGATATGGGGTGCCAGACGGTATCGTCTCTGGCGGAGGCTCAGGTCGTGTTGATCGACGATTATGCGGCTTATGAACGCGATCGCGAGGATATTGACGCTTGGGTGGCCCGGGGCGGAAAAGCCATTTTGTTGGAACTGCCGGCCGGAGAGTATACGGTGGCGGATACGCCGGTGCAGGTGGATAATACCACTATGGGGAAATACTATTTCGCTTCGCCACTGGTGGATCATCCAGCCATGAAAACGTTTCGGCCGATGGATTTCTGGTTCTGGTACGATCCGTCGACGGGATATGTGACTCCGTTGTTGGGGCAGACGTTGGCGGCTCCGGACTGGACGCCGCTGGTGTTGAGCGGAAATTCGAACTGGCTCGAAGACAAGGGCCCGGTGATGGCGGCTTGCGAGTTGCGTCATGGGCGGGGTGTGTTCCGGATCAGTGAGGTGATGCTGGCCGGTCGGGTTACGACGAATCCGACGGCGAGACTGTTTGCCGAAGGGTTGCTCACCTGGTAATGTGGCCCGACATCCGTTTGGTTGAATAGACAGAAAACCCCTCCGCTTTTCATGAGCGGAGGGTTTTTCCGTTATGGAATTAAGAGAATTTGAATCGGGGAAACGGCGGTCGGTTATCGGGTGCCGTTGAATTCGGCGATGGCATCGTACATGGCGACGATGTTCTGCGGAGGTACGTCCGGCAAAATGTTGTGGACGGTATTGAATACGAATCCGCCTCCGGGGGAGAATATTTCCAGCCGTTCCAGTACCTGTTCGCGCACTTGGGCCGGAGTGCCCCGATTGAGCATCGAAGCGGTGTCGATCCCCCCGCCCCAGAAGGTGACGTCGGCGCCGAATTCCCGTTTCAGGAAGGCCGGGTCCATCCCGGCGGCATTGGTTTGCACCGGGTTGATGATTTCGATACCGGCGTCGATCAGGTCGGGCAGCAGGGCGGCAATAGATCCGCAGGAGTGGATGAACGTATGCATTTGGCTATGGCTCTTTACATAGTCACACAGGATGCGATGGCGAGGTTTGAAGAGTTTTCGGTAGGTTTCGGGACTCATGAATGGGCCGGAGATCATCCCCAGATCGTCTCCGAACCGGATGATGTCCACGACATCGCCTACCGAACGGCATACTTTTTCCAGGGTGGCCAGGTGGCGGGTCATCAGCTCGTCCAGCAGACGTTCGACGTTGCGTTCGTCGCAGAGCAGGTCCATCAGAAAGTTGTCCATGCGGCGCAGGAAGGTGCCCCATTCGAACAGGTTGCATCCGCAGACGATCATCAGGGCCTTGTCGGTTGTTTGCCGCAGTTGCAGGGCTCTTTCCCGCAGGGTGTCGTAGAAGCCTTCGTCGGCCGCATGATCCCACGGGGAATGGACGTGGCGGGCCCACAGGACTCGTCCCATCTCGGCATCCAGATCGCGATAATCGGCCGGATAACCGTCGGCATAGGGGAAATAGGTCTGGTCGAAGAAGGTGGCTCCGACCGGCATTTTGGTGAGGATCCGTTGACCGTCGTCATCGTAGGTGGCCCAGGAACCGTCGGGCAGGTGGACCGGGTGGAAATTCTGGGGGTAAAAGGCCTCTTCTCCGTTGGAGAGCGTAATGGGATACCAGTCTTCCGGCCGGGTGTTGAAGGTGCGGCCGATGTCCAGCACATCGATGCCGAAACGTTCCAACAGTTCCATGTCGGGTTGAGCCAACTGTTGCACGACGTCGTAGATCAGGGTCGGTTTATCGAGACCTAAATGGCGGACGAGGTTGTTGTAGGCGATGGCTGAAATACCCGAAGAAGGGGTGGCTCCCAGATCGATAGGAACCCGGTCCGGCGTTTGGTGGTTGATGGCGGCTAAAATGTTTTCGCGAGAGGTCATGATAGGTGAAATTTTTCTCTAAAATAGCGAAATATCCTCGAAAATCGCGGGGAAAACTGAAAAATTTCTATCTTTGATTTTGTTTGAAACGAAGAAAACGAGATGAAAAAATGGATATGGATGAGCCTGTTGATGGCAGGATTGGGCGGGGTGTCGGCCTATGGGTCGGAGCCTCAGGAAGTGCCTTCCGTGACTTTGCAAACCTCTTCGGATACCCTTTCTTATGCCTTGGGGCGGTTGATCGGAACCAGTCTGATGCGTTCGGACAGTGCCATGTTGAGGCAGAATCTGAATCAGAAGGTGTTTTTTGAGGCTGTAGCGGAGTGTTTGTCCGGTCAGGCGGGTCGCATGAGCGATCAGGAAGCGACGCTTTTCCTGCAGCAGTATAAGAAGAGGTGGAATCAAAAACAACAGGAAGCGATTCAGCAGGTGGGCGAAGATTTTTTGGCGGCCAATCGCAAACAGCCGGGGGTTAAGACGACCTTCAGCGGGTTGCAGTATCGCATTGTCAAGAAAGGGGAAGGGGCCCGACCGACCCCTACGGATGTGGTGCGGATTTATTACACGATGAAGCGGACGGACGGAACGGTGATCGACTCGTCTGACAAACGGGGGATTCCGATGGATACACCGTTGCGGAATCTGATACCGGGGGTAATCGAAGGTATGCAGCTGATGCCGCTGGGGGCCAAATATATTTTTTACCTTCCTTCCAAGCTGGCTTATGGATCGCGGGGTGCCGGAGATCAGGTCCGGCCCAATGAAGCCCTGATTTTTGAGGTGGAATTATTGGATATTGAGGCCGGATCGGGAGCCGGGTCTACGGCGGCTCCGATGGGCTTCCATTGATAGGTCCGACGGGAAAAACGTCGAAGAGAGTAGATGGATAAACGGGGCGGAGACTTCTATGAAAGAAGTCCCCGCCCCGTGTCGTGTGTTACTGATTATGTAATTTGTGTCGTAGCAGATATCCTGCGATTAACAGGACCCCTAAACCGATGATCCAAAAGAGCAGAGGTGTGCGTCGGGAGGCGCTTTCTTTCTGAAGGATCTGATGCTCGGAGGCGATGGATGTTTGTTGTTGACTGCGGACCGAGAGCGTATCGGTTTGACGATTGCTTTGGGTGTGCGCGCGGTGGGAGATCTCTCTACGGAGGATTTCTTGCTGGGTTTGGGTGGTGGTGCGGCCTTCCCGATAGAGTGTCATGTCGGCTAGTAGAGGCCTTTCTCCACGGAGAGAGTCGGGCGGTTGATCGGTATCGTATAGTTTCAGGTGTAGTTGACTCCACTCCTCGGAAAATATTTCTTGTACCTGGATTCCTTGTTGACGGTTATTTTGCGTGCTGTCTGTTGCAGTGACGGTTTGTTGTTGATGGAGTAGGGTGTTTTCGGTATATTGGTCTTCTTGGAGGTCGGTCTGGGTGCGATTCTGTAGGGTGGCTTTGCGAGGACCGCAACTGCTCAAAAGACCGATAAAAAGAGCCAGTAGAGTGATGTTTCGATTCATAAAGCGAACGATTTGTGTTGAAAAGAAACGGGAATGTCGTTGTGCGGAAGGTATATTACGCTTCGAAATGAAGGGCGTTGATGCGGTTTTTCCAGCCATTGAGGAATCGTTTTTGACGGGGATCGTTTCGGACGATCTGATCGACGAACTGCAGACGGGCTTCCTGAATCTGATTGAACAGTGTCTGAGCGGGGCGGTTATGGAGGGCTTGTAAGGTTTGTTTCCCGACCACGCCGTCGGCGGCGACGCCCAGAATCCGTTGAGGAATTTTGATGCCGTGTACCCCAGAGGCCCACACCCAATCGACCAGGATATTTGCCAGTGATTGGTTTTTGATCTCGTCAGCCCGCCATCGATCCCAATAGTGGGGTTTCAATACTTGGAAGATGACTTCTTCGGGGGTGAGCAGACGGAGATCGTCGATATCGATGATTCCGTCACCGGTTTTGTCGTAGCCGACCTGGCGCCAGGTGGAGAGGGTGACTCCGAGGTTTGTCGCGCCGCCCCGATCCAGCGGGTCGTCGACGAAGCCTCCTTCCCAGTTCAGGATGAAAGAGGCCAGTTTGTGAATGTCTGCCATCAGTGTAAGGGAGTTAAAAGCCGGTTTGCGGTTCTCGGTCAAGGCAACCGCGGCGGTTACAGAGTTTGAAATTGGCGATTTGCAGTTGAATGGAGTAGTCGTGTTTTTCTTCGAGCAGTTTGAAGATGGTGTCGCGATCTTTGGCTTTGTCGGCCCATCGTTCGTCGAGCAGGCGGTTGAGGCGCTCGACTTCATTTTCGCGTTTTTCAGCGATTTCTTTCCATTCGTTTCCGGCCAGGATGGCGTTGTTGGTCTCTTCGTGGACGGCTTCGGCTTTTTTGATGCGTCGGGTTTCGCGCCACAACCATACGCCACCGCTGCCTAACAGAAGGTTGAGAATTAGGGGGATGAGATCCCAGATGTCAGTCATAATCGGGTTGTTTTAGGAATTGAAAAAGAGAATAAGGTGTCAGAGAAAGCAGATGGGGCTTGCCCGGGGCAGGCGGACTTCCGCATCGATCGGTTGCGGGTTAGGCTCGGAGCCGATACAGTTGGATGAAGCGTTTGGGGTCGAAATCGTTGGAAAGCGGCCATCCGCCATCGACAAAGGTCTGCAGCTCGAGCCGGTAAAAGGCAAAGCAGGGTCCGAAACGCGTTTCATAAGCAACAGCGCTTATGTGCAGGGTGGCATCCAGTCCGGCGCCGACGATTTCCAGTTCGATATCCAGATCGTCGACTATGCCGAACGTTTCGTTTTCGAATCGGTCGAGCAGAAAGTCGTATTGGGAAGAGGAGAGATGGAGCATGGGGGAGACGGTCAGAAAAATCACCGAAGCATCTTTCGGTGATGTGAAAATAGACTCATCTCCTGCGTTCCGGAGGATATGAAATTGGAATTTTTTGCAGATGCTTGGATTTTCCGGGCTGACAAGCCTTTGAGAACGGTATGTTCTGTCAGAGGAGAAAATGGTTGCAGAAAGTAGGAATATCCCCTGTTGGTTGTCAGTAGTGCCTGCAGCGGGCGGAGGGTGTACGGAAATGTACCCGTCTGGATTTTAGAATCTGTCTCGGAAGTCAGAACAGCAGGGCATGGTCGGACAGAAAGTCAAAAAAGGCTTGTCGGTAATTTTCGGAGATGGGAATGTAGTTTTTCCCGAAAACGATACGATTTCGTTCGATCGTTCGGATTTTGGCCGGTTGTACGATGAACGAGCGATGGACCCGAATGAATCGGTCGCCGGGCAGTTGTTCTTCGAGGGATTTCAGGCTCATTAACGACAGAATCGGATGACTTTCGCCTTCGATATGGATTTTGACATAGTCTTTCAGTCCTTCGATATAAAGGATCGAGTCGAGGGGAATCTGTTGCAACCGGTATTCGGTTTTGACGAAAAGACTTTTCGGGGAGTTTTCAGCGGGGAGAGCCGGATGGTTTTCGGCTTTGTTTTTCATTTCGAACCACTCTCAGGCTTTGTTGGCGGCGCTGAGGAAGTCGGCGTAACTGATCGGTTTGAGTAGGTAGTCGACGGCATTGACGCGGAATCCTTCGACCGCATAGCGGCTGAAGGCGGTGGTGAACACGATCCGGGTCTCCGGTGGAAGCATGCGAGAGAGTTCCATGCCGTTGAGTCCGGGCATCTGGATGTCGCAGAAGAGCAGATCGACCGGGTGATCCCGCAGGGTGCTGAGGGCGATGGTTCCGCTCCCGAACGATCCGCACAGGGTCAGGAATGGGGTGTCGCGCACATAACCTTCCATCAGCTCTACGGCCAACGGTTCGTCGTCGATGATGGCACAACGCAGTTTCATGAGTCACGCAGTTGAAGGGACAACGAAGCCGTATAGGTGTCGTCGTCGTGTCCGTATTGGAATCTGTATCGGCCCGGATAGATCATTTCCAGCCGTTTCGACAGATTTTTGAGGCCGATTCCGGAGCCGCTGCGATCCGAAGCCGGTTTTGGGAAATAGCTGTTTTTGATCGTGCAGTTCAGCTGACCGTCCGTTTCGTGGAGGTCGATGGTGATATGCGAAGGCATTTCGTTGCTGACGCCGTGTTTGAAGGCGTTTTCGACCAGCGAAATGAACAGCAGTGGAGCGATAGGCGTTTGGGAAGGCTCGTCGGGCAATGCAACGAAAACCTTGACGTGATGGGGTTGCCGGATGCGCATCAGTTCGATGTAATCTTTCAGGAAGTCGATTTCGGCGTTCAGGGGAACGGTCGCCTGACTGCTGTCATAAAGTACATAACGCAACAGTCGGCTCAGTTCGTGGACGACTTGTTGGGCGCGGGGTGGATCGATCTGGATGAGCGAGTAGATGTTGTTCAGGGTGTTGAACAGGAAGTGCGGGTTGAGTTGGCTTTTGAGATTTTGAAGTTCAGCCTTGGTGTGACTGTGTTCCAATCTTTGACGTTCGGTTTCGGCTTTGTACCATCCTCCGGTCATGCGGATAGCGACGCTGGCGCTGACGACCATCAGGTAGAGCATGGCGTTTCCGGCAAAGAATCGGACGGTATGCTGCCAGGGTCGAACCATCGGAGGGTGCACGCTGTCGGGAGGAAGGATGTAGCGAAATACCAGGTGCGTAAGGATCATAACGGCGCCGATGAGCAGGAGATTGCAGCCCAGAAAGCGTCCGAGTCGTCGGGAGAAAAGGTAGCGTTCGATCAGGCCGAAGTAGTTGGTGTAGAAGACGGCCATGAAGGACAGGGGGACGATCAGAAAGCGCAGGTATTCGGCTCCGGTCATCAGAGGACGGTTGGGGCCGGTGAAGAATAGCGGCATGCCGAGTACGACGGCCCATGCGGTCAGATGGACCAGCCAGCCTGAATATTTCATAGGGAAGGCGCGCATAAGTAGGTTAAATCTACGGATTATTTTCGATTATTCATAGCGGATGGCTTCGATCGGGTCGAGCATGGCGGCTTTTTGGGCGGGATACCATCCGAAGAAGACGCCGGTGATCGTACAGACGGCGAAAGAGAGGAATACGCTCCAGGGCTGGATGTAGATAGGGAAGGCGGCGACGATATTGACCACGATGGCGGCACCGATGCCGAACAGTACGCCGATGAGGCCTCCGGTGACGGAGATGAGGATGGATTCGATCAGGAACTGGGCGAGGATGTCGCGGCCTTTGGCTCCGATCGACATGCGGAGGCCGATTTCACGGGTCCGTTCGGTGACGGAGACGTACATGATGTTCATGATGCCGATCCCGCCGACCAGCAGCGAGATGCCGGCTACGGCGGCCAACAGGACGGTCATCATATCGGTGGTGGAGGTGAGCATCGAGGAGAGTTCCTGTTGCGAGCGGATCGAGAAGTCGTCATCGTCCGTGGCTTTGAGTTTGTGGTTGGTCCGGAGGATGTCGGAGATTTCGTCGATAGCCTCTTCCGTATATGCTTCGCTGAGGGCCGAGCAGACGATTTCTTGTAAATGGGTGATGGCCAGGATGCGTTTTTGAACGGTAGTATAGGGCGCAATGATTAGGTCATCCTGGTCCATCCCCATGCTGTTATAACCTTTGCTTTGCAGAACGCCGACGATGCGGAACGGAATGCTCCCGAAGCGAATGACCTTTCCGACGGGGTTTTCGCCGTTGGGGAAGAGTTCGTCGACCACGGTTTTTCCGACCAGACAGACTTTGGCGGCGGTTTTGATATCGTGTTCCGAGAAGGTGTCGCCGTCTTCGACCTTGTAGCGGCGGATATCCAGGTAGTCGAGGTTCACGCCGTAGACCGTGGTCGGGGTATTGTTGGCCCCATAGACGGCTTGTCCGGCGCTGTTGACCGATGGCGAGATGTAGGTAACATATCGGGTTTTGTTCTGAATGTCTTCCAGGTCGGCGAGCTTGAGCGATTCCATGTCGTCGGCATCGAGCCGTACGCCACCCCGCATGTCGCCTCCGGGATGGATCATGATCATATTCGACCCCATTTCGCTGATTTCGGCCTGAATGCTTCGTTTCGAACCCTGCCCGATGGCGAGCATCGTGATGACCGATGCTACGCCGATGATGATGCCGAGCATGGTGAGAAACCCTCTCAGTTTGTTATTGCTGAGGGCCTTGACGGCGATTTTGAATAGATTGGCGAAGTTCATCTTTAATCTTCCTGTTTAGGTAGGTGGGCCAGCGCTTCGGAGGCGCTCAGTATTTTGGGGTTGCGGGTGTCGTCGGTGACGTGCCCGTCGCGCAAGGTGATGTTTCGGCTGCTGTATTGGGCGATTTCGGGGTTGTGGGTCACGAAGATGATGGTTCGTCCGGCGGCGTGCAGCTGTTGGAAGAGGACCAGCACTTCGAAACTGGTGCGGGTATCGAGGTTCCCGGTAGCTTCGTCGGCCAGAATCACCGCAGGGTCATTGACCAGCGCCCGTGCGATGGCTACGCGTTGCATCTGTCTGCCGGACATCTGGTTGCTTTTGTGCATCAGACGGTCGCCCAGTCCGACGGCTTTGAGGGCTTCAATGGCTTTTTGGTGACGCAAAGCCGCCGAATAAGCGGAGTTATACATCAGCGGAAGTTCGACATTTTCGATGGCGGTGGTTTTCGGCAGTAGATTGTAGTTCTGGAAAACGAATCCGATTTTCCGATTTCGCAGGGTAGCCCGTTGATTTTTGTCCATGGTTCGGACGGCGACGCCATCGAGGTAGTATTCGCCCGCGGTGGGGGTATCCAGACAGCCGAGCGTGTTCAGCAGGGTCGACTTTCCGGAGCCGGAGGTACCCATGATGGTGACGAATTCCCCTTCGGAGATGGAGAAGCTGACCCCTCTTAACGCATGGACGATTTCGTCCCCCACCTGAAAGTCGCGTCGGATATTTTCCAATTTGATGACCTCTTTCATGACGCTATTTTTTCTTTTGGTCGCCTCCCGGAGGGGATGGCATGAAGGGGCTGCGTTCTGAGGCGGAGGACTGGGGAAGTTCGGTGGCGGCGTTGAGGCCGACGGCCACTTCCTCGCCATCGCTCAATCCGTCGAGAATTTCGGTCATATCTCCGCTGGCGGTTCCGGTGGTAACCCTGCGGGGCGAGAGGCTCGAATCCTTTTTGATCCAGATTTCGCGGGTTCTCGGTGTTTCGCTGAGGGTATCGGTTTCGATACGGAGGCCCAGTTGGGCGAGCAGTTCGGCATCGGGAATGAAGCGCAGCGCTTTGGTCGGCACGGCCAGGGCGTTGTCTTTTTCGATCGTGAAGATGGTGACATTGGCGGTCAGGCCCGGTTTGAGTTTCAGATCGGGATTGTAGGCCGTGATCACGACTTCGTAGGTGACGACACTCGATTCGGTGGTGGCTTCGAGGCGGACCTGTTCGACGGTTCCGGTGAACGTATCGTCCGGATAGGCGTCGACCGTAAATTCGACGCGCTGACCTTCGCTGACCTGCCCGATGTCGGCTTCATCGACATCGGCCACGACTTGCATTTGGGTCAGGTCGTTGGCGATGGTGAACAGGGTAGGGGTTTCGAAGCCGGCGGCCACGGTTTGTCCCTCTTCGACCGCTCGGCTGATCACGACGCCGTCGATCGGAGAGGTGATCGTGGCATAGTCCAGGTTCTGTTTTACTTTTACGATGGAGGCCTGGGCCTGTTCATAGGCGTTTCGGGCCGTTTCGTAGAGGTAGAGCGCCTGATCGTATTCTGCGTCGCTGACGAGTTCTTTTTCGTAGAGGGTTTTGGTACGGGCGTACTCTTTGGTGCGGTATTCGTATTCGGTTTTGCAGCTGGCCAGTTGAGCCTGGGAGGACTCCAATTCCGCCTGCAGGGTGACTTTATCCATTTCGGCGATCAGCTGTCCGGCTTTGACGATATCGTTGTAGTCGACATACAGTTTGTCGATGATGCCTGATACCTGGGTCCCAACTTCGACTTCGGTCACCGGTTCGACGGTTCCGGTGGCGGTGACGGAGTTTCGGATGGTGATACGGCTTGTCGGAGCGGTTTCCAACGTGATGTCGGCTTTTTTCGACGGGTACAGCCATACCGCCAGTCCGGCGGCTACGATTATCACTCCGGCTCCGATCAGCCTGCTTTTTCGTTTCATGTTATGGGGTTTTATTCGTTCGTATTGCCTTGGTAGATATCCAGCAGTTCGATGTTCAGCAGGGCCATGTATTTGGCTTGCAGTTTTTCCTGTTGGGCGGTGGAGAGTTCGTTTTGGGCGGTGATCAGTTCGACGGTGTTTTTCATGCCCACCCGGAATTGTTCACTGGTCAGGTCGAAACTCTGTTGGGCGTAACGTTCTTTTTCCTGAGCGGCTTTGTATTGGGATTGGGAAGAGATGGCGTTCAGGTAGGCCGATTCGACTTTTCGCAGGAGTTCCTTTTCGAGGTTTTGCTGTTCCAGTTGGTTGTTGGAGACGGTGATGCGCGCTTTATTGACGGCGGTTTTGTTTTGGCGGTTGGAGAAAATGGGAATGCTGAGAGTCAGCCCGACATTTTCATTAAACCGGTTCCAGACCTGACTGCCGGAGAAGGATTGGCTTCCGGACATATGGCCGGTTCCCAAAGAGGCTGATAGGGAAACGGAGGGAAAGAACCCTGCGCGCGCCTGTTTTACTCCCAATTCGGCAGCTTCGACTTCCAATGCGCCGCGTTTGATTTCGGGCATGGCATCCAAAGACCTGGCGTAGATGGTGGTCTTGGCCGGAAGAAGCTGCAAAACATCCTCCTCACTTTGTTCAGGCGCGGCAAGGTTCATTTCGTCCGTTATATCGAGTTCGAGCAACTGTTTGAGTTGCAATTTGTAATCGTCCAGAGTGGTTTGAGCGGTGACGACCTGGTATTGGTCGCTGGCATATTGGCTTTCGAGTTGGGCCAAGTCCACTTTCCCGATGGATCCGGCTTTCCACATTTCTTCGGCCCGATCGCGCTGGGCTTTGGAGACATTGGCGGTTCCGATGGCTACATCGACGGCTTCCGAGGCATAGAGGGCCTGCAGATAGGCTTCGATAATTGCTATTCGTATATCGTTTTCGTTTTCAGCAACCGAAAGAGCGTTGATCCGGTTTTGGAGGGTTTGTTGTTTGACAGCGGTGCGCAGTTTGCCTCCTTCGAACAGGGTGATTCCGGCGTTGATTCCATAGGTTCCCGTATAGCTGTCCTGATCGACGGCATGGGAGGAGGGGTAGTTGGTGTAGCCCTGGGAGGTCGAGGCCGACAGGGACGGGAGCAAGGCGGCTTTCGCTTGTTCGGTATCTTCGAGGCCCGAGAGATATTCGTTGCGATTTTGGCGCAATTGAATGTTGTTTTCCAGGGCATGATTCAGGCACATGGGCAGGGTCCAGATTTTCGTGCTGTCTTGGGCCGACACGAATTGCCAGCTCAGCAGGCAGAGACATCCGATCCACAGGGTTTGTTTCATGGCTTTTGATTTTGTTACAAAGCTATCCGAAGCCACGCGCGTAAACAATTATAATAGACGAATCGGCTGATTGGGTGGACGAATGCACTGAATTTGTCGATGAAAGTTTTAGCATGATGAATGGAAATAAGCGGAATTTTATCGAAGTGCAGTCTTGGCGGATTTGCAGTTTTATTTTGCAATTTATCATTGTGTGCATTTATTGTGAACTTTTGTTTTATTTGGCTTTAATAAAGTATTGAAAATATTTTGAGATTACGGATATTTATTTTATATTGTATTATATAAGTATTATATATTGTATAGCTGGTAGGGTTTTGGGCAGATAGGGCTATGTGTTTCTTGCAGATTGAGTCGGTTTTCTGTCGGGAAATTCTGATGAGAAACCGGGAAAGAGTGCTGGTTTTGAAAATGTTTTGCAGGAGACAGGCAAATGGATTCGTTTGAAAATATCCTCCGGAGGGATAGATAACTAATAACCTAAAACTACCATGATGAAAAAGATTTTTTTACCCATACTGTGCCTGTTGGCATGGGTGGGATGTTCGCAATCGGAGATCGAGCATCTTTCTCCACAGCCCGACCCGTTGGAAACGAAGACGAAAGAGCGACTGTATATAACGGTACGTTTTTCGTTTGTACGCACGGAAGGAGTGACACCAATGTCTTATATCCCGCCTCAGCCTACGGGAAGCAATGAATTGCCTCCCTCAATTACGATTTATGAACAAGGGACTTGTGTTTATAGTGCTCAAGTGTGGGCGCAAATGCAGACCGAATCGGGAAACATGATTACGGCCAATAATCGGATTCAGTTTACTTTGCGGGATGTTTTTGTGGTTCAGAATGCATATTCTGCACCGTTGGGTGCTGCCGAAGTGGATATTATAGAGTGTTCTCCGACGGCTTACTCGGGATTCATGCCGATTATTCAGTCTACATCGACGTATGTTGATCAGGAAAGCATCCAGTTGTCGCCGGCCAGTTTGAATACGCAATATGATGTGCACTGGAATTTTGAAGGGATTCCGGTGCATTCTCCCGCCGTTAATCCGGATCCGGAACCCGAGCCAGATGATCGAGAAAATCGTATTTCCATAGAATGGAATGGCAGTTCGTGGGATTTTGTAGCCGAAAAGCCCGTTGCATCTACGATTGTCATTGTAGGGGCGGGGCCTCAGACCAGCGGTTATGAATGGACCATGCACGAAGGGGAGACTCGTATTTCGACTGGGAATACCGATCCGGGATTTTCCATTACGGCGGTGATGCCTCAGTCAGACAGCCAGTATGATTACGTTTTTATCTGAGAAAAGAGTTTGCCTTGGATCAATTAAATACAAAAAGGGATCTGTATAGATCCCTTTTTGTATGGAGCATGGATATGAAATTTGAGGGACTCTATTCCGAATCTGCCTCTTTGGGGTATGATTTGGAGCGCAAAGGTTGTCTTGTGTTGGCTTTTGGGGGTCTTCGGATGGCGGAACCCAAAAAGAAAAAAGCCTTCAAGTTCATGAACTTGAAGGCTTTGGCTTCGGATTGACGTTCTTTGTTGCCATCCTTGGCGGAGAGAGAGGGTTTTGAACCCGACTCCGCTATATGTCTGAGAGTCAAATACTTTCTATTTTATCTTCTTTGACAGGTAACGATTTGGAAACTAAGCGTTCATTTTTTGTCCGAACCTGTCTCAAAGAACCTTTATTACAGTGCAAATATAAATATTCTTTTTTATTTACACAAATTATTCTTATTTTTTTGTATACAAAAGTCTTTGATTGGCTGTTGTTTGGTGGTTCGTGTCTTATTTAAGCAGACAGAAGAACATTTTATTGATTGGATTAAGATTGATTGTGATCAGAGTATTCGTTATCGCTTTGGTTATTTTAGATTTGAGACAGGGGGCATATAGGTATATATATACCTATATGCCCCCTGTCATAACTAAAACAAACACTAAAACTCAATTATCATGAAAACACTGACCTCATTGCCCCTGTTCGACCTGCTCGAAAAGTCTACACGGAACCATGTTTTTACAGACACCGCCCTCGATGCCGCTTATGATGATTTCGTTTTAACACTCGCTTCGCTCTGCGATACCGAGACCTCACTTCCTCACCTGATGCGTGTACTTTGTTATACCCGCTTAGAGTTTACCGCCTTACAGAAACAAATTCTGTATACTTGTGGTGCTGAAAAAAAATGTAGCCATAATATGCCACAAAGCCATTGAGATGATCCGCTGCGAAGAACAGACGGCCTGTCATTATGCAGAACGACCGCAGCCTCACATGGAAAGGCTGACATGGCAGGACAGCAAGACCGGTCTGTGCGAGATTATCTTCGCCTGGCAAGCCAGAGGCTCCTTCGGGAATATCCCCATGACAAAATTAGCGGCCTACATTCAGCAGGTATTCAATATCGACCTGGGTTCCAACCTGAGCCGCACACTCGGGGAGATGAGGCTGCGTAACGACCCCACACCTTATCTCGACAGTATGACCGATGCACTCCTGAGAAAAATGAAACGGACAAAAATAAAACGGTAATCGGATCGACATAGGCATCAGTTATGGGTATATGACCGACTTAAAAAATCTATCGAGCCGCTAAAATTCGAAAATCAGGGAATAGGTCAGCTCTTACACCTGTTCCCTGATTTGTCTGCATACTACTGTATTTTGAGTGCATCGTTCAGATAGTTAATGCGTTAATATGCATTCTTGCGTATGAATCGCTCTCATAATACGCAAATAGATATACATTCTTCTATATTTTATACCTCTCATAATCAATCTATTGTAAAAATATCCGACAGAAATCCATACCGTATTCTGTATATCGCCTTGATCTAACCCAGACCTTTGCTGTAAGTAATTTTAAATAGCAAAGGTTATGGAAGTTATCACTTTCGACTCGGCGGCATTCCGTAAACTGCAAGGCGACCTGAATAAGATCATGGAGTTTATCGAGGAGCAGCAAAAACGGCAGCACGACCCGTCGGCAGACGATGAGATGTGGATCGACAACTACGATGCCTGTACGTTCCTCAAAATCAGCGAGCGTACGCTCCAGCGACTTCGCGCCGCTAAAAAAATCACCTATTCGCGTTTGGACCGCCAGGTCTACTATCAGGTGAAGGAGATCAAGCGGATGCTACGAAACCATCTGATCCGCAGCAATGAGGAATACCTGCGGGATCTGATCGAAAACCAACGACTCTATGCTGAGCAAAGACGTGCTGCTAAGCCGAACAAATAACGGTCTGGACGTCTTCCGGCATTACATTCCGGGGCCGTGGCGCGTAGGTCGCAACTTCCTCAATCCCCTCTATAAGGATACCAAGCCCTCGTGTAACGTTTACTTGGACCGCCGCAGCCGTCAGTACCGGCTCAAGGACTTCGGCAACGATGACTATAGCGGTGATTGCTTCGCTTTCGTGGGGCGTCTCTTCTCGCTGGACTGTGCCCGGCCGGAGGATTTCATCAAGATCCTGCGGATCATCGACTCAGACCTGCATCTGGGGCTGGAAAGCGACCAGAGGCCCTCGGCCGCTGTATCCAATGAAATCATAGCCCGTAAGGCTGTACCCGTACCGTTGGAGCGTGTGAGTCGTCCGTACCGCTATGCGGATAAAGCCTTTTCCGAACAAGAGACAGCCTATTGGATGCAGTACGGCATCGGGCGTAACACACTCGACCGCTACCATGTAGTATCTGTCGGAGAGTACAGCAGCCGGAATAAGGACGGTGAGCCTTTTACACTGCGTTCTTTCGAGCAGATGCCTCTATTCGGATATGTCTTTCCGAAGTACATCAAGCTCTATCGTCCTCTGGCCGATAAAATGCGCTTTCTCTATGGCGGCGATCCGGGTGAGAACTACTGCTTCGGGTTAGAGCAACTGCCAGTACGTGGCGATACGCTCTTTTTGACCGGAGGCGAAAAGGATGTGCTCTCGCTGGCTGCACACGGTTTCTATGCCGTATGCTTCGGTAGCGAAACCTGCACCGTGCCGCCGGCCCTGATCCGTTCGCTCTCGCACCGCTTCAAGCACATTGTCCTGCTTTATGATATGGACTCCGTAGGGGTCGAGAGTGCCTGCCGTCATGAGCAGGAACTGCGTCGTTACGGGGTCAAGCGTCTCGCGCTACCCCTGTCGGGGATCAAGGGAGAGAAAGACATCTCCGACTATTTCCGTCTGGGCCATAGCGGGGAGGAGTTCCGCGAACTGTTCGTCCGTTTTCTGGACCGTATTTACGAGGAGACCTTCGCCATGCTCAAGCCCTGCGAAGTGGATCCCGTACATCCGCCGGAGGTGCCGCGCACCATCGTTTCTATCAGTGGCGTCCCTTTCGGTACGCAGGGTAACCTGCTCTGCATCACGGGCGGCGAGGGCAGCGGGAAAAGCCACTATGCCGGAGCACTTATCGCCGGAGCCTTGGCCGGGAACGCAGAAGCCGACACGTTGGGGGCGACGGTAGCCGGTAACGAGGCCGGCCATGCCGTGTTGCTCTACGATACGGAACAATCGCTACCTCAGCTCTACAAAAACATATCGGTGATCCTACGCCGTTCAGGCATCACCATGCCTCCGGAATCGTTCAAAGGCTATTGCCTGAGCTGCATCTCGCGGCGCGATCGTCTGCAGGCCATCGTGCGGAGCATGGATCGGTACTACTATCGATACGGCGGTATTCACTTGGTGGTGATCGACGGCATCGCCGACCTGATCCGCTCGGTCAACGACGAGAGCGAGAGCGTTGAGCTGGTCGAAGAACTCTACCGTCTGGCCGGCATCTACAACACCTGCATCGTTGTGGTATTGCACCTTGTCCCCAGCGGCATGAAAATCCGCGGACACCTCGGCTCGGAGATCGGCCGTAAGGCTGCCGCTATCCTCTCCATCGAGCGGGATGAGAAACGCGACCTGTGCTGCCTGAAAACGCTCAAGGTGCGCGATGGTAGTCCGCTGGATGTTCCGCTGCTCGAATTCGGCTGGGATAAGCAGCGGGCGATGCACGTAAGCCGTGGCCAGCGCAGCCCTGAAGCTCAGCAGAGCCGTAAACAGGAGGAACTGAGGGCGCTGGCCGGAGAACTCTTCCGTCAGCGTAGCGAATACTCTGCCGTAGAGTTGCGTGAGGCAATCTGCCGGATGCTCGACGTGGCTGAGTCTACGGCCAAAAGTTATATCCGCTTTATGAAAGAGAGAAAAATCGTGGTCTGCAAACCGGGATCGATGGAACTGATCCCGGGACCTGCCGACCGCTAAAACCCCGGATGCGTATGGAAATGAGCAAAGAAGAATTCATGATGCTGCACGAAAGGCTCCTTGATCGTCTCGATCGGTTGGAGCATAAGATCGAGTCGCTCACTACCATCGGCGGCAAGCAGATGCTCGACAACCGCGACATGCGTCTGCTGCTGAAGGTTTGCGACCGCACACTGCTACGCTGGCGTCGCAGCCGCAACCTGAGGGGATTTCGAATCAGCGGCAAGGTTTACTACATGGCTTCTGATGTCCACCGATTCCTGCAAAGCGAGTATTATCGGAAAGAAGAACAAAATCGCAATAGAAAGAATAAAAACCACTCCCATGAAAAAGAACAGTAAAGTAATCGTGCTGGAACGCAACCGTTTTGCGATGCTCGTCAAGGTCCATCGTAAAAGTTTGCTGATGCTCGAGGTACTGACCTACATTTGTCGAATACGCAACATCGACCTGGTCATGACGCTCGAAGAGGTGTGCCATGTATTGCGCATGGATGCTGCCGTAGTCGAACAACATCGCCACAAGGGGTTGCTGCGCAGCTATGAGGAAAACGGACTGCGTTTGTACGAGGCTGCCGATCTGGTCCGGCTGAAAGCCGCGCTGGACATGATCGATATCTACCGCCGTATCAACAAGGCGGCCATTATTCCCTCATCTTCTAAATCCAAGTCCAAGTAGTATGCAGCACGATCCGGCCCATGTATTCCGATGACCGCCGTCTTGATAGAAACGAACAAGAAAACGATACGCGGTCAAAATCATGTCGAACCATTTGATAACGATGCATTATGAAAACACCCATCAGTTATTACGGCGGCAAGCAGTCCATGCTCAAGGATATCCTGCCGCTCGTTCCCGAACATGATATCTATACGGAGGTTTTCGCCGGAGGCGCCGCGCTGCTCTTTGCCAAGGAGCCCGTGCGGGTCAATGTGATCAACGACCTGAACGGTGAGCTGGTCAACTTTTACCGTACCGCCGTGGCGGACTTCGATGCCCTGCGCCTCGAGGTGCTGCGCACGGCCCACAGCCGAGAGCAACACAATGTGGCGTGGTTCATCTACCGACATCCGGACTATTTCAGTCCGGTCAAGCGGGCCTGGGCCGTATGAGCGCTTAGCCGGCTGGGATTCTCAGGCGTGTTTTCGTCTTCCTTTTCGTATACCCGTACTACAGGGAAAGGCGCTGCCAGAGTCTTCGCAGCCAAAAAACGCTTTCTTCCCGAACTCAGGGATCTGCTCGAAAAATGCACCATCGAGCAGGACGACGCCCTGAAAGTGCTCTCCCGCTTCGATACCCCGACGGCCTTTCATTTCGTGGATCCGCCCTATGTGGGCTCCGATATGGGCCATTATACGGGAATGTTCAACGAAGATGACCTGAACCGCCTGCTCGAGGTGCTCTCCGGAATAAAGGGGAAATTCATGCTGACGATGTATCCCCATGACCTGATCCGCGAGTATGCCGGGCACTTCGGCTGGACGATTCGTCCCGTACAGCGTACCGTGACTGCATCTAATACAAAGCGGCGCAAACAGGAGGAGTGGATGATTACCAACTATTAACATCACAACAATGTGGACGAAAAAGGATTTATTGAAAGAAGTATACCGTCTCCGCAACATGATCGCCGGGGAGAAAGGCACGCAGCAGATCGCCTTGGATAAGCTCGAGAGCGATTACCGTTTTCAACGAGAGCTCAGGGACTCGAAAGGCTATGAGCTTCGGGAGCAGATCGATGCACTCAACAGGGAGTACACCCGGATCGTCGAAGACAAGCAACGTAAGGTGCGAAACGATGCTTACTTTGCCACGCCCGAGGGCGCTGCACACAAACGACGGCTGGAAGAGGCGATCGCACAGAGGCAGCAGGCATGGAAGGAGCATCTGCGGCAAAGTATCTCGTTCATCGAAGGCCGCCTGCAACAGACTCTCGGCCCGCATTGGGGTGTGAGTCGCTATAACGAGGAACATATGATCATCGGTGTTATCGATGTGGCAGGTTCCACTCCGCAACAGCGTAAGTATTATTTTGGTCAGGATATAGATATCTGGTATGAGGATCGTATGGGGCGCGGCACGAATAATGTCCGATTCCGTGCCAACTGCGGCACTACCGGTGGTTTTGAAATGGAAGGAGGAGGGACTGTGGGTGAGTAGGCTACGTTCTACGTTGGAGTTGGGCGACTGTTATCCGACCGGAACCTCGTTCGGGATATCCGCCACACGATGGCCACGACCGTACAGGTCGCAGGCAATCTGAGCAATGAACTCGCTCGTCTGCAAAAGGAACTGGATGATCCGCTGACAGAACGGAAGCAGACAAGTCTGGCTTCGGCTGATGCAGGGAAAAACAAAGTCGTCAGCACCACTTTCCGAAACAACGGGGAATAAGATAGGCACTAAAAACAAAGCAAGGGACACACGATTCCATGTGTCCCTTGCTTTGTTTAATTGATCGTGTAAATATTATTCCAATACAGTATCCATATGAGAATAGTTCAGCAGATTGATCTCTCCCGCACTGTTTTCCAACGTACCGGCATAAATGACGGCTTTACCCACTACCGGTTCTTTGATCCATTTATTCATCTGTTTTAGTGCCTTTTCAAATTCCGTATGATAGGTCATCGCCGATTTGATCTCGATGCCGTACAATCCGGTTTGTTTCCGCAGTAACAGGTCAATCTCGTTCTGATTCGAATCCCTGTAAAAATAAAGGTTGCTCTCCTTACCCTGATTATATCGCTGTTTTAAAGCCTCCATGGTCACGAAGTTCTCGAACAATGCCCCACGCATTTTGTCCCGTGCAAGTTGCGCCGGAGATTCGATGCCGAGTAGGCTGCAGGCAAGCCCCGTATCGGTAAAATAGAGTTTGGGCGTTTTGGTCAGCCGTTTACGGGTGTTCTCAAAATACGGAGGCAGTAAAACTACGATATACGATGCCTGCAAAACGGACAGCCATGCAGCGATCGTATTCGAACTTACACCCACCTCACTCGCCAATTCCGATGCCTTGAACAACGAGCCGATACGCCCGGCACAAAGCCGGATAAACGTATGGAACTGCATCATGTCCTTAATTTGCAGCAGATCGCGCACGTCTTTGTCGAGATATGTTTTTACATACGCCGGATAAAGGTATTTCGGAATATTCCGCCCGGCATAAATCGCCGGATAAAATCCGTCGAACAACAATTCATCAAGCGTTTTTTCGGCGGCCTGCTCATGTATCTCGGAATAGGCCAGCGGGAGCAACTCGAAAACGGCCGTACGCCCGGCCAGCGACTGCGAAACCTTCTTCAGCATGGCGAACTGCGAACTGCCTGAAAGAATGAACCGCCGGGTGGGATCTTCGTCCACCATACCCTGAATATAGGACAGCAGGTTAGGCGCGTTATGCACCTCATCGAGAATCATTCCTTCGACATGCTGGTTCAGAAAAGCGACAGGATCATTCTCGGCAAAATTCCGCACGTCGAGGTTTTCTAGCGAATAATACTGTAACTGTGGAAACAAGTTACGGATCAAGGTTGTCTTGCCCGACTGACGCGGTCCGGTGATCGTAATGACGGAGAAATAGCGGAATGCCTCTTTAACCTCATCGGATATCGATCTGTAAATATATTGATCCTTCATATTCTTTATGCAATTTTGAAGTTGTACTGCAAATATGCATAAAAATAGTATCGTTACCAACTTTTGTGTGTGATTAAATTCCCGGTAAATTCCAATCGACACATAAAAGCGACATACGCCGGGTGTTTGTTTTTGTCGATATCCGACTACTTCGGGATATCCGCGACACAATGATCTCGACCGTACAGGTCGCAGATAATCTGGGCGATGAACCCGCTCGTCTGCAAAAGGAACTGGATGATCCGCTGAAGGAACGGAAGCGGTAGAAAGCGTAATCGGGAAATACGATGGATAAACAATTCAAACCGCCTAAACACAGCTATGGTATACGCTCATGAAAATCCATCAACTGTTACGAATTGACACTTAATTATAGTATTTTTGTAGAAAACAGATTACATATATGGGAACTATAAAAATTGAAAATGCATATTCTCTCAAAGAAGCTTTTAGATCAGGGGTGAATTTATTCGTAGGAGCTGGTTTTTCCGTTGATGCAAAAAATAAAAAAGGCGATAAGTTGCCATTAGGAAAAAATTTAGCTTTAGAATTGTGTGAAAAATTTGGTAAAAAGGCAAGTGATAACTTGCCAAAGATTTCCACATTGTTAGAGAAGACAAATCGTGTGGATTTCTATAAGTTTCTTATTGAGAGATTCACAGTTGCAGAATTCCCCAAATATTATTATGCTATAAATAAGCTGAATCTTACAGGTGTTTATACTACAAATATTGATAATCTTATCTCAGAAATAGTTTCTGCCAACCCTCATAGATATTTACATAATCAGGCTCAAAATGGAGTGCCTACTGACTGCAAAGCCATACCATATCTTCCATTACATGGAAGTGTTGCAGATGCTGAGCCAAATTTTGTTTTTGATGTTGTTTCTTTGGCAAATATTTATAACGATGCAAGTAGAATATGGTCCTTCTTGAGTCATGCAGTGGAGAAATACCCAACAGTCTTTGTTGGATATGGGCTTAATGACAGTTCTACAATTCAGGCATTAACTTCTCAAAAAACATTTAATAATGCTCAAAAAGAAAAATGGATATTATTAATTGAAGATGACGAAGATGATAGAGAGTACTATAAATCTTTGGGATTTAGCATAATAATAGCTACTACTAAAGAATTTTTAGAGTACATTGAGGAGGTATCGTTAGATCAGGGAGCAATAAACTCCCAAAAAAAGAGTAACGAATTAACCTCTTTGTTAAAAGGAAACTTAATTCCAACGAGCATAAAAGGTCAAGTAGTAAGACCTATTGATGAATTCTTTAAAGGACAAACGCCGACATGGGGAGATATCATCAATAATAACATATATAAAACATCTCATTACCACACAATTCACAACTCCATATTTGTTCCCGACAAGCACATTATAATAACTGGAGCTCCGGTTACAGGAAAAACCACATTGATGATGCAAATAGCATATAATGTGAAATATAATGGAGAGAAGTTAATATTTAACAACCTAACATTATCAAGTGCTGAATATTACAGTAAATTAATCGGAGATAAAGCAGCTCTTATTTTTATCGAAAATTTCACGGATGACATAAATGCATTTCTGAAGTTGGCAGAATTAAAAAATGTGAAACTTGTGGGGGTCGATAGAAGCCACAATCTTAATATGGTAAATCACAAATTCCCGGCAAATAAGTATGAAATAATAAACGTAACGCAATTAACCGAATCCGACACACAAAATATATTTGATTCTTTGCCTCCGTCGATTCGAGGAAGGTCGATCAAAAAGGGAAAAGGAGATCAATATGAAGATGATTCATTATATGAATTCGTTATAAGAAATATAAAAGGCCAGAATGTTGCAAGCCGGTATGATGAGGTTCTTAAAAAATTGGAGCAAGAACATCACAGGTTAGCGGAGTTTTTAGTGCTTTGCGGCTATATGCATAGCTCTCGTGTCCCATTGTCTTTGGAGGTAGCATGTAGTTATTTTAGTGATCCCAATCAACTATATAATTATAGAGATGTACTTGAGATGAGAAATGATCTCGATGATCTATTGAAAGATTATTATAGTAATGAATTGTTGGATCAGAATATGGATTTCTACTATCCCCGATCTTATTTCATCGCAGAATCAATAATAAAAAGTGCGTCCAGAGACGTTTTAAAAGAGGTAATGAATAAGGTAATTGACAGAGTGCCAACAGTGCAAATATATAATTATCACACATTCAAGAAGCATGCTTTTGATAAAAGTATTGTTTCAAAGGCATTTCCTGACTGGAGTGAAGGCAAGGAATTCTATGAGAGAGTCTTTTTGTATGACTTTAAAAACCCATATGTCTTGCAACAAGGTGCGCTATATTTGTCTATGAAAAAGAAATATCATGATGCTTTTTCTTGGATTGATAGAGCCATAACAATGACGAACAATAAACATTTCTCAATCCGTAACTCGCATGCGATAATTTTGTTTGACGCTAATTATAATGTGGATAGCGCAGATGCGGAAAGACAGTTAGATACCAGTATGGATATTCTTAGTCAATGTATTAATTCTGATTTAAGAACTACGTTTCATGCAAAAACATATGCAGATCAAGCCGTAAGGTATTACAATAAGTACGGAAACGATAAAGCTGTTGTATATTTAAAGCAAGCTAAATTATGGCTTGAAAAAGAAATTCAAGAGAGAGGGTGGGATTATGATGTAAAGAAACATAAAAGTAAAATTGATGATATCTTGAAACACATTTTGTAAAGTGGAAATCCCCTACACGAATTGACAACTTTGTACCTCATTTGTACACTGAAAGACTTAATCGATTAAAGATTTGTTGATCTTATTTCTCGGCATCGACATATCGAGACGGAACACCACAAAACGTTTCATGTGTTACGACGATTGAAGCACTACTGGGTGATTTCGGTGACCGTAATATCCCGGACCCCGGAGGCGATGGACACCTCGTATGTACGGCTGTGGCCGCCGGAGTCGCCGATCGTGAACCGTCCCCGGAAATCGCCCGAAGGGGTGATGTCGACCGGAACGCTCAGGCCGGTGGCCGTGTTGTAATCGGTGGTTTTGCTTCCTCCCGAGACGATCTTCGCCCCGTCGATCGAGACGCTCCCCGAACCCGACACGTGGCGGTAGGCGATCGTGAAGCGGCCCGTGTAACCCGGCTCGCCGATACGGAACGTGACGGTCGCCACCATGCCGACTTTGCTCGTACCGTAAGCGACCGTAAGCGGATTGGCCGTCCGGAATACGGTCGATGCATCGACCGTCACGGGATTGTCGTAGGCATCGCTCAGTGTGAAGCGCATCCGCACGTCCCCGGGCTCGGACTGCGTATAGCCCACCTCGAGCGGCGTATCGCTCACGACCCGTCGTCTTGTCCCCTGCGGAAAGTCGCTCCCGTCGAGGAGGGCGCGGCCCGTGCCCTCGACGAGCTCGTAGCTCAGATAGAGTGCGGCGTCGGGATCGTTCGTGCAGAAAGGTAGAAGCTTTAGTGCGGCCGTTTGCGAGCAGTCGTATTCCGGAGCGAAGCCCTCGGAGAGCAACAGCGTGGTCATCGAGACGCGGCAGTCGTCGTTGCTGACTCCCCGGACGGTCACCTCCATGCGGTAGTGACGGTTGCGCCGCAGGTTGAAGTCGTCCGTCGTATTGCTGCCCAGAAAAATGTAGTAGTTCAGCGGAACGCCCATGAAGTTCGCATGGATATGGACGAACGTCGCCCCTTCGGGGGCATGGACCATGTCCCGCAGCCGGGGTTCGGTGACGGCTGGGTTCGTGCCGCGCAGGTTCTCGGGCAGGTAGTACGTGCGGGCGGGCACGCTGTTGTCCGCAATCTCCTGCTGGTCGAAGCCCGAAAGCAGTGTTTCCGTGGCAGGTCGGTTGTCGGCGAAGGGCGCGAGGGTGGCCGGCACGCTGCGCAGCGCAATGGAATGCAGTTCGAGGCCCGGCGGGCACTCCTCCCCGAGCGAGACGCTCAGATCGAGCCGTGCGAGGCATCGCTCCAGCCGCAGGGGAATCTCGGTGGTTCCTTCCACGCGGACGCTTTGCCAGGCGGTCATGGCGATACCCCCTCGGGCGAGCTCCTCGTCGTTGCGCAGCGGCAGCGTACAGGCGGCCAGTCGTTCGGCCGTCAGCTCGCCCGCATCGCTCCCCGTATTGGCCAGTGCGAACAGTTCGTAGTCGCCCGGGGGCAGGCTCAGCGAAACGCGGCCACCGGGATTTTCGAGGTAGAGATGCTCGGAGGCTTCGGGCGTCGTTTTATGGAAGAAGTAGAGGCTCAGATCGTGCACGGCACTCTCCTGTACGGTGCCGTCGCCGCTGCGGGTCATGGCCTCCGGACTTAACCGCAGGGTCAGGGTCGCCTCCCGCTCCGTATCGGGCACGGGCACATCGTGGGCCGAGAGGCAGCCTACCAGTGTGCAGCAGAGTGCGAGAAACGATTGAAACAGATATTTTCGGATTGTCATAGTAAGCGAAGATTATGGGCTGGGGTTATCGGGCCCCGGTCCGGAATGAAACAATGGGAAATGAAGACGGAATGAATCAAAAGACGATGGCTATGCGCCGATACCGTTCGTCTGTGTGGTCGGGGAGGCAATCGGCCACGGTAATCGTGGCCATGATGTCCGCGCCGGTCAGACCGTCGAGGGATACCTGCCTGCGAGTTCGACCTCGTAGGTCAGCGGAGCCTGATCGGCCGCCGTCGCGGTCGTAGGGCGCATCGAGGGTCAGCAGCACTCGTCTGCCGGCGGCGAGCGATCCGTTCTCGAAGAGATAGAACAGGTCGTCGTATCGATCGCCGAATGCCTCTGCGTTTTGCGAGTGAGCGTACGACATGGCTCCTGTCGAGGCCGTACCGCTGAAATACGGGGTTTGGACGGCCGCTTTCGAGATACGGGCCGCGTCGATGCGGACTTTGCCGGCATACTTCGATGCGAACTGGCTCGAGAGCGATGACTGTACGGCGTGGCCACATCACGTTTAAGCGTGATGGCTATGTAGGTAGCCTGTCCCTCGGCGGGTATGGTCTTGGTCGTGGTGCCGCTCATCAGGAAACCGCCGGAATGTTTGGCGGCGGCGGACACTTCGGCGAAGGTGCCTTTGTAGAGGGCCGCGGAGGTTTCCTTGAGCGACAGCAGAGCCGCTTTATCGGCGATATCGTTGACCGAGGTATCGGCGATAGCATACTCTACGCTCTTGCCGTCTGCGCTTTTGGGAAATGCAAAAGTAGCTTTCTTGGCCGAGACTTCCGAGAGGGTGAAGTTACGCCTTACGATCAGGCTGCCGTCCGTGTCGAAGCAGGACAGAGAGATCGACGACAACGATTTCTCTCATGTCTCGGTCGTCGAGGTCGGATCGGAAAAGGTGTGAGTAGTGTTCGGTTCATCGGTAAACGATACGGTGACTTGTCCCTCTCCCGAAACCGGAGAATTCATTTCGTACGTTTCCTTGCCGCAAGAGGCAAACCTCCAAGCGGCCAACATGGCCGTAATCCGACTTTTCATCTGAGATGCTTTTAATGTAATGGGTTAATACTAAAAATGCTTCGATGCAGCTGTTCGGGAACAAATGTATCATTGTTCTTCCAGCGATCTTACATATTCTCTGCCGGGGGTACGTTGTTTTTTCATAGATAAATTTCGGCTATCCGACTCATTGACAAACCGATATATTCATGTCAATAGCAAAAAAACGATACGGCGGGCAAATAAAACGGACAAGCTGCAACACAACCGCTTTTGCCGATGTCGATACCGATAAAACCATGACTGAAAGAATTTAAGTGAGACTACATCTTGTAAACCATTGTCGCGAACACGGGCTCTACTTGGCCTAACGAGCTATCCGGTTCAGATGCAAGGCACGGGGACGGAACGTTACAGACGGTTTCTAAACCAACATCGAATCTGTCTTGCTCCATGCCTGATACTGTAGAAATAATTCAATTGTTTGACTATGTACAAATGTACGACGTTGGAACCCGGCCAGTACCCGGTCGACGATGCCGGAGTTCAGCCGAGCTGTTCCGGTCAGCGGTAGCAGAACCGGTAAACGTGTATGACGAGCAGCAGAACGCTGCTCGCCCGCATGAACTGCATGACCTTGGCCAATCCTCTCAGATCGTCTTCGTGTTGCATGGAATAAAGGAATTAGGCAAACAAAGATAACGGTACTTCCGTGAAAGGGAGATCTGAGGCGAAGAATGTCACCGTGTGGCACCTTCCGGCACCCACAGGCCGCCGAAGCGGGAACATAGAGAAAGCCGTACCACAGGGCCTCTTGTGGAACACTGGGAGGTTTGGGAGGAGCCTTTACCTTTCGATGGATACATCCGGTCCAATTTTACAATAATCCCATAAATAACGATTCTTCTACAAAATACGACGATCAGAACAAAGAGAACCATCTAAAGAATACCGATTTAAACATCCTAATTGTTCAAGTTTTCGCTCTAATTCTTTTCTGGTCATCTTATTGGACATTAATTCCGTCAGAGCAAATTTATTTTGCTCTGACGGAAACATAACAAATCAGCTTATACATGAGGTTACCATTTCACCCCAAATTTCTGACCAATTTTATAAAATTCCAAAGCATCTTGATAAATGTAATCATAGGCTTCCTCTTCTGATGAGAAAATTTTGATATACCTACGCCCTCCTTTTTCGTCAAAGAAAAAGAACTCCCATGACAAATAGTTATGATATAAAATGTACTGATTAGGTTCTAACGAGCCATCAAGAGAATACTGATGTTCCAGTCCTAACTCTTTTAATTTATCATTCAACTCTTTTCGTGTCATATCATCGTTGAAGTTTTTTAATATATCCCCATTTCATTAAATACCGTGGTTCCAAAGGAACCACATATTGAATCCCTTGTCCTGATTGATTAAACCATGGAGCACTTTTGCCGGTTTGTGCAGGTAGCGGTTGCAAAACTTCATAAGTTGTGCTTTGACTTATATCTGTACCATATGGTAATGATCGCATAAAAGTTGGTGTCCCCGGAGGTGCAAAATAACTCCCGTTAGGATTGCCGTATCTGTGAAGTAAAGTTCCCGGTTTCAATAAAGTATTTTCTGGTGTTCCAACAAACCCATTATTCTCCGGATAATATGTTACTGGAAGCTGAGAATTGACAACCTTTCCTCCGGTAGGCTCGACGAATTGAGGCTTATAATCCAAACGCCCGTCCAGTCTTTGAAGTTTATCTCCGAAAACTTCCTCGCCCAAATCGATTCCGCTATTCTTGAAATCAATGACCCGAGTGTTTATCGGCGGATTGACTTTCCCTGACCAAAAATTGCGTCCGGAACGCACGGCCCGAATACCGCCTCCAATACCGCCGATAACGGCTCCTGTGGCCATGCCCGTAATACCACCCCACATGCCGATTCGCAGTCCTTCGCTCAAGCCGGCTCCTGCGCCCCACGCATTGCCGGCTCCCAGCACGAAGCCTCCGGCCAAGCCGCTCATTCCGCTGATTATCGCACCATTCAAGAATCCGGCCGAGCTCCCGAGCATACCCGTAACCAGACTGCCCATGCCTGCCGTAGCTAAGCCTGCCAAACCGCCAACGCCTGCCGCAATGAAGAAGTCGCCCCACGAATTGATGTTCCCGCTCATGGCTTGCATGCCGACATTCAGCAGTGCTCCCACCAAAACAGGAGCGAGCCATGCAAACTCTCCGTTTTGATCGATATAAAGAACCGGATTGTTACTGCAGAACAAATAGGGATTGGCATACTGCAGCTTCGGGTCCATATTGAACCACCTTCCCAGCACGGGATTGTAGAACCGGGCGCCGAAGTCGTAGAGTGCGAGCACGTTGCCTGCCAGCGTTGCGTCCTCGATCTCCTTGCCCGAATAGAGGTACTTGTTCTTGTTCAGATTGTTCAGGCTCCATGCCATGCCGAACGGATAGTAATCCGTCGTCTGCTGCGTCTGAAGGCTCCCGCCCACGGCACTTAGCAAAGCCCGGGTGCTGCCCGTATGATCGGACTTGAAGTAGTTGTACGTGAACCGGCCGTCCGAATGCGATACGGTCCCTTCCGGATGAAGGATATAGAGCAGCTCGTCCCCCGAGTAGACCATCACGCTGCGGTAATATGTGAAAGAACCTCCTGCCTTCTTGGCGAGCTTCTCGCCCGTAGCACTGTAAATGTAGCAAACTTCCTCGTCTCCTGCAAATATCCGTTGGGGAAGGTTCAGCACATTGTACTCGATGCCGACTCCCTTGGTCGGATCGTAGGTCATGTTGCCGTTGGCATCGTAGGTGAATCCGGTCAGCGTCTGTCCGTTCGTCGTCATACGCACGGAAGTCAGCTGGTTGCCCGAATACCCGTAAGCGATGTCGTGCATCGAGTTCCCCGAACCGTCGCAACGTTGCAAAGAGAGCATATTGCCGTTCAGGTCGTACGTGATACCGAACTCGGAATATCGGGTGGAGGTTTCGCCTTGGGTACGCAAAGCCGAAGCGATCAATTCATCCGTCGAGTTATATGCGTAGTAGTAGTACTTTTTCGAATCGTTTCCGTAATTCCACCCAACCTCTTTGACAGAGCCGTTCGTATCGTAATACAGCGAATAGGAGAATGAAGGGGATGCGGCCGAAGTCAACT
>Ga0192261_1020_pt1 | contig 42169 bp, 38 predicted proteins | sample Koala_Koa23_G3_FD_131283 | JGI IMG/M metagenome (GOLD analysis project Ga0192261, IMG submission 131283) | Enriched cells from koala feces incubated with labeled cellulose particles, San Francisco Zoo, California, United States - Koala_Koa2-3_G3 ... | reverse complement strand
CCTTCTCCCACGAAGGTAACCAGATTGTTGCCGACCGTGGTGTCGGCCGATTCGGTGAACAGGATGTTGGCCGTGCGGTAATAGCCCAGTCGGATCAGGTTGTCGTAGGTGTGTTGTACGGCTTCGGCGTTATAGAGGTAGTTGGGGTAAATGTTGATGGCCCGGCGAAGAATCTCGGGGCGGACATTTTCCCGCATGTCGTAGATGATGTTTAGTCCTTTATAGGTCAGTGTGTCCAGCTTGCGTTCGTACAGCGAATCGGTAGCCGCCAAGGTGGGGTTATAATTCGAAAAGACGTAGATGTTGCGGATGCGGTAAATCTGGTTGTTTTCCAAAATGGCTTCCCCGTCGGCGTTGTAGCCGTTCATCGACCGGCGGACGACCATCGTCAGGTTGATGATTCGTTCTCCGGGCAGCGAATCGGCAATGTAAGAGATGTTGTTGATCGAAAAATTGTAGTAGCCCTGGTTTTTCAGATCGTTGGTGATGCGGGCCCGTTCGCGATCCAGTACGTTGACGTCGAAGATATGACCGCTTTTGAGCAGGCTGGCCGCCGTATCGCTCAGAATGACCGATCGGACGAAGTCGTCCCGGAAACGATAGTCGATCGTTCCCAGCCGGTAGGGGGCCCCCTGGTTGACCACGTAAGTGACACGGGCTTTTTTCTTCAGGGTGTCGATGATGTATGTGCTGCTGGAGTTGAGGAACCCTCGGCTGTCCATGTAGATTTTCATTCCTTCGGCCGAGGCCCGGGTCAGGGCCGTATCCAGTAAGACCGGTTCGTGGCCGATGCGCTTCTTGAGTCGGTTCCACCAGGTGTTTCGATGGGGATTGGCCTGAACATAAATTGCACTCGGAAGGTTGGTTCCCAGAAAACGTTTGGCGGGGTGTTGCCGGACATATTTGTCGAGTTCGGCCTGGGTGACCAGTTCTTTTTTGCTGAGTCCGTGGTCGCGTTCGATTTTGATATCCGTGCGATTGAGCAGGTATTCTCCGGTGGGGATATGACGTGTCACGCTGCACGAAGAGAGTGCCGCGAGCAAAAGCATTGCCCCAAAAACCATCAGCCAAACTCTGTTGCTCATGCCGGAAGTCGTCAATTCACGGATTATTTTTCGGTTGCGGAGTGGTTCAGTTTGAAACGGACCCGCAATATACCGTCGTTCCAGTCGCTGGATACGATACGTAGAGGAGGAATTTCACGGGTATTGGTCACGTGGGCCCCGATGCAGGGACAGGCATCGTAATCACCGATGTGTACGATGCGTACTTCTGTGGCTCCGTCGGGCAGTCGGGAGAGGCTGTATTGGGCGGCCGCTTCTTCGACGCTCATCCGTTCGTCCCAGACTTCGGCGTGCGAAGCGATCTGTTCGTTGACGGTTTTTTCGAGCCATTGCCGTTCGTCGGGCGTGAGGTCGCGGTCGCAGTGAAAGTCGCATTTCGATTTTTTCTTTTCGATATGGGTCGAAAAGGCCCGACCGCACCCCAACAGACGAGCGATCGCTCCGTTGAGCAGGTGTTCGGCGCTGTGCATCACCGGATCGTAATCTTTTTCACTCATCGGGTGAAGATTTTATTGGTTGAAGAAACCCTGCTTTTTGAGGGCTTCGAAGTATTTGCGGGAGAAAAGGACGTTGTCCGGAGCCGTATATCGGCGTTCGGTGAAGATGCGGGCCAGATTGGGCAGTTGATTGGTTTCCAATAAGTCGCGGGTTTCTTCCGATGCTTCACGTTCGGCCCAGATGCGGTCGATGGCTTCCGGAGTGTAGTCCTGATAGCGGTCGCGATGGACAACCCCTTCCAGCGGGAGACGGTCGGTCAGCGGCGGAAGGGTTTCGGGATACCCTATCGTCAGGGTCGTAACGGGCAGGACCCCTTTGGGTAAATGCAACACTTCGGCGATTTCCAGCGCATTATAGGTGGTCGTACCCAGATAACAGATTCCCAATCCTTCGTGTTCAGCGGCCAGTGCGATGTTTTCCGAGGCCAACAGGCTGTCGATGGCGGCGTTGACGAACCAGACGAAATTGTCGTAGCAGGGTTCGGCTTCCCGCAGGCGGCACCAGAGCGAAAAGCGGTGGATGTCGGCACAAAAAGTGATCACTACCGGCGCCTGGATCACCATCGGTTGGTTGAAATGCAGGGGGGCCAGTTCGGATTTGACGGCCGGATCGGTCGTGACGATCAGGCTGTAGAGTTGCATGTTGCCGGTATTGGAGGCCCGGGTTCCCGCAGTCAAAATGCGGTTAAGAGTCTCTTCGGGAATGGGATCGGGTTTGTAACGGCGGACCGTACGGTGTTGTTGAATTTCGGGTATCATGATGGATTGGATGTGTAAATGCAGATGTTCGGAAAGGCCTGATAGCCCAAATCACAAATATCCGTTATTTTTTTCAAAGCGGAAAGAGTTTCCCGAAAAATCGCCATATTTGTGTCTCTCCCTTGTCTGTCTTTTGAGACCGTGGACGGCCGGTGCGGGCAGTGGGAAAGAACACAGGGGAATAGATGTGTGAAAAGCGTAAAATATGTTGACATTCAGTAAATATCAGGGTGCAGGCAATGATTTTGTGTTGGTGGATGCCCGTCATGAATCGTTCGAACCGCTTCGGGAGCGGGTGGCGGCATTGTGTGACCGTCACCGGGGCATTGGGGCCGATGGACTGATGATGTTGGAGGACGATGCGCAGTCGCTGTTTCGGATGCGTTATTTCAACGCCGATGGAGGGGAAGCGACGATGTGTGGCAATGGAGGACGTTGCATTGCCTTGTTCGCTCATCATTTGGGAATCGGCGGCCTGCATAAAGTGTTTCGCGGAATGGATGGCCTGCATACGGCCGATTTGTTGTCTGTGGATGAAGCGGGAACCGGAGCGACGGTGGCCTTGGGAATGATCGACGTGTCGCGCGTGGATCGCTTGGGAAACAGTTATTTCCTCAATACGGGTTCGCCTCATTATGTGGAGTTCGTACAGGAGTTGGATCGTCTGGATGTCAAAACCCGAGGCGCTCAGTTGCGTCATGATCAACGTTTTGCCGCTGGAGGCGGAACCAATGTCAATTTTGTGGAGTGGGTATCGGACGGCCATATCCGGGTCCGGACTTTTGAACGAGGGGTGGAAGACGAAACTTTGGCTTGCGGAACCGGAGCGACGGCGGCGGTGCTGGCGGCGGTGCTGGATCGGGGCAGCCGTTTGTCGCAGTTTCGGGTGGATGTTCCTGGAGGTACGTTGGGGGTGCGGTTCGCGGCCCATCACGAGGATACGTTTACCGGAATTGTCCTGACCGGCCCGGCCCGGAAAGTGTTTGACGGAAAAATCGACGCAAATTTCCTTTAAAAAAGTGCGTTACGGGGACGGAATTTCAAAAATTATCCTTAACATTGCCTATGGAGTCATCCTTGATTTGGAGTCCGCAATGTAATTAACCGATTAAACGTATCAAACGTATCATTTTCATTATTTCATGAAAGCAACCAAAGATTTCCGGGGCCGGGGTGGCGATTTCGGCGCCGAAGATTCGCTGAAACGGGCGGCTAAGCTCGATCCTATCAAAAAAAGCGGAAAAGAGCGGCATGTCCTTTACAGCCAGATCGATGAGGAGGAAGATATGGAGTTAATCCGGGTGAGAAAGAAAGATTCTATCCTGGATTATTTCGATGACGGAGAAGAGGAGGATCAGGAATTCGACGAGGACGATGAACTGGACGACGAAGAGTGGGAGGAGGATGACGAGTTTGATGAAGAACTGGATGACGACCAAGACGAGGAGGTAGATGCAAATTTCGAAAAGGTCCGTGTCACAGGTCGTCGGTAGATATGACTCCCTGCCAGGGAAAAGAGATGGTCGCCTGTGAGCGGCCATTTTTTCAAAGAAGACACCGGTGGTTGTCAGGCTGTGGCCTGAGATTGAGAACAGCATGAATGCAGAGAAAGTCTCGGCAGCAGGATTCCACCGGATATAGAAAAAATGAGGTATGGAAAAGTTTATCATGGCCAACGGAACGGCTTTGCGTATCAGTGATCGGGGGAAACAAGGCCCTGTGATCGTGCTCCTGCACGGCTATCTCGAGTCACTGGAAGTGTGGGAAGATTTTACAACCTTGCTGACGCCTCATTTCCGGGTGGTGGCGATCGATATCCCGGGACATGGCATTTCCCAGGTGAAGAGCGAGGTACATACGATGGAGTTCGTGGCCGATGTGCTCCAGGGCGTGCTCGATAAGCTGGGCGTCGACCGGTGTTTTGTGGTGGGACACTCCATGGGGGGATATGTGGCGGAAGCCTTTGCGGCGGCCTACCCCGAGCGTTTGATGGGTCTGGTACTGTTTCACTCCACCCCTAACCCTGATACCGAAGAGAAAAAGGAAAACCGTCGTCGGGAAATCGAATTGATTCGTGCCGGGAAAAAGGATACAATAGCCACGTTATTTGCTCCCAAGGGCTTTGCCGAGGTGAATCGCCATCGTTTGCGGGAACGGATCGCCCAACAGGAAGAACTCATCAGTATGAGCGAAGATGAAGGGATCATCGCATTGCTGGGAGGTCTGATCCAACGCAAGGATCAGAACGAGATGTTGCGGAAATTGGCGGTGCCTCAATTGTTTATTTTCGGGCGGATGGATGCGTTCATTCCGGTTGAAGTGGCCGAAACCATCATCGCGGCACAACCGCAGGCTGAAGTGGCCTGGTTGGAACATTCCGGGCACATGGGATTTATCGAAGAACCGGAACGTTCTGCAGAAATCCTGACGGAATTCTGTACGCGGATTGCTTCACAGGCTTAACCTTTTATATAGCGGATATAGATCCCGGAGTTGCCGCTGACGAGCGTATTGGGCATAGAAAATTCCCATCGGGGTTTGAAATACCCTTACGTGTGATGGGGTACAGTGTGTGATGGGGTACAGTCCGGGACGCCGAGCCCGCTGTTTCGTCGGAATATAAAGACTATTCTACATCCAGTTCCAACTGTTGACGCAGGGTGGTCAGTAACGGATTTTTTTGCGTCAGATAACGTAACCGGTCTTCTACCTTAATCGGCTTTAATCCTTTGGGGTCGGCAGCGATCTTTACGTCGAATTCGATGGGTACCTGTAAACCGCTGAGTTCGGCCAGGCGCATTTTCATCTCGCTGAGCGAGTGCATCAGTTCATCGTATGAAGATTCATTGGGAACTTTGAGTGACACCTGATTGCCTGTTACGGCAGCTTCCTGAAAAATGTTCCCCATGCGAGGACGTTGTTCCATCAATTCCCGGGCAAAACGTGCACACCCCTGCCCCAGCATCTCTTCCACCGAATCATCGATTTCGATCGTTTCGTTTTCCGGGAGGTTTTCCTCTTCGATTATGTCGTGATCGGGAGCGGAATCTGCCTGGGCGTTGTTGAGGATAGAGAGAATCGATCTCCCTGACAAAATCGAAGCGGGACGGGAAGCCTCAGCCGTGGATGGAGATTTTTGTACGAATGCCGAGAGGGAAGGATTTGCCCTGTTTGAAGGCGGAGTCTGTGCCGTGCTTGTAGTAGGGCCGGGAAGGCAGGAGCCCGTCGAAGTGTTAGGAGTTGTGGTCGCAGAAGGTCCGGAGACCATCGCTGTACGTACTGCAACGGGTTGTTGGGGGATATTCGGAGCCGAGACTGTCGGAGCCACCGTGGGCTTAGAAGTCGGGTTTGGGGAGGCAATGGCGGTTGAAGTAGGATCCGTGGTAATGTGTCCCGGAGTATTTTGGGCCGGATTGCCGGTAGAAGGGAGTTGTGTCGTTGTACCGTGGGAGGCCTGCCCCGGCAGAGGCGGTAATTGCGGCGTTAAGGTGTCGTCATTTTTTTTTTTGACCGAGTCCGCAAAGTTTCATCAGACCCAGTTCTACGTGCAATCGTTGATTGGTGGCTGTTCGCAGCGAAGAGTCTACGGAGGTCAGTAGGTTGATCCCCTCGAAAAGAAGCGGAACCGGACATAGGGAGGCTTGCGTCTTATAGCGTTCCGCCACGCTGCCGGTTACCTCCAGCAACGGCAGTGTCTGCGGGTTCTTGCACATGAGCAGGTCACGGAAATGGCTGTTGAGGCCTGCTACGAATGTCTGTCCTGAAAATCCCTTGCGTAATACCTCGTCGAAGAGTAACAGCGCCTGGGTATAGTTCCCGGGCAGGATGTATTCGGTTACTTTGAAATAGGTATCATAATCCAATACGTTGAGGGTACCGGCCACTTCGGCTACGGTCAGCCGGTTGCCGCAGAAAGAGACCACCTTGTCGAACATCGACAGGGCGTCGCGCATCCCTCCGTCGGCTTTTTGGGCGATAACGTGTAGCGATTCGTCGTCGTAACTGATTCCCTCCTGCGAGGCGATGTATTTGAGGTATTCCACGGTATCTTCGACCCGGATACGGTTGAAATCGTAGATCTGGCATCGCGACAAAATCGTGGGGATGATTTTATGTTTTTCGGTGGTGGCCAGAATGAATACGGCGTGTGCGGGCGGTTCTTCCAGCGTTTTGAGGAAGGCGTTGAAAGCCTGCAGGGAGAGCATGTGCACTTCGTCGATGATGTAGACGCTGTAACGACCCACCTGAGGAGGAATACGCACCTGATCGGTCAGGTTGCGGATATCGTCTACCGAGTTGTTGGAGGCGGCGTCCAGTTCATGGATGTTGAACGAGCGGCCTTCGTTGAAAGCCCGGCAGGATTCGCATTCATTGCAGGCTTCCCCCTCGGCGGTGAGGTTCTGGCAGTTGATGGCCTTGGCGAAAATGCGGGCGCAGGTGGTTTTTCCCACTCCTCTCGGTCCGCAAAACAGATAGGCATGCGCCAGTTGCGAACGCAAGATGGCGTTTTTGAGCGTCGAGGTGATATGCTTTTGTCCGATGACCGACTGAAACGTCGAGGGACGGTATTTGCGCGCCGATACGATGAAGTTTTCCATGCGATTGATCTCGTTCGTGGGTCGATAGCCTCGATGGGGCTCGGTCTGTCCGTTTCCCGGCCCTCGGGGTGCTTCCAACGACCTGCATCAAAGGTACGAAAATTTCGGAAATAATCGGAACCTTATCCAGGGAACCCTGTTTATTTCTGAGGGGTTGTTAGGGCGTCGGTCGGAGTGGATGCGTCAGAAGTCGCTGCAGAGGGAGAGGGGGTTTGGATCGTTTTGACCAGATAGTCTCCTTTCTCTACATGTTGGTAATATTGTTGGAGACGGGCCTTCAGTTCGGTTTCCATCTCTTCGAGGTAAGACGTACGGGTAGGCAGCAGATCGTTGCGTTGCAGCGTGTCGTTCAGGGCATAAGCCGATACGGCTTCGTTGCCATTGAAAAAGAGAACCATCGAATCGGTGATGGCCTGATAGTTTTCGCCGACACCGTTTACGGCCATGGCTCTGCGTTCGGGTTCATGCAATACGTCGCGGCCGAAGGCGAAATAGGGTTTCCGGTTTCCCAGCAGGCCCAAGACCGTGGGCATGATGTCGATCTGTTGGGTGATCCCGGAATCGGCGCCCCGCAAGGCTCCGTCCGGCGTGTAGAGGAAATAGATGATATGGGTATTGCCGGTCGGGGTCAGGGTTTTGGGAGCGAAGGTCTCCGACGAGACATGGTCGGCCACAAAAACGAACAGTGTACTGTCGTACCAGGGTTGTTGAGAGGCTGTTTCCATGAAACGTTGTACGGCTTTATCGGTATAGGCCACACCGGGATGAACTTTGGTTTTGCCTTTGGGCAGAGAATCGCGATAACGGTCGGGCACTACGAACGGGTGATGGGACGTGAGCGTGAAGACCGAGGCAAAGAACGGTTGCGGGGTTTGGGACAGGGTTTCTGCCATGTATTGCAGGAAGGGCTCGTCCCAGATGCCCCAATAGCCGTCGAAATCGTTCGTGCCATGAGCCGCTTCATAATCTTCTCGGCTGTAATAGGTTTGGATGCCGGCCAGCGTGGCATAAGCGCCAAAGCCCATCGATCCGCGGGACGAGCCGTTGAAAAACGAAGTGGCGTAGCCCTGTTCGGCCAGGATGTTGGGCATGGCATCCATGCGCGAGAGCGCCTGGGGCATCAAAACGAATGAGGTGCGGTAAGAGGGAATGGACGACAGCACCGACGGCAAGGCTTCAATGGATTTCCGGCCGTTGGCGTAGGCGTTGGTGAAATAGTAACCTTCGCGCATCAGGCTGTCGAGGAAGGGAGTGAACCCTTTCCCGTCGGGATAGAGATCCGGATTGAGCAGTCCCGAATGTTCTGCCGAGAAACTTTCCAGGATGAATACCACCACATTGCGTTTACCCAACGTGGGAGCTTCTCCCTGCGGGTAGTGATAAGGGGTGTAGAGGGAGTCGAGCGTCGTCTGGTCGAAGAATTTGGTGTAGGTGATGGAGGGATTCCCGGCCGTACGCAGGATGCAGAACGGATTGCTCAGAATCAGGTTGGCTTTGGTGCTCGACGAGGTGTATTGGGTGGCGTTACTCAGGGTGATGGGGCGGGTCTGGCGGCTGAAACCTCCCCGAATGGCGCCGATTACCAGACCGACCGACAGAAGCAACAGCCCCAGGTTGACTCCGAAATAGGCCCAACGGTTCCGGATGCGGGTCGGTTGGTAGTTGATTTTTCGATAGCCGTAAAACAGCAATCCGACCAACAGGGCGAACCACAACAGCAACCACCAGTTTTCCCCGATGGCTTTCATGACTACGGGCAGGTTGTTGTCGTTGTTGCTCAGATAAGAGAATTCGTCTGAAGTAAAGCGTTTGCGGGCATTACGGAAGTATACGCCATCGGCCACGTTGATCAGCAGGGCCAGTGTATTGATGGTCAAAAAGAGAATCTTCAGGACTCGACGATATCCCGGGCGTTCGCGAAAACGGAACGGCAGAAGCGACAACAAAATGAAAAGCGAGTTGACATACAGAATCGATACCGTATCGAACGCCAAAGCCCCGTGTAACAGACCGGGCAGTTCGGTCCAGCTGAGGGGACCGATGGCGAGGTGGTTGGTGAGGTAGAACATCACCCGACAGAGCGCCCAAAGAATATACAACAAGGCTAATCGACCCAGCAGCGTGGTGAAGTCGTTGCGAAACAGATTTCTCAGGTTGATCATAGTGAGGCGTGTTTACAGTCGACGCTCTTCATCCGAAGCGGATGCACACGTCGGATTTCCTTTGATGAATACTTCCGGTTTGTGGTAGACGGTCGAATAAGGAGGCACCGATTCGGTCAGCCAGACGTTCCCGCCGATGATCGTATCGTGTCCTACAACGGTATTTCCTCCCAGGATGGTACTTCCGGCGTAGATAATGACGTTGTCTTCGATGGTAGGATGGCGTTGTTGTCCGCAAAGGTCTTTGGTGACGAAAGTCGCTCCGAGGGTTACCCCCTGGTATATTTTGACATTGTTGCCGATGATGGTGGTTTCGCCGATGACGATGCCGGTCCCGTGGTCGATGTAGAAATGCGTCCCGATGCGGGCTCCCGGGTTGATGTCGATCCCCGTGCAGCTATGGGCGTATTCGGTGATGACCCGAGGCAGGATCGGAATCCCCAATCGGTATATGATGTGGGCGATGCGATAGACCATCACGGCATAGAAACCGGGATAGCACAAAATGACCTCTTCGACGCAGCGGGCGGCCGGGTCGGATTGTTCGAAGACGGCTGCATCGTCCAGCAATTGATCGTAGAGGGCGGGGATTTCACCGAAAAATTTTTCGGTCAGGTTTTGGCAGCAACAATCCATTCCCTGACACAACGGACTGATAATTTCCAGAAAGTCGTTTTGCAGACTCTCCCACCGTACCTGTATTTCGGCACGACTGAGGTTCCGTTTTTCACGGATGGGAAACAACAGGTTGGTCAGTGCATCGACGAAACACCGGGTGGCGACCGACGAAGGAACTTCGCGGGTCAGGCGATGGGTCGTCTCATAGAGCCGTGCCGGGAAATCATGAATGAATTCTGCCATTATTTTATGATTTGCGGGAAAGACGGTTTTATTTCAGGGTAGCGATATAGCGTTCGATGTCCTGCCGGAGTTTGTGATAGAGGAAACAATCCCGATAGTGTTCGTTGTCCAGCAACACTTCGCGGACATTACGCAAGGCGTTGTTGTAGTTGCTCAGTTCGTTCTTCAGGGCAACACCTTGTTTGGTGCCGGCCGTGATACGTTGGGTAGACATGTCTCGCAGCTTTTCGCATACGGCGTTCAGCAGAATCATCACGACGTTATCCATAAGGGTATGTCCCTGCATAAACAGGTAGACGTTATAGGGTGTGACTCCCAGTTGTGCGATGTCATCTCCCAGCTGTTGTATCTCAGCGATCCAATCCGGATTGTTGTGTTCCAGGGAGATCAGGCGTTTATCCACCTGGCGTTTCAACCATGCCAGGGTATGTTCGCCGTCGTTGTTCAGATCGAGGTAGTTCAGCCGGACCGTACTGCGGAAATCGGTCAGGGAGAAAGCTCGTTCGCTTTTGCGTCGGGCCGAGTAGACGTACCATAGAAACACCGGATAGATGATTTCGGAATAACTGGCCATGAAGGCTTCGAAATCGAAGATCATGGCGTCGTTTTTGGTGGCCCGGGCACAAACCCGATGGAGCGAGGGAGGATAACACAGGAAATTTTCCGTCGCATAGGCATAGGTGTGGAACAGAAACGGCGATTCGTTTACCAGTCGTGACTGCTCGTTGTAGCCGTTGAACAGGTAGTCGAAGTCGCTGTCCACACACAGAATCATTTCGCGGTTGCTGCGCGGGATCATCTCCAGCAAGACGCGTTTCCCTTTGGCCAGGTCTTCCCGGGGAGGAACGCTGATCTCGAAACGCAGCTGATCGGTTTCGTAATCGTCGAACACGCTGCGCCAGAATGCCACATCGTCATAACCTTCCACATACACCTTTACCAATCGGTAATCTCCCTCGCGGTAGGAGGAGAGCACCGATCGGACTGGGAGTGGTTTGGCGTGGAGAAAACGTTCGTCTTTCTCTTTTTTCATGCCGGTGTGCGTTTAAGGGCGACATTCGGGCCGAACCTCCTGTTGAGAACCGTCCCGGGAAAATCGGGTGACGGAGCATTCCGCTCCAGACATCAAGACAGACCGCATCGTCGGGCGGTAACAGCCGATTTATTTCAATTCCAGCTGAACGATTTCGATCCCTACTCTTTTCAGCAGGTCGATTCCGTCCGTACTGTGATAACTGTCGGCGTATACCACGCGGCGGATGCCGCTCTGGATGATCAGTTTGGCGCATTCGATGCAGGGAGAAGCGGTGACATAGAGGGTGGCTCCCTCACTGCTGTTGCTTGATTTGGCTACTTTGGTGATAGCGTTGGCTTCGGCATGCAGTACATAAGGTTTGGTACGTCCGGTCGCTTCGTCCTCACAGATGTTTTCAAAACCCGAGGGCGTGCCGTTGTAACCGTCCGAAATGATCATCTTCTCTTTGACGATCAGGGCGCCCACCTGTCGCCGGACGCAATAGGAGTTCTCGGCCCAAATTCGGGCCATGCGCAGGTATCGCAGGTCCAGTTGCCGTTGTTTTTCCGCTTCGTATCCCATGAGCGAATGGTTCAAAGATTACATCATGTAAATTTCCAGTACCTTTCCTTCGCCTTTCAGAAGCACTTCATCCAGGCAGGCCGGTACCAGTATCGTTTCGCCTTTGGCCAGGGTTTCCGTCCCGGCTCCCCAGGTCAGTTCCAGGTTGCCTTCCGTACCCATGTAGATGACGAAAGAATCTTTGTCTTCGTGATTGCGGATCAGTTCTCCGCTCACTTCCACTACATTGGTGACGAAATAGGGCGAATTGACCAGGTTGACCGCTTCGTTCTTACGCGGAGTGCGGGTCTTGTCGTACTGCTGTTTCGAATCGAAATCAATGGCATCCAGCGCCAGTTCGGTATGCAGTTCGCGTCCTTTACCATTGGCGTCCACCCGGTTCCAGTCGAATACCCGGTAGGTGATGTCGGAGGTTTGCTGAATTTCAGCGATCAGCAGACCCCGGCCGATGGCGTGGATGGTGCCGGCCGGAATAAAGAACGTGTCACCGGGTTTTACCGGAACCCGATCCAGTATGTCGGCCAGCGTGCCGTCGTTGACGTGTTGGAGATATTCTTCGCGTGTGACCGGTTTGTTGAATCCGACATACAGGGCGGCACCCGGTTCGCAGGCCAATACGTACCACATTTCGGTTTTCCCGTATGAGTTATGGCGTTCGCGGGCCAGCTGATCGTTCGGGTGAACCTGGATCGACAGGTCGTCCTGAGCGTCGATCAGCTTGATCAACAGCGGGAAAAGCAGCCCGAAATGGTTATAGATATGATCGCCGACCAGATCGCCCATATAGACTTCGGTCAACTCTTCGAGGTTGTTGCCGGCGAGTTTGCCGTTAGCTACCACCGAAACATCGCCCGGTACGGCCGACAGTTCCCAACTTTCGCCGATGCGTTTCCCGGCAGGCAATTTTTTGTTCATGGCGCTGGCGAGCAGTTCGCCGCCCCAGATGCGCTCTTTGAAAAGAGGCTTGAATTTTAACGGATATAACATCTTTTGAATGATTGACTTCGTGAGAATTTAGTGACAAAAATAACAATTTTGTGGGGATAAATCCATATCTTTGGCCAATATCCCGATCAATTTGTCTGTGATGGAATTGCTGCGCGTCGAACATGTCACCAAACGTTATGCCTCCCATACGGCTTTGGACGATGTCTCTTTGAGTGTCCCTCAGGGATCTGTATACGGGTTGTTGGGTCATAATGGGGCCGGGAAAACCACCCTGATCCGGATCATTAACCGAATTACGGCGCCTGATCAGGGACGTGTATGGTTGGGTGATCGGGAACTGGCTCCCGAGGACGTGAACCGGATCGGGTATTTGCCCGAAGAATGAGGCCTGTATAAAAAGATGCGGGTGGGTGAACAGGCGCTTTTTTTCGCCCGGTTGAAAGGAATGAGCCGTTCGGAAGCGACGCGCCGGTTGAAAAGGTGGTTCGAAAAATTCGGAATCGAAGCCTGGTGGAACCGGCGGGTGGAAGAACTGAGCAAAGGGATGGCGCAGAAGGTACAGTTCATCATCACGGTGTTGCACGAGCCCGAATTGCTGATTTTCGACGAACCTTTCAGCGGTTTTGATCCGATCAATGCCAATTTGCTCAAAGAAGAGATTCTGGAACTGAAACGGCGGGGGGCGACCATCATTTTTTCGACCCATAACATGTCCTCCGTGGAGGAGATTTGCGATCATATTACCCTGATCAATCGTTCGCATAATGTGCTCAGTGGACCGGTGGATGAAATCCGGCGCAGTTACGGAGAGCGTCTCTATCGCATCGATTTCGTGGGGGATGATCCGACGGCTGAAACGTTGAAACAGACCGTAGCGGAGCGATGGAGACTCGTTCGTTCCGAGGTATTGGAGTCGGGATACCGTTCTCTGACGGTACAATTACCGGCAGATTCGACGGTGCGGGATTTGTTGTCGTGGGTGAGCGAACGGGTGGATGTCCGTAATTTTGTGGAGCAGATTCCCAGTATGAACGATATTTTTATTCGAGTGGTTGGCGGAAAGGACGTTGCCGGCGTGCGGTCTGCATCACAGGAACCCTCTGTAAGTCTTGAACGATGAATCGGATAAGATTGATTATAGCGCGTGAGTTCAACCAGCGGGTCCGCAAAAGGAGCTTTATTCTGACGACGCTGTTGGTGCCCCTGTTGATGTTGGGAGTGGTGTTTGCGCCCTTGTGGCTCAGTCGGATGCAGCATGAAGAGCAAAAGGAGATCGTGGTGTGTGACCTCAGCGGCAAGATCGCTCCGGCTTTGACGAACGATACCCGGATGACTTTTCGGGAGGTGAATTACTCTTCGGAACAATGGAGGGATTCGTTGCGTGAAGGGTATGCTTATCTGTGGATCGGACCCGATATCGTGACTCAGCCGTCAGACCTTCGGTTGTATGCCGAACAGCCTGTGACGCTCGATCTCGAACAGGAAATCGGGGATCGGATTCGTCGTGTTCTGGAAACCGAAAAATTGAAAGCCTACCAGATCGAAAACCTGCCGCAAATTCTGGACGAGATCCAGACCGATGTCTCGATGCAGGTGTACCGCTTGGATGAATCGGGAAAACAGACGGCTTCTTCGGGGGCACTCTCTATGGGAACTTCCTATCTGTTCGGGCTGTTGATTTATATGTTCGTCTTCATGTACGGGGCGATGGTTATGCAGGGCGTGATCGAAGAAAAGAGTTCCAAGGTGTTGGAAATTATCGTTTCGTCGGTGCGACCTTTTGAATTGATGTTGGGGAAGATTTTGGGTATTGCCGCGGTAGCCTTGACACAGGTGTTGATGTGGATCGTTTTAATCGTGTTGCTCAGTGTGCTTCTATTGCCGCTGTTGAGTGGTGGAGCGGTGGGGCAGATCGCTGCCGGAGGTGCCATGACGTCGGGGTTGGGCGATCTCGATCCGCAGGCCATTACCTTGTTGAGCCGGGTGACCGATCCTTGGTTCCTGTTCGAACTTTTCGGCAGTTTCCTGCTCTATTTTATTGGGGGATATTTGCTTTATGCCGCTCTGTTTGCCGCTATCGGAAGTGCCGTGGACAATGCTCAGGATACCCAACAACTGCAGGTCCCGATCATGGTGCCGATGATCTTTGCACTGGTGGCTCTGACGTTTGTCATGCGGGAGCCGTCGAGTCCGTTATCGGTATGGCTCAGCATCATACCCTTTACCTCGCCCATTATCATGATGGCCCGCATTCCGTATGGAGTTCCGGGTTGGGAACTGGCTTTTTCGTTGGGATTGCTTTATGCAACCTTTTTAGGGGCGGTGTATCTGGCAGGAAAGATCTATCGGGTGGGAATTTTTATGTATGGCAAACGCCCGAGCTTTAAAGAAATTTACAAGTGGATGACCTATAAATCGTAAAAACGAACGGGTGATCCTTCGCATAAATGAAAAAACGCGTTATTTAATCGCTTGAGAATATGAAAGAATGTGTTTTGGTAACCGGAGGCGCGGGCTATATCGGCTCGCACACGACCGTGGAATTGATTGCTGCGGGTTATGACGTGGTGATCGTGGATAACCTTTCCAATTCGGAAATAAAAGCCGTTGAAGGCGTACGAGCCATTACGGGGGTCGATGTTCCTTTCGAACAGGTCGATTGCGGCGACAAGGAGGCCTTGGGGCGTGTGTTCGACCGCTATCAATTTAATTCGATCATCCATTTCGCCGCTTCGAAAGCCGTGGGTGAATCGGTTGAAAAGCCTTTGCTGTATTATCGCAACAACATCGGGTCATTGATCAATGTGCTGGAACTGATGCGGGACAAGGGGGTACGTAATCTGGTCTTTTCCTCGTCGTGCACGGTGTATGGGCAACCCGAAGTGTTGCCGGTGACCGAACAGACGCCGCGTCAGCCGGCCACCTCGCCCTATGGCAATACGAAACAGATCAGCGAAGATATCATTCGGGATACGGTAGCGGCTTATCCCGCGCTTTACGGGATTGCGTTGCGCTATTTCAATCCCATCGGGGCTCATCCCTCGGCATTGATCGGCGAACTGCCCAAAGGCGTTCCCGGTAATCTGGTGCCTTACATGACTCAAACGGCTGCAGGGTTACGTGAATGTTTGAGTGTGTTTGGGGACGATTACAACACCCCTGACGGATCGGCTATCCGCGACTATATCGACATTACGGACCTGGCACGGGCTCATGTCGTGGCTGTAGATCGTATGGTGCAAGGGAAGAGCAAGAGTCATTATGAGTTTTTCAACGTAGGGACCGGTCGGGGTGTATCGGTGTTGGAGCTGATCGCTGCCTTTGAACGGGCCACCGGTGTCAAGGTCAATCATCGCATTGTCGGACGTCGGGCCGGAGATATCGAGAAGATTTGGGCCGATACCTCGTTTGCCAATCAGGAGTTGGGCTGGAAAGCTCAGCGGAAGATCGAGGATACCCTGGCTTCGGCCTGGGCCTGGGAAAAGAAGTTGCGCGGAATTCAATAGTCTTTGAATCGCTGAACGAAAAAGGAGCGGAAGTACATCTTCCGCACCTTTTGTATGTAGAACCATAGCTGTTTAGATTTGCCGGGGGAGAAGGGAGGTCTGAAACCCGATAAAAAAAGCGTATCGAAACCGATACGCTTTTTTTAGTTGTGGATCCGGAGCCTGTGACTCGTCTTCCGATCGGGGTATTAGCTCCTCTCCTATGTTGCGATTAGTCTTTCAGTTTGGCCGAAAGGAATTCGCGGTTCAGGCGGGCGATGTGGGCGATCGAGATGCCTTTGGGGCATTGAGCTTCGCAGGCACCGGTGTTGGTGCAGGCGCCGAAGCCCAGTTCATCCATTTTGGCCACCATCGCTTTGGCACGACGGGCGCCTTCTACGCGACCTTGCGGCAGTTTAGCCAGTGAAGATACACGAGCGGCAACGAACAACATGGCCGAACCGTTTTTGCAGGTAGCTACGCAAGCGCCGCAACCGATGCAGGCAGCCGCATCCATACTTTCATCGGCATCCGCCTTGGGAATGGGAATGGAGTTGGCATCAGGCACCCCGCCGGTGTTCACCGAGATGAACCCGCCGGCTTGCAGAATCTTATCGAAGGCGCTACGATCGACAGCCAGGTCTTTGATCACCGGGAAAGCCCGTGAGCGCCACGGTTCGATGGTGATGGTGTCACCGTCTTTGAATTTGCGCATGTGCAGCTGGCAGGTGGTGATTTCCGTGTCGGGCCCGTGAGCGAAGCCGTTGATATGCAACGAGCACATCCCGCAGATGCCTTCGCGGCAGTCATGGTCGAACACGACGGGATCTTCGCCTTTGTGGATCAGGTCGTTGTTCAGAATGTCCAGCATTTCGAGGAAAGAAGTGTCCGGGGAGATGTTTTCCACCTTATAGGTTACGAATTTTCCCGGGGCTTTGGCGTTCTTCTGACGCCATATCTTTAAAGTTAAATTCATGTTCGTTAATTTTAAAGTCCTGATCCGGCGTTAGTCTTTGTAATTACGTTGAGCCAGGTGTACGGCTTCGAATACCAACGGTTCTTTGTCGAGCTTGGGCTCCTGATCGGGACCTTGGTATTCCCATACGCCTACATAGGCGAAATGTTCGTCGTCACGCAGCGCTTCGCCTTCGGGGGTTTGGTATTCCACGCGGAAGTGACCGCCGCAAGATTCCTGACGATGCAGACCGTCGCGGGCCATCAGCTCGCCCAGTTCCAGGAAGTCGGCCAGACGAATGGCTTTTTCCAGCTCCTGGTTGAACTCTTCGTTGGTACCCGGGATACGGACATTTTTCCAGAAATCTTTGCGCAAAGCCTGAATTTCGGTGATCGCTTTTTCGAGGCTTTCTTTGGTACGGGCCATCCCCACATTTTCCCACATGATGTGACCCAGTTTTTTGTGGATATCGTCCACCGATTCTTTCCCTTGGATCGAAAGCAGTTTGGCGATCTTTTCTTTGACGGCTTTTTCTGCTTCGGCGAATTCGGGAGCGTCGGTGTTGACTTTCGGCGACTGGATTTCGTGCGAGAGGTAATCCCCGATGGTGTAAGGCAGTACGAAATAACCGTCGGCCAGACCCTGCATCAGCGCCGATGCACCCAGACGGTTGGCACCGTGGTCGGAGAAGTTGGCTTCCCCGATGGCGTACAGACCCGGGATGGTGGTCATCAGGTTGTAATCTACCCAGATACCGCCCATGGTGTAGTGAACGGCCGGATAGATCATCATCGGTTCGTGATAGGGGTTCACGTCGGTGATCTTTTCGTACATCTGGAAGAGGTTGCCGTAACGGGCACGGATCACATCTTCGCCCAGACGATCGATGGCGGTCTTGAAGTCGAGGAATACGGCCAGACCGGTTTCGTTCACCCCGTAGCCGGCGTCGCAACGTTCCTTGGCGGCACGCGAAGCCACGTCACGCGGTACCAGGTTCCCGAAGGCCGGGTAACGACGTTCGAGGTAGTAGTCGCGATCTTCTTCCGGGATGTCGGAAGCTTTTTTCTTTTTGGCGCGGATCAGTTCCACGTCTTCTTTCTTCTTGGGAACCCAGATACGACCGTCGTTACGCAGCGATTCGGACATCAGGGTCAGTTTCGACTGCTGTGTCCCATGAACGGGGATACAGGTCGGGTGGATCTGCGTGAAGCAGGGGTTGGCGAAGCAGGCGCCTTTTTTGTAGCACTGCCAAGCGGCCGAACCGTTGGAGTTCATGGCGTTGGTCGACAGGAAGAATACGTTCCCATACCCCCCTGTAGCGATTACGACGGCGTGAGCACCGAAGCGTTCGATTTCGCCGGTAATCAGGTTGCGGGTGATGATCCCGCGGGCTTTGCCGTCGATCATGACCAGGTCGAGCATTTCGTGACGCGGATAGCTTTTCACGCTGCCTTTGGCGATCTGGCGGTTGAGGGCTGCATAGGCACCCAGCAACAGCTGCTGACCGGTCTGGCCGCGGGCATAGAACGTACGTGATACCTGAGCACCCCCGAAGGAGCGGTTATCGAGCAACCCACCGTAATCGCGGGCGAAAGGTACCCCTTGAGCGACGCACTGGTCGATGATGTTGTTCGACACTTCGGCCAGACGGTATACGTTGGCTTCACGAGCCCGGTAGTCCCCCCCTTTGATGGTATCATAGAACAGGCGGAATACCGAGTCGTTGTCGTTCTGGTAGTTTTTAGCGGCGTTGATCCCCCCCTGAGCGGCGATTGAGTGTGCACGACGGGGAGAGTCGCTGATGCAGAATATCTTGACGTTGTAGCCCAGTTCGCCCAGAGAAGCAGCGGCCGATGCGCCCCCCAGACCGGTCCCTACGACGATGATGTCCAGTTTGCGCTTGTTAGCCGGGCTGACTACTCTGATGTCAGCTTTGTGTTTGCTCCATTTCTCGGCCAACGGGCCGGCCGGAATTTTCGAATCTAACTTTGCCATAATCTTGTATTGTCTTATTTTACGATTCAGGATGGATTAGCACGCACCCCCGCAGAAGCTGCGCAGGAAGAATACGATGACTACCAGGGCGAAGCACAGCATCACCACCGTGGCGAAAATGTTTGCAATGCATTTCCAGCGTTTGATCCAGATTTGGTTGTCCCAGCCGAGGGTTTGGAAGGCGCTCCAGAACCCGTGGGTGAGGTGGAACCACAGGGCAGCGAACCATACCAGGTAGAGGATCACGAACACCGGGTTGCTGAACAGGCTGATGATGTAAGAAGCACCGTCGGCGGGGCCGTAGGGGCCTACCTGTTCACCGACCAGTTCGGCAAACTGCATGTTGTACCAGAAATTGTAGAAGTGCAGCAGCAGGCCCAGGATCACGATCACACCCAGCACGAACATGTTTTTCGAAGCCCAGCTGACGCCTTCTTCTTTTTTGGAAACGGCATAGCGTTGGTTGCCACGGGCCTGACGGTTTTTGATGGTCAGGATAAAGGCGTAGATGATGTGAAACAGGAAACCGGCAGCCAGTACCAGGGTTCCGGCCAAAGCATACCAGTGAGCTCCGAGGAATTCGCAGATCATGTTGTAGGCTTCGGTGGAGAAGACGGCCACAAGGTTCATCGACATGTGGAACAGCAGAAACAGGATCAGAAAGAGACCTGAGATACTCATAACCAACTTTCTGCCGATTGAGGAAGAGAACAAATTGCCCATAAGTAAGTTTGTTAGAAAATTTATGTCATCAATGTAAATAAATGCAGGGCCGGGAAATGGAATGATTCCGGATACGATTATGACCTCCCGAATCCTTCCCGTGCCACAAAGGTATCTGATTGTTTTTGAAATAACAATCTTTAAGGCCTCTTTGTCGGTAAATTTTTTGCGAAAAAAAGAGGTTTTTCTCATTTTAGACAACTTGAATAGCCTATTCAGGGGGTGGAGAACTCTTTTCCGGACGGTTGTCGGGGAAGGAAGGAGGATAGGGTGTGCGGTCGAAGGGATCGGCTGCCGGTCGGAAAGGACTGACCGGTGGCTGAACTTTCGGGAAAGATGCTTTGCGAGGAGAAAGAAAGTGCGCCGTCAAGAGGTGAAAAATTTCGTTATTTTCGTTAAATTTGACCATTGAGCCTTTGGTGAAGGCTCTCGGGAAATGCGCCCGTTTAATCTGGAAATGAATTGTATGGAAAAACAGACTGTGCGGCAGCGAGTTGTCGGAATCGGTGAATTGTTGTGGGACATGTTGCCGGAGGGCAAAACGCCGGGAGGAGCTACGGCCAATTTTGCGTATCATGTATCGCAATTCGGTTTGGAGGGAGTGGTGGTCAGTGCCGTGGGCAATGATCCGTTGGGGGATGAATTGAATACGCTGTTGGAGTCGCGGGGCGTGAACACCTGCCTCCAGCGCAATGATTATCCGACCGGAAGCGTTTTGGTGGAGTTGGATGCACAGGGCATTCCGGCTTATACCATTCGGGAACATACCGCTTGGGATCACATATTGTTCGATGAAACTTTGTTGAAAGTGGCGTCTGGGTGTGCGGCGGCCAGTTTCGGTTCGCTGGCTCAGCGGGAAGAGGCTTCCCGGGAGAGCATTCATCGGTTTTTGCAGAGCATGCCTTCGGAAAGCTGGCGGATTTTCGATATTAATCTGCGTCAGTCTTTTTACACGGAAGAGGTCATTAAAGGTTCGTTGGAGTGTTGCAATGTTTTGAAAATTAACGATGAGGAACTGGTCGTGTTGGACCGGATGTTCGCTCTGGGAGAAGGGTCTCAGGAGGAACTTTGTCGTCGGATCATGGAACGCTATCCGCTACGGGCGTTGATCCTGACCTGCGGTAGCCGGGGCAGTTATGTCTTTACGGAAGAGGAATCGTCGTATCGGGAAACGCCGCGTGTGGAGGTGGTCGATACGGTCGGAGCCGGAGATTCGTTTACCGGCAGTTTTTGTGCGGCGCTGTTGCGGGGAAAATCGATTCCGGAAGCTCATGCCTTGGCGGTGGATGTAGCCGCGTATGTCTGCACCCAGGCGGGAGGAATGCCGCCCATGCCTGCGGCGTTGAAGAATCGTTTATAACGGGAGTACCCTCCGGAAAAGAGTTTTCTTGGGGTGTTTTTGAAGGAATGTCTGAAACATTTTCATGAATAATACGTTGAATTGCATCGTTCCGCAGCGTCTGCCGGCAGGAGCTGATAAAAGAAGCGTTCGCCGGGAGGTGAAAGCTCAGTGGGCGCAGTGTGATCCGGCTGAGCGACTTGATCGGTCGGCTCGCATCATGGAAGAGCTGGAATCGCTGCCGGAATTCAAGCAAGCGCAAACTCTGCTGCTGTATTGGTCGATGTCCCGGGAAGTCGCCACCCAGGCGGCGGTGCGGCGATGGTCCACTGGCAAACGGATTTTGTTGCCGGTCATGGAAGGGGATCATCTGCTGTTAAAACCCTTTACGGGAGATGATGATCTGGTGTGCCATCCGTGGGGTGTATGGGAGCCGACCTCTGGCCAGAACGTGCCGATTCGGGAGGTCGATCTGGTGGTTGCTCCCGGAGCTGCGTTCGATCTGGAGGGTGGTAGACTGGGATACGGTAAGGGGTTCTACGATCGCTTGTTGAGTTCGCCGGAGGCCGCCTCGTGCCGGAGTGTGGGGGTTTGTTTCGACTTCCAGTGGTACGATCATCTGCCCCGGGAAGCGCATGACGTGGCGGTGGATCGGGTGATTGTAGGAGCTGCACAGAAGGTCTGGGTGCATAATCCGTAGCGAAAAGACGAAATGCCCCGCAAAATCGTTATCTTTGTGCTCAAATCTGATGACTTATGAAACAATATCTGATTCGTTCTGTTAAATACCTCATTTGGTTGACGATCCTATTTATGGTGGTCTTCTTGCTGATGATCCTGACTGGGGGTTCGCAAGTGGGACCGGCCGAAAGCCTTGAACTCCTGTTCGGCAGTTCGCGCGGAGCCATTATGATTTGTGCCATTGTTTTTCTGGCCTTGTTGTACCCGCGCTATGGTTTTGTGAATCGGGAGATCCGGGCCGATCTGTCTGAAAATCGGGATGTCGTGCTGGAAGCCTTTTCCCGGAGCGGCTACCGCCTGATAGAAGAGAGTGAGGCGGGGATGGTTTTTCGGGCCGATGCCGGATGGAAACGGGCCTTGTTGTTGTGGGAAGATACGTTGCGTGTCATTCCGACACCGGCCGGATTTGCCATTGAAGGATTGCGCAGAGAGGCCGTTAAGGTGGAATTCCGGCTCAAACCGATGCTTCGGGGAGAGTAACCGAGAGAGTGTGATAGAGAATAAATTATGAAAGAAATATTGAAAAAGCGAAAAGGACTTCGTTATATCCTGCTTTCGGGGATTGTGGTGGTGGCCGGAGGGTTGTTCATGGCTGCGTCCAATCCCGATTTTGCCTTGGGTCGTAATCTGCAGATTTTGTTCAATCTGTTTCGGGAGCTGAATCTGATGTATGTCGATCCCGTCGATCCGGATAAGATGCTTGAGGACGCCGCTGAAGGAATGGTCTCCCGTCTGGATCCCTATACGGAATTGATTCCCGAGAGCGAAATGTCCGATTTTGAAATAATGACCACCGGGAAATATGGGGGTATGGGAGCCATGATTCGTAAAAGCGGCGATTATGTGATGATCGCTCAACCCTATCGCGGTTTCCCGGCCGACAAAGCCGGACTGGTGATCGGAGATTTGTTGTTGGAGGTGGATGGTCAGGACATCAAGGGAATGGAGGTAACCGATGTGAGTGCGCTGTTGAAGGGAGCGCCGGGGACTCCTCTGAAACTGAAAGTCAGGAAGCTGTTGTCGGGCGAAACAGAAGAGGTGACGCTGAAACGGGAACGTATTACGATTTCGGGGGTAACCTATTCGGGAATGGTGGCTGACAGCATCGGTTATATTGCCCATAGTGATTTTACGGAAGATTGCAGCAGCGATATCCGCAATGCCTTTATGTCGCTCAAAAAGCAAGGTATGAAGGCGCTGATCCTCGACCTGCGGAGCAACGGGGGCGGTATTTTGCAGGAAGCGGTGAAGATTTTGTCGATGTTCGTTCCCAAAGGAACGGAAGTGGTACGGATGCAAGGACGACAGAAACAGTCCGATGCGACCTTTATTACGCAAAATGATCCGATTGACACCGAAATCCCGTTGGTGGTGTTGGTCAATAGCTCTTCGGCCTCGGCTTCGGAGATTGTGTCGGGGGCATTGCAGGATCTGGATTGGGCCGTACTGATCGGACAGCGGACTTTCGGGAAAGGCTTGGTACAGTCGACCCTTCCGTTGGGGTATAATGCATATGTGAAATTGACGACGGCCAAATATTATATACCCAGCGGACGCTGCATTCAGGCGATCGATTATGCCCATCGGGCCGAAGACGGAAGTGTAGATGCGGTACCTGATTCTTTGATTCGGGAGTATACCACCCGCCAGGGGCGTAAAGTGTACGACGGCGGAGGCATTATGCCGGATATTCGGATTCCGGCCAGTTATTATAGCAACTTTGCTATTGCACTCTATAACAACGGCTTTATTGAGGACTTCGCAAACGAATACTATAAACGGCATCGAGAAGGTGTGGATGTCGATACCTTTGCATTGAGCGATGCGGAATATCAGGATTTTGTTCACTTCATGGCCGACAAGACGGTTGATTTCGAGTCTGAGACCAAAGAAGCCTTGGATCAGTTACGTAAAAAAGCGGAACGGGATAAATACCTCGATCGGATTTCCGAGGAATTGACGGCCATTGAAAATAAAATTCAGGAAGATAAGCAGTCTGATTTAACCGCTTTCCGGGAAGATATTACCCGGCTGATCGAAGGTGAAATTCTGTTGCGCTATCATTATAAGGAGGGAGTGGCACGTCATAATCTGCCGACCGACCCGGGGGTTACCGAGGCGGTGAAACTGCTGAACGATTCGGCTCGTTATCAACAGATTCTGACTTCGCAAGATACTGAACGTAAATAGTTTTCCGACCGTAACATGGCTCGTATATCCCAACGTAAAAAGATTCTCAGTCGGGTGTTTTCGTTCCGGAACCGGGTGGTGATCATCGCCCTGGGGTTGGTGATCGGTACGACCTCGCTGATCTTTACCAACCGAATGGCCCAGCAACTGCGGATCAAGGAGCAGAACGAGGTGGCCATGTGGTCGTGGGCCATGAGTAAGATGGGCGAGGTGGGGCCTGATAACCAGTTGTTGTTGTTTATCATCAACGCCAATACCAATATCCCGTTTATCGTGACGACCGGGGTGTTGCAAGTGGTGGAAAGCCACCTGATCCCGGATCGTATTTTGAAAAATCCCGGGCTGTTGCGACAAAAACTCGAAGAAATGTCGGCGGCCAACCATCCGCTGGAGATCAAAACCCTGGTGGGAGATACCTATTATCTGTTCTACGACGAGTCGAATCTGCTCAAAAGTCTGGTCTATTTCCCTTATGTTCAGTTGACTATTATTTTTGTGTTTGCCATTTTTGGTTACATCACTTTTCGCTCTTCCAAACAGGATGAACAGAATCGCGTTTGGATCGGGTTGGCTAAGGAAACGGCCCATCAGTTGGGAACCCCGACCTCATCGTTGATGGGGTGGATCGAGTATCTGCGGACCCAGCCGATCGATCAACAGGCTGTGGATGAGATCAGTAAAGACGTGACCCGCCTCTCGAAGGTGGTGGATCGTTTTTCGAAGATCGGTTCGGCCACTTTGCTGAGCGAAGGGGTGATTAACGAGATCGTGGGCGGAAGTGTGCTCTATTTCCGAACCCGGGTGCCCCGAAACGTGACGATCAGTTATAATGGTCTTGCGATGGCCCAACAGCGGGCTATGGTCAATGAAGCGCTGTTCGAGTGGGTGATTGAAAACCTGTTGAAAAATGCATTGGACGCCTTGTCGGGCGTGGGACATATCGACGTGAAACTCTCGGACGATCCCAACTGGATTTATATCGACGTGAAAGATAGTGGGAAAGGGATTGCCAAGGGTAATTTCAAACGGATTTTCGAACCGGGATTTACCACCAAAACCCGTGGCTGGGGGTTGGGTCTTTCGCTCAGCAAACGAATCATTGAAGATTATCACAACGGGAAAATTTTTGTGCTGGAGTCGGAAATCGATCAGGGCACGACGATTCGGATCGCGTTGAAAAAAGTGGATGCTTAACCTGGGGGCTGATGATGAATATCCCGTTCTGTACAGATTGTGACTCGTGGATGGGGCCGCTGGGGACAGATAGTCTCGCTACGGATATGTTGCCTTCCTTTCCGTTGGAGACGGATTATTTTTTCGGACCAGCCAGCCGAATCGCTTCGGAGCATGCCCTCTCGCCGCGAATGATGGACCATTTCCCTTGGATAGATAGTTATACTTATGAGGCGTTGGTGATTACGCTTTTTATGTTGGCATGTTACCTTTTGTATCGCTATCGCAGCAGCGTCGGGGTTCTGTTCAAAATGCAAACCCATCGGGTGCCGTTGGAAAAGGTTTATGAGGAACAAACGCTGTTTTTTAAGAATTTTCTGCGGATTTCCTTGATGATGATGGCCTTGTTGGCGGTGGGGATTGTGGTTCGTTTGGGTGATTTCTGGCAGCTGGGAAATAGTTGGCCTGGATGGTCCCGATTGGAAACCAACTGGATTGTGCCGGGCGTTTTAGGAGCCTGTGCCGGTGTGATGCTGTATCGTTATCTGGCGAATCTGCTGATCGGATGGGTGACGCAGAATCGGCAATTCTTCGATCGCTATCGTTTTATGAATCGGGTCTTTTCGGCACTCAGCGGCGTGTTGCTGACCCCGCTTTTCTTACTGTGTGCTTTATATGACGGTCCCGGAACCAGCTGGATGATTTATCTGATGATTGGAATGCTCGCTTTGTTGGTGGGAGGATATCTCGAAAGTAGTTACCGATTCTTTGTCTCGAGAAATGTTTCAATTCTGCAATGGATTTTGTACCTTTGCACCGTCGAAATTTTCCCGCTCAGTTTGTTGTTATTTGCGGGATTGCGTTATGCGATCTGAATCGGAGAGCCTTCCGCGACTTCGGTTCGGAGAGAGAAAAATCAGAACGTTAAAAGTTTTTGTGTTGAAAATTAAAAATATTTTAGTCTCTCAGCCGGCTCCGGCGATGATCGAAAAATCCCCGTTCAACGAGATTATCCTCAAACACCATGTCGATATTAAATTCCATCCGTTTATTAAGGTGGAAGGTGTATCGCTCAAAGAGTTCCGTAGCCAACGAATCGAAATTCTGGAACATAGCGCGGTGATTTTTACCAGCCGGACGACGATCGACAGTTTCTTCCGCTTGTGTGAAGAGGCTCGTATCACGATCCCTGAAACGATGAAGTATTTCTGTAATACAGAAGCCGTAGCGCTCTATTTGCAGAAATATATCGTGTATCGCAAACGGAAGATTTTCTTTGCCGACGGTTCTTTCGCCAACTTCATGGAGCTGATTCTGAAGCATAAAACGGAAAAATTTTTGCTGACGCTTTCCGAACCGCACAAGCCGGAAATGCCGATGGCCATGGAAAAACTGAAGTTGAAATTCGACAAAGTGATTCTGGCTCGTACGGTGAGCGCCGATTTGACGGATGTGGATATCAATCAGTATGATATGCTGGTTTTTTACAGCCCGTCGGAAATCGCTGCGCTGTTGTCCAAATTCCCGGAAGTGGGCGAAACTCCCCGGATCGCAACGTTTGGTCATGGTGCCACTCGTGCCGCCCTGAAAGAAGGGTTGACCGTCAGTGTAATGGCTCCGACACCCGAAGCTCCTTCGATGACCAAGGCGCTGGAACTGTATATGCAAAAAATCGAAGCCGGTGAAGAGGTGCCTGCCGTGATGCTCGAAGGAGACTCTCCGGACCAGGCTTATATTCAATCGCGGGAGGTGCGGACGGTTAAACGTCGCCCGGCAACCGTCAAACCGGCTGCCGGTAACAGCGTAAAATCGGCCGTTGCGGCCAAAAAATAATCCGGTGTTTTCGGAACGATATACTTTCCCGCGGGCACAACGCCTGCGTTCGAAACGCTGCATCGATGCTTTGTTCGGTGACGGCAAGAGTGGGTTTGTCTATCCGATTCGTTATGTAGCCTTACGGGAAAAGTCTTCGGAACCGGAAGTGTGTCTGCTGGTGTCGGTGCCCAAACGCCATCATAAACGGGCTCATGTACGTAATTTGTTGAAACGTCGCTTGCGGGAGGCTTACCGTTTACAGAAAGAACCCTTGCGAACTGCAATACTTTCTCGGGGTGAACGACTCAGTTTGGCGTTGTTGTATACTTCCGACCGGGTACTGGATTATGGGACGATCGAACAGTCCGTACGGAAAATTCTGGAAACGCTGTTGACTGAATCTCAAGATTGATCCGATGCCATTCTCTGTCGTGTCAGAATGTTTTGGCCTCTTTTCATAAAATCTTTTCGAGGGAGATATGGACAAGAAATCGGCTTCATATAAAGCGTGGCTTCGAAAAGCGGCGATTGCTCCCTGGGTCGGATTGATTCGTTTCTATCAATATTGCATATCTCCGTTAACTCCCCCCTCCTGTCGTTACGTGCCGACCTGTTCCCAGTATGCTTTGGAAGCGTTGCGTCGTTATGGACTTTGGAAAGGAGGATGGTTGGCGCTGAAGCGGTTGTTGCGTTGTCATCCTTGGGGCGGGAGCGGTTATGATCCGGTGCCTTGAAGTTCGGAGCGGAAAGACGGGGTGGCTTTCTGTTGAGAAAGGCGTAGCGCGAGGACGCTGCGATACAGAGAAATGAGTGTATAGTTATTAAAAAGACCTGCTTGATGGCAGGTCTTTTTTTAAGGCGTTCTGAAAGTAGGGCTTCTCTATTTTTATCGGATGATGCGATAATAGTCGGCTTTGCGGGGTTTGGCTTCGCTCGGAGTCGCTGCCGGGTATCCCAATGCCAAGGCCCCGACCCCCATCAATCCGTCGGGCAGGCCCCATCGTTGCATGAGAGCTTTCCCTTCTTCGGTGGCGAACATCTCCTGTTCGCGGTTGATCCAGCAGCTGCCCAGACCTAATGCATGGGCGGCCAGCATCATGTTTTCCAATACGCAACTGCCGTCTTGTAAGGAGTTTTTCCCTCCGGCGGGTGCGAATACCAACACGTAAGTCGGCGCATCGTAATAGGGATTGGTGCTGACACCCATGATGCGGGCATTCATTTCGGTCAGCTGTCGGAGTTGATCCGGCTCTTGAACGGCCACGATGAACGGAGATTGAAGTCCCCGAGCCGTAGGGGCATAGGTGCCGGCTTCCAGGACTTGTCGAAGCAGTTCGTCCGGAATCTGTTCGCTTTTGTAGCGGCGGCAACTGCGACGGGTTTTGATCGTTTGCAACAACTCTTTTTCCATAGTCTTATTTTTTGCCTGTTTCGGTTGGTACGGTATGCGCGCCTTTCGAAACGTTGGGGTTTTGTATTGGGCAGAGAGATCGTTTGTATGAAAGATGCTCCCCGGATAGACGGAGGGATGATTAAAGAATCGATCGGTCGAGTTTTTTGGCGATCAGGATGCGCTCCTGGTTCAAAGCCGAGATCTGAGAGGCCAGACGCGATTCTTCTTCTTCACTCAAGTCAGGAGCGCTCAGCCGGCCCTGCAACTCCTGGATGATGCCCTCAATCACTTTGGATTTATAGAGAATCACCGCCCGGGGAAGGGCTTCCGGCAATAACTCCTGCTCGCTGTGGATGACGATATCGTGCTTTTGCCACAATTTGCTGGGGGTATACAGTTCGTCATGAGTGAGCAAATCGACTACGGCGGAAGCAACCTCTGGATCGGCATGATTGATGAAGTGACTCATCTCGATGGGCTGTTCCCCGGATCGCAGGCGTTTGTACTCTTCGTAAATGGTCCGGTAGACCGGATTCCGCATGACGATACCGTTGCTGTCCAGGTCGTTGATAATGACTTCGGCCACGTTGAGCGAGATAAATTGTTTCCCTTCCTGGTAATCGAAGTTCGTATGACCGTATTTGAGCAAATATTTGATGAGTTCGCGTTCGAGTTCGGTTGCGCTGCTGCCTGCCGTAATATGGCGCTGAGGTGTGACGGGTTGGGTTTGCTCGGCCAGGCTTTTCTGTCGGATGGCTTCCTGACGGCGGACGAATTCTTTGGCTTCGCTGCCGGCGGAACGTTCGACGCGTTTGAGCGCAATCTCCCGCAACAAAATCTGCTCGTCGATTTCCATCGTGCGGGCACATTCCCGGGTATACACCGAGCGGGTGATGGCATCCGGAATGACCGAAATGCTTTGGACGATATCTGTAATCAGGGCGGCTTTTTTGAGCGGGTCGCCTTGCGCTTCGTCCAATAACAAGCGGGTTTTGAACCCGATGAAATCCTCTTCGTGGGTCAGAATGAAATCGCGCAGTTCGGTGGAATTGTGTTGGCGGGCAAAGGAGTCGGGGTCCTCTCCGTCGGGGAGCAGGACCACCCGGACGTTGAGTCCGTCGGCGAGGATCATGTCGATTCCCCGCAGCGAAGCTTTGATACCGGCCGCGTCGCCGTCATAAATTACGGTCACATTGCGGGTAAAGCGGCTGATGAGCCGGATTTGTCCTTCAGTCAGTGAGGTGCCCGAGGAGGCTACCACGTTTTCAATGCCCGACTGATGCATGGAGATCACGTCGGTGTATCCTTCTACCAGAATGCAGCAGTCCTGCTGTGTGATGGCCCGTTTGGCGAAATAGAGCCCGTAGAGCACATCGCTTTTGTGGTAGATTTCCGATTCGGGAGAGTTGAGGTATTTGGCCGTTTTCTTGTCGGTGCGCATGGTACGTCCGCCGAAGGCCGTAACCCGTCCGCTCACGCTGTGGATCGGAAAGATGACCCGGGTGCTGAAACGGTCGTAATAACCGCCGGTTTCCCGTTTGATGGTCAGCCCTGTAGCGACCAGAAATTGTTCCTGGTATCCGTCAGCCAAAGCCTGTCGGGTGAAGGTGTCTCCTCCGCCGGGGCAGTAGCCCAACCCGAATTTGAGAATGGTGGCGTCGGAAAATCCCCGTTCACGGAAATAGGCCAGTCCGATGTTCTGACCTTCGGGGCTTTCGTGCAACATGCGGGCGAAATAATCGGCCGCATACGACGAAACGACCATCATGCTCTCCCGGTCGTCGTTGTGGCGTTGTTCTTCGGGAGTCATTTCCCGTTCGGCCACCTCGATGTTGTATTTGCGGGCGACGTATTTCAGGGCCTCGGGGTAGGTCATGTGTTCGTGCTCCATGACAAAGGTGACGGCGTTTCCGCCTTTGCCACAGCCGAAACATTTGAACAACCCCTTGCTGGGAGAGACTACGAACGAAGGTGTCTTTTCGTTATGAAAGGGACAACAGGCCTGATAGTTGACCCCTTTTCGTTTGAGGGAAACGAAATCGCCGATAACCTCCACGATGTTGGCGGCGGCGAATATACGGTCTATGGTCGCTTGATCTATCATGCCGGAATAAAAAGTCGTTCGGGGAACAGTCCCTCAAAGATACGCAAATTTTTCGACTCTGTCCGGCGATTCGAAACCGGTTTAGAACAGGTGGTCGATCAACACTTTCAAGCCGATGAGAATGAGAATGACTCCTCCGAAAATTTCGGCTTTGGGACCCAGTCGTGAGGAGACTTTTTTCCCGAGCAGAATGCCGGCCGTCGAAAGTCCTGAAGCGGTCAGACCGATAATAGTGGCGGCCAGCAGGATGTTGATCAGTTGGTTACTGTCGATAAGGGCTACTTTGACCAGCCCCAGGCTGAAGCCGCTGATCAAGGCGTCGATACTCAGGGCCACCCCGAACATCAAGGTGTTGCGCCAGGAGAGCAGGTCGCAATCGATTTCGTCGTTTTCTGAGCCGGTGCATCCCGATCGGATCATCCGAACGCCCAGAAAGGCGAGCAGACCGAAGGCGATCCAGTGGTCGTAGGCAGCGATCAGTCGGCTGACATTTTCGCCCAACAGCCAGCCTCCCAGGATCATGAAGAAATGAAACAGCCCGATGACAGCCAGAAAACGGATTTTCTGTGTTCGCGTGGTGCGTTCCGCGGCAAAGCCCAAAGAGAGCGAAACGGCAAACGTATCGAGGCTGAGTCCGACACCCAGCAACAAGATGGAGAGAAAGCCCATAAATCGAGTAAGAAGATTTTCGCAAAGGTACGATTTGCCGGATATATTTAATGATTTCGGAAAGGAATTTTCTGTGGGAGGAGTGAGTTTGTGGCTGAAACGGATGAACTTTTTGGGGAGACAGTTTTTCTGAAGATATACGGATCAGCGGGAATGAGGTTTTGCTTCCGGGAAAGTCTGCCTGGAAGTCCGGAATTGGAGGCAGGTTTTCTGAGGGCTTCCTTGCAGGAAGGTGTCAAAGTTTATCGGAAATCGGTTATCTTTGTTGCATGGATTTTAAACTCGTATCGGAATACCAGCCTACGGGAGATCAACCCGAGGCTATCGAGCGGCTGACCGAATCGCTCCGCAGCGGGTGTAAACACAACACCCTGTTGGGGGTGACCGGTTCCGGCAAGACATTTACCATGGCCAATGTCATCGCCCGGCTCAATAAGCCGACGCTGATCATGAGCCACAATAAAACGTTGGCCGCTCAGCTCTATGGGGAGTTCAAAAACTTTTTCCCGGAGAATGCTGTCGAGTATTTCGTCTCGTATTACGACTATTACCAGCCCGAGGCGTATATCCCTACCACCGATACGTTTATTGAAAAAGACCTCTCGATCAACGAAGGCATTGAAAAGATGCGTCTGAGTGCGACTTCGGCCCTGCTTAGCGGACGGAACGACGTGATCGTGGTGTCGAGTGTATCGTGTATTTACGGGATCGGGAATCCGGAAGATTTTAATGCGACCTCCATCGAGTTGCATGTGGGCGATATCATCAGCCGCAATAAACTGCTGTATGCGCTGGTCGATGCCCTGTATACCCGGAGTGAAGCGGATTTTCGTCCGGGGACTTTCCGGGTCAATGGCGATACGGTGGATATTTATGCCGCTTACGGTGATGTCTGCTACCGGATCATCTCGTATGATAACGAGATCGAAATGATCTATGTGATCGATCCGATGACCGGACAGCGGATCGATCGTCAGGAACGGGTCAAGATCTATCCGGCCAATCTGTTTGTTACCACCAAAGAACGGGTCGAAAAGGCGATTCGCCAGATTCAGCTCGATTTGGGTAAACAATGCGAGTTTTTCGAACAGGCCGGACGCCCGGTGGAAGCCCGCCGTCTCAAACAACGGGTCGAATACGATCTGGAGATGATCAAGGAGTTGGGCTATTGTCCGGGCATTGAAAACTATTCCCGCTATTTCGACGGTCGCTCTCCCGGGAGTCGTCCGTTCTGTCTGATCGACTACTTTCCGAAAGACTATCTGTTGATTATCGATGAAAGTCATGTGACGATTCCTCAGATTCGGGGTATGTATGGCGGGGACGCCTCTCGGAAGCATAACCTGGTGGAATATGGTTATCGGTTGCCGGCGGCCATGGATAACCGACCGTTGCGGTTCGAGGAATTCGAGGCTCTGGAAAACGATGTGATTTATGTGAGCGCTACTCCGGCTGATTACGAATTGATCAAGTCGGAAGGTTCGATTGTCGAACAGTTTATCCGGCCGACAGGACTGATCGATCCGTCGGTAGAGATTCGTCCGACGATCAATCAGATCGACGACCTGGTGGAAGAGATCGAAAAACGGGCTTTGCACGACGAACGGGTGTTGGTGACGACCCTGACCAAACGCATGGCTGAGGAGTTGTACAAATATTTCGATCATATGGGGATCCGGTGCCGCTATATCCATTCGGATGTGGATACCCTGGAACGGGTTCAGATTCTGGATGATTTGCGGGCGGGCATGTTCGATGTATTGATCGGGGTGAACCTGCTGCGTGAAGGCCTCGACCTGCCGGAAGTGTCGCTGGTGGCGATCATGGATGCCGATAAGGAGGGTTTTCTGCGCAGTGCGCGTTCGCTGACCCAAACTTCGGGTCGGGCGGCGCGGAATGTCGGCGGGCGGGTGATTATGTATGCCGATACCATCACTGATTCGATGCGTTTGTCGATTCAGGATACCAATCGTCGCCGGGAAAAACAACTGTATTATAATGCCCAACATCAGGTGATGCCTCGTCAGGCGGTGAAGAGCAGCAAAGGAATCATTAGCGGTGAAAATCTGTCGGCGGGAGGAGTTACTTATGACTTAAAAGCGATCCAACCGGGTATGGCGGCCGATCCTGTAGCAGCTTACCTGACCGACAAGGATTTGGATGTGGCGATTAAGTTGGCTCGCGAAGCGATGGAGAGTGCGGCCCGGGAACTGGATTTTGCCGCAGCGGCTCAGTATCGGGATCAGATGTACGCTTTGCAGGAGAAACAACGAAATTTGGAAAAAGTATGACACTGGCTCACGGACTGATCCGGTTGATCGATTGGTTTTATGTCGCTCCGTTGTCGCGCGTGATGCCGTTGCAGACGTTTCGCTATGCGGTATGTGGAGGAGGTAATTTATTGCTTAACTGGGTATTGTATGCGTTGCTCTACAATTTTGTATTCGACAAAGAAATCGTGGAGCTGGGTTTCATCGCGATTTCGCCCTATATCGCCGCATTTATTGTCGTCTTTCCGGTTACGTTCTTGACCGGTTTTTGGCTGCAAAAGAATATCGCCTTCCGTTACTCGCCTTTGAAAAGCGGAACACAATTGTTTCGTTATCTGTTGAGTGTTTTGGGCTCGATTCTGCTCAATTACCTGTTGTTGAAATTCTTTGTGGAGGTCGTCCGGATCTATCCTACCCCTTCGCAAGTTCTGACCTCTTTGATCTCTATTGTGTACAGTTATTTGATGCAAAAATATTTTACGTTCCGAGGCTGTCAGGAACCTTGATCGGAGGAAAGAACCTTTCGGTAGAATCATAAACGAGGGAGGACTCTGTATGTGGAGCCCTCCCTTGTCTGTGTAGGGGGTCGGAGTCTATTTAACTCGGATTCGTTCTTTGATTTGCAGAATTTTGGTCGGTTTGATACCGTTGAGGGCACAAATCTTGGAAACCGTGGTGCCATATCGTTTGGCTAATGCCGAGAGCGTATCGCCTTTCCGGATGATGTGGTATTGAGGTGAGCCTTTGCTGCTGTTCGACGAGGTCGATGAAGAGACGGTGGAAGCGTCTTCTTTTTCCGATTGTTCGTTGGTATCGGCATATAAAGGCAACGGCTTGTTGGAGGCCCGAATGCGTCCTCCACGGTTCGAAAGATAGAGTGTCCCTTCGCGCAGGGAGCGGCTTTCCGGATTCACCATCAGGGTCGGATTGAAATGTTCTCCTGATACGCGGACTTCGAAATGGAGATGCTCGGTGGTGGCTCGTCCCGTGCGACCGGCCAGGGCAATCGGATCACCGGCTTTCACAACGTCGTTGACTTTGACCAGATTGCGGCTGTTGTGCGAGTAGAGCGTTTCGAGACCGTTATAATGGCGGATAACAATGGTATTTCCGTAACCGCTGTAAGGTTTCGACATGCGGACTACCCCGGGCAGAGCTGCACGAATGGTATCATGAGGAATGGCCTTGATATCGATTCCGGTATGCATCGAGCGTCCCCGATAGCCGTACGGGGAGATCAGTTTGCCCGGATAGGGATAGATGAATTGCTCCTGAAGTTCGTTCAGATCGATCGTTAGTTCGCCCGAGGAGGGGAATGGATTATCGCGGTTGGCGGGTAAACGGACATGCTGACTCTCTGCTTCTGAAAAATGGATGTCCGGTACTTTGTGGGTGGGTTGCGGTTTGCGTTTTTCTTGCAGTTTACGCAGAGACGGCAAAGAGTCCGGGCCTTGAGGAAGCGATATGTCAGAGGAAGCGGTCTCGCTGGTCTCCGGTAATATTTCTTCAGCCGGAATCGGTTGAGCAGGAACGGTTTGGACCGTGGCTTGAGATTGGGTTTTCTTGGACTTTTTGGAAAATGACAGCACGGAACAACCCGATAAAAGAAATAGGGTGACCAGAAAAAGGGGCAGCGATCGTCTCAGCATAGAGTGGCGTTTAAGTCTCTTTGGGGCGGACCGTTCTGTCGAAAATATAGACCGTAAAGACAAGGCTGGCGGATTTAGACAGGAACGGTCTCTTTTACGGTTTTCAGCAGGCTAAAGGTAGTCATTTTTACCCGAAATTGAATAAATAAGCGTATCTTTGTTCAAATCGTTCAAAGCAAGAACTATGGAAACTACGAAATGTTTGATTATCGGGAGCGGCCCTGCAGGGTATACCGCTGCCATATATGCCGCACGGGCCAACCTTTCTCCTGTGTTGTATGAAGGGATGGAACCTGGCGGACAGTTGACGACCACGACTGACATTGAAAACTTTCCGGGCTTTCCGCAGGGAATCGCCGGTCCGTTGTTGATGGAAGAGATGAAAAAGCAGGCGCAGCGTTTCGGTGCTGATGTGCGATTCGGCGTGGTGACCGGAGTCGATCTGTCGGAACGTCCGTTCCGTGTGACGGTGGATGGCGAAAAGCAGATCGAAGCTCGTTGTCTGATTATTGCTACGGGCGCATCGGCCCGTTATTTGGGGTTGGAATCGGAACAGAAATTCCGGGGTATGGGTGTTTCGGCCTGTGCGACCTGCGATGGCTTTTTCTATCGGAAAAAGGATGTGATTGTCGTGGGAGGCGGGGATACCGCCTGTGAAGAAGCGCTCTATCTGGCTTCGATCTGCAACAAGGTTTATATGGTGGTGCGTAAGAATTACCTCCGTGCCTCGAAACATATGCAGAAAAGAGTGATGGAAACCTCCAATATCGAAGTGCTGTTCGGGTATAATACCGCAGAGGTGCTGGGAGATGATAATGGCGTCACCGGCGCACGGGTGCGGCATGAATCGGGTTCTGAACGGGTGTTGGATGCCTATGGATTTTTCGTGGCCATCGGACATATGCCCAATACTGCTTTGTTTGCCGGAACCTTGGACCTCGATGACGAAGGGTATATTCGTACACGTCCCGGTTCGGCCGCTACGAATATCGAAGGGGTGTTTGCGGCGGGCGATGTGCAGGATCCTCATTTCCGACAAGCGATTACTGCGGCCGGATCGGGGTGTATGGCAGCGATCGAGGCTGAACGCTTTTTGTTGATGGAGGCTTAATGGGTGGAAACCGTATGGTGGATCCTCAAACGATATTTGCGTTAAAGAACGAAGCGGATTTCGAACGGATTGCTTTGGAGGTGTTCCGTTACCAGGCTCGCTGTTGCGGTCCGTATGGGGAATACCTGCACTTGTTGGGCATCGATCCGGCCGCAGTGACCCGATTGGAGGAAATTCCTTTCCTGCCGGTGGAGCTTTTTAAAACCCAGCGGATTTATGCCGCGGAAGGAGAACCGGAACAGATCTTTACCAGCAGCAGCACCTCGGGGCAACAACCCTCGAAACACTATGTGGCTTCGTTGGCCCTGTATGAAGAGGCTTTTATACGGGCCTTCGAACGGTTTTATGGTCCGGCTGAAGAGGTGGCGCTTTTTGCCTTGCTGCCCAGTTATCTGGAACGTGAGGGCTCTTCGCTGATCTATATGGCGGACCGTCTGATGGCTCGCGGAGGCGGAGGCTTTTATCTGCACGATCACGAAAAATTGTTGAAGGATCTGGCGGCTTGCCGGAAAAAGAAAATTCTGTTGGGGGTCAGCTATGCCTTATGGGATTTGGCCGAACAACATCCCGGCCCCCTGACCGATACTATTGTTATGGAGACCGGCGGCATGAAAGGACGGCGTCAGGAGTTGCCTCGTGAAGAGTTCCACGCGCTTTTGCAGCAGGCTTTCGAGGTGCCTTCCATCCATTCCGAATACGGAATGGCCGAGTTGATGTCTCAGGCCTACTCGGCCGGGGAGGGGCTGTTCTATACCCCGGACTGGATGCGGATCGTGATTCGCGATTTGAACGATCCGTTCGAGCTGCTTCCGGCCGGTCGTACCGGCGGAGTGAACATCATCGATCTGGCCAATCTCTACTCCTGCAGTTTTTTGCAGACGGCCGATATGGGGGTGTTGCAGAGTGACGGAGGGTTCCGTATTTTGGGCCGGATCAGCGGCAGTGAAATTCGGGGTTGTAATTTATTGGTTCAATAGAGAATATGAATCGGGGAGATCTGATCGAAAGGTTACACCGTCTGCTGGACGAGCAGCTGCGACCGTTGGTGATGGCGGATTACGTGTTGTTGGATTGCCCCTATCACGCCAATATCGGCGATACATTGATCTGGGAAGGAGAACTTGCTTTTCTGAAGAACCTGCCCCACCGGATGTTGGCCTACGGTTCGATGTCGACATGGCTGTTTCCGCGTTTGAAGCCCGGAACCGTTATCCTGCTGCATGGCGGAGGAAATTTCGGGGATTTGTGGCCGGGAGTACAGGATTTCCGTCTGCGGGTGATCGAGACCTATCCCGATCACCCGATCGTCATTTTTCCGCAGACGGTCCATTATCGGGATTCGCAGCGAAGTCTGGCCGATGCGGAACGCATGGCCCGGCATCCGAATTTGACGATTTGTGCCCGCGATCGACGTTCCTATGCGTATTTGGAGACTCATTTTCGCAATCGGCTGTTGTTACTGCCCGACATGGCGTTTTGTATTCCGCCGGAACGATTGATGCGCTATGCCTGTCATCCCGTTCGGCAAGAACCTTTATGGCTTAAACGGACCGATCAGGAACTGGGCTCGGCCGAGCGACCTGTCGGCTTGGCGGCGTCGGTGCTTCCACACGATTGGCCTACCTTAGATCGGCGGACCTGCGCCACGTGGTGGGTCTATAAACTCAGCGGTGTGTGCGATCGCTTGTCCCGTTACTCGTGGGGACGAACTCTGGCCCGAGGATGTGCCCGATGGGCCGATATTATGGCTTTCAGAAATTTGCGCCCGGGAAATGTTCGGACGGGAGTGCGCTTCCTGACTCAATACGGGGCTCTTTATACGACCCGTCTGCATGGTGCCATTCTGGGTATCTTGTTGCACAAAAAGGAGATCGTGCTGATCGACAATAATTACGGAAAGAATTCGTCGTTTTATGAAACCTGGTTGCAGGAGATGCCTTCGGTGCGTCTGGAACGTCCGGTGTCTGCCTCTTCTGCCACTCCAACCTCTTCGGATGTCCGCCTATGAAACCGTATACATTTTCGGTCATTGTGCCGTTGTATAATAAACAAAATGAAATCGGCGATACCCTGCGCTCCATTCTCGCCCAGCGTTATCTCCCCTTGGAGGTGGTGGTAGTGAATGACGGCAGTACGGACGGAAGCGCTGATGTGGTCCGTTCGTTCGACAGTCCGCTCATTCGTCTGATTACGCAACCCAATGCCGGGGAGTGTGCGGCTCGCAACCGAGCTATTGCCGAGGCGCGAGGCGAGTATCTGGCGCTGTTGGATGCGGACGATACGTGGGACCCGGGGTATCTGGAGGAGATTGCGAGATTGATCGATCGCTATCCCGGTTGTGGCATGTACAGCACGGCTTTTCATATTGTGAGCCGGGAGGGTGTCTTTCCGAGTCACTCTCCGAAAGAAGAGGGCGTGGTGGACAATTTTTTCCGTCAATCGCTGAATTATTACGTGAGTATTCCTTCGACATCGACGATTCCGGCTTTTGTTTTCAAAGAGGTGGGCGGTTTTCCGGAAGGCATGCGTATGGGTGGTGACCAATACATGTGGGTGAAAATTGCCCGGCGTTACCCGGTCTGCTTTTCCCCCAAACGTTTGCTCAATTACAGTTTGGTCGCCTCTAATCGTTCCGCTGCCATTTATACCCCGGAGTCGACCCCTTATTCCTTTCGGGAGTTCTACGATCCGCAGGGGGATTTCTATCTGAATGAATACCTGGCCCGGGTGGAACTCGGGAAAGCGCTGACCCTTTCGGCCAAAGGGGGAACCGAAGTGGGTCGCTCCGCAGAACGCTTCTATCGTTATACCCGCTGTAATCGTCGGGCCTGGTACAAGCTCTGGGTGTTGAACCGGATTCCGATGCCGCTGCGGGCTTGGGTGTTTCGGCAATACAATCGCTTGGCCTGGAAATTGGCGAAAAAAGGTTTATAGCCGAAGTAGAAGAGGGTCAATTGCTTCCGATTTGAGCGTAGTCGATCGATATAATAAAAGGGCAACCTGCGGACCAGGTCGCCCTTTGTGTTTTTTCGGTTAGCCGATCAGTCCCCGGCTGATTTGCCATCGCATTCGTAACAAGAACCAACCTTTGAGGGGTTGTAGCCGCAGGGTATAACCCACGGCAAAAACCAGAGCCCCGACCCATTTGACCCCTTCAGTAATCAATCGGCGCAGATAGGCTCCGCGTCCCAGTTCTCGCGTACGGACCCGTTCGCTCATGCCTCCCATCCGATTGACCCGATCGAAATAGTCCGGCGTTAGTTTGCTGGGCGGAATCAAGTGGTAGATAACGGCTCCGGGCAGGTAGTAAATCTTTTCACCGGCGGCTCTCAGACGGGCAAAAAGTTCTTTTTCTTCTCCTCCCATCGGTTTTTCACCGGTCCGTCCCAGTTCGGTATTGAACAGACCGTGACGTTCCAGCGCTTCGCGGCGAACCCCCATATTTCCTCCCGGCGGATATTTGCGGGCCGGGAAGGGACGGATATGATCGCCCAGATAGAGGGCGCCTGCAATAGGGCGTGCGGCAATCGGGGACAACCAACGGGGCGGAGGACATTCATAGATAGGTACGACTACCCCTCCACCCCCTGCGGCTTCCGGATAACGTTCGAAGAAGTCGATGTAGCTGGCGGCAAAGCCCGGATTGACTTTTTCGTCATCGTCGATGATGGCTACATAAGGGGCCCGGCTATGACGAATACCGCAGTTGCGGGCATGGGAGAGACCCTGACGGGTTTCGGTGACCATTGTCATTTGAAGCTCGGGATGGGCCGCTGCGAAGGTGTTAAACACTTCTGCGGTATTGTCTTTGGAGTTGTTGTTGACCACCACTGCTTCCCAGCGGGAGGGATCGAGGTGTTGGGTGGCCAGACTTTCAAGCGTGCCCAACAGGTAGGGGGCCCGATTATAGGTGGCGATGATGATGGAAAGGGAGGGGATGGCCTCTGTCATGGGGAAGAATGGAAAAGAGACGGGCGGCCTTGCAAAAGAAGACCGCACGTCTCGGTTGGATAATGGGTTACAGTCCGGCGATGAAATCCGACATCTCTTTTTCGTGCGCTTCGATGCTTTGCAACAGTTTGAATTGGGCGTACGAACGTTGGAGGTTGTGGGTCGGATGTTTGATCTTGTAGTATGTGTCGCCTTCCAGGTAGTCGGTCAGGAAACGGATCGTTTGCATGTAGGTCAGCATCTTGGCACCGAAAGGCAGGTTCTCGCGTTCGGTGGGGGTGAGAAAATCCCCGGCCGAACGGATGTATCCCGTGGAAAAGGCCCGGAAGACATCCATGTTGACGTTCACGTTGTTCAGGTCGGGATCGTCTTCGGCCCCGGTATTGGCCCCGGTGCGGATGAAGTCCCCGAAATCTGACAGAACATAGCCCGGCATGGTGGTATCCAGATCGATGACACACAGCGGTTGTCCTGCCTGGTCGAACAACAGGTTGTTGACCTTGGTGTCGCAGTGGGTGACCCGTTTGGGGAGTTTCCCAGCCCGGTGCAGTACTTCGGCTTTGCACATTTCGGCGGCTCGGGCCATCAGCTCGTCCACCAGTGGACGAACTTCGCTCAAACGCCCTTTGGCGTCCACTTCGATGGCTTTCCGAAATCCTTCCAGCCGGAATTCGATGTTGTGGAAATTGGGAATGGTTTCCCGCAGGGCCCCTTCCGGCATGTCGGATAGTTGGTGCTGGAAACGTCCGAACGCTTCGCCGGTCAGTTCGGCCAGCCGACTGTCCATGGCTTCATAAGTCACGGAGTCGGCTATGTAAACCATCACACGCCAGTAACTTTCCCCGTCGAAATCATACAGCTGGCCCGAATGGGTCGGAACGATGCGCAGGGCTTTGCGTTCGATATCGGTTTCGCCAGCAGCGGTGAGTTTGGCGCGGATGTGATCGGTAATGCGTTGGATGTTGGTTTGCAACAGATCCACATCCTGAAAAATATGGTGGTTGATCCGTTGCAGAATATAGTCGGGGTCCTCCTTCGAGGCGGTACGTACCCGATAGGTGTCGTTGATAAGACCGTTGCCCACCGGAGCGAGTTCCGCTACGGTTCCCTGAATGGCAAAACGGCTGACAATTTCTTTTTTCTGATCCATCGTATTCGACTCTTTATGGGTTGTTCCCCGGAGCGGTGGCAAGGGTAAATCCCTGGATCTTGTTCCAGGCTCCGCGGGTGAAATCGGGAATTTTAACCGGCTTGCTGCCGTTGAGCACCGAGGTTTCGGTCAATTCGACCAACGAAGACCATTCGGCGGCGTCATAAACGTCCTGATCCAACGGAAGACCGTTTCGCAGGCAGTAAATCAACCGCGAATCCATGATGAAGTCCATACCTCCGTGACCGCCCACTTCCCGGGCTTTTTCACCGTACTCTTTGCTGATGGGGTGTTCCCATTGGGCCAACATCTGTTCGCGGGCTTCGCGATCCAAGCCTTCATGGCCCAGCGAATCGAACGAAAGCACTTCGGTCGGCCATTTTTGGGCAAATCCTTTGGTGCCGCTCACCAGGTGAATCCGACTGTAAGGACGAGGGCTCGATACGTTGTGCTGGATGAGGATGGTTTTCCCTTTGGCCGTGCGGATCAGGGTCGTGTTCATGTCCCCTTTCTTATAGGTACGTTTGGCAAAATCGCTCTCCGGACCATGTTTTTTGATGGCCGAAGGGGTTAGACTGAACTGATCCGAAGACATCGAAACCAGGTATTCCATCTTGTCTCCCCGGTGGATGTTCAGAATCTGGCAGATGGGGCCCAAACCGTGGGTCGGATAGGGATTCCCGTCATGCACTTCGTTGTATTTCAGACGCCACATGTCGTGGTAACCGGTCGTGTCGTTGAACAGGTAGTCCCGCAGGTCGTGGATGTAGGCTCCTTCGACATGGAAAACCTCTCCGAACAGACCGTGCTGGGCCATATTCAGCGTTGCCATTTCGAAAAAGTCGTAGCAGCAGTTTTCCAGCATCATGAAATGACGGCGGGTCTTTTCGGCCGTGTTGACCAGTTGCCAGCATTCGTCGATGCTCATGGCGGCGGGAACTTCGCTGACGGCATGTTTACCGTGTTCCAT
>Ga0192261_1018_pt1 | contig 43150 bp, 34 predicted proteins | sample Koala_Koa23_G3_FD_131283 | JGI IMG/M metagenome (GOLD analysis project Ga0192261, IMG submission 131283) | Enriched cells from koala feces incubated with labeled cellulose particles, San Francisco Zoo, California, United States - Koala_Koa2-3_G3 ... | reverse complement strand
AGATATATCGTACTGGGGCGCGTCTTTTTTGCCTCTCTGTCTATGGGGATCTATTTTCTCATTAAACGAAAGGACATCCGTTTAACATGTGGGGCCGAAGGTTCGCTTGAGGTACGTGAACGACAGGGTATATTTATAAAAAGCCTGGATAACTTTGGGATGCTCGACTCTCTGAAAAGTTTGCAGATGCTCCCAGCTGATTTCGTCTCATATCAGCTTGAGGTGCGTCTCATCATCGAAGTGCCGGCAGCAAGGATCGCCGCGATGCGCCGAACAGAGAACGACATCAGAAAACTACGCGAGTGTTATGAAAATTTTGTCTCCTGTCCCTACATAACGCCGAAGGAACAGGCGCAGAACGGGAAATGGGAGGCGCTGCTGCACCATCTGGTGACAGAATCCGCGCACAACCCGATCCTTTCAAGGTTAAATGAAAGCATCAACAGCCTTGTTGAACGCAACAACATCCTCGTCCATCCTGATATGCTGATGGAAAAGGGCTGGATCGATCTCATCAAATCACGCCATGGGGCAATTATTAAAGCTATTGAAGAAAACAACGCCGACGATGCCGGTGATACGCTAAAGATGCATCTGCTTGAAACCGCTGAGGTGATGCGCAGGAAACATCCTGAATTGATCACCGACATACCCTACCCGTATTGGAACCTGAAAAATTAATATACTGGATAAACGTTCAAAGGTCTAAAACCGGCAATGGCGGCATGATCCATAAAATGATCATGCCGCTCCTTTCATAAAGCTGCACCTTACATGCCAAACTATCTATGAAAATAATATCTCAACTCTCCGGCAAACAAACCTGCTTTTTACAGCCGTCTTTAAGGTATTTGGGTTTTTTCTTACGCTTTTACGATTTTTTACAAAAGTTCTTGGCTATGATTAATTTATTTGCACCTTTTTATCAATAAGTCCTTACTTTTATTTACTTGACGCGAATATTTATACATGATATATTTACCTTAATCCATAGAAGTACCAGTGGTATTACCAGAATTTCAATGTATACCTCGTATTTAACGTATTCTTTGTAGTAGCTCCGTGAAATCTCTGTCGGCGGAGATGGAAGATGTTCAGGAATGGCGAAAGAAGAAGGCTTTTCCATATATAGTGGAACAGCCTCCCTGTACCCAAAGAACATTCGATACTGTTAAAGCAAAGGATGTGCAGAAATGCTGAAATATACTCTAAAACGCATTGTATCCGCAGTTCTTACTATTTGGTTCGTTATTACGATTACATTTCTGATAATGCATAATCTGCCTGGAAGTCCCTTTACCAGCGCACGCGGGCTGCCGGATGAGACACGGGCGGCGCTTGAGGCGAAGTACGGACTTGACAAGCCGTTAGGAGTTCAGTATCTCACATATCTGTTCAACTTCGTCAAGGGAGATTTCGGTGTCTCTTATCATAAAAGAGGAGTAACTACCCGCGCCATCATTGAGAGCGGCTTTCCATACTCGGCAAAGATCGGGCTGCTTGCCGTCGCCTTCATACTCGGCTTCGGTATATTTTTCGGAGTCTACGCGGCGCTCAGACATAACAGACTATCGGACAGAGTCTCGATGCTGCTCGCGACGCTGGGGACGACAATACCAAGTTTTGTCGTTGCGACGATATATCTTTATGTCTTCAATAAAAAACTGGGTATCGTCCCCTCCTACGGAGCGGAGAACTTCAGGGATTACATCGGTCCGGCTTTTGCGATAGGCGCGTTTTCGATTGCCTTCATAACCCGTCTCACGCGCACCTCGATGCTTGAAGTGCTCCAGCAGGATTATATCCGCACCGCTAAGGCGAAGGGACTTACGAGCTTTGTCGTAATGACACGTCATGCGCTGCGCAACGCGCTGATTCCGGTAGCCACTTATATGGGACCCTGCGTAGCAAGCATCGTCACCGGCTCGTTCGTCGTCGAAAAGGTCTTCGGCATACCCGGTATAGGCTGTCTGTTCACAACAAGTATCCTTAACCGCGACTATTCTCTGATACTTGGAGTAACTGTATTTTACGGTGTACTCCTCGTTCTGATGGTTCTGCTGGTCGATATCCTTTACGTTCTTATCGACCCCAGGATCAAATTCGACTGAGGAGGGCTTGCAATGGCAAATATAGACGAACGGCTTGATCTTAACCACACAGAGCTGTGGAAAGAAACCGAGCACGACTTTACAAAATCAGAGGATATCAAGCGCAAAAGCCTTACTTTCTATCAGGATGTCTGGAGAAGATTCCGAGAGAATAAGACGGCGATGTTCTCTCTAGTCTTTATAGTGCTCATGACAGCCGCAGCGGTATTCCTGCCATATTTTTGGAGGTATACCTATTCAGACCAGAACCTGGAATACTCTAACGTTCCCTGCAGGCTCGAACTCTATGAGATAGACGGGACGGGCGCCTCGTTTTATATCACGAACGATTACAATGTCCTTCAGGTGGCGCGTGACGGGACGCTTGGAAAGATGGCGGAAAACACCGGCGACAATCTCATGACGCGTCAGAAAAACTTCGTGCTCGACGGTAAGGATATTAAGGTGGATTACAGCCAATACTTTGCCGCAAAGAAAAAACTCTATTCGTTGAGAAGGGCCGCCGAACGCGGAGAAAAGGTCGATTTCCCCGCGGAGGAACACAAATTTGAAAACATGAAGAGATATATCGTCACTGTGGACGGTAAAGAGGTAGAGCCCTCGCTCCGCGTTTGGAATAAGAGCCATATCTTTGGCAATGACGCGCTCGGCAGAGACATTTTCATCAGGATAGTATACGGCGCGCGCATATCGCTCGCAGTCGGCTTTGCAACGGCTATCGTATGCTTCATTATAGGCGTATTGTTTGGCGGCGTCTCCGGCTATTGCGGCGGTAAGGTAGACGACGCGATGATGAGAGTCGTCGATATAATAAATACGATACCGACTCTGCTCTACGTTATACTGCTTCGCGTCCTCTTCGACAGCGGCGGACTCTTCACTATAATTCTGACAATAGGACTTACCTACTGGGTAAGCATGGCAAGGCTGGTACGCGGAGAGGTGCTTTCTCTGAAGAAGCAGGAGTTCGTCCTCGCGGCCAAATCACTGGGCGCTCCGACCAGGTATATACTTCTGCGCCACCTGCTTCCAAACATAATGGGGCCGATCATGGTTACCATAACCATGATGATCCCCAACGCGATTTTTACCGAGGCTTTTCTGAGTTTTGTCGGACTCGGCGTCTCCGCTCCCATCGCCTCATGGGGAACGCTTTGCAACGACGCTCTTGAGGGGCTGTACACCTATCCGCAGCAGCTGCTATTCCCCGCGGCGGCAATCTCTCTTACGATACTCACATTCAATCTGCTTGGCGACGGACTGAGAGACGCGCTTGACCCCAAGCTGAGAAAGTAGGCTGTAGACATGGCTGAAAATAAAAACGTACTTGAAATACGCAATCTGCATACCTCTTTCTTTACTCATCTCGGCGAAGTAAAGGCGATACGGGGCATCGACATTCATATAGAGAGCGGGGAGACTCTAGGTATCGTCGGAGAGTCAGGCAGCGGCAAAAGCGTCACCTCTCTTTCCATAATGCGTCTGCTGCTGCACCCCGGAAGGGTCGTAGACGGAGAGATTCTCTTCAAAGGAGAAGATCTTCTGAAAAAAACAGAGCATGAGATGACAAAGATACGCGGAAATAATATTGCGATGATCTTTCAAGACCCCATGACCTCGTTGAATCCGGTGCTGCGGGTCGGCTTTCAGATCGAAGAGGCCCTGCTGCAGCATCAGCGCCTCACAAAAAAGGAGGCCGCGGAAAAGGCCGTCGAAATGCTGGAGATGGTCGGCATCCCAGATTCCAAAAGGCGTGCCGCCTGCTATCCGCATGAGTTTTCAGGTGGGATGCGGCAGCGGGCAATGATAGCGATGGCGCTCTCCTGCCGTCCGGAGCTTCTTATCGCCGACGAACCTACGACGGCGCTTGACGTGACGATACAGGCACAGATCATCCGGCTCATAAAGGAGCTTGGACAAAATACCGGAACCTCTACCATCCTGATCACACACGACCTCGGCGTAGTGGCGGATATCTGCACCCGAATAGACGTCATGTACGCGGGTTTGGTCATGGAGGAGGGGAAAACCGACGACGTATTTTTTAACCCCGCGCATCCGTATACGATGGGACTGCTGAGGTCGATACCAAATGTGGCCACCGGCGCGCGCCACAGACTCATTCCAATACCGGGGACGCCGCCGGACCTCCTGAATCCGCCTCAAGGCTGTCCATTCTCACCAAGATGCAGTTTTTCCATGAATATATGCACCAGCCACCGCCCGGGATACTATCAAGTTGGAGAGGGACACAAAGCGGCCTGCTGGCTGCTTGACAAACATGCGCCGTGCTGCGACCGCTATAACGAGATGAAAGGAGGCATTAGTTCAGTTGAACGATAATATCCTTCTTGACGTTAGAAACCTAAAAAAATATTTCTATAAAGACGAAGGGCTGATCTCAAAAAAGGTACAAGAGATAAAGGCCGTCGACAACGTCAGCTTTTACATCCGAAAGGGAGAGACGCTGGGTCTTGTCGGAGAATCCGGCTGCGGAAAAACCACCGTTGGCAGAACCGTCATGCGCCTCTACGAACCGACGGCGGGCGAGATATACTATGACGGCATTGACGTCGCCAGGCTCTCTCCCAAAACCTTTATGCCCTACCGCAAGAAGATCCAGATGATATTCCAGGACCCTTACGCCTCGCTCAACCCCCGAATGACCGTCGCCGACATCATTGGCGAACCGCTTGACATCCATAAGCTCGCCTCAGGTAAAGAACGTCAGGAAAGGATATTTGAGCTGCTCAAAAGGGTCGGCCTGCGCAAAAACCACGCCAACAGATATCCGCATGAATTTTCCGGCGGGCAGCGGCAGCGGATAGGGATCGCCAGAGCGCTGTCGGTAATGCCGGAACTCATAATATGCGACGAACCGATATCGGCGCTCGATGTTTCCGTGCAGGCACAGATCGTGAATATGATGGAAGATCTGCAGCGGGAGATCGGCCTCACCTATCTTTTCATCGCGCACGACCTCTCCATGGTACGGCATATCTCAAACCGCGTCGGTGTAATGTACCTTGGAAGCCTCATGGAGGTAACTACCGCTGACGAGCTATACAACAACCCGCAGCACCCATACACCATAGCTCTGCTCTCCTCGATCCCCATTCCCAATCCTCGGGCGGAGAAAAAAAACATCATCCTTGAGGGCGAGGTGCCAAGTCCGCTCAATCCGCCGTCAGGATGCCGGTTTCGCACACGCTGCCGCTACGCCAAAAAAGTTTGCTCCGAGGTGACTCCAGAATTAAGAAACCTCGGCTCGGAACACTATGCAGCCTGCCACCTCCTTTAATAATGAAAACAGAGGGGAGAAATGCCGTGCAAGAGACACAAAAAACAGAGACGCAGAGAGAAAGATGTTTGACCATTTGATGCCGGAACACGGGCATTGCCTGAGTTAGCCGAAAGGAGCATCCACATGTTGACAAAAAAGAGATTTGAATTGATAGCAGCCATCGTACTTGTATTCACAGCTTTCTTCTCACAGGCGGCCGTTGCATACGCGGCGCCGAAGGTGTTGGTATTCAACCACGGTAAGGAAATCAAAGCTTGGGACCCCTCGATCGATGATTCTGGAGGGAGTTTCGTCATAGGCAACATCTTCGAGGGACTGATGAAAGATACAAAAGACGGCAAGCTGGCCCCCGGACAGGCGGAGAAATATACGATATCTCCGGACGGACTTACCTATACCTTTTATCTGAAGCCGAATATCACATGGTCTGACGGGAAACCCGTCACCGCTAAAGACTTTGAGTACGCGTGGCTGAGACTCCTTGACCCCAAAGCCGGTTCAGAGTATTCGTATATGGGTACCTCGTATATAAAAAACGCGAAGGCATTCTTTGACGGAAAGGTAAAGGCAAGCGAAGTCGGCGTCAAGGCCCTGGATGATAAGACATTTCAGGTCGTTCTGGAATCGAAGGTGCCCTATTTCCTCAACCTGACGACATTCTTCTCCTTCATGCCCGTAAGAAAGGACATCGTGGAAAAATATGGCGACGGGTGGGAAAAGAACCCCAAGACCTGTATCTCGAACGGACCGTTCGTTCTGGAATCCTATAAAATCGGCGACAACCTCACGATTGCCAAAAATCCCCAGTATTATGACAGCAAGAATGTGAAGATTGATAAGGTAAAAATGGTATTCGTCTCCGACCAAACAACCGCACTTAACGCGTTCAACGCGGGAGATATCCATGTAAATCCGGAAATACCGCCGGCAGAGATTCCAAGACTCATCGCCGAAGAACCTAATCTGGTATTCACACCGAGAATGCAGACCGCATACATCATCTTCAACGTCGACAAACCTCCATTCAACGACGTGAGTGTCAGAAAAGCCTTCGCGCTCGCGCTCAACAGAAAGGCGATCTGCGAATCCGCTCTCAAAGGCGGAGAGACTCCTGCGACAGGCATCGTCCCTCCAGTACTTTCACTCTCGACAGGCGAAAGCTTCAGAACTCTCGACAAGAACGGCAAGCCGACCACAGAGTACGGTATCGACCCCAATGCCGCGCGCGTGGAAGAGGCGCAAAAATTATTGGCAGAGGCCGGATATCCCAATGGAAAGGGCTTCCCGAAGGTAACCTATACCTACGTAACGAGAGAATCTCTTAAAAAGATGTCCGAGGCTATCCAGGAGATGCTGAAAAACAACCTTAACGTTAAAGTTGAGCTTGACAATATGGAATGGCAGGTGCTCGTCGACAAGAGAAAAAGAGGGGATTTCATAATCAGCGGCGGCAACTGGACCGGCGATTATGCTGATCCGATGACCTTCTTCGATGCCTACGCGACAGACAGCAGCTGGAATGAATGCCAGTGGAGATGGAAAAAGTCAAAAGTGGCTCCCAACGACACGGTCCTCAATCCGGAACATAAGGCCTTTGAACAGGAAATTTTGATGGCGCAGAAAACATCGGGTACCACGCGTGACGGGCATCTCAAGAACGCGGAAAAGATACTCATGGACGCGACACCCGTATCGCCGCTCTATTATGGCAACTTCTGTTACCTCGTCAATCAGGACAAGGTACGCGACGTATGGATGAACAAGGTCGGGGAATATAAATTCTGGGACGCGGAAATGGTACAGTAATATCAATATATCGGAATTAAAATGATGAGGCAAGGACCGCTGATTATTAACATATGCGCGGTCCCCGCGCCTTTTACCCTTATCCAGCCTTACAGGCTAAAATCGGCGCCGCTTTGCATATGTCCGCAGGGCAGCGCAAACTTCTGCAATAAACATTATGGAAAACTCACGCATCAATCGGATAGGCCTCCATTACTGATCCGTGGCTGCAGAAATGGATGCTAAAAATGACTGCCCTGACAGCCGCTTCATTTACGATAAATCGACTCCTGTCAATAAAATCGCCGTACTGTTTACATGAATTATCAGCAGTTTCTATTTATTTCGATAGATCCCACCCTACGTGATCGTATTTTCGCCTGGGCACTGATTTATAGTGGTATTTCATGCGATTATCACATATTGTAACGCTATCACGACGCATCAGTACAAACAAAATCAATGCTTGACGATATACAAAAGACATGATATATTCACATCAGATCGTTGGATGAACCTATGGTAGTGCCAGAATTTGTTTTCAAGTATACATCGTATCCATTAATTTCTTATTGTCAGCAAAATAAATTCATATCAATAGGAGGAACAAAGATGGCAACAAAGAAAAAAGCTCTACAGATCGGCGCGGGAATGGTAGGCCGCTGCATAGTTCACGACATGATCAGCGATTTTGATTTTGTCGTGCTGGACATGAGCGAGGAAAACCTTGCCGAGACCAAGCGTCTCTATCCAAGTGTCGAAACAGTCAAAGGCTCCGCTACCGATAAGGATCTGATCGCAAAGCTTTCGGCTGACTGTGACATCATCACCGCGGCAATGCCAGGGACTGTCGGCTATCTGGTAACTCAGATTGCGATGGAGCTCGGTAAAAAGATCTCCAATGTTTCCAGCATGCACGGCCGTTCAGACGAACCCTATGACAAAATCGGCCAGGAGACCGGCGGGCTCGGCATCTCAATGATCGGCTTTGAGCCCGGCATGAGCAACTTCTTCGGCGGGCGCGGCTATTACAAGCTCGATAAGTGCGAAGAGATGTACGTCTACGTCGGCGGCGGCCTCCCCGTGAATCCCCGTCCTCCCTTCAACTATTTCACTACCTGGTCGATCTCCGACAATCTCAACCAGTTCAACCAGCCGACGACGGTCGTCCGCGGCGGTAAAGAGATGGTCATCCCCGCTCTCAGCGAGGTAATGGACTTTGAGATAGAGGAATTCAAAAATCTCGAATGCTTCACAAGCAACGGACTCGGCGGGCTCTTCCGCAGCTTCAAGGACGTACCCGAGATGGCGGCCTACACCGTCCGCTGGCCCGGCCTTGCGGCGCAGATGCGCCTGCTCAACGACCTTGACCTCTTCGACAAGGAAGAGAGAATGCTCGGCAAGGTCAAACAGGTCCCACGCGACATTCTTATCGACATCTTCTCAAAGAAATATCAGAGACAGCCGGGAGAGGTCGACATGTCCGTCTTGAAGATCGTCGTCAAGGGCATCAAAGGCGATGACCGTGTGACGTACACTTGGGAGATCGCCCAGAAGGAAATCCCCGAAACGGGCTACACTTCGATGGCCTGGACTACCGCCTGCACCTGCGGCATCTTCGCGCGCGCGATGGTCGACGGGAAACTCACCGGCAAGGGAATGCTCGCCGCGGAAAAACTCGCCAAGGACGACGACTTCTATAACTGGGTCATGGCCGAACAGGCAAAGCGCGGCATCTTCTACAAAGAAAAAGTAGAGGTAGAAAAGAACGTAAAACTCTGGGAAAAATAAGTTTATCTGGAATAAATGCAGGCAGGAAGTTGTCCCTTCCTGCCTGTTTACGTAACAAGCGACGCGTGAAGCGTCAGCACAACGAAAAAACAACATCCTACTGCTTTTAAGCACCTTAGTCAAACAATAATAACACTTATTTATCGATTATACAAATCACGGAGGTACCGGCATGGATGCAACGATAGCAAAACAGGTGGAAGCGGCGCTCGAATATGTCGCGTGGACCGTACTCTGGAACAAATATTTCGCAATAATGTTTCTTCTTCTCGGGCTGTTCCTCACTATCGGAACGGGTTTTTTCCAGTTCCGCCGTTTTGGGGATATCTTCTATAATACCCTGGGAGGTCTCTTCCGTAAGAACAAAAAAGTCAGAGAAAGCAAGGTTTCTTCCTTTGGCGCCTTTGCCACGGCGCTGGGCGGCACCGTAGGCAACGGCAATATCGCCGGCGTGGCAAGCGCGATCGCCATCGGCGGACCGGGAGCGCTCTTCTGGATGTGGATGGCGGCGTTGGTGGGAATGGTCACCAAGATGAGCGAGATCGTCCTTACTCAGCATTATAAGCAGCGCTATGAGGACGGTTCATCGTACGGAAGCGCGGCGTATTATATCCAAAAGGGACTTGTGGAGGGTAAAGGCTGGAAGTGGTGCAAGATACTATCCCTCATCTTCACCGTGACGATGATCGGCGCCTTCTATTTCGCGCCCGGACCGTACACGATCGTTGAAGCCCTGCAAAGCGCCTTCAAACTTTCGGGAACGACCGCCATATTTTGCGCGATATTCTATACTGGGATTTGCTATGTGATCGTACTCGGCGGTATCCCGCGTATCGTAAAATTCGCGGAACGCGCCGTACCTGCGATGGTGATCTGCTATCTGGCCGCTGGACTGCTGATAATAATTAAGGACCTGCCGGCTGCGATCGCCGGTATCAAATCGATATTCTATTACGCCTTCCAGCCCTACGCGGCGGTCGGAGGCTTTGCCGGAGTTACGGTGATGAAGGTCGTTCAGGTCGGCGTGGCAAGAAGCGTATACAGCAACGAGGCCGGCTGGGGCAGCTCGCCGATCATCCACGCGGCCGTCAACGTCGACCATCCGGGACGCCAGGGACTGTGGGGCGCGATGGAGGTCTTCATGGATACGATGGTCGTCTGCACCATCACCGGCTTGATGGTCATCATCACCGGCGCGTGGCAGACAGGACGCGGCGGCGCCGGTTCGGTCGGCGAAGCGCTGGGGATAGCCTTCGGCGGATATGCCCCGCACATGCTGGCGTTCTTTATGATAATCTTCTCCCTCACCACGACAACGGGCTGGTTCTCATATCTGGAATCGCTCATCGTCTACTGTGTTCAGAATAAGCCCCACGAGGAGCGCATGAAATATGTGAGGTTTGTACGCTACACGGGGCCGATGGTTCCCCTCTGCGTCTCGATGTTCTTCTTCTATCACGGGACCGTCCCCTCAGTCGTATGGATGATGCTTGATATACAGTCGGCCCTGCCGGTCTATGTAAACGTCATCGCCCTGACACTGCTCTCGCCAGTAATATTCAAGCTGGTCAAGGAATTTGAGACGGATTATCTGAACCCTGAAAAGGCGGCGAGACTGGCGGCCAAGGCGGCTGCTAAGTCCGGCGCTAAGGCTGCCGACGAAAACTAAAAAGTCTAACAGTAGCTGCTATGGGGAGGAGCGCGGCGCTCTTCCCCATTAATCAAGAGAACAGGAGGATATGTGATGTCAGAATTCATAAATTCAGTCGATGTCAAGGTAAAGGTAAATATCTACTGCGACGGCAAGGTGCAGAGCCGCACTCTTCGCTATCCAGACGGAAAGACGCAGACTCTTGGCGTATATCTCCCCGGGGAGTTTGAGTTCCATTCGGACGGTCCGGAGAAGGTGATAATGACGGGCGGCGCGGTCGAAGTTTTATTTCCGGGAGACAAAGACTGGCGGCTGGTGGAGACCGGCGGCTGCTATGACGTGCCGGCAAATACCGTATTTAAAGTCCGCTGTGGCGAAATTTCAGAATACATCTGCGATTTTCTCTAGGCTTCTGCAATGAACGAGAGGCTCGACAGGATCGTAAAATCATATCTTCCGCGGCTGGTGCAGAGCGTATGTGAAAGTGTACGCATTCCCAGCCTCTGCGCGGAGGACGCCAGCGGTTTTCCCTACGGCATGGAGATAGCCCGCGCCGCCGACCACGCGATGGCCTGCGCCAGACAGCTGGATTTCAAAGTTACGGATCTGGACGGTAAAATATGCTGGGCCGATTACGGCGACGGAGAAGAGACGGTGGCCGTCATGGGACACCTTGACGTGGTGGCTCCCGGCGAGGGCTGGGATTTCGAGCCGTTCTGCGGATGCGTTAAAAACGGGGCCATTCTCGGACGCGGCACGCAGGACGATAAGGGACCGCTTTTCAGCTCTCTCTACGCCTTGAAGGCGGTGGCAGACCTCGGTATCCCGCTTTCGAAGAGAGTGCGGATAATCTTCGGCATGGACGAAGAGAGCGGCAAAATGCGCGACGTGGAGGCTTATCTTAAAAGTGAACGGCCGCCGCTCTACGCCTTTACCCCTGACGGAGCCTATCCGGTAGTCAATACGGAAAAGGGAACGATAAAATTTACCTCCACGGCGGTATTTGAAACAACTTCAGAGGAAGGACTTTCTTTGGAAAAGATAGCCGGCGGTGAAAGTGTCGGCTCGGTCCCCGCGAGAGCGGAGGCCGTGCTCAGGGGAGAGATACAGGCACTTGAAAGAACCGCAAGCGCCGTTGCCGCCGCGGCTAAAAGGAACGGCTGGAAAACAAAAATAGCCGCCGCCAGCGACCACCTTACCATTACCGTTTACGGGAAAGCGGCTCACGCCACACTGCCCGAGCTTGGAGAAAACGCCGTCGGCAGACTGCTGATCCTCCTCCAAGCCGCTGAAATCAGCGGCGGCGCCGGAAAATTCGTGCGTTTCCTCGCGGACAAAATCGGCGTGGAGGCGGACGGCCGCTCGCTTGGCATAAGGGCCTCACACGCACATTGCGGCGCGCTGACCGTGAATATGGCGAAAATCAGCGGCGACGAGCATTCCATCACCGTCACCTGCGGCATATACATCCCAGCCGAGACGATATCCTTCGACAGTGTATGCGCTGCGCTGGAACAGGCCTTCTCCGCGGCGGGCGGCAGCTTTGATCCCTTCGCGAAGGCGGCGCCGCTCTTCTACAGCCCGGAGCATCCGCTGATAAAGACCCTCCAGCGCGGCTATCACAACGCCACCGGTAAAGAGCCCTATCTCGTCAGTATGTGCGGCGGTACATACTCCAAGAGGATGCCCAACATGGTTCCCTACGGGGCCACCTTTGAAAACGAGGACGACAGGGCGCACGGAGCAAACGAGAGGCTTTTGATCACCAACCTGATGGAAAGCACGAGGCTGATGGCGTACGCGATATTAGAGATGGCGAGATGAACGGGACGAAGAAAATATTAAGCCCGGAACTCGGTTATATTCTCATATTTTTCTCTATCACCTTTATCAGCGCCTCCATGGAGAGCGGCTATTATTTTCTGCTCCCCTATCTTGAGGGCCGAGGCATTTCCCTCGGCGCGCTCGGGGGCGTAGCTATGGGGATATGCTACGGCGTCTCATTCTTCTCCCGCCCCCTCGTCCCACTCTTCGAGCAGCGCCTCGGCGACGACAAGATGCTCTGGGGAGGCTACGCCTGCTTTTTCATCAGCGCCGCCGGGGTGGCGCTCTTTTCGGGGGCAATGGGCTCCGTTATCGCCTGGCGCGGGATATTCGGCCTCGGGCTGAGTATGGTCGGGGTCTCTCTCACCGCTTACGAGCGGCGGTTTATCCCCGAAAAGATCAGAGGCCGCAGCATCGCGCTGATAACGACGGCCTACAACCTCCCATCGCTGGTGATCGTCCCCGTAATGGAGTTTCTCATCACACGAGAGTTCTACCGCTGCTATATCTTCTTCTTTCCCCTGCTGATCGCTGCGGGAACGGCCGCCGTCCGCAAGCTGCCAAAGATCGGGAATGATGAGTCCCAGGCGGCGGGGGAAAAAGATGGCGCGCGGCTTTCATATATCTCACTGCTCCGTAATCCGCAGATCGCGCTCTTCGCGGCCTCGGCCGCCCTCTTCGCGCTGACGGACGCAGGACAGCTTACGTTCGTTCAACTCTCCGGCGAGCTGGGACTTGCTGCCTCATACTTTTTCAGCGTCTCGGCCGGCACGGCGCTGCTCTTCCGCATTCTCTGCGGGAAACTGATCGACCTCCTGCCCCGCAAGATCTGCGCCGCGGGAGCGACGTCCATTACGGCGGCGATGATGCTGATGATGACTACGGCCTCGTCTCCCTCGGCGCTCATGCTATACGGCTTTATCTTTGGCATCGGGATGGGCTTTGGCTATCCCGCCTTCATGTGTCTTATACTGGACCTCGGAGGCCGGAGATATGTCACCCGCCTCGCGGTGGTCTTCGGACTGATCTATTCCGGCCTCTTTTTCCTGACGCCGGTGATTATGGAGTTTTTTATCGGCATGACCGGAAGCGCCGCGCTGGCGTACAGAATAATCTACGGAGGCGTCTTACTGGCGACTGCCGCTATCGTACCGGTTAGCGCTAAAGTCTATAAAAAAACTAATACAATACAGGAGTGGTAGAAAATGAAGATAGGATTTATGGGTTCAGGAGCGATCGCGGAGATTTTAAGCCAGAAGATAACGGCGAGCAACATCACCAAGCCGTCGGATATCTTCCTTTATGACGTGAGCGCGGAGCGCCTCGCATATATGAGCGGGAAATACGGCCTCACCGTCTGCTGCGAGCCTAAAGATATGATTGCCGCCGCCGACTACGTCTTTATGTGCGTGCGCTCCGACAACGCCATCGATATGGCGAAAACTCTCGGCGGTTACGACTTCACGGGGAAGACGATCGTCTCCATCTCTTCCGGAATCCCCATGGCGCTTTACGAAAACAACGTTCCCGGCGCGGCGGTGGCGCGCGCCCTGCCCAACCCGCCGAGCAGGATCGGCCACGGCGTCATCGCCGTCGCCTTCAACTCCAAGGTAAGTGAGTCCCAGAGGGCCGATCTGATGAAGATCTTCGGCGCGATGGGCACCTGTCTCGCCCTCGGTGAGGATAAGATCAACGCGATAACCTCGCTCACCGGCCCAGCGCCCGTTTACGCCTTTTTCCAGGGCATCGTCGAGTCGGCGCTGCTGCTAGGCATCGACCACAAGACGGCGGCTAAGATGGCCTTCGGTACCGTAGAGGGCTGCCTCAAGGTGTGGGAGAACAATATCGACAACATCAGCGGACTGCTCGCGGAGACCAGCACCCCCGGCGGCATCTCCGTGCGCCAGCTATACAACCTCGAGCAGAACGCCTTCAAGGCCATGGTGAAGGAGTGCTACGAAGAGGGATTTCTGCGCACCAAGGCTTACAGCGACGGCATTCTGGAAATGCTTGATAAATAATAAGGTATAAGGTACGACGTCGATTTAGCAGACAGGCTCCGCTCTCCCGCTACGGCGGGAGAGCGGAGCCCGTTTTATTCAAACAAAATAAAACTTTACTGTGGCATTAATTACCCTGTAACGTTACAATCTCCCTGTATCCTTGTTAATCGTAAGATTGATTTCCGCGGAGGGATATTTATGCCGAAGTACGTCTCACCGACAAGAGATAATCCCAGCATCCCAGCCTCGGCGTGGGGTTATATACTGCTGTTTTTCTGTATCACCTTTATCAGCGCCGCGCTTGAGAGCGGCTATTACTTCATGCTTCCCTACCTCGCGGGAATCGGAATCTCCGCGGGAGAGCTAGGCGGCGTAGTCATGGGGGTGTGCTACGGGGTCTCTTTCTCGCTGCGCCCCTTTATCCCGATAGCGGAACAGCGCTTCGGAGGCCGCAGCCTGATACGTTTCGGCTACGGCTGTTTCTTCGTCAGCGCGGCGGGCGTCGCGCTCTTTGCGGGAACGGTGAAGAGCGTGATCCTGTGGCGCGCCGTCGCCGGCGCCGGCTTCGGGATCGTCGGCATCATGATGACGGCCTATGAGCGGCAGTTTATACCTGAAAATATCCGCGGCCGCAGCATCGGGCTGATCTCCACCGCCTACAATCTGCCCTCTCTCATCGTTGTGCCGGCGATGGAGTTCCTGATCTCAGAGGGCTTTTTCAAAAGCTATATATTTTTCTTTCCGCTGCTGGTGACAGCCGGCATCGCCGCCATAAGGCGCCTGCCGCCGCTCCCCGCCGAGAACGCAGCCACACACGCGTACGGAGAAACGGAGGAGAAGGCCTCTTATCTTGTACTGCTCAAGAGACCGCAGATAATCTTTTTCATTATCTCAGCCATGCTATTCGCTCTCACCGACGCGGGGCAGCTGCGCTTTGTGCAGCTGGCGCAGGAACGAGGCGTCGCCGCCTCCTACTTCTTCAGCGTCTCGGCGGGAACGGCGCTGTTGTTCAGGATTATTTTCGGACATCTCATCGACCGGCTGCCGCGCAAGCTGTGCGCGCCGGTATCGACTACGGTAACGGCGGCGATGATGTTCACGATGACCTTCGTCTCCACCCCCGCGATGCTGATGCTCTGCGGCTTTACCTTCGGCCTCGCGATGGGCTTCGGTTATCCGGCCTTTATGTGTCTGACGATAGACCTCGGGGGGACGGCGCTATGTGACGCGCCTCGCCGTCCTCTTCGGCCTGCTCTATTCCAGTCAGTTCTTCATTACGCCGATCATCATGGAATTCCTCATCCGGCTAGCGGGCGACGCGGCTGGAGCCTACCGCCTGCTCTACGGCGCGGTATTCCTCGCCGCGGCGGCTCTTGTACCACTGAGTCCGCGGGTATACCGGCGTTAAGAGACTATATAATTGCAGTACAGCTTAGCCATCTTCTTTATATCTTCCAGCGCGATCTTCTCATCCTCGTTGCTGTGATAGATATCCTCGCCCGGCCCTATTATGGCGAAGGGAATGCCGAGGGAGGGAACGACGACGGATGTATCACAGAGATAGTATATCCCCGTCTTTTTTGGTTTGTATCCCAGCGATCTGTATATATCCTCAAATCTCTTTATATGAGGGGAATTTTCGTCCATCGCGCATGGCAGTCGCAGATTGTCCACACATATCTTGAAACCGGCTTCCGGATATTTTTCATTCAATTCTTTGGCGGTACCGTTGATCATCGATAGAATCTTCTTTTCGTTTATCGCGGGGAGAAACCTGATATCCAGAGAGGCTCTCGCGCTGCCGGGCAGCATATAGCGCGCTATCCCCTTTGACTCAAGCTCAGTGATGACACAGGTGTTATAACCGAGATAGGGATGCGGCTCACCGCGCAGCATTATATTCAGCTTTTTGTGGTATTCGAGAAGGAGTTTCACCACGTCCGCGCTCTGTTTCGGAAAGGCCGCGTGGGCGTAATGCCCGCTGACCTCAGCCCTGACCCAGGCTACCCCCTTCTGCGCGATACCGATCATGCAGCCGGTGGGCTGCACAAAGATAACCTCTCCAATACCTTCCAGAAAACTTCCCTCTACGAGAGCCCTCGCCCCGAGGCCGTCCTCGTCGTTGTCCGCCGTGAAGGCAAAGAAGACATCGCAGGGAAGCTCGCCGCAGCGGGAGAGTATCTCCGCCGCGAGGATCATCGCAGTCGCCCCGCCCTTGTTGATGGCTCCCCTGCCGAAGACATAGCCGCCGGAAAAATCCGCGCTGTAGGGATAATGCTTCCAGCGCAGAGTGCTCTCCAGCCCGATCGTATCGAGGTGACCCATCAGCAGGACCGGAGGACGCTCCGCCCTTCCCTTGATATGCAGCAGGAGAGTGCTCCTGTTTGCCCCGTGCGATATCACACGCGGGGATATCCTTTCGTTGCCGCCGATCAAGGAGAGGATATATTTTACGGCGTCGGCCTCGTCGCCCTGCGGCTGATGGGTCCTTATGCGTATCAGCTGCTGCAGTATATTGAGCGCCCGCGCCTCGTTTATCTCCCTGTTTTTTATCTCGCTTATGTCAGCCACAGATTATCTGCCCCTCAAAGAATATAATTTCAAAGCAAGCGCCACGTTGAACCGGTTGACCGGTAAAGCCAGATCGATATCCAAAATTTCCTGTATTCTTTGATATCTATATTTTAACGTATTATAGTGGAAATTCATTTCTACGGAGCTCTGTTTCAGATTCCATGAATTTTTTTCTATGCACTCCAAGGTATCCAAAAGGTTCTCATATTCACCCTTTGGACTCTCCGTGATAAGCTTTCCCAGCACGGACTCCACAAATCTGTCGGTTTCGGGATGACCGGCAAAGAGCATGAGAAGCCGCATTGCCCCAAGCGAACGCCAGGCCCGGCACCACTCCCCGCCACCGCTCAGAAGACAGGCGGCGCGAAAAGCCATCTCCGCCTCCTCGTAACTTTTCGGCAGATCCTCGGTGTCATTTTTTATCGAGCCGAAACCGACGCGGAGATTTTCAAACATCTCTCCCGTCTCGTCCCGTTTTTTTATATTTTCGATAGTATATTCGATAAAGTCGCAGGCCGCGCCCTCGTCCATGGGAAACTGCGGCGTGAAGGCGATGACGATCTTTTTTCTCTCATGCCAGGCCACATAGCGCTTGAAAAAACGGCCAAACTTCTCGTCTATCGCGCTCAGCGCCTCGGACTCTTTCAGCGATCTGTCGCGCTGGCTCTTACCGTAGCCGATCACCGCGACCATGCTGCCCCTCTCCAGGGGGAAGGGACGCTCCTTGAATTCCGCCGCCGCCCTCTCAAGACGCAGCTTTCCCGTGAGAAAACGCTGCAATACATCTGACTCCGCCGACTGGCGCCGCTCGCTCTCCGCCCGTTTCCTCGCGCAGTAGACGCGTATGGAGAGCACCGCGGAGTCTATGCGCCCGTCAATATCCGCGGCGTAATCTTTAGGCAGCAGGAAATGCCCGAGCAGCCGCTCGCCGTCCCTTATCTTTTCAATAAAATAACGCTGCCGCAGCTCCTCCAGCGGATAGGCCCCGACCTGTTCGCTAAAGACGTGGTCGTCGGACTCAATATAGATGGTGCCGTTAGCATCCTTAAAGCAGGCGGGGCTTTTGAGGTTTTCCGCAATCTTCCGCAGAAGCTCCTGAAAGGAATCGGCTGTCAGGGCCACGTCTACGAGAAACTGAAAAAAGCCTCTTTCGTCCATCTCGCGGACCCCTTAAATGTATTTTCGGTAGATATCCAACCGCTCGTTCGCGACCAGGGGCCTCATCTCCCTGACCTCGCGCAGCAGTTTCCCGTCAAGCACGACATCGGCGACCGCCTCCTCGAAAAACGGCAGCTGCAAAAGCAGTTCGCCGTCCGGGGCGACCACATGCGATCCCCCAAAATAATACTCGCCTCCGCCGGCCGCCTGATTACAGCAGACGACGTAGCTCGTCTGTGAAAAAGCGGTGCCAACCGTGAGACGCTGCCAGTTACGGAGGCATCCCGGCGCGGCGCCCCTCTCGAGCACCGTCGCCGCGGATGGATAGAAAAGGACTTCGGCTCCAAGCTTCACGGCAAAGATGGCGTTTGTAACATGCCACAGATCCTCACAAACAAATAGTCCAGCATTTCCCCGCTCAGACTTTGCTACGACGACCTCATCTCCCGCAGTGAAATTAAGATGTTCGGTGTATTGGGCATAGTTGCAGAGATTTATTTTGCGGTGCAGCGCGAGAGTCTCCCCGCCGGCGATATATTCAAGCGCTATATAGGGCCTCTCCGCCCCCTCTTCAAAGAGCGGATAGCTGACCAGAATGTCCGTCTTTGACTTTTTACCGCCCTCGCGCAGCATTGAAAGCCCCTCCGCCACATCCGCCCGCAGAGCTCTTTTCTCCGCCTCGCTCTTGATAAACCCGGAGACGGCATAACCGGAGAGATAAAGCTCCGGCAGTACGATGAGACCGCTGCCGCGCCTAGCGCTCTCGTACATAACTTCAAGAGCCCTCCCGGCGTTTTTCCGCACCTCCGTCAAAGTGGGAGCCAGCTGCGCCAGAGTAATTTTCCATCCTTCCATTCCCAACACCTCCATATACCTTAGTATTATAACCTTTTAAAGGCAGACATGAAGTTATCATGCCTGCCCTCTTAGTTCAGATATTTGCCCGATGAGGTCAGTCCATTATTTTGGCTGCGCGCTCCGTAGGCCGGTAGTTATGGACGAGGAAGTCAAACATCAGCTTCGCAGCGGCGATCGAAGAGAATTCGTTTTTAAGGTCGAAGGGCGGATTAACCTCGGTCACGTTGAAGGAGTGCGTATAGGGCGCCAGCAGCTTCATCAGCTCCTGCAGCTCATACGTGTTGAAGCCGCCTGTCTCGTTGGCGCCGCTTCCGGGGGCGTAAATTCCCTCGAGCACGTCGATATCTATCGTGACGAACATCACCTCGGTATCCCTCGCCGCCTTTTCAAGCGTCAGCTTCGCGGTACCCTCTATCCCGAGTCGGTAGAAATCGCGCGGGCTGATCTCGGTGATACCCCTCTCCACGATATACTCATAGTAGTCGGGATAATTATAGGCGCGACAGCCGATCTGCACCACGTTCCTCGAATCCACCCGCGGCAGCAGCTCTATCGCGCGCCTTATCGAACTGCTGTGCGAAAATTCCCCCTGTATCGGGGTGGAATCCAGCAGGTCGAGGTGTCCGTCAAAATGCACTATCCCGACCTTGCCCTTAACGCTGTCATGCAGCGCCTTTATCTGAGGCCAGGTTATCGAGCAGTCGCCTCCGAGAAGCACCGGTATGTACTTCGCCTGATGCAGCTCGCGGCACCTATTTTCGATACGCTTCTTCGTTTCAAAATGGTCGTATGAGCAGATCTCCACGTCGCCGAAATCCTTCACCTCGGCGTCGCAAAAGTCGATCAGCCGGAACTCTTCAAGATCCATGACCTTGTTGTCGATTATGCGGTCGAATATCCAGGAGGCGTTTTTTCTTATCGACTCCGGCGCGAAACGCGAACCGGGACGACCGTGCGAGGCGTCCTCATCCCAGGGAACGCCAAGTATTCCATATTTTTTCGCGGGGTTTTCTTTTACAGCGGCGATATTCATCTTCATATTTCTCCTTTATCGTTTGTATTATGTTTTATCTGCCTAGGCAGCAACCTTGTTCGGCCAGATGATGGAGGCGGCGATTCCTACGGCGAGGCTCACCGCGAATGACATAAAGAGCGCGGGGATCACCTTCGCGTCTAGGCCGGACCTCACCCAGAAGATCGTAAAGGGCATCCCGACGCAGACCACCGCGAAGGCCCCCTTGGCGCTGAACTTTTTCCAGAAGAAGGTGAGCAGGATAATCACGGAGAAGGGATCGCCGATACCTGCCCAGACATAGCCGATAATCTTAAAGATCAGGTTGGAGGGGACGACATATGCAGTTCCAAGAGCCAGCACCGCCATCAGGGCCGTCATGATCCTGGCGAATTTAAGCTCCTGCCGCGAATCGGAATCCTTGGTGAAATAACGTTTGACGATGTTGACGGAGAACTCCGTCGAGGCCAGTACCAACAGAGAGTCCGCGGTGGAGATGAGCGCGGCGAAGGCGGCGACGATGAAAAGCGCGGCGATTGTCGGATGGAAGAATTTCAGCATCACCATCGGGAATACGGATTCCGGGTCTGGAAGTCCGGACGGCCCCCATATCGCAAGGCCGAGCCAGCCTATGGAACAGGCTCCGAAGTAGGCGATCAGCGTCCAGACGATACCGATATTACGCGCGGTGATCGTGTTTTTAAAATCCTTGATCGCCATAAAACGCATCGTAAGCTGCGGCATGCCGCCTAAATAGCCGAAGACATAGGCGAAGCCGCCCAGCACTCCGGCGAACATCGCCCAGCCGCTGCCGCCGCCCAGAATATTCGTATAGGAGGAGCCTGCCTTATGCAGCGCCGCGAATATTCCGTTCGCGTAGACGCCGCTCATGCCGCCGATCTCCATAAATCCAAGGATCGGAGCAATGCCGAGCGCGCAGACCATCAGGAACGCCTGGATACAGTCCGTATAAATGACGCTCTTAAAACCGCCGTATATGGTATAGGGGATGATGATAAGCATTGTGATGACCATACCCGTCGCGGGGCTGATACCGAACATGACGTTAAATACCTTTCCTCCTCCGAGAAGCTGGGCGCCGATGTAAAAGAAGAAGAAAAACACGATGACCATGCAGCTGACGGTCCTTATGCTTGACTCCATGGCGGGGTGCATCTTTGATATCAGATCGACAAATGAAATGGCATCTTTTTCCTCCGCCACTTGTCTGATACGGTAGGCGAGAACGGCCCAGGCGAAGGCTATCCCCACCGCGCAGCCGAACAGGACCCAGAAACAGCTCATGCCGGAGGCATAGGCCCAGCCGGGCAGCCCCAGAAGCGCCCATGACGACTCGCCAGTGGCCCGTTCGGAGAGGGCGGCGGCCCAGCCGGGGATATCACGGCCGCCGATAGCGTAATCCTCTTCATTGGAGACCTTTCTCCCCTGATAGACGCCAAAACCAATAAAACAGGCAAAGTAGAGCACAAAAACAGTGATGTATTGAATATTATTGCTGAAACTCATTTCCATATACAATGCCTCCTATCCTGCTGCTCGATTTTTTAATATACAATTCTTGGCGGGCAGTCAAAATGCTGCAGTCAAATCAACGTGCTCCAAAGAATGAATAAAATATAAAATCTGCGGGAACCTTTTACCATATCTTCACAAGAGGCGATTCTTATACGATAAGTACAAATTTACGTTCAATAAAATTTTGTCATTTTATACCTAAAAACCGAGAATTTTTATTAAAAGAATTCATCGAGGGTATAGCATAAGAAAAACATGAATACTATTTGAGAAGAAAGACGGATAGGCAGGTATAGACTATAATGCGGAGAAAGGAACGGGAGGCGTGGAGATGGAATTCAGGATCAGGCCGTTCAAAGAGAACGACATTGCGGATATCAACGAGATACGTTCTATGCGCGGAGTCATTGAGACGATACCGACGCTTTTTTCGGAGAGCGTCTCGTTCACGGAAGAGGTGATGAAGTCTGTCGGACCGAATGATCCGGTGCTTTCGGCGGTCATTGATACGCCTGAGGGCGAAAAGGTGATCGGCAACGGCGTGCTGCGCCTCACGGAAAAGGCGCGCCTTCGCCACACCGCCTCTGTCGCGCTCATCGTACACGCCGATTACCAGAATATGGGAGTAGGCCGCGCGATTCTCTCGCAGCTGCTGGAGATCGCCGACAAATGGCTGATGCTCGTCCGCGTCGACCTAGAGGTTGCCGCCGACAACGCCGGCGCGATCCATCTCTATGAATCGCTCGGCTTTCAAATAGAGGGGCGTCTCAAATACGCCTTCATGAAAGACGGGAAATACGCGGATCTTCTTATCATGGGGAGATATAATCTCCCTTAAATCGGCGTTTATACGCACGACTAACTTCATAACCGAGGGCTTGGCAATGCTCACCGCACTTTAGTGCGCCTCCGCTTGCCAAGCCCTCAGTTATTTCGTTATTCACACGTCTAAACGCCGATTTATCTTCGATATGGTAAAACATAAATAGCGATTTATCTATCTCCAGCCAGAAGGAAAATCGGCGCGAAGAAGTGCCGTAGGCTAAATAAGCCGGTCCCTGAGTACCGGAGCCGTATTGTTCATACGGCGATTGCAAAGCAATGTCCCCGCCACAGGGCGGGGACACTTTCAAATTATCCATATTGCCGCGGCATGCGGATGCGCCTGCCGCAGGACATTCAGAAACCGGCTTATGACGCATACGGTGCTTCTTCACGCCGATTTTTCTGCTATCATGTGAATTTTTCGAAGCCGATTTCATATGAGCGGGGAAAAGAGATAAACAGCGATTTATCTTCGATGGGGTCAATGATAAATTGCGGTTTAGCTTTTGACTTTGCCATTTTAGCCTCCCTCTCTGAGGGAGGTGGATCGCCGCCGCTTTTGCGGCAAGACGGAAGGAGTGTTGCTCTGTTTGGCGCGGAAACCGCGCCAAACAGAGCCCGCGGCAAAAGCCGCGGGAGAACCTAAGGTCAACTCTCCCTCACCCCGCTTCGCGGGGAGCTCCCTCGGAGAGGGCGCCAAAATCTTTGGTAAATCGCTGCTTATCTCTTTCCCTACCCGAAGGAAATCGGCGTTCAGAAGTGCGAGTTGCTAAATAACTCAGGGCTCTGGTACCGGAGCCGTATTTTCATACGGCGAGGACACCAGAGCCCTGAGTTATGACGCAAATCGTGCTTATAAACGCCGATTTTGTTATTTGGAGAGCAGGGTAAGCATAGCTCCCGCCGCAACGGCCGTGCCGATAACGCCGGCAACATTCGGGCCCATAGCGTGCATCAGGATGTAGCTTCCCGGGAACTCCTTCGATACCACCTTCTGGCAGACGCGCGCCGCCATCGGGACGGCGGATACGCCGGCCGCGCCGATGATCGGGTTGATCTTGCCGCCGGAGACAACCTTCATCAGCTGTCCGAAGCAGACGCCGCCCGCGGTGCTGAATACGAAGGCGATAAGCCCAAGGCAGATGATCTTGATCGTCGCCAGTGTGAGGAATGACTCAGCGCTCATCGTCGCGCCGACAGAGATTCCGAGGAATATCGTCGTCGCGTTGAGCACTTCATTCTGCGCCGCAAGCGAGAGACGCTCGGTGCAGCCGCATTCACGCATAAGGTTTCCGAACATCAGCATTCCCACGAGGGGGACGGAGGCCGGCAGAACGAGTCCGCAGGCGATCGTCGAAACGATCGGGAAGAGGATGCGTTCAGTACGCGTGACGGGACGGAGCTGCTCCATCTTGATCGCACGGTCCTTTTTAGTCGTCAAAAGCTTGATGACCGGGGGCTGGATCAGCGGCACGAGCGACATGTAGCTGTAAGCGGCGACAGCGACGGCTGGCAGGATATCCTTGGCGAGCTTCGCGCAGAGATAGATGGCCGTCGGGCCGTCAGCACCGCCGATGATACCGATGCCGGCCGCTTCCTGGATCGTGAAGCCCATGAACATAGCGCCGATGACCGCGAAAAAGACTCCTATCTGCGCCGCCGCACCGAGAAGGAAGGTGATAGGGTTCGCAAGCAGGGGGCCGAAGTCCGTCAGAGCGCCAATACCCATAAAGATAATAACCGGGTAAAGTTCATGGTCTATGCCAAATTTTACAAAGTAAAGGAAGCCGCCCGGATCAACGATGCCTGAAAGCGGCAGGTTGACCAGAAGGCATCCAAAGGCGATGGGCATAAGCAGCAGAGGCTCAAAACCCTTCGCAATGGCGAGATAGAGCAGGATGAAGGAGACGAGCAGCATAACGAGCGTAGGCCCGTTAAGCGCGACGAATCCCGACTGTTCCACCACACCCTTCAGTGCGGTCAAGTAAAGTTCCATTCAGTTTTCCTCCCTAGGAAAAGACTGCACGAACGCAGACTACGCTACTACCAGGAGTGTGTCGCCAGTGCTGACTGTATCTCCTTCTTTGCAGCAGATCTGTGATACAGAACCCGCTACGGTGGTGAAAATCTCATTTTCCATCTTCATCGCTTCAAGTATGAGGACGAGCTGACCCGTGGTGACAGCCGCGCCCTGAGCGACTAGGATCTTAAGAACTTTGCCGGGCATCGGAGCGGTGATCGATCCTGCGCCAGCGGGGGCCGCGGGAGCGGGAGCTGCCGCTGGGGCAGGAGCCGCCGCGGGAGCGGGGGCCGCTACAGGGACGGGCGCCGCTACGGGAGCGGGGGCTGCTACAGGAGCAGGAGCCGCGCCTGCACCCATCTCTTCAACATCTACATCGTATGCTTTTCCGTTAACTGTGACTCTGTATTTGCGTGACATCAGAAAAAACCTCCTAAATTTTTGTTGTTATCAGAGGCTTAGCAGCCTTCTGTGTTCTGGAGCCTGCCCACATTCTTCCATGCGGTCGGTGCGGGGGCTTTTACCGGACTGAAGGCAACTACGCGCGCTGTTGATCCGCAAGCTGCCATTATGGCGGCCGATATTACTGCGAGAAGTTCGTCGTCGTCGGCAGAGACCGCCGCGGCGGGAGCCGCCGGAGCGGGCGCAGCGGGGGCAGCGGGGGCCGGCGACGGCTGCGCCGTAGCGGCCGGTTTCGGCTTGCCCATGTTGTCGATCGCCGAACAGACATGCTTCATCCCCATCATAACGAGCATAAGCCCAACGATGACGATGAATACGATGCTGAAGGCGATGAGCGACATTGTGAGCCCGCCCGAGACGCCGACAAAATATGAACTGATAGATGATCCTGTCATAATTGGCTTCCCCCTGCCCTAGTTAGGCAGAATGCCATGCTTGCGTTTCGGACGAAGTTCGCTCTTGCTCTCCGTCATCAGAAGTGCCTGATAGAGGGCGGGACGCGTCTCCTCGGGGAGGATGACACGATCAACGAATCCGCGCTGCGCCGCGCGATATGGGTTTGCAAACGACTCTTTGTATTCCTCGATCTTCTCCGCGCGCTTGGCGGTCTTGTCCTCTGCGGCATCGATCTCCTTGCGGAAGATGATATTCGCCGCGCCCTCGGCGCCCATGACCGCGATCTGAGCCTGCGGCCAGGCAAGGACTACGTCAGCGCCCAGGTCTTTGCTGCACATACCGAGATATGATCCGCCGTAGGCCTTGCGCATGACGATGGTGATCTTCGGCGACGTCGCTTCGCTGTAGGCATAGAGGAGCTTCGCGCCGTGGCGGATAATACCGCCCATCTCCTGGTTTAGACCGGGGAGATATCCGGGGACGTCTTCAAATGTCACGATAGGAAGATTGTACGCATCGCAGATGCGGATATGGCGGCTCGCCTTGTCGGAGGCGTCGATGTCGAGGCATCCGGCCATGAATTTAGCCTGGTTGGCGATGATTCCGATGACGCGTCCGCCGACTCTCGCGAATCCGGTGACGATGTTTTTGGCGTAGAGTTCCTGTACTTCACAGAAGTCACCGTTGTCAACGACCTTTTTAATGACGTCGCGGACGTCGTAACCCTTATTCGGGTTTGTCGGAACCATCTCGCGAAGCTCCGCGTCCATGCGCGAGGGATCATCTCCGGTCTCCATATAAGGAGGCTCTTCCATGTTATTGCTGGGAAGATAGCTCATTACCTTGCGGACCTGCGCGTAGCACTCGGCTTCGCTGGCCGCGAAGAAATGCGCGCAGCCTGAGGTCGCGTTGTGAGCGCGGGCGCCGCCGATCTGTTCGGAGGTGACGTCTTCGCCGGTGACTGACTTGATGACCGCGGGACCTGTGATGTGCATGATACCGACTTTGTCTACCATAAAGATGAAATCTGTAAGCGCGGGGCTGTAAACGGCTCCGCCCGCACAGGGTCCGGCGATAATGGAGAACTGCGGAATGACGCCGCTGGCTTTGACGTTGCGGAAGAATATCTGTCCGTAACCTGAAAGGGCGTCGACCGCCTCCTGAATACGGGCTCCGCCTGAATCGTTGATGCCGATGCAGGGTGCGCCGTTCGTAAGGGCGAGGTCAAGGACCTTGCAGATCTTTTTGGCGTGCATTTCGCCAAGCGAACCGCCCATTACTGTGAAATCCTGGCTGAATACGTAGACTATCCGTCCGTCTATCGTGCCGTAGCCGGTTACAACGCCGTCGCCGAGGAATGTTGTCTTTTCGAGCCCGAAGTTGGTGCAGCGGTGCTCGACAAATTCATCGATCTCCACGAAGCTGCCGGGGTCAAGAACTGCGTCGATGCGCTCACGTGCGGTCATCTTACCCTTGTCGTGCTGTTTGGCGATGGCCTTTTCTCCGCCGCCAAGAGCCGCTTTTTCGCGTTTGGCAACCAGAGCAGCGCACAGTTCGTCGATCGTTTTGTCCGCCATTACTTCTTACCTCCTCATAATTTCTTAGATGAAAGCCCGGCCAGCTCCCCGCATAGCCGTTCTTCCACAGGTAGTGCTATGGACAAGGCGTCCCGTGCCGCCCTGGCACGGGAGCCTTTTTCCTTAGTTAATCGCGCTGGCAGAGTTCAAGAAGCACTCCGCCGCTGGCCTTCGGATGAACGAAGGCGATCTTCGCGCCGCCCGCGCCGATACGGGGCTTTTCATCAATAAGACGCACGCCTTTTTCTTTAAGTTCGGCAAGCGCCGCTTCTATGTCGGCGACTCTGACCGCGACGTGCTGGATTCCCTGTCCGTTTTTCTCGATGAACTTCGAGACAGGGCTGTCCTCCGTCGTTCCCTCAAGAAGCTCAAACTCTGTATCGTCGATGGGCAGGAAGGCCGTCTTGACTCTCTGCTCGGCGACTTCCTCAACGCCGTGGCACTTCACGCCGAGGGTGTCTTCCCAGAATTTAAGGGCTTCGTCGATGCTCTTTACGGCTACTCCGATATGATCTACATTTTTGATTTCCATAATTTTACGCCTCTTTCGCTCTCTTTTCGGCTACCGCCTTTTCGAGCCATTCAATCGTCTCGGTGGTCGGCGTTCCGGGGCCGAAGATCGCGCCCGCGCCGAAGCCGAGAAGCGTCGGATAGTCGGTCTCGGGGATGACTCCGCCGCCGAAGACGATAATGTCCTCCGCGTGCTTCTCTTTGAGAAGATCGATGATGGCCTTAAAGCAGTACTCATGCGCTCCTGAAAGGATGCTGATGCCGATGGCGTCTGCGTCTTCCTGGATCGCTGTGGCAACTATCTGTTCCGGTGTCTGGCGGAGACCTGTGTAGATGACCTCCATGCCTGCGTCTCTGAATGCTCTTGCTATGACCTTCGCGCCACGGTCGTGGCCGTCAAGTCCTGGTTTCGCAACAACTACGCGAATTTTACGGTCCATAATTTCTTCCTCCTTAAAAAGCACTCGCGATTCTAAAGAACCACGTTCTCCTGGTACTCGCCAAAGACCTCGCGGAGCACGCCGCAGATCTCGCCCTCTGTCGCGTACGCGTGTACGGCGTCGAGGATGAGCGGCATAAGGTTCGCGTCGCCCTTCGCGCCCTCGCGGATTGCGTCAAGCGTCGTCTTGACTCTGACGTTGTCGCGGTTAGCTTTCATTTCGCGGAGCTTCTTAATCTGGTTCACGCCTACGCTTGCGTCGACCTTAAGGAGTTTGCGCTCTGACATGTCTTCTTCGATATGGAACTTGTTGACGCCGACGATGATACGGTCGCCGGATTCGATCGATTTCTGGTACTGGTACGCCGCATCCTGGATGTTCTTCTGCGGGTATCCCTTCTCAATGGCCGTCATCATGCCGCCGAGCTCGTCGATCTTCTTGATGTACTCCCACGCGCCCTCTTCGATCTCTTTCGTAAGAGCTTCGATGGCGTAGCTGCCGGCAAGCGGGTCTACAACGCTCGTAACGCCTGACTCGTAAGCGACGATCTGCTGCGTGCGGAGGGCGATGCGGACGCTCTTGTCAGTCGGGAGGGCGAGAGCTTCGTCAAGGCTGTTGGTGTGCAGCGACTGTGTGCCGCCGCATACCGCCGCCATCGTCTGAATGGCGACGCGGACGATGTTGTTCTCGGCCTGCTGCGCCGTCAGCGTGCATCCGGCGGTCTGGGTGTGGAAGCGAAGCATCTGGGCGCCCTTTTCGGTAACTCCGAAGCGCTCCTTCATAATGCGTGCCCAAACCTTGCGCGCCGCGCGGAATTTCGCGACCTCTTCAATAAAGTCGTTGTGCGCGTTAAAGAAGAAGGAGAGGCGCTTCCCGAATACGTTCGGGTCCTGTCCGGCCTTGATGGCCGCTTCGATATAAGCGATACCGTCGGCAAGCGTGAAGGCCACTTCCTGGATCGCGGTCGAGCCGGCTTCGCGGATATGGTAGCCGGAGATCGAGATAGTGTTCCATTTCGGGATATTCTTCGAGCAGAAGTCAAAAATGTCGGTGATGAGGCGCATTGACGGCTTGGGAGGGAAGATATATGTGCCGCGCGCTATGTATTCCTTGAGGATATCGTTCTGGATCGTTCCTGAGAGTGCGTTCATCGGCACGCCCTGCTTTTCGGCAACGGCGATGTACATTGAAAGAAGCACTGACGCAGGGGCATTGATCGTCATTGAGGTCGATACTTTGTCGAGGGGGATTCCGCCGAAGAGGATCTCCGCGTCGGCAAGGCTGTCGACGGCGACGCCGACTTTACCGCACTCACCCACCGCCATGGGGTCGTCCGAGTCGTAGCCGATCTGTGTCGGAAGGTCGAAAGCGACAGAGAGCCCCGTCGTTCCCTGGCTCAGCAGGTAACGATAGCGCTTGTTGGAATCCTCCGCCGTAGCAAAGCCCGCATACTGGCGCATCGTCCAGAAACGGCCTCTGTACATTGTGGGCTGGACGCCGCGGGTGTAGGGATACGCGCCGGGGAATCCAAGATCTTTGGCGTAGTCTACGCCGTTGACATCTTCTGGAGTATATGTCCTCTTAAGAGGAATACCGCCGCCTGTGGTGAAGTTTTCCTTTCTCTCGGGACCTTTGGTAAGCGCCTTTTCAACAGCCGCTTCGTAGGCCTTCTTTCCTTCTGCTACTTCCTGGAGCTGTGTTGGTTCGAACAATTACTCCGCCTCCTTGCGAAACATATGAGGTCACCGTATAAATGACCATCAGCACACTAGTAGATTTTACAAAAAACCACACGCTGTTATTATTGCCCAACTCCGTCGAAATTGCAACATTTGAGCATTAATTTCAGACAAGTCAATCCATTCAATTTTTACCAACGCTATCAAACCCCGTTTACTTAGTTTATAAAACTGGCAATTTGTCGTCGTGCAAACTGAATTCGTTGTTATATAATATGAAGCATAGGCAATATTTTTAAGGAGGGAACTGCAAAAATGATGCAGCAGGCAATCAAGGTAACTGATTCTATATATTGGATAGGCGGCAACGACCGCGAGACCGACCTCTTCGAGGGTCTTTGGGAACTCCCCCGCGGCGTGGCCTACAACGCCTATTTTATCAACGACGAAAAGTGCGCGATCATCGATACCATTAAGGCCGACAAGCTCTCCGCCTATATGGAGCGGCTTGTCTCGATCATGCCCGAGGGCCGCGCCATCGACTACCTCGTCGTCAACCACATGGAGCCGGACCACTCAGGTTCCATCAGCATCCTCCGCAAGCTCTATCCCGAAATGAAGATCGTCGGCAACAAAAAGACGATCGAGATGATCGGCGCCTTCTACGGCATCACCGACGGCATGATCGAGGTAAAAGAGGGCGACGTGCTCGACCTCGGCCATCACAAGCTGGCGTTCGCGATGATCCCCATGGTCCACTGGCCAGAGAGCATGGTGGCCTATGAGACGACCGAGAAGGTACTCTTCTCCACCGACGCCTTCGGCGGCTTCTGCGCGCTGGAGGGCGGCATATTTGACGACGAACTCGATATGACGCTCTACGAGGACGAGACTCTGCGTTACTTCGCAAACATCGTCGGCCGCTACTCGGGACCGGCGCAGAAGGCGATCGCCAAAGTCCGCGCCCTCGACCTTAAAATCATCTGCCCCGCCCACGGCCCCATCCTCCGCTCGAACCCGCAGCATATCGTAGACCTCTATGACAAGTGGAGCAGCCACAAAACCGACAAGGGAATCGTCATCGTCTACGGCTCGATGTATGGCAACACTAAATTCATGACGGACACCATCGCGCGCGCCGCCTGCGAGGCCGGGGTGAAGGACGTTATCGTCCACGATGCCTCGCGCTCCAATCTTTCGTATATCGTGCGCGACATCTGGAAATACCGCGGCCTAGTCCTCGGCAGCTGCACCTATAACACGGAGCTCTATCCCCCGATGGCGACGCTCTGCCGAGCGCTCAAGAATAAGATGATGAAGAACCGCGTGCTCGGCATCTGCGGCTCCTACAGCTGGAGTAAGGGAGCTTTAGCGGAGCTGCAGGTCTTCGCGGAGCAGGGAGGCGACTGGAAGCTCGTCGAGCCGACGATCGAGGTCAAGTCCTCCCCCACCGAGGCCGACCTTGAATTGTGCCGCGAGCTCGGCAGAAATATGGCGGAGGCCGTCAAGGCCGCCGAAGCGAAATAGGACAGGGGAATGAGACTATTTAGAAGCGCCGCCGCGCTTTCGCTCGCGCTGCTGTTTAGCGGAACGACGGCGGTCTTTGCTAAAGATATCGACGTGCGCGTCGCGACGTTCAGCTCCTATCAGTCAGAATTTCGCGGCTTTGAGGCGAAGATCATAACGCCAATCGTCACCGGCCTCGCCATCGACGAGGTACAAAACGAGCTGAACGAAACCTTCATACAGCGCGCGCGAAAACTTGCCGCCGACTACGAAAAGGACGTCAGCGAGATGCTGCGTGAGGACCCTGAGTTCGACGGTCATCTGGGCGTGGTACTCGACTACAAGGTACGCACCGACAATGATAAGGTGCTGGCGATCGATATCTACGAGATGAATATCGCGGGCTCTTCCTCTACGGTACACGCCTTCTATAACTTTGACAAGAAGAGCGGCAAGCTGATCGAGCTTGGAGATCTCTTCAACGAAAAGGCTGATTATACGAAGGTGATCAACGACTATATTCTGGGAGAGATGCGCCGCATCAACAAAAAAAAGAGGGGCGTATTCTGGATCGCGCCAAAAGACGAACAGGGTTTCCGCTCCATCAAGGCGAAGCAGAATTTCTTCATCAACGACAAAGGCAACATCGTCATCTGCTTCGATAAATACGAAGTGGCCCCGGGCGCCGCGGGCAGTCCCGAGTTTGAGATCCCTCGGAGGGTCGCCGGCCCCTATCTCGCGAAAAATAAATAACAGACGTACACAGGTAATATATAAAAATGGCTGCCATATGATATCCATCATAACGGCAGCCATTTTTATGTGTTTTTAAGCGCCAAAGCCTCTTTAGAATCTTGGGCTTATATCGTTTACGGGAATCTTCGGCGCGTACTGCCTGAGAATCTCTTTGAGCTTCGCAAGATCATCCTTCGCGAAAAAGAGCTTCCAGCCGATGGCGTCTTTTTCAATGAGTGCCAGCATACGGTTTCCCTTCGTGGTAAGGGTGACATACTTCACCTCTCTCCAGGGAAGAAGCTCCCGGTGATGCGATATCCACGTGTGCGTCTCTTTCACGAAACCAAGCGGCGACACATATATCCGCTTCTCATATTTTATCACCATCACGCTGCAGCAGCCGAGAAAAAGGTTGAGCAGAGCCTTCTGCGTCATCCCTCCGTGCGTGAACTGCCACCCCGCCGTAAAAAACAGGTAGACAGCGATGATCACAAAGGAGATCGATTTCCACTTCCCGGCCTCTCTGCCGGAGGCGGAGACCAGAAGGCTCTCTAAAGGCGTCAGTTTTTCTGCCAATTACATTCTTCTTTCAAACAAAATAAGTTACGGACGCTTAAAGGTCGATCTTCGGCCCAAGCTCCGCGGGACGCGTCTTTCCGCCCTTCACAGGTTCGCCGTCCTTGCCGCGCCAGAAGATACCGATTCCGAGGTAGGTCATCGTAATGGCCACGAGCGGATTGAGGTAGTTAAAGAAGGCGAACGGCAGATACTGGAAGGTGGGAACTCCGAGAACGCTGGCGTGGTAAGCGCCGCAGGTGTTCCAGGGAACGAGGACCGAGAGAAGCGTACCGGCGTCCTCAAGCGAACGGGAAAGCATCCTTGGATGGAGCCCTACTCTGTCGAATTCGCTCTTGAACATCGTTCCGGGCATCGCGATCGAGAGATACTGGTCGCCGAGGAAGATATCGCAGACAAAGCAGGAGAGGATGACAGCCGTGATCATTCCGCCGACCGATTTAATCGGCTTCATTATCGCTTCGAGCATGACCCTGAGGAAACCGCATACATCCATCGTCGAGCCGAAGGTAAAGGCGCAGAGGATGAGGGAGATCGTCCAGTTCATAGACTGGAGGCCGCCGCGTTCCATGAGGGAGACGATATCCTTCGCCGACTCTAGGGCGACCTGAGGATCAATGTTGATGCTGTTGTCGGCCAGGATCTTCGCGAGGGCCGCCGCGTCTTCGCCGGTGCCGGCGATCTCCGCCGAAAGCAGGGGAACGTAGCCGTTCTGCATGATATTGAGAAGGTCTCCGATACCTACGCCCTCAACGACGGCGAATACGACGGAGATAAAGATACCGACCCAGAGAGCGGGCAGCGCGGGCTTGCGCATCGCGGAGAGGACTATGACTACCACCGGTGCGACGAACGATATCGGGCTGATCCAGAACTCACGCGAAAGAATAGTCTTCAGGGCCTCGATCTTCGTATAATCAAGCTCGCCCTGGGAATAACGGAAGCCGAGGAAGAGCGTGATGCAGACGACGATAAGGTAAGTAGGTCCCGAGGTCCAGCACATCGCGCGGATATGCTGGAAAAGATCCGTACCGGCGACGCCGGGGGCGAGGTTCGTCGTATCTGAGAGAGGGGACATCTTGTCTCCGAAGTAGCCTCCGGAGATGATGATGCCAACCGTCAGCGGCGCGGGAACGCCAAGGCCGAGCGCGATGCCCAGCAGGGCGATACCGACCGTACCCGCCGTGGCCCATGAAGAGCCGGTGGCAAGGGAGACGACGGAGCAGATGAAGAGGGTCGCGAAGAGGAAGATCGACGGAGAGAGAATTGACAGTCCGTAATAGATCATGCTCGGCACGACGCCGCTGGCGATCCATGTACCGACGAGCGGGCCGACCGTGTAAAGAATAAGACAAGCCTGCATACCGACCATGATACCGTCAATGATGCCCTTTTCAATTTTTGAGTAGGGATTTCCCAGATAGAATACGCCGACAATGCCGGCAAGAAGCGCGCCGAAGATGAGAATGATGTGAATATCGGTCTCATAAATGAGGACCGCCGCCGCGATCATCGCCGCAACCGCAAGAAAAACTAAAACAGATAGACCTAACGATGGTATTTTCGGTTCTTTGGCCTGTTCCATAATAAAGCAACTCTCCTTTCATTTTGTGAAGATAGTGCAAAGGCAAAACAAAAATAACGGTGTTTATCGACCTTCAATTATCACCTCCCATGAGAGAAGGACACAAAATATGTAACTGGAAAATCAGAAAACGGCGAATATAAAAACTCAGACCCAACCTCTTTAATTATTGTATAACTTTTTCATTCAATTTGTCTATACTTTTAGACTATGAATACCATATATACAGCTGATATATCTTAACTTTTTGTATCATTATGTTCACATTTTAAAATGCGTCAAAAAAATAGTTGAAGGTTCTGAGGTTTCACGCTAGAATAGAGTGTATGCGGAAAATCGTCCCGCGTAATCAAGTGAGTATAAATCTGAAGGAGGACTTCTTACTATGGCTAAAGCAACAGTTGATCAGTCAGTTTGCGTAGGCTGCGAGGCTTGCGTAGGCGTATGCCCCACATCAGCGATATCGATGGACGGCGGCAAGGCTCACGTCGACGGCGATACGTGCGTAGAGTGCGGTGCCTGCGTAGCGACCTGCCCGGTAAGCGCGATTTCCCAGTAAGTTCTTTATCTTACGGAAAAAATAAAAAAACAGGCCGAAGAATGAATCTTCGGTCTGTTTTTTATTTAACCATTTCTCTTTCCAAGTTCAGCGCTGCCCGTAACGCCCCGCTACGTCAGAGGCCTCGCGGCTGGCATCCTCGGCGGTAAGAGATACGCCTCCGCCGCAGCTTTTCGTCAGGAAAAATATCTTCGCGAATATCTCAAGCATCTCGCAGCGCAGCGCGGCCTCCGCAAGCGTGGCGCCGACACAGAGCGCCCCGTGGTTGGCCATCAGCACGCCGCCCCCGGCCGCCAGCGCCTTCGCCGTATTGCAGGCGAGCTCCGGTGTGCCGATCGGCGCGTATTCCGAGACAGGGACCGCCCCGCCGAACAAAACCGCCTGATTATCGGTCAGCACGGGAAGCGGCAGGCGCATCGCCGCCGCCGCGGAGGCGTATACGGAATGCGTATGGATCACGGCGCCGACGTCGCGGCGCGCGCGATATACGGAGCGGTGCAGCTCTTTCTCTATCGAGGGCCGCCGCTCTCCCTCCAACACCGCGCCGTCTGGGGACAGCTTCGGCAGGTCGCTGGGGGCAAGCTTTGTATAATCCATACCGCTCGGTGTGACGATAAAGCCCCGCGCGCAGCGGACGCTGAAATTTCCCCCCGTGCCCTGCACGAGGCCCTTTTGCAGCATAACGCGGGCCGTATTGATGATATCCTCTCTTATTTCAAGATCAGTCATAATTTATCCTCGATAATTTTAATGTCAGCGGCAGCATCAGCAAGTTGATAAAGGCCATTGCAAAAAATATTCCATATATAGACATGCCGGCGGCGATCATCAGCGCCGTAAGCGCCGCGGCCAGCACCATTCCCAGCGAATCGATGATGTTCAGCGAGGCGATGACGCGCGCCATATGGGATTCCGGCGTCATCCGCTGCATCATCGCGTACATCGGTACGCTGTACAGCCCCCCGCAGAGGGCGATCATAAACATAGCAAAGACTATCCCTAAGGCCCGCGGTCCGCGGATAAAATCCCAGACAGACATCAGCCCCGCTCCCGCGGGCGCGGAGGCGCTGAACATATAGAGCATCCCGATAAATACGCTCATCCCGACGAGGCTGTAAGACAGATATTTCCCAGAAACGCGCCCCTTAAGCAGTTTGTTGCATAATGTCGCCCCCGCGCCAACGCCGACGGAGAAGATGACGAGAAAGAGCGTAGAGACCTGCTCGTCTCCCCCCAGCGTGTCTTTGGCAAACGAGGGAAACTGCGCGAGAAAGACAGAGCCAAGAAACCAGAACCAGCTGATGCCGATTATCGAACGAAAGACGTCTTTATTCGAGAGCGGATAGACGAGCATCTCCCAGGTGGAACGGAAGAGGTTGCGGTCGATCCTGAGTTCCGGAGAGGAGGGGACGGCCAGCGGGATGAAGCGGCTCGCGGCATATCCGGCAGCCGCCACGCCGACGACGCCAGCCGATATGTAGTGGCGTCCGAGCGGCGAGAGGATGAAGAGGCCGCCGCATAGCGTACCAGTCAGGATCGCGATATTGGTCCCCGCGTTCACCAGGCCGTTGCCGGCCACCAGCTCCTCGTCGTTAAGAAGCTGGGGCAGGATGCTGAACTTGAGCGGGCCGAAGAAGGTGGACTGCGTCCCCATGCAGAAGAGCAGAAAGACGAGCCACCAGAGGTGCATCGTCTCGAATGCCGCCGCCGTGAGACACATGAGGACGATCTCCACGAACTTTATTATGCGGATGAGGAATGACTTTTCATATTTGTCGGCGATCTGCCCAGCAAGCGAGGAAAAGAGAAAAAACGGCAGAATAAATAATCCCGCCACCGCCGTGATCATAATCTGCGCGTTGATATCGTACAACTCCGCGAGATGAAAGGTGATGAGGATCACGAGCGCGCTCTTAAATAGATTGTCGTTGAAGGCCCCGAGAAACTGGGTCAGAAACAGCGGCAGAAAGCGACGCTTCGTGAAGAGGGAGAATTGCGTTTCGATGATATTCTCCCCCTTAGCTTTTTGTCTTTACATCGTCCAGCGAGATGCCGCGCGTGTGTTCCGTCTTCACCCACTTGCCCTGGTCCTTGGCGAGAAAGGCCGCCTTAAAGAGGATCGGTATCCAGGTAAGGCCGAACCAGAAATAGGCGAAGGTGTCCTTCACGTAGCGCAGAGTGAATTTCTTTTCGTGCATCGAGGGTCCCGCGATGGCGCAGAGCAGGCAGAAGGCGATGATCGAAAAGACCGGCAGGCCGAAGAAGAGCGTCCACTCAAGCATCGACTGCGGGATGTCCGATGATGGATAGAGCACCATATTGTTCACCAGGGTAAAGGCCATGCCCGCGATCATAATGATGATCCCCAGGCAGGACTTCGCGGGCGCGAGCAGATAGAGAAAGAGGTCGAGATACTGCAGCTTACGCGTCACGAAGAAGGCCTTGAGCGAGTCCCATCCATAATTCCAGAACACCCAGTAATGACCCTGCATCCAGCGCGTGCGCTGGCGCTTGGAGATGGCGATGTCCTGCGGCTTTTCGTCGTAGATCACCGCGGCGTCGTTCCAGTGGACGCGGCTGCCGGATAGAATGAGGCGCGTCGACATTTCAAGATCTTCCGTGAGGCTCTGGAGGTTCCAGCCGATCCGTTCAAGCGTCGCGGTGCGGATGACGAGCCCCGTGCCGCCGAGCGTGCAGGAGAGCCCCCAAAGGCCGCGCGCGAGCTGCCAGAAGCGGTTCGTAAACCAATAGGCGAGCGCGTAGGAGCGCGTCAGCCAGTTGTCGTCCGGATTCTTGACATCTAGTACCCCCTGGATGGCCTCGGCCTCCGGGTGGAGCTCCATGTAATTGTTCATCGACATCAGGAAGTTCCGGTCGGCGAGGTTGTCGGCGTCGAACATCGCGAGCGCGTCATATTCCTCGAAGGGGATCTTCGTCAGCGCCCAGCGGACGTTCCAGGTCTTGCCGTTGTGCTCGTCGTCGAAGCGTTCCAGCGCCACGGCACCGTTCTCGCGCGCCAGCTCCGCCGTATTGTCGGTGCAGTTGTCGCAGGAGGCGTAGACCTTATAACAGTTCTTAGGATAATTCTGTCCCGCGAGGCTCTCAAGGAGCGGCACGATGACCATCGCCTCGTTATGCGCGGGCACCAGCACCGCGAAACGGCGGTAGCGCTTGGCCTGGGGCATCTTTTTCTGGTTCCAGAAGCCGCGCAGGCTGACGATTATCTGATAAACACCGTCACACATCAGCGCGCCGAGCAATGTATAGAGGATGAACTGGATCAGCCACCAGCCCCACCATATCAGCCAATAGAAAAGTTCCGTCTTATCCACGATAAAGCCACCTCTGTCTCATTTTCACACATAGCGTTATCATACCCTCAGAGAGGGTGAATGACAACTTCCCGCCGCTATCTGCCGATAATTTTTTCGATCAGATTCTTTTCCAGTATCAGGTCGCTGTACCTGAGGCGCCGTTCAACCTCGTCGGTCAGTCCGTCATAGGCGGAACAATCGAGATGTTCACCGGTATCCAGCTTAATGGCGCGCCCTGCGGCCGGTTCGACATAGACGTCGCCCACGATATAGCTGCCGTTGCGGAAGATCACCGGATCGCCGCTTTCTTTGCTTAAAAGATCCTTTCCGAAAACGGTGCCGATGTCAAGCTTCATCAGCCCCGAGACCGTCGGCAGGATGTCCATCTGCCCGACATTTCTCTCGTCGACGCGCGGTTTTTTCGCCGTCTCCGGCGAGCGGAAGAAGAGCGGGATACGGCGCGTCGCCTTCCAGTCTACCTCCTCCTCTATCTTCTTGCCGAGCAGCTTTTCCATATCTTCCCGGTAGGCGATCGGGATCGCGGGATGGTCGCCGTAGACGACGACCAGGCTCTTGTCGAGCAGCCCCGACCTTCGCAGCTCGTCGATGAAGATACCAAACTGCCGGTCAAAGTAATTTATCGAAAGGAGATAGTTGCCGATGAGCGTTCCCCGCAGCTCGGGAGGCAGCGGCAGCGTCCCGCGTGGCAGCTCCGCGAAATCAAAGGGGTGGTGGCTCGAGAGGGTGACGATAAAGCCGTAGAAGGGGGTTTTCATCTCCTTAAAGACCTGAAGCGCGCGCGAAAATATCACCTCATCGCTGAGCCCGAGGCCGATCACCTCGTCGTTGGGAAAGGTATTTTGGCTGTACTGCCGGTGAAACCAGAGCTTCGGGTGCATACGGTGGCAGTTCCAGAAGGCGCTGCGCGTACCCTGCACGACGACGGCCCTCGCTCCTCTTTTGCCGCGCATCGCGCGCGCCAGCGAATTATAGTCGTTATCCGCGTAGAGCGTATAGGCGGCGCCGAAGGCGGCGGGAAAAAGTCCCGTATTGGCCATAAACTCCGCGTCCGAGCTGTTGCCCGCCGCCACCTGGCTCCAGGTGTTGGGGAAATAGAGACACTCCTCTTTGAAGCGGTTAAGATTCGGCGTCACGGGGAGGCCGCCAATCTCAAGGTCTACGACAAAGTATTGCAGCGCCTCGCACTGCACAAGGATGAGGTTCTTCGCGCGCGTACCGGGGTGCGGCCTTGGACGGTGCGCCTTAAACCAGCTGCCGATCTCGTCCGCCGTCTCCGGTGAAACGTCGTGCGGCTCCAGCGCCTTGCGCGTCATCGAAAAGAAGTCCCACCAGTGAAAGGTGGAGGTGCTGACCCAGGCGCAGACGGAGAGGCGGTCGTACATCGCGTTGATAATGTTGGGACGGAACCTTTTCAGATGCCAGACAGAAGCCCCCTGCATCGCGACCGAGACCAGGAAGAGAGCGAGCAGCGTCAGCGCCTCCCGGCGCCGTTCCCGATGGAACTCCACGCGGAGCCGGCCGCTGCGCAGCAGCCAGACGAGAAGCGGGAGGTCGGCAAAGATCAGAAAATCCCATGGCTTGAGCAGCGCCCAGATCGATTTTGCGATAAGCCCAGTCTGAGGCACCAACATAAGATCATGAAAGATGAAGATGTCCGCGTAGTAACGGATAAAGAGCCGATCCGTCAGCACCAGTGCCGAGAGCAGCATATCCATGACGATGAGCGCCGCCGCGCGCCGCTTAGGCGGGAAGAACATCAGCGGCAGCAACAGGCAGAGGATGGCTCCCAGCGAGGGCAGCGAAACGGCGAGCGCGCGCGCCGTATGGCGCAGCGCGTGCATCGTCAGAACGCCGAAGGTGGGCCAGTTGAGCACATCGGCGACGGCATAGTCCACCGAGATGAACTTAAGCCAGACCGCCGCGGCGACAACCGCCGTGAAAAGATATCCGCTTATGAAAACAGGCCGGTCCTTAGGAGGAAGAAACATCAATCAACGATCACCTATTTACGATAGAGTTCGGGCATCAGATCATATTCCAATATCTTATCACTGACGTCGAGTATCTTTCTGACCTTTTCCGTCATCCCGGCATATGCCGCGTAGTCCCGGGACTCTCCGCTCTTCACGTTGACGGCGCTCTTCTTCGCGGGCTCGACGAATATCTCCCCAACCACATAAGAACCGTTGCGGAAGATCACCGGGGCCTCCGAATCGTCGAAGATGTCGGTTCCCAGACCGCTGTTGAAATCAATCCCCAGCAGCAGCGCCAGCGAGCGCGGAAGATTGACAAGCCCCAAGGCCATCTTCCGGTTCCAGACGAGCCTCTTTACGCCGGGAACATTTATCATCAGAGGCACGCGCTGCACATAGCGCCAGTTATGGTCCTTTGTGAAGTCTGTCCCCAGCAGCTTCGAGAGCGTCGTGGAATCCCAGCGGGGGATGGCGTTGTGGTCGCCGTAGAGCGCGATGACGCTCCTGTCATAGAGGCCGGATCTTTTAAGTCCCTTGATAAAGACGCCGAACTCCCGGTCAAGATAGTGGATGGCCGCGAGGTAGCTGCCTACCACCGTACCTTTGTACTCTCCGGCATCGAAATCGGCCTGTTCCATCAGCCTGGGGAAATTATAGGGGTAATGGCTTGTGAGCGTCACCATAAAGGAATAGAAGGGCTGCCGCTCCTGAGTGAGCATCTCCAGCGACTGGCGGAAGAAGCTCTTATCACTGAGCCCCATACCGATAGACTCGTCGTTTACATAATCCTTCTTGCTGATAAATTTCTCAAAACCGAGCGCGGGATACATGTGCCCCCGGTTCCAGAAGCCCGGGCGGTCGCCGTGCATCGCGAATACGCGGTAGCCGTTGTCCCGCAGCGTCTTGGGAAACGCCTCGTAATGATTGCCGGCAAAACGGGTATAGGCGACGCCGGAGGCCGCCGGATAGAGCGCGGCGTTCGCGAGAAACTCCGCGTCAGAGCTGTTGCCTGAACCGGTCTGATTGTAGACGTTGGAGGCCAGCGAAGCCTCCTTCGCAAAGGCGTTGAGGTTCGGCGTCACCTCGCGCCCGCCGACCTTTAGGCCGATGACGAAGCTCTGGAGCGATTCCACCTGTATGACGATGAGATTCTTGCCCTTAGCGGCGCCGAATACCCCCTGCGGACGGCGCTGTCTCGCGAGATTTTCGCCAAACCAGTCCCTGACCTCCTCCAGCTCGGAGGCCGACAATTTAGGGCGCGCAGCCCGGTCGGTCAGCGTATTCCAGCTGTCAACCGCGTGATAGGTCAGCGCGCCGACATTATTGCAGACCGAGGGACGGTCCCACATCGAACGCAGCACGCCGGGAACCTTTTTATTATAGGTCCTTATATGAAAGGAGAGCACAGCGGCTGCAGCGGCAAAGAGCAGCAGCGTCCAGAAACAGCGCCGGAGGGTGATCTTATGAAAAAAGGGATGCACCGAGATGCGGCGGAATATCCTGAAATAGCCGAACAACAGCGGGATGTCGATAAAATAGAGCAGATCCCTCACTGAAAAGAGGGCAAAGACAGACTCCGAGACCTCGCCGACCTGGGTCGAGAGCCCCAGATTATGGAAGGTGAAGAGATCGGAATAATAGCGCATATGGAGAATATCCGTTATCACCAGCGCCGTCAGCAGAAAGTCCAGCAGCAGCGCGAGCGCAAACCGCCCCCGGCGCCAGAAGAGCGAAACGAAGAGGACGAACATCGCTACGATCGCCGCCGAAGCGGCGACGGAGAGCGGCACACGCACAACGAGCCGCGAGACTTCGTACTCAAGAAAATAGAACTTGAAAAAGAGAGCGACGGCCATAAAGGAGAAGAAGATCAGCTCGCGGTAGTCACGCCCCGCCACCCGGTAGACTGCCCGGGAACTCAAGAGAAGATTCATTTAATTTACCTCTTTAAAACGTCCATATAATATATTCAAAGACCTGAGCCTTTCAGGAAAACCATGCGAACCTGGCAAAAGCGAATCAAGCTCCGCGGGAAGCAGCCGCCAGCCCCAGTTGCCCGCCGCCTCCGCCGGTCTGTTCATACGGCACGATCCGCCGAGGCCGAGAACATCCTGCGCCGGCAACACCGCGATCTCCGCGACGGAGGCGAGCGCCATATGCGCCATTACGCGGTTCACATTCTCCCGCGTGACCTCCTGCCCCGCATAGGCGGCGAAATTTATCCGTTCACGCACCGTGGAACTTTCACGCCACCAGCCAACGGCGGTATCGTTGTCATGCGTCCCGGTATAGACAACGCTGCGCGGCCTTATATTATGCGGCGCGTAAGGGTTGTCCGCGACGTCGCCGCCGAAGGCGAACATCAGTACCTTCATTCCCGGAAGGGAAAAATCCTCCATCAGCGCGCGCACGTCGTCCGTGATGATTCCCAGGTCCTCGGCGATAAGCGGCAGCTCTCCCCCTGATGAGCCGCGCGCCGCGCGAAAGGCCTCAAGCATCTCACGGCCCAGCGCGGGACGCCAGCAGCCGTTCTGCGCCGTCGGCTCGGAGGCGGGTATCTCCCAGTAGGCGCACAGCCCCCGAAAGTGGTCGACGCGCATCAGCCCGCAGTATTTAAGGCTGTGCGCCAGCCTGCCGCGCCACCAGGCGAAGCCGTCCGCGCGCATCGCCTCCCAGTTGTAGAGGGGATTGCCCCAGCGCTGCCCGGTGGGGCTGAAATAATCGGGCGGCACGCCGGCGACGCAGCGCGGCGCCCCGTCCTGCTCAAGGTCGAAAAGGGCGGGAGCGGACCAAACGTCCGCGCTGTCCCAGGCGACATATATCGGCAGGTCGCCCATCAGCGTTACGCCGCGTTCGGCGCAGTAAGAGGCGAGAGCGGCCAGCTGCCGGTAAAAGATAAATTGGGTGAATTCCACAAAGGCGATGCCGTCCCCGTTCTCCGCGGCAAAGGCCGCCAGGGCCTCCGTCACGCGCGCGGAAAATTCACGCGGCCATTCCGTCCAGCAGCGGCCGCCGTTTTTCTCCTTCAATACCGAAAAGAGGGCGTAATCACGGAGCCACCAGCTCTCCTCCGCGCGGAAACATTCAAAGCCCCGGCGCAGATCCGCGAAGGACTCCGGCTGAGCGTTAAAATTCTCCCAGGCAAGCGAGAGCAGCTCGCGGCGGCAAAGCTCCGCCGCGGCAAAATCCGCCGCCCTCACAGAGGGAAGAGTCCGTGTCGCTATATCGTTCATTGCGATAAGGCCATCTTCGCAGAGCCTCTCCGGGCTTATGAAGAGGAGATTCCCCGCGAAGGCTGAGGGACTGCTGTACGGCGAATTGCCAAAGACCGGAAGCACCGGCGTGAGCGGCAGCACCTGCCATAT
>Ga0192261_1016_pt1 | contig 44781 bp, 36 predicted proteins | sample Koala_Koa23_G3_FD_131283 | JGI IMG/M metagenome (GOLD analysis project Ga0192261, IMG submission 131283) | Enriched cells from koala feces incubated with labeled cellulose particles, San Francisco Zoo, California, United States - Koala_Koa2-3_G3 ... | reverse complement strand
CGTCGACACCAGAATAACACCGGCAATCACGATCCCGATCACCGGGTCGATCACATTCCATCCCGTCGCCCGAATAATCAGCCCCGACACCAATACCCCCACCGACACCAGCGCATCGGCAGCCATATGCAGATAGGCTCCCTTGACATTCAGGTCCCGATCCTTGTCTTTCATAAACAGCCAAGCGGTGAAGGCATTGACCAGAATGCCAATCCCGGCCACCCAAGCTACGGCACCGCCCGGAATCGGCTCGGGATGCTGCAATTTCTGGATACTCGACACCAGAATCATTCCCACGGCCACCAACAGAATACAGGCATTGAGTAACGACACCAGCACCGTACTTTTCTTATAACCGTAGGTATATCGGGTATTGGGCTTCAAACGCATCAACCGGAAAGCCAACAAAGCCAGAACCAACCCGACCACATCGCTCAGGTTGTGTCCGGCATCGGAGATCAAGGCCATGGAACTCAACCACAGACCGGCCGCAAACTCCACCGCTACAAACAAAAGATTCAAAAAAATTCCGAGTCGGAAAGCCCGGTTCAAATGATCCGACGATGAAAGGGGATGGATGTGCGCATGCCCATGCCCTTGATGCGTATGTCCCGACATAAACAATCCATTTACCGACCCCGAACAGTGGGGTACGGCAAAGATAGTGAAAAGCCCGGGATTCAGGCTTCGAAGTGGACGATTCCCCCGTAAGGAGCCTGATTCTTAAACACCTCCTCCATAGGCCAGCCGCTACACAACGAATAAGCACAGGCAATGATTCCGCCATGACAGAATGCCAGCACCCGTCGATAGGACTGCGAACGTACTTCGTTGAGCCAGGCTTCGACCCGACGTCGCTGATCCAGAAAAGATTCACCTCCCGGAGGCGCCGTACGAATCCAATCGTCGAACCAGGGTTTGGTTTCAGGATCGGGCAGCCCGTCCCAAGGTTGCAGCTCCCACGATCCGAAATTCATCTCCATGAGGCGTGCATCCCGAACCGATGCTCCATAACCGCACCATTCGGCCAAACGAGTGCAACGGCTCAACGGACTCGTATAGACGGCATCGAACGGCCCTTTTGTCACTTCCTGTTCCAAAGCCTCCCGAACCCGATCCGCCTCTTGCGGAAAAGAGGCTTTGACCGGGACATCGCTCTGTCCATAACAAATGCCCGTCGGCACATCAACCGAGGTATGTCGCACTAAGATAAGTTCCATCGACGGCATACAAAATGACAATCAATAAATAAAAAGCCCATTCGCACAACAGACAGGTCGCTCCACAACAATCGCCGGTATACCCTCCGATACGTTTTTTCATCAGCGTCACCAAGCCGAGGAACATCACCACCGGTCCCAGCAGCGCCCCCCAATAAAAAGGATGCAACAAAAACAACAAGGGTAACAAACCGAAAACGACCGTCACGATACCTTCCGAGAATGACATCCGGTCATATACCACTTTGGCTTTGCTCTGCTGTTCGGTACGGGCATAAGGCAGCAGGTTGACTAACTGTGCGGCCGTTCCTTTGGCCAACGGATCCCCGCACAACAACGCGCAACAGGCCAAGGGCACAGGCAAAGCCGACAACAAGGCGGTATAAAACAGCAAATAAACAATCAGAGAAATCACCCCGTACGTCCCGATATGCGAATCTTTCATGATGGCCAGAATGCGGGTCCGGTCACTGCCGCCCCCCCCGAAGCCATCAAAGAAATCGGCCAATCCATCTTCATGCAGGGCTCCGGTCAACAACAGCCTCGCCGCCACGGCCGCCCATACGGCCAACATCACCGGCATCACCAGACTGGCCAGATACAAAACTCCGGCACTCACCCCTGCCGTCAACCAACCCACCACAGGCCAATAGACCACTACATGCTTATAAGCCTCCGGAGCAGGATGTATCCATCGCCACAAAGGCAACCGGGTAAAAAAGATAAAAGCAGCCGCTACATTCATTGTTTTCTGATTTTAAGCGTATCGGGCCCTTCACCGGAACACAACATCCCCGAGTGCGCCGTACCCGACACCGCATTTTCTCCCACAAAATTATACACTTCGCCCCGAAACTTCCGAAACTATTCGGAGCAAGTCCGCGCATTCGACGGACAATGCCACAGCAAAAACGAACCTAAAACTTTTCCAATACCCACCCCTTTCCTCCATATGAGGAGAGAGGAACGATCCGAGATCCTTCCTCTCCTTCTTTTCGGGGCCTTATCATAAACAGGATGGGGAACGAACGGTGAATTCCTAGCACTTCCCCTTCCCGTCGGGCTTTTCGCTAAAAATATTTGGTTACACGGGCATCATGGAACGAGCTCATTTCACGAATCATCCGTACGGCCGATTCCACAATCGGATAGGCGCAAATGGCTCCCGTTCCTTCTCCCAGGCGCAAATCGAGGTGCAAAACGGGTTTGGCTCCCAAGTAATCCAACACCAGTTTATGCCCCGATTCGTCCCCCTGATGCCCGAAAATTGCATAATGCATGACTTCAGGGTAGAGTTTGGATGCCACCAGCAGACAATTGGTCATGATAAACCCGTCGATGAGGATCACCATGCCCAATTCGGCGGCCCGCAACATGCCGCCCACGGCCATCACCATTTCGTACCCGCCGAAATAGCGCATGATGTCGTAGGTCGAACGATCCCCCTTGTAGTTGTCGGCTGCCCGTTGCAGAATTTCATATTTACGGCGTATACCGGCCCGATCCAAACCACTACCGGCACCCGTGCAGGCTTCCAACGGAATCCCCGTCAAAAAGTGCATCCACATCGAGGAAGAGGAGGTATTGGCGATCCCCATCTCCCCGAAACTGATGATATTGCAGCCTTCGGCCCGACAATCGTCCACAATGCCGGCTCCGCGTTCCAGCGCCAGTTCGGCCTCTTCTTCAGTCATCGCCGCTTCGTACAGGTAGTTGCGCGTTCCTTTACGAATCTTGCGGTCGATCAACCCTTCGATGGGCGGGAAATCGAAATCGACCCCTCCATCGACCACCTTCAATCCAAAACCGTGCTGACGAGCCAGGAAATTCACTCCAGCGCCTCCATTCAGGAAGTTGGAAATCATCTGACAGGTCACTTCCTTGGGCGAGAAACTCACCCCTTCATCGGCAATCCCGTGATCCGCCGCATAGACCACATTAAACGGTTTATTGAGCGTAGGTTCCAACGTCTGCTGAATCCAGCCGATCTGTTTGGCCAACCGTTCCAATACCCCCAACGAACCTTTCGGTTTGGTCAGGTTATCTATTTTACTTTGCAAAGCAGGCAGTATCGCCTCATCGGGTTTCGAAATGTGAAAAGTCTTTTTCATAATTTATATTCGTATGGGTTAGGCCGTTCAAACGGTCATCAATAAAATCACTTTACCGACAGCGGAATCCCCGCCACCATCAAAACGACATGGTCGGCCCGGGATGCCACATATTGATTCATCCACCCTTGCAGGTCGTTGAATCGGCGTTGCAGCGGGTTTTCGGACGTACCTCCCATGCCCACCTCATTGGTTACAAAAATAAAATCGGCCGGTTGGGTCACCAGACGGTCGAACTCCGCCTTGATCGCTTCCAACGCTTCGTCGACCTTCGAATCCAGGTCGAAAAAGAAATTGGTACACCACAACGTCAGGCAGTCCACCACCACCGTCCGTCCCGTAAAATCGTGTTGAGAGAGCGCTTTTTCCTCCTCGACCGTCGTCCAGCGAGGCCCCCGATCGGCCTGATGACGACGGATCCGGTCCCGATGCTCTTCATCCCACACCCGTGAGGTAGCCAGATAGATCGGATTTTCAGCCCTCTCCAGAGCCAACTGCTGGGCATATCGGCTTTTGCCCGAACGCTGCCCTCCCGTAATAAGCGTAATGCTATGCATGAGCGTATTTCTTTAATTGATCGATCAATTCCGCAAAAGAGCCGACCACCACCCGTTTCCCGGCACAGTTCAACTCCATGTCGGTCGGCGAAACGACCCTCAATAACCCTTCAGCAGGCAGTCCGGATTCCGGGACAACCGCCTTGAAACCACTGCGCATCAGAGCATTCTGCACCCAGCGCATCCATTCAGCCGGGCATTCCACGACCATCGGCCGCAGAGTTACGTCTTCCTGCCGGAACGCTCCGTCCCGAATATCGAACTCGATTCCGTTCCGTCCGAAAAAGCGACTCATCTCCCCTCTCGCCACCAAATCTTCCGTCACCCCGCAAAGCATACCCAACGATCGGGACAATAACCACAACCGATCGGACAACAGCAATGCCTGTTCGATATCGTGTGTCGATAGCAGAATGCTCTTCCCCTGACGAGCCAAACGATGAAGCAACTGCATGATCTCGATACGGCTGGTCACGTCCAGATAAGCCGTCGGCTCATCGAGCAGGATCAGCGGGCACTGTTGCGCCAACGCCTTGGCGATCATCACTTTCTGACGTTCTCCATCCGAAAGTTCCGCTATATAGCTGTCGGCTTTGGCTTCGATGCCGGTCTGCCGGATGGACTCTTCCACGATCCGCTCATCTTCCTGGCTCAGCCGACCGAAAAAACCCACATAAGGGTGACGGCCCAAGGCCACCAATTCACGCACCCGCAACCCTCCGGCAAAAATCTTGTCAGTCAATACCAGTCCGATCAACCGCGAGCGTTCGCGTTCGGAATAGCTCGACAACGGCCGTCCTTGCATTCGCAGTTCCCCGCCCAAAGCCGGTTGCATCCCGCTGAGCGTACGCAACAAAGTCGATTTGCCCGCTCCGTTGGGACCCAACAGACAGACGAGCGAACCCGCCTCCAACACGAAATCCAGGTCCCGCTGTACACACTTCTCGCGATGATGCCCCTGACGGTAACCGATCGTCAGCTTACGGGCGTCCAAAACGGTTTCTATCAGTTAAAGTATTGTATCTTTTTCTGGTTCACAATCACATAAATAATCACCGGAGCCCCCAGCACCGGCATAATGGCATTCAACGGGATGACGCTGGCCGTACCGGGCAACGTACTGATCAGGTTACACAACAGCGACACCGCTCCACCCACCAACAACGTGGCCGGCAACAGACCCGTATGGTTGGACGAACCGATCATCAGACGCGCCATGTGCGGCACCGCCAGACCGATAAACGAAACAGGTCCGCAAAACGCAGTGGTCGTTGCGGTAAGAATTCCGGTGCTGACAAACATCCATACCCGCACACGTCCGACCCGCACCCCCAGGTTACGGGCATAGCGTTCCCCCAGCAGCAGGGCATTCATCGGTTTGATCAACAGCAGGGCAATCAACAGTCCTATACTCAGCACCACACAATAAAACGGCAGCTGACTCAACGCCACACCCGAAAAATCGCCCAGCCCCCAAACCACATAAGAAAACACCCCCTCCGAGGAGGAGAAAAAGGTCAACAATGAGATTACCGAAGAGGCCAAATACCCGACCATCAATCCGATAATCAGCAACATCACATTACTTCTCACCAGGGTCGAGAAGAAGATAATGATTCCCAATACCACCGAAGCCCCCAAAAACGCCCCCAAAATAATGGAGAGATAGCCCGAGATCGAGAAACCGATCATCGAACCACCGATTGTCCCCCCCAGAAACAACATCACGACCGCTACCCCGAGACTGGCTCCGGTATTGATTCCCAGAATCGACGGTCCGGCCAACGGATTATTGAAAACGGTCTGGAGCATCAGTCCGGCCACGGCCAGCGAGGCCCCCGTAAACAGAGCGGTCACCGCCTGAGGCAGACGTGCATGCAATACGATATACCCCCAAGTCGCCTTTTCGGGTTCGCCTCCGGTCAGAATCCGGCACACCTCGGCAAAAGGAATGGAGACCGATCCCCAAAACAGATTGGCCAAAAAGAGCAGCACGATGCTCATTCCGGTCAAAACGATCAGTCTGCGATAGGTCTCAGGACGAACAGGTTTCATCGGCCAATGGCTTTATTCTTGCATTTTATGAAAATAGCGGGACGTATACTCCGGCATCAGTTCGGGATGAAGCACCCACACCATATCCGCCAACACATAGTCGGGATGGATCGGAATATCTTCGTAATAGGGCGTCGTATGGGTGTTGCAGGCGTAGACCTTCCGATTACGAAACGGAGCAAAACGCACATAGCCTCCATACTCGTCTTCCAGATCGGCATAGGTCATATTCTGCGGACGGTTATATTTAAAGACCCACACATCGGCATCGGCCGCCCGTTCGAGCACATGTTCGAACGACATGGGAATCGATCCCGAAAGCTCGTTGTCCGACCACGGATAATCCGCCCCGGCATCCCGATACAGATTGGCGATATAACTTTTACCCCCCGGGATATACCAGGCCGAACCGATCTTATGCTCCGGCAGCAGTTTCGGACGATCATTTACTCCGGAAGCCTTTGTTTTCAACTCATTATAGGCTTTTGCCGTCACGGCGAACAACGAATCGGCCAACGCTTCCCGACCAAAAATCAACCCATAAAAACGAATCCATTCCGCCCGGCCCAGCGGCGTCAGCTCCATATAATCCGTCGTTTCCAAAAGCGGAATACCGATCTTTTCCACCCGACCATAACTGATCCCTTCCAGCGGGGTCGTGATCAAGGCCTCGGGAGCCAACTCGATAATCCGTTCGATGTTGGGGGCATTCGCATCGCCCACATCGACGATCTCTCCCTGTTGGAGACGCTGCTGCAGATGGGGAATATTCACGTAACGCGATTCGCACACGCCTACCAGCGTCTGATCGGCCTGCAAAAAGTCCAGCATGCCGCAATGAACCGATGAAAAGGCCAGCACGCGCTGTAACGGAGTCCGCAACAGCGTTCCTTCCGGCAACCCCTCCGGCAGCGGTCGGTCGGACGGCACCAACACATACCGATGCAACATACGGGTCGTATCCCACGGATTACGCACGCTCACCAGCGTATAAGCATCCGCACGTTCGATACGGAATCCACGAGCATAGGTCAGTGAATCGGAAACATAGGAGAGCGCCTGCTCCGACCGGGAACCGGCACCTCCGCAAGCCATCCAGCCCCAGACGACTCCAAGTAGGAAAAGCGCTTTTACGTTCATAATAGAGCCAAAATTAGCACACATATTCCCAAAAACAAAACCTCACTGCACAGGCAAACCCGCAGGGCGATCCTCAGATCCGCCTGTCCCAACGTCTTTTCGTGATGACCGATATAGGGTTTGTCGACCCGCTGTCCGAAATAGAAATTCGGGCCTCCGAAACGACAATCGAGCAATCCGGCCATGGCAGATTCGGGATAGCCCGAATTGGGGCTGGCATGGCAACGTCCATACTTTTTCACAAATCGCCATAAACCCGGCCTTCCGGCACACAAAATCAGCAGACTGGCCGTCAAACGGGCCGGCACATAATTGGCCACATCGTCGATATGGGCGGCCCATCGTCCGAAACGGCCATAACGTTCCGTCTTGTAACCGATCATCGAATCGAGGGTATTGACCATTTTATAGGCGAACATACCCGGCAAGCCCAAACATAAAAACCAAAACAACGGTGCGATCACCCCATCGCTGAGGTTTTCAGCCAAAGTTTCCAAGGCAGCAGTCCGAATCTGCTGGTCGTTCAGCGCCGACGTATCCCGTCCCACAATGCGACTCAGACGTTGCCGTCCTGCTTCGGTTCCCTGTTCCAGCGCCTCGAACACTGTCTGCACTTCCCGGGCCAGGGTCCGCCCCGACAGGCAATAAAACACCCCTACCGCCGATACGGCCGCAGCCACCCACGGATTCCAACGCACCAGTCCATACAAAATTCCTGCGGTCAACATCCCTACCCCCAAAACACTGAGCAAGGCAAAAAGAGCGCCTTTAGTCACCCGATATTTACCTCGATTCAGGCGGCGTTCACCCCAGGCAATCCAATGCCCGAAAGCCACCACCGGATGCGGCCAACGTTCCGGATCACCCAGACAACGGTCGGCCACCCAGCCGACCAGCAACGGACATACGCCTATCAAAATCGATTCATCCATTCTGCAATCGCTTGAACACACCGGTCATTCTCTTCGGGTCGCTGGGTGGCCAACCGGAAATGACCCTCGCCATACCCCCTGAAATTAGAGGCGTCCCGAATCAACAGTCCCTTTTCCCGGGCCAGATACTCTTTCAACTCCGCACTTTTCCCCTGAGCGAGCACTCCGGTAAAAAAGTGACAGTCACTGGGCAGGGTCTCCACTCCCGGAATCGACCCGACCGCCTGTCGGAAACGGACCGCCTCCGCCAGATAAGACGCCAACGGGAGCTCGAACTCCGCTTCATGATCCAGCAGATAACGACCGGCCTCCACGGCCAAAGCATTGACCGACCACGGCATCCGATGCATCGCAATACGCCGGATCAGGCCCTCTGATGCCGTCAAATAACCCAACCGTAAACCGGCAACGGCATATTGTTTGGTCATCGAATGCACCAAAATGACATTTTCGAGCATACAAGCCCGCTGCACATCCAACACCGGACACAACGTAAAAGCCGCATAAGAGTGATCGACCACAAACACCCGATCGGGATGTGCTTCGATCAAACGGCACAACCGTTCAGGATCGACCGTTCTTCCGTCCGGATTGTTGGGATTACACAACCAGACCAAACCCTCACCCTCCAAAGATGCCTCCCCCTCGAGCAAGGCATCCAGGTCCACGAACGTCATCCGATGACCGTGCAACGTACAAGCATCCTCATATTCGCTGAACGAAGGGACGACAATCACCGAATGACGTCCGCCCCACGCCTGGGCAATCAGATAAAAAGCCTCGGTCGCTCCATTGGTGACACATACGTTTTCGGGCGCAAGGTCCCAACGCCGGGCCAAACGGCCAGCCAACGAAGCGGCATCCGGTTCCGGATAGCCCGACAGACGTTCGAGGCAGCCCGACAGATGGCGCCACAATCCCGACAAATCGGCCCCATACCAAACATTCGAGCTAAAATTGACCCGAATACGGTCTCCATAGCGATAAGCGTCGTCTCCGTGTCCCTGTAACATGACTATTCCTTTTCCGGGGCAACATGATCCCCGTCCATAATACGATATATCAAATCCATATCGACATGACGACGAACATGATCCGCCAACTTGTCGTACTGTTCCTCCTTGAAAGCCCGGTAATCGAAGGTCGAACGCTGCTGCACTTTATCCAGATAAGGTTTCAAAACGGCATCCATGACCGTAGCGTTATCCAGCACCCCGTGGATATAGGTTCCCATACAACGTTCGTCGAGATAACACCCTTCCGGAGTACCATCCGCCAAATGAGTCAGAGCTTCGGGCGCTTCACCCTCTACCGGGGTCGTTACCCCCATATGGATCTCGTATCCCTGACATGGCGCCGGCTCATCCCGCCAGGTAAACTGCACCTGACGTGTCACCTTCTCTCCGGTCAGGGTCGTGCTCATCGGCAACAACCCCAGTCCCGGCATACGATTCAGGTCGCTCTCGACCCGATCGGGGTCATGAATCTCCCGACCCATCATCTGGTACCCGCCGCAAATTCCGATCACGGTCTTGCCATCACGTCGGGCCTGCACCACCGCCTGAGCCACCCCGTTGCGGCGCAACTCGTACAAATCACTGATAGTACTTTTCGAACCGGGTAAAATCACCACATCGGCTTTAGCGATCTCTTCCGTATTGTTCGTATAGAAAAGGTGAACCCGCGGATCCCGCTCCAATACATTGAAATCCGTGAAATTCGACAGATGACGCAACAGCACCACCGCCACATTGACTTTCCCCTGAGAAGCCTGCAGGTGTTTCGTATGCAACATCACCGAGTCCTCCTCTTCGATGTAAATCTCCTTATAATAAGGCACCACCCCCACTACCGGAATGCCGCACAGTTCCTCGAGTTGTTTCACTCCCGATTCGAAAAGGCGGATGTCTCCCCGGAACTTATTGATCAGGATTCCCTTCAAATAGCGGCGCTCCTCCGGTTTGAGCAGCATCACCGACCCATACACACTGGCAAACACCCCTCCTCGGTCGATATCGGCCACCAGAATCACATCGGCACCGGCATGCATCGCCATGGGCATGTTCACCAGATCCAATTCGCGGAGATTGATCTCGGAAATACTCCCGGCCCCCTCCATCACCACCGGATTGTAACGAGCCTCCAGTCGATCGAAAGCCGCACAGACCTCCTCACGCAAAGAGCGCCGCCCCTCTCCGGGTTGAAACAGTTCGAATGCCTTCTTATTGCCGGCCGGTTTGCCGTTCAGCACCACCTGGGCCATCCGATCCGTGCAGGGTTTCAGCAACAACGGATTCATGTCGGTATGGCAAGGCACCCCGGCCGCTTCGGCCTGTACGGCCTGTGCCCGTCCGATCTCCAGGCCTTCGAGCGTGGCATAGGAGTTCAACGCCATATTCTGAGCCTTGAACGGCGCGGGATGGTAGCCGTCCTGCAAGAAAATACGACAAAAAGCCGCGGCAATTACACTCTTGCCGACATCGCTGCCCGTACCGGCAAACATAACGGGATGCAATTGTTTGGGTCTGTTCATAGCCTTTTCCGGATATTCCTAATGGATTCTTCCTTTCGTTAAAATGTAAAAGTTATGCTCCCCAGAATACTGCGCAAAGGCATCGGATAATATTGCGTCGATTCGTAGTACGCATTAAAGAGATTATCCACCCGTATTCTCGGAGTCAGTTTATAGCGTTGCCGGACCCGTATATCGTAACCGAGTTCCGCATTATGAATCGTATAGGCATTGGTGCTGTAGGTTTCATCGGCCGACGTATACCGCACACCGATATAATGCACCTGATAGGTGAAGAACCACCCTTTGAAATCCGCCCGCAAACGGGCATTCGCCTTGTGCAGCGGCACATAAGGCAGCTGTTTGTAATAGGTGTTGTCTCCCTCGAAATTGCGCTGCCGATTGATCGAAGGCGAATAGGTATAACTCAACCCCAGTTTGAAGGTCCAGTCTCCCGTCAGCCAGGTCGTCTCGGTCGACAACTCCAGTCCGTGCGACAAGACGTTCTGTACATTCCGCGGCTCCCAATACCAGGTTTGCGTCGGCAGCCACATGATCCAGTCGTCGATATTCATCAGGTAATAGGTCGCCTCGGCTTTCAGATAAAGGCCTTCGGCCAAACGGGGCGTATACGAGAAGGTCAGATCGTACGAAAAACCATGTTCCGGCTTCAGATCGGGATTTCCCCCGGGCTGCCAATAGAGGTCGTTCATGCTGGGGAACTTATAATTATAGGCCACATTGGCTTTGGCCGACAATTTGGAGGCGATCTGAGTCGAGGCCCCCACCGAAAAGGTCGGTGCGAATTTCGAGTCGTTCAGTTCACCCATCACCTGGCCGCTGAGCGACAACCAATCGGTCGTTTTCCAGCGAACACTCCCCTGCAAAACCGCTACGTTCCGGCCTATGGAAGCCTCGGAATAGCTGTTGGCATCCACCTTGTCGTAGGAATATTTCATCGAGGCATTCACATCCAGGCGGTTCGAGGCCCGATAGGTATAGTCCCCGATCACGTGAAACGACTGCGAACGGTTGAAACTCTTGTCATGAGAGGTAAAGAACTCGCTGTCAAACCATTGGTCGTAGTCGAGCAAATCGAGCACATAGGCCGCTTTGGCAGACACCTTATGACGATCCCGCTGATAGGTATAGTCAAACAGGTATTTCAGTCCGAGCGTCCGCTGCTTTTCGTGCTGGGTCACATTGACGATGATCGGTTGCGGCAACCGACGATTGCCGTACTGCAACCACAGATTATTGGAGATGGTACCGTAACGCCCCACCTTGAAATAGGCCTCCTGCATCAGACCGGCCTGCTTATACTGGGCTTCCTGCCGCCGCTCATAAAAAGGTTCTTGCGTAAACACCTTATTCAGATAGCGATAGTCGTTATCGGATTGCTGATAGTACACCCGCGTTTGGTAGAGCGACTTTTCCTTCACAAAGCGCGCCGCTGCGGCTCCCGTGTAGGTATCATACGAACCATATTCAGCAAAGGCCCGCAATCGGGTCGTATCGGCCCAATCCGGGGTATTATCAATGTTGATACTCCCGCCCAAAGCGCCGGTTCCATTTTTAAGATGGCTGTTCCCATGATAAAGCGTCACATGGTCGGCAAAAAAGACGGGAATCTGCGAAAAGTCGAAACTGCTGGACATGTTGGGATTGATCGTAATCCCGTTCCAGTTCACCTGAGTATGGCTCGATCCGGCTCCCCGAAACGACGATGTGGCCTGAGCCCCCTGCCCCATGCTTTTGATATAGACCATCGAGTTATTGGACAACAACTCGCTCAGAGAACGGGTCTGATTTCCCTGTAAGACCTGTACGCCGATCTCACTGACACGGGTTCCGACACTCACCTCCGAACGAACTTTGCGATGAGCGGTCACCGAAACCGTGTCAATCTCGATCTCTTTAAGCTGTTCCGATTCAGTCTGGGCACCTACCGGAACGATGATCATCGAAGCCAAAAACAACAGAATCCAGCGTACCATCTTAAAACGTTGAAAGCAAGAGGAAGTTTCCTCCCTCCTGCTTTAAATAGCGGTTCATCCAAACCGATTAATTATCATATTCGGTAAAATAGACCATACGGGGATAAATACCGACTCGGTAAGAAGTTTCCTGCCCATCGGCCTTATATTCTCGCAAATACCCCCTCTGACGAGAGTAATCCAAACAGTCACAAATATAGACACTCTGTCCGTCGGGATCGATACCCATGCCGTACATCATGCCCAGTCCCGGCAATTGACGGAACGGTTCCACATCGAAAGCAGCTTTATCCACATCCAAGGTATAGATCGCCAGATAGGTAGTTGCCGTTCCCGACCAATCGCTATAAGCAACCATCTGATTGAACGGCACGTAAATTTTACTCCGACTGCGATCGGTATCCATACGATTATAGTGTGGGAAGCCGACCATTTTACCGATATTTTCCGCCGTCGTAGCCGCTGCCTGAGGTGCTACGGTCCGTTCTACGGTTTCGGTGTCGGGATTAATACATTGCAGCGTAATCTGAGCCACACTTTCATAATTATCAGGTATTTCCTGATAAGTCATCATCCAAAGTTTCCCGTTTTTATCGAGAATCGGTTTCGCCGTTTTCATGATACTTTCCCCCAAGTCAATGGTGCGAGCCCCTTCTTTCGTCACATTGTTGACATCAAACACCACGACGGCATGATCACCGGCACAAAATATTTTGTTGCCGATCCGGATCATCTTTTCCAAAGAACCGGCGCCGATCGGAGTGATATCAATGTACTCGAGTACCTGATAATTGTTGATATCGATACGCACCAACTGACTATTCAGGTCTGAAACGATGGCCTGATCCTCACTGATCGCAACAACGAACCGAGGCTTACCGTCCTTTTCATAGGTGATCGTCCCCAGCGACTTGAAAGTTTTGGGTTCCACCACTTCGATCTTTCTGGAGTTATTCATGGTCACAAAGTATTTCCCGTTGATGCAGGTAATCGACTGAGCGACATCCCCCATCGGACGACCATTTACATCCCGAAAAATATCTTCTTTGCTGGTACCATCATATGTAATTGCCGTCAGCGCACCGAAACCATTACCCATGCCACCCTCATTCACGACAATCATTTTAACATCCCCTTCCAAATCGGGGTTCGGAGAATCATCTTTGCTACATGAGGCCAGTATGCCCGCTGACAGCAGCAACAAAAGGAAAAGTTTTTTCATTTCCACTCAATGAAATTTAAGAAATTAATAAACGATAAAAAGCGGAAACGAGGATACGACCCCCTGAAACAGACCCGATCAGGCCATTCATCGAAGACGAATTCCAATTCTGCTTTTTACCCGAAACAAAAATTGAAACAGAAATAAATAAATCGGCAGGTTTTCTGGCTTACCTCTCGCCTGACGGTCTTCCCATCTCTCGACAGTGACGCTCCACTGGTCAGACGAACCCAAACGAGGTCTACAGCTGCGGGAACAGCTCCGGACTGAAAGTCTTACGACTTCGCACCGGATTCCCTATTAAGACTATCCGCGTTTAACGGCATCGTCGCCTTTATTTAAAATCATCGCAAAAATAGAGAGTTTTTTAGTTTTCCCCAAAAACCCGTTATATTTTTGTACTGATCAACCAATCCTCGTCGAGGAGTTTGGCCCCAAAACGACCATCATTCGGAGTATCTGACCTATGAAACGTATCCTGATCGTAGCAGACGGCATGGCCGACGAAGCACAACCCGCGCTGAACGGCCTCACCCCCTTGCAATACGCCCATACTCCCGCCATGGACACTTTGGCAAGACAGGGAGTCAGTGGTCGTTTGTGTACGATTCCTGCAGGATATGCTCCCGGAAGCGAAGTGGCCATGCTGACCTTATTGGGTTATGATCCTGATCGGGTTTTCGAAGGACGGGCTGTTCTGGAAGCGGCCGGAACCGGTGTCCCATTACAACCCGACGACCTGGCCTTGCGCTGCAACCTGATCACTCTCGACCCGCAGCGGCGGCTGGTGAGTCACAGTGCCGGCGAAATCGATCCGGAAGAAGGTCGTCTGCTGATCCGTTTTTTGGAACAAGAACTGGGACAGGAAGGGGTGCATTTCTTCCCGGGGCTCTCGTATCGGCACACCTTGTTGCTGCGAGGTGGAAACAAAATGATCCGTTGTACGCCCCCTCAGGACCTGCGGGGAAGGTGTGTCGACCCATATGTCGTCGAAGCGCTTCGTCCGGAAGCGGAATCGACCGTCCGGACCCTCAACCGGCTAATCACCCAAGCCGAACCCTTGCTCCGCCAACACCCCATCAACCTCCGCAGAGAGGAGGCCGGATACAATCCCGCCAATGCGATCTGGTTCTGGTCTCCCGGACATAAACCCTCCATGGAAACGCTGTCACAACGTTATGGATTTACACGAGGAGCCGTCGTGGCCGGCGTACCGTTGGTCAAAGGCATCGGAGCCTGCGCCGGACTGGATATCATCGAGGTAGCGGGAGCCACCGGATACCGCGACACCGATTATGCCGGGAAAGCCGCTGCCGCTATTTCCGCTCTTCGGGCGTACGATTTCATCCTGCTGCACGTCGAAGCCCCCGACGAATGCAGTCACGAAGGGGATCTGAACGGTAAAATCGAAACCATCGAACAGATCGACCGTCTGATCGTCGCCCCCATCGCTCAAGCCCTGGAAACCTTCCCCGACTGCTACCGAGTGGCCCTGCTTCCCGACCACCCGTCATTATGCCGAACCCGAGCTCACACCAGCGATCCGGTTCCTTTCCTGCTCTGCGGGAGCCAGCTCCCAGCCGATTCTCTCATGCAATTCGATGAAAAAAATGCCGCTCTGGGCCGAGGCGGCATGTTATCCGGAGATCAGTTTTCTCAACTGTTTTTCAGCGTATAAGCTTCATTTCCCTCCGATTCCAACAGGAAAAAAGAAATATCCGACTGACATCCGACGGATTTTTTTCACGTCAGAATCCGGTTTTGCCCGATTTTTGCAAATTCCCTCCGCAGAAACATTTAAACCTTTTTTGACCATGGAAAACATCTTTTCTTCAATGCTTGAAAAATCCAAACAAGCCATCAAACACTGGTGGCTGTTGCTGCTCTTGGGGATTGTCCTGTTTGTGCTGGGAATCGTCGTCTTTATGTATCCGGCCGAAAGTTACCTGAGCCTGTCGGTTATTTTCGGCATCGTCATTCTGATTTCCGGAATTTTTGAAATCATTCTCGCCTCCACCAGCAAACACTACATCACCGGACGAGGTTGGATGCTGGCCGGAGGGATCATCGAAACCCTGCTGGGACTGATCCTCACCTGCAACGTTGCCTTGTCTGCCCTGACCATGCCGATCTTTTTAGGCTTCTGGCTGATGTTCCGCGCTTTCGCCACCATCGGATGGGGCGGTGATATGAGTGCCCTGAAAATCCCGGGGGCCGTATGGACCATCATCTGCGGAGTACTGCTACTGTTGCTCTCTTTGTGGACGCTGCTGCAACCGCTCGCTTTCGGCACCTCGATGGTCGTCGTATGGGTCGGTATCTCGCTGCTGTTCGCCGGGCTGTCCAGCATCATCTTCTCCCTGCAACTGAAAAACATCCACAAATATATCGCTTAACCTTTCTCTGCAAATGCAAATGCCCCCGGAATTCCGTCCGGGGGCATTTTTATTTCATTTAACGATCCGCATGATATAACATCCAGTCATACAAACTTTCGGAAAGATGCAGTACGACCCTTCTACTCTGAACCATCAGGAATACCGTCTGGGGTAACGCAGCAAGATCGCCAACAGGGCAAATAGCCCCATCATCGGCGGATAGTACAGGTAACGAATGATCTCCAACGGAGAAATGGCGGCCAGTCCGGCAGCCATCAACAACTGTGCTCCGTACGGAATCACGCCCTGCACAAAACAGGAAAAGGTATCGAGAATACTGGCCGACTTGCGGCGATCGACCCCGAAGCGCTCCGCAATATCCCGGGCAATCGGGCCGACGGTAATCAAAGCGATCGTATTATTCGCCGTACAGAGATTGGCCAGACTGACCAAAGCGGCCAGACTCAGTTCGGCGCCCCGTTTCCCGCGCACATGACGGGTCAGACGTTCAATGATATAGTCGATTCCCCCATTGAAGCGGATCAGTTCTAACATACCCGCGGCCAGCAACGTAATCACGATCAGTTCGCCCATGCCGACGATTCCCTCCCCCATGGATCCGAACCAGCCCCAGAAATCGAATCCGCCGCTCAACATACCGACCACCCCGGTCATCAGCAGACCCAGCACCAGAACCCATAGAACATTCACTCCGGCAATCGCGGTTCCCAACACCACCAGATAAGGTAAAACTTTCACCCACTGAACGGTCTGAACTGGCACCGATTCATGCACCACTCCTCCCGAAAAGAAATAAATCAACAACACGACCACCGCAGCCGGGACGACAATCAGACTATTGACACGGAACTTATCCTTCATGTCACACTCCTGGGTTTTCGTGGCAGCGATCGTCGTATCGGAGATGAACGACAGGTTGTCCCCGAAAAAAGCCCCGCCGACCACAATCGCCAACATAAAACCCAATCCGACTTCGGTTTTTTCCGCAAGGCCGATGGCCACAGGCGCCAAAGCCACGATCGTTCCCACCGAGGTTCCGATCGAAAGCGAAATAAAACAGGAAGCGATAAAAATACCCGCCAACAACAACCGTTCGGGTAAAATATGGAGGGTCAGGTTCACCGTCGCATCGATCGCCCCCATGGCCTTTGCCGAGGCGGCGAAAGCCCCTGCCAACACAAAAATCCAGATCATCAACAAGACATTTTTGTGAGAGGCCCCGGTCGAAAAACGCGCGATCCGTTCTTCCAGGGACAATCCGCGCGTAATGGCTACGGCATAGACGGACGAGACCAGAAAAGCGACCGTAATCGGCACTTTATAGAAATCATTCACCAGTAACGAAGTCACCAGATAAAGACACAGGAATACCCACAAAGGACTGAGCGCCCATCCCCCGGGTTTTGTTTTGGAGAGCCGGTTCTCGTTCATGATCCAGAGAGTTTCAGACAAAGATACGACATCACCGCCGATCCACCAAGCCCAACCTGCCCTCTTGGTCTCCGCAACACACTATACGGTCCGTCGGTTTGTCGGCACAAAACGAGCCGGAGTATTGGAAATTCCTTGTCCGACTCAACAGGTAAAGACTAAGGCATCCAATGCATAACCCCGGTTACGGGATACTGTGAACGCCATTGACAAAATTGCGCATAAGTACGGACACCGTCCTCAAGTACCGCCCGATAATATTCTACCCCGAGAATTTTCTCTGTTTCGGGCGTTTCATACTTCAAACGCAGAATCGTTTCCCGCGTTTCAGGGGTCAGAACTGCCACGATCCGTTCAGCCATCCGTTCGAAATAACCGTCATAAGGAGACCCTTTCGGCATATGGATCATGTCGATCTGCCAGGTTTCTCCCTCCTGATCCTCATACCAGGCATGCCATTCCACACACTGTTCAGAGGTTCCGGTGCCATCGATGTATTCGATTCGTTTCAACCCGGGATCGGTCGCCAGACGTGCCATCACCCCAAAACCGATCTCCGGAGAAAAAGGATCGGAATAGATGTGATAATCGATGTCCCGATGCTTCATCAACAATCCCGTTGCCAACGATCCGATCAGGTGGATTTCAGCGCCTGCCGACTCCCAAGCCTCCACTATCCCCAAACGACGAATCACCTCCCGGGCCCGTTGTTGATTGATTCGCGCTAGCTCCAAAAACGTTTCCATTTTGCCTGTCCCTTAAAATTCGCTCAAAAAACCCGTAATGCGATCTGTGCACAACCCTCGGCATCGGCCAGCGCATCGTGATGGTGGGCGAACTCGATCCCCAGATAACGACACACCGTCGGCAGACGATGATCGCCGATCTGCGATTTCGGGAAAAGCCGGCGAGCCGCCTGCAACGTACACAAAAATTCGTACCCGGGCCATCCCAACCCATAAGCCGCCAACGTTTCCCGCAACACCCGTTCATCGAACGCCTTATTGTGGGCCACCAACGGGAAACCTTCGAGACAAGGAGCGAGTTCACTCCATACCTGCGGAAAAACGGGCTGATCACAGGTATCTTCAAAGCCGATGCCATGAATCTCTTCGGTAAAACGACGGACATAATAGTTTGGGGTCGGACGAACCAAACGATGGATTCGCTCGACAATCTGTCCCTGACGAACCCGCACCAGCCCCACCGAACAGATACTGGTCGGACGGTAATTGGCCGTTTCAAAGTCTATGGCTGTAAAATTGCGTAGCATGTCGTTCTGATTCGATCGTCAACTGTCGATCCGGGGGCAAAAATAGCGCATTCTTCTCTCAATAGCGTCACGCCTTCTCTTTTTCCGGTTCAAATCCGCCACCCCACACAGTAAGCGGGCCCATCCTATCCACGACCACTCAACCCGCTTTTAGAAATATCCACAACAGAAGATCCCTCCTTCCGGTCCTTTCCCTATCGGAACACCAAAGCAAAAACCGTCTCCTGTTCGTTGGAATAGAGCAGTTTGATCGAGCCGTGATGTAAACGCATAATCTGACGCGATATACTCAATCCGATACCCGATCCATCGGGACGGGTTGTAAAGAACGGTACAAAAATCTGTTCGGCCACCTCCGGCGGAATCGGTTCCCCATTATTGCTCACCTCAATATTCACCTGTTCATTCCGATCGCAATAGGCTTTGATCCGGATCCGTCCGCCGGGACGTTCCCCAATGGCCGCCAAAGCATTCTTCAACAAATTGAGAATCACCTGCGAAATCTGGTTCTCATCCGCCTGAATGATCAGATCGTCCTGATCCACCTCCACGTCGATCCGCACCTCCCGGTTCCGAATCGGTTCAGAGGCTAACAACACCAGACGTTCCAGCATCTTTTTGACATACACCAACTGAAATTCCGGACACGGAATCCGGGTAAATCGGCGATACGACTCGACAAAAGAGATCAACCCCTGACTGGTGGTCTGGATGACCTCCAGTCCTCGCCGAATATCGTCATCCCGATCGCCATGCAGCTGCAACAGCGTCTCACTCAACGATGTGACCGGAGTGATCGCATTCATGATCTCATGGGTCAGCACCCGCGTCAACCGAATCCAGGATTCCAGCTCTTTTTCATCCAACTGTCGGTCGATATCGTTGATCGCCACAATGCGCATGCGTTATCCGCGAATGGTCACCGCCGAAGCCTGCAGCGCCAGATGAGCGGTTCCCCGCTCAGTATGCACGGTCACACTCTGGGTGTCTCCGCTCCGCAACTCCTGAAACAGTGCGGGCAATGCCTCGTCCACCCGATACAACTGATGAATATGCGTGAATACCGGCATCCCCAACAAGCGTAACGCTTCATGATTGGTCTGAAAGACATTTCCCTTCTCGTCGATCACGACAACTCCCGTAATCACATGACTCAGAATCAATTCATAATACTGTTCCTGTTCCCGGATTTCGTTGCGGGTTTTCAGAGAAAGTTCCTTCAGGCGATTGAGGGACTGATTGAAAGCCCGATCGCAGGAGATATATTCGGTTTCGGAAAAACGGAAGGAAAAATCACCGCTTTCAATGGCGTTGAACATGAACGTAATCTTGCGGGTGTTGTAGAAATAGAGTCGCAACAACAGAATCGCACTCACCAGCATCGCCAGCGCACACAACACTCCCATCGAATAGCGTTCCGCATAAAAAGCTACCACGCCCCCAACGGTCGCCAGCACCAGAAAAAACAGCAATCCCAACAATTTATGAAACACTCCCCGGAACATGGAAGAAAAAGCTAAAGCCCGTATTTTTTAATTTTATTATACAGTGTCTGGCGAGTAATACCCAACTGCGCGGCCACCAACGAAAGATTGCCTTTGTGCTGATCCAAGGTTTTGCGAATCAGCCCGATCTCCATCTCCTCGAGGGTCGTAACCGCTCCGGCCACCGCCTCCATCGGAGGAGACAACACAAAATCGGCCGCCAAAAGCCGGTCCCCTTCACACAAAATCACCGCCTTCTCGACCGCATGCTGCAATTCCCGGATATTGCCATACCACGGATAGGCACGCAGAACAGCCACAGCCTCCTCGGACAGCGAATGAATGCTTTTCCCGTAGCGGGAGGCATAACGCAGCAGAAACCGCTGAGCCAACGGCTCAATATCATCGGGACGTTCCCGCAAAGGAGGAATTTCGACATGAATCGTATTGATGCGATAGAGAAGGTCCTCCCGGAAAGTGCCCTCCTGCACCATCTGCCGCAAATCGCGGTTGGTCGCGCAAATCAACCGTATATCGACCGGAATCGGCGTATTGCCTCCCACACGCACCACCTGACGACTCTGCAACACCGTCAACAGTTTGGACTGCAGATGATAGGAGAGATTACCGATTTCATCCATGAACAGCGTCCCGCCCGAAGCTACCTCGAATTTTCCGGCCCGATCGTTACGGGCATCGGTGAAAGCCCCTTTCATATGACCGAACAGTTCGCTTTCGAACAAGGTCTCGGTCAAAGCCCCCATATCAACGCTGACCCACGACTCATCACAACGCGTAGAGAGCCGATGAATCTCCCGCGCCAGAATCTCTTTGCCGGTCCCGTTCTCCCCGGTGATCAAAACGGTGGCATCGGTACGGGCCACCTTCTCAATCAACTGACGGAGGTCGGTCATGGCCTGGCTATCGCCCCAATACATCCCGGATTCCTGGCGAAATTCGCGCTTGATCTCTTTGAGCTGTTTGACCTCCCGACACGAAACGCTCAAATTGTAGGCCGACATGAGCGTGGCCACCAGCTTGGCATTATCCCACGGCTTCACGACAAAATCAGCCGCTCCGGCCTTGATTCCCTTGACGGCCAAATCGATATCGGCATAGGCCGTAAAAAGCACCACTTGCGTAGCCGGTGAAGTCTCCCGAATCCGGTTCAACCAATACAGTCCTTCGTTTCCGCTGTTGATACCTGCCGAGAAGTTCATATCCAACAACACGACATCGAAACTCTTTTCCCGCAGGAGGGTCAACAGAGAAACGGGCGACGACAGGGTCTCGATCGTTTCGAAATAGTTGCCCAGCAACAATTTCAAAGCCATCAAAATGCTTTTGTTGTCATCCACCACCAGAATATGGCCCCGTTTCCCGGCATTTTTATCATTACGCTGCATGTACGGTTCACTTTTCGAGGATTTTAATCAAAAATACACATTAAATCCCAATCTAACGATTGTCAGCCCTCGATAAAATCACGCTTCCGCTCCTTTAGTGTCAAAAAAATAGACAGCAATTGTCTATTTTTTTGACACTTCCCCCTTCCCCTGAAAAAGCTAATACACTCATTACCAATCAACAAAAAGTTTCGGCACGCTTTTCGGATATAAAAAGAACAAAAAGATACCCAATCCCATGAGACGATCTGTTTTCCTTTTAATGCTGAGTTTTTGTATAGCCTTGGGCAACCGTCTTCACGGACAAACCCTCTGGTCGCTGCACGACTGCATGGTCTATGCCGTAGAAAACGCTCCCAAATACAAAATACAGGAATTGACCAACCAAAATTACAACCGCGATCTTCGGGATGCTGCGCTGGGCTTTTTACCCTCGTTCTCCGGAAGTATCTCCGGCAGCTTCAACAACGGACGAAGCATCAGCCAGGAAGATAACAGCTATATCAACACCACCAGCTTCAGTAACCAATACGGTTTAAGCGCCAGCGCCTATCTGTTCAACGGCTTTCAGATCGTCAACAACCTGAAAGTAGCCCGGATCGCCCGCCTGCAAGGAATCGAGGAGGCCCAGCGAATCGCCGACGAAATCGCCCTGACTACCATGCAGAACTATTTCAATACGATCCATGCCCACGGTCTGGTGCAGCTGGCCCGGGAACAACTCGCAGAAAGCCAACAACGCCTTAAAAATACCCGCCGAATGGCTGAACTCGGTCTGAAAGGAGAAGCCGATGTGCTGCAAATCGAAGCCGAAGTGGCCACCCAGGACTTCAACCTGACCCAACAGGAAAACCTCCTGGCCGACAACCTGCTGCAACTGAAAGAATCGATGTTTTACCCCATCGAGAAGCCCTTGCAGATCGATACGACCGTTCGTTGGGGCATCAATCTGCTGGATCAGCCCGAATCGCCCGAAACCCTCTATAAAACGGCCCTCGAACACCTGCCCGAATCCAAAATCGCCGCCATGAAGGTGGAATCGACACGTTACCAATTCAAAAGTGCCAAATGGATGTTGTTCCCCTCGCTGTCCGTCTCCGGCAGCTATGGCACCAACTACTTTAAGGCCAACGGATCCGACGCCCTGAGTTTTCAAAAGCAATTGGCCGGGAAACAGTCCAAAAGCCTGGGATTATCCCTGAGCGTTCCCTTGTTCGGCGGGCTGACCCGACAAAGCCGTATCACCCGCACCCGCAACGAAATGCGTATCGCCCAGTACGAGCAAGAACAAACCCGTCAGGAGATCGAAGCGACGATCCAACGCGCCATCCAAGAAATGGAAGGCAAAAGCAAAGAGTACATTCAAGCGGTCAAAACAGTGATGGCCGAAGAAAGCGCCTATGCCATCAACCGCCGCAAATATGAAGAAGGACTGATCAATATTCTCGATCTGCAAACCAGTTCCAACCGGCTGCTCGAAGCGAAAGTCAAACGACTCAACGCCTTGTTGGGGTATCAGATCAAACGCCGGGAGGTGACCTATTATCAAGGGACCTCCTACCTCGACCAAGACTTTTAATTTTCACGAATCATAGCACAACGACCATGGATATCAAAATCGAAAACAAACGACTCATTAAGAAAAAACATGTACCCTGGATTGTCGGAGGCGTTTTCGTCCTCGTTTTATTGGTATGGGCGATTTTCGGCAATCACGTGTCCACCCTGAAAGTCGACAGTCAGACGCTCACCGTGGGAGAAGCCGTCAAAAGTCAATTCAATGATTATGTACAGGTAAACGGGAGCGTCCAACCGCTCACCACCATTCAACTCAGTGCACTGGAAAGCGGCATTATCGAGGAGAAAGTTCGGGAAGAAGGGGCTTTTGTCAAACGGGGCGACGTCATTGTCCGGATGAGCAACTCCCAACTCAACATCCAGATTCTGGCCAGCGAGGCCGACCTGGCCGAACAGGAAAACTTCCTGCGCAACACCATGGTAACGCTGGAGCAACAGAAACTCGACCTGCAACGCGAACGTAATCAGCTCAACCTGGATGTGCACCGCAAAGGCCGGACCGCCCAGCAATACGAACAACTGTATGCAGAAAAACTCATCTCCCGCGAAGAGTATCTGGTGGCACAGGAAGACTACAAACTGGCCGTCCAGAATCGGGATCTGGTGATTGAGCGCCAGAAACAGGACTCGCTCTACCGTTCCATCCAGGTCAAAAACCTCGAGGAAAGCCTCGAAAGCATGCGCAAGAACATGGCCCTGGTACGCCAGAAAGTGGACAACCTGAATGTCAAATCCCCCATCGACGGCCAAATCGGGACGCTGGATGTGGTGCTGGGCAAATCGGTCGTCTACGGAGAAAAGATCGGTCAGATCAACGATCTGTCGGCCTACAAAATCGAAGCGTTGGTGGACGAACACTACATCGACCGCGTCCGCACCGGACTGGAAGCCTCCTTCAAGCGACAGGACAAACAGTATCATCTGGTTGTCAGCAAGGTCTACCCAGATGTCAAGGAGGGACAATTCAAAGCCGATTTCTCTTTCACCGGCGAAATGCCCGACAACCTCCGCACCGGACAGACACACTACCTGAGTCTGGAACTGGGACAACCCTCCGAAGCCATCATTATTCCCAAAGGATCGTTCTACCAGAAAACCGGAGGCGGATGGATCTATGTGCTTACGCCGGACGGCAGCAAAGCCTATCGTCGGGAAATTCGCATCGGTCGACAAAACCCCCAATACTACGAAGTGCTCGAAGGATTGGAAGCCGGAGAGAAAGTCATCGTATCGAGCTACGATACTTTCGGCAACAACGAAATGCTAATTTTAAAATAACCCCTCCCCTGCCATCGAACAGGGAAATGATCTCAACCATTTTTTTCGAATCATTCCTCCGTAGATTATCCTGTCATGAAACGTTTATCTATGGCTTGGCAATCCCTTTCCACCAAAGACGTCACCCTGGCATTAGCATAACGACATCTCCATGAATGCTCCTAAAACCGAATAACTCCCATGAGACATTCCATCAAATACCTGTTACTCTCCCTGAGTCGTTTCAAGTCGGCAACGCTTCTCAACCTCATCGGTTTGAGTGTAGCTTTTGCCTCTTTTCTGATCATCATGGCTCAGGTTCGTTACGACCTGACCTTCGACAAAGGATACCCCAACGCCGGAACGATCTACGAGATTGACCTGTGGCGTCCCATCTCCAGATCGTACAGCAACACACAGTCTCAATTCCTGTTGCAAGAAATCAGCACATCTACTCCGTTAATCCGCCAATCGGCCTTTCTCGACCGGCGGGACAACCAGGCCGGATTTTTCGATCCCCGCAAAGGCTCCGAAGGGGCCCTTACCGAATCGACCGTTTTAGCCTCCTCCACACTGCCTGAACTGTTCGGATTAGAATGGCTCGAAGGCAACCCTTCAGCCTTCCACACTCCGAATGCCGCCCTGCTGTCGAAAAGCACCGCCCGTCGCCTGTTCGGTGACGAATCGCCTGTGGGCCAACAACTTGGTTGCATACAATTCACAGAATCTGAAGCCAACTACCTGCAAGTGGTCGGCATCTACGAAGATCTCCCCGAAAACTCTTCGCTGCCCAACGGCGTCATCTTCAATGCAGAAAACAACGTTATCCCAGGCAACCAAAATTTTCTATACACGCTTTATCTCCAGATCGACACTCCCGAACAAGCTGCACAAGTCGAACTGCTGCTCACCTCCCGCTATCCGGAATGGATATCCCATACAGAAGACTCGCTGCAACCCCGTCCGGTACGCGTCATCGACTTGCACGACTACTATTTTACCCCCTCGAACGGCACCCGCAGTCAGGGTAACCTGACCACGGATTACGCGCTGATCGCCATTGCTCTGCTCATCCTGGCCATCGCCATCATCAACTTCATCAACTTTTCCACCGCGCTGGTTCCCCGACGCATCCGCAACATCAACACCCGAAAAGTATTGGGCAGCAGTCTTGCTTCCCTGCGTTTCGAACAGGTCGCCGAGGCCATGATTTTAGCCTTACTGGCCGGAGGAGTAGCCATACTCATAGTCTCTCTGTTGGCCGACACCCGGTTCTCTTCGCTGTTTATTGCAGACATCCATCCCTCACATAATATATTCTTAATCTATGTCACATTAGGAGTCGCTCTATTGAGCGGCATGGTCGCCGGACTCTATCCGGCATTCTACAGCACCTCCTTCCCGACGGCCCTCGCACTCAAAGGTTCGTTCGGGCTGTCGGTCCAAGGTCGCCGACTGCGCATAACCCTGATCGGATTTCAATACCTCATCTCATTGGTGCTGATCATGGTCGCTTCGCTGATCTACCATCAATACTCCTTCATGCGGAACTACGACATCGGTCTCTCCTGCGACAACATTCTCAGTACTCAGATTTCGGCCCGCATGAGCCAACAACGAGACGTCATCGCCCAGAAACTGAAAGAAAATCCGAACATTCAGGACGTCACTTTCTCATTCACCAACATCACCAATCCCGGATCCAGCAGCTGGTCCATCAACTACCGCAATCAGCGTATTCAATTTACCGGACTGCCGGTGGCGCCCAATTTCCCCGCCTTCATGAATCTGCCCATCATCGAGGGACGTGATTTCCGGGAATTGGATCGCCAACGAAACGGCACCTTCCTATTCAACCGTACGGCGCAGGAACAATTTGATATCCAAATCGGTGACCGAATCGCTAATCCCACCGGCGGCTTCGGAGAGATCGTCGGCATTACCGAAGACTTCAACCTGAAATCGCTCTACTATTCCATCGAGCCGGTGGCCCTGTATATCTTTCAGGATACCGTTTCCTGGCCGCTGCTCGAACTCTACGCCAAAGTCAATCCGGTCCAATTCGAATCGACCCGCCAATACATCGAAGAAACGTTGCTGAGTTTCGATCCCAGTGCCCGTAACGTAGTCAAGGTCGAATTTCTGAACGACCAACTCGAGCAACGCTATCGCTCTGAAAAGAAATTGGCTTTCCTGATTTTCGCATTTAGTCTGCTGGCTATTCTGATCTGTTCGGTGGGCGCCTTCGGGCTCATTCTGTTCGAGACCCAATACCGTCGCAAAGAGATCGCCCTACGCAAGACATTCGGAGCCACGGTAGGCGATATTCTGAAAATGTTCAACCGACGGTATGTGGCCATTGTGCTGGTCTGCTTCGTTCCTTCCGTTCCGATCGCCTACCTCATCTTCCAGAAATGGCAACAGAATTTCGCTTATCAGGCACCTTTCAGCCTCTGGATTTTAGGGATGGCGTTGGGCATCGTGCTGCTGATCACCCTGGCCACCGTCACCTGGCAAAGCTACCGCAGCGCCACCGAAAACCCCGCTCACTCGATCAAACAGGAATAACTAAATCAAACACCTATGAAAACATCGATCGCTAACCTATGGAGATCTTTAACGCGATTCAAAGCGGCCACTCTGCTCAATCTGATCGGACTGAGCGTCGCCTTTGCCTCGTTCATGATCATCATGATGCAGGTCTATCAGGAACTGACTTTCGATACCTGCTACCCCACCACCCCGAGTCTCTATCGGGCCGAAATAAGCTGGACTCCCGGCGAAGTCTTTTCCCAACCGATATCAAGGCCTCAAGCCGAAGAGCTCTTCACCCTCTCTCCGCACATCCGGAAGGGAGCCATTTGCTCGTTCGACGCCCAAAGCATGATGTTCGATCCGGCCCAAGGTTCCTCTTCCGCCCTGAAAGCCAATGTACTTATCGCTTCTGACGATTTCCCGGAAGTTTTGGGGCTGGAACTGGTTTCCGGCAGTTTCGCGAACTTCAACACCGGAACGAAAGCCCTGATGGCCGCCAGCACCGCCGAACGAATGTTCGGTACTCAAAACCCCATCGGTCAAACTGTCATTTTTCAAAATTGGACCTCAAAAGATACGGTCGAGGTGGTTGCCGTCTATCGCGATCTGCCCCGCAACTGTTCTTTTCAAAACGGACTGATTGTCCATATCGGCCAACAAAATAAAAATCACTGGAACAACCACAGCTACCGTGCATTTTTGCTGATCGACGACCCGACACAAGTCTCTACTATCTCGGAAATCGCCTCGGCCAAAGTCGCCGAACGGACCAATCCAAACACACGGATTCCCGGCCACCGCTATCTGCAGCTCACCCATCTGCCGGATCGCTATTTCAGTCCCTGGAATGCAGATCACAAAAAAGGGAACCGGACGACACTCTACTCCCTGACCGCCGTAGCCATCCTGATCATTCTGGTCGCCATGATCAACTTCATCAACTTCTCCATGGCCCTGGTTCCCCGACGTATCCGCAACATCAACACCCGAAAAGTATTGGGCAGCAGCCTTTTGGGTCTCCGTATCCAACAGCTGTTCGAAGCCGTCATGCTGAACCTGATCGCCTTGGGCATCGCGTTCGGGCTGGTTTACTGGATCGCCGACAGTTCGCTCGCCGGCGTACTCGAAGCCGACCTTCAACTGGGTTCCAATCTGTTGATCGTTTGGCTGACCGCAGGCATCGCTCTGCTCACCGGCATCTTATCTTCGATCTATCCGGCCCTGTACAGCACCTCGTTCGCCCCGGCCATGGTTCTCAAAGGTTCCTTCGGACTCTCCGCCCAAGGTCGACGCCTCAGAACAGTGTTGATCGGATTCCAATATGCGATCTCCCTGGCCCTGATCATCATCGCCCTCTCGATCTGGCGACAATACAGCTATATGCGCCATTACGATATCGGGCTGGCCCGGGAAAACATCCTGACCACCACCCTCTCTTCCTCCATGGCCGAACACCAGGAAGCCCTGACCAATCGGCTCAAAGAGAACGCCAAAGTCCTCGATGTCGCCTACGCCTACAGTCCCATAACCAATCCTCAAATGAGCTGGGGTCGCATATACAACCAAGAGTCGATCAGCTTTACCTGTGTGCCCGTCTCCTACAATTTCCCGGCGTTGATGGGCATCCAGATCGCGGAAGGACGCGATTTCCTCCCCAGCGACAACGACAAAAACGGCGTATTCATCTTCAATGAAACGGCCAAAAAACATTATGGGATAGAAATCGGTCGCCGAATGGGTAATCATAATGGAGGAGAGCAAGCCGCCGAAATCGTCGGCATCGCCCGGGACTTCAATTTCAAACCCCTCCATTACCCCATCGAAGACTTTGCCCTGATGGTGTTCGGCTACAACCCCTGGGCCCCACTGACCACCTGTTACCTGAAAGTCAGCGGCACGGATATCTTCCGCACCATCGAAGAAATCCGACAAACCATGCTGGAATTCGATCCCGATGTGCAAAACACGCTCGAGATCTCCTTCTTCGACGAGTCGATCGGTAACATGTACAAAAAGGAGAATCATCAGGCCGTCCAAATCACACTGTTCAGTCTGCTGGCCGTACTGATCTCCACGCTGGGCGCTTTCGGACTCATCCTGTTCGAAACCCAGTACCGCCGCAAAGAGATCGCCCTGCGCAAAACTTTCGGAGCCACGGTCGGAGACATTCTCTCCATGTTCAACCGCCGTTACGTCACCATCGTACTGATCTGTTTTGTACTGGCCGCTCCGGTCGCCTATGTGATCACCCAAAAATGGGCCCAAAATTTCGCCTACAAAGCCTCGTTCAACGGCTGGATTTTCCTGCTGGCTCTCGGTATCGTCCTGCTCATCACCCTAATCACCGTCACCTGGCAAAGCTACCACAGCGCCACCGAAAATCCCGCTCTCTCGATCCAACAGGAATAAAAAACCTTTACACAAATTTTCAGATATGCAACCGTTCAGCATGGCTTGGCGATCCCTGTTCCGCAAAGGACGTCACAACGGCATCAAAATATTGGCTCTGAGTATCGGTTTGGCGCTGGGCGTTATTCTGATCGCCAAGATGCGCTTCGAACAAAGTTACGACAGTTTCTATCCCGATCTCGATCGGCTTTACATGGTCTACAACACGAGCACAAGACCCGAAGGGCCTATGTTTTATTACATGATGAGCGGAGGGGTAGCCGTCGGTATGAAAGCAGAGCTTCCGGAGGTCGAAGCCGCTACCCGCATGACCGAGATCTGCTCCGACGCCGTTTTCTGGACCGAAGCGAAACAAAAACTGACCGGCACCTTTTTCCTGGCGGACACCAGTATTTTCGATGTCGTTCCTCGCCCCATGCTGCTCGGCAACGCCAAAGAAGTATTGGCACGCCCCCACTATGCCCTGATCTCCCGCAGCCTTGCCCAACGCATCGGACAGGGTGCCGATGTCATCGGTCAACAGATCTCCTTAGACATGTATCCCAACGTGACGCTGACCATCGGCGGCGTCTTTGAAGATCTGCCTGAAAACGCCACACTCGACTACGATGTGCTCGTCTCGATGCCCTCCATTTCTCTTTTCATGTGGGACGGCTCCCTCAACTGGCTCGGGAACGACCGTTATATCACCTATGTCAAATTGGCTCCCGGCGTCTATCCCAATTCAATCAAAACAGACATTAAGAATCTTATAGACAGACATATAGACCCAGTCGAGATGCAAAAAGGCGGTTATGAGATCAACTATACCCTACGCCCGATCACGGCTTTATACGCCAATGACGTTCATGTACAGCAGATGATCCGAATGCTGGCCCTGCTGGCTTTCGCCCTGCTGTTCACCGCCTCGATGAACTATGTCCTGTTGGTCATCTCCTCCATGGTGAAACGTTCCAAAGAGATGGGCGTTCTGAAATGTTACGGCGCCTCCGGGAAAAACATCTATCAGATCATCTTGGGCGAAACCGGCCTGCATATCATACTGGCCTTATTGATCGCCACCCTCTTGATTTTCACTTTTCAGGGAACCATTGAAGAACTTCTCAACGCCTCTCTCTCGTCCCTGTTTACCGGCACGACCTGTCTGATTCTCTGCATCGTCGTCGGGCTGGTATTCTTGTTGACCGGCGTACTGCCCGCCTATCTGTTTACCCGAATCTCCGTCACGGCCGCCTTCAAACAGGCCCGGGGAGACGCCAACCGAATCTGGAAACACGCCTTGTTGTTCGTCCAATTTGCGGCCGCAACGATGTTGATCACCCTGCTGATCCTCGTCGGACGTCAATACCGTCTGATGATCCATAACGACCCGGGCTTCACCTACGACAACCTGTTATACTGCTCGACCGCCGGCGTCAAGCCCGAACTCCGCCAAACTGCACTGGATGAGCTGAACCGACTGCCGTTCGTCGAAAAAACGGCCACGTCGAACACCTTGCCGTTTTGGGGAGCGGCGGGCAATAACGTCCGGGACGACCAACAAAAAGATCTGTTCAACTATGCCGACCTGTACGGCGTAGACACCAACTATTTTTCCCTGATGGAGATTCCGATCATTGCCGGCACAAATTTCCAGGCCAGCCACGCCAAGACGCCGCAGGTCATGGTTTCCCGCTCCTTCGCCGATAGAATCAGCCAACTGATGGGATGGGAGGATGGCGTCGTCGGCAAATCCCTGATCCTCACCGAGCATTGGCGAGTGATCATCTTCGGGGTGTATGAAGATTTCCAAATCGGCAACCTCGCAGCTTATGACAGTCGTCCCTCGGCGCTGTTTTACGCGCCTATGCCGGAAGACAATCTGTTGATCCGAGTGAGCGACCTCAAGCCCGAATACATCCGCCAAATCACCGACATTCTGACCCGACTGATGCCGGACCGAGACATTCAGGTCATCCCCTACGCGAGCGAAATAGTCGCCCAATACGCCGACTCGAAACGTTTTCGCAACACGGCCCTGGCCGGCTGCCTGATCACGTTGCTCATTTCGTTGATCGGTTTGATCGGCTACATTCAGGACGAAACCTCGCGACGCAGCAAAGAGATCGCCATCCGAAAAATCAACGGCGCCACCGCCTCGCTCATCATCCGAATGGTCATCCGGAACGTACTGTGGATCGCGCTACCAGCCGCCGTACTGGGCAGTATCGGCACCCTCGTCACCGGCCAGAAGTGGCTCGAAAATTTCGCCGAAAAGGTGCCGCTCTCGTTACCGACCTTCCTGATCGGAAGCATAATCGTGCTGGGCATCATCTCCACTTGCGTCATCCTGCTGACCCGGCGTATTGCCAACGACAACCCCGTAAATTCCCTTAAAACCGAATAACAATAACCTTTAAAACACGTATAACCATGAGTCTGTTAAAAACTGAAAACCTGAGCAAAAGTTTCCGTACGGAAGAGATCGAAACCATCGCCCTGCACAACGTATCGTTAGAGGTCAAAGAAGGCGAATTCGTCGCCATTATGGGCCCGTCGGGTTGCGGCAAATCGACCCTGCTGAATATTCTGGGTCTGCTGGACAACCCCACTTCCGGTCAATATTTCCTGCTAGGACAAGAGGTAGGGAGCCTGAAAGAAAAAGAACGCACCCTGTTCCGCAAAGGAAAGATCGGCTTCGTCTTCCAGAGCTTCAACCTGATCGAAGAGCTCAATGTCTTCGAAAATGTCGAACTGCCGTTAATCTATCTGCGGATCAAAGCCGCTGAACGCAAAAAAATGGTCAACGACATCCTGGCCCGCATGAACATCAGTCATCGGGCCGGCCACTTCCCGCAACAACTCTCCGGAGGGCAGCAACAACGCGTGGCCATCGCCCGGGCCGTCGTTTCCAAACCCAAACTGATTCTGGCGGACGAACCGACCGGTAACCTCGACTCGACCAACGGGAAAGAGGTGATGAGCCTGCTTACCGAACTCAATCAGGAAGGGACCACCATCCTGATGGTTACCCACTCCCAACACGACGCCTCGTACGCACACCGGATCATCAACTTGTTCGACGGACAGATCGTGACCAATGTCACCAACTACCTCTAAACAGCGATCCTAACCGCTGCCTATCATCGTCTATCCATCACGAAGGATGGCGTCAATGCAGCATCTGTCTTTTTCGGTTCGGGAGCCGAATCTCCCGAACCGAATTATTTTCAGAAGTTCCCCTTTTGCACCGACCCACCTGCACAAAAAAGTTCCGGAGGCGGATTCATCAATTCGCCTCCGGAACCTATTATTTGACACACAACGATTTACAAGAATAATTTCAACAATAAAAAGAGAGCTACGATATACATCGAGATCGTCACCTCTTTCGCCTTTCCGGTCAGCACCTGCAGGATCACAAAACTGAGCATACCGAACAGAATTCCGTTTGCAATGCTGTATGTAAAGGGCATCATTACCACCGTCAGGAAGGCAGGCAAACCCTGTCCCATGGATTGGAAGTCAATTTCCCGGACCGAGCTGATCATAAACAACCCCACCATCAGCATCCCGGCCGACAGCGCCGCAGGAGGCACGCTCAGAAAGATCGGCGAGAAAAACAACGCCAGTCCGAACAACAAAGCCACGACGAAAGCCGTCATCCCGCTCCGACCTCCGGCCGCCACTCCGGCTGCACTCTCCAGATACGTCGTCACGGTACTAACCCCCAACAACGATCCCACGGTCGTTCCCACGGCATCGGATAAAAGGGCTTTTTTCAGGCCCGGCACATCGCCGTTCCGATCGGCCAATCCAGCCCGGTTGGTCACCCCGATCAACGACCCCAGGGTATCGAACAAATCGACAAAAACCATCGTCAGGACTACCAAAGCCATTTCGGCACTGAACAACACCTTGAAATCGAAATGTACCTTGGCAAAAATCGGTTGAATCGAAGGTGGAGCACTGAAAAGCGTAAAGTGTTCGGGAAGACGCGTCACGCCCAACGGAATGCCGACCAAGGTCGCAAAAACGATGCCCAACAGCAACGCTCCCCGCACCTTGAAATAGAGCAGCAACGCAATGGCAAACAACCCGATCAGACAAACCAGACACGACGGTGTCAACAAATCCCCCATCGTCAACAACGTTCCCGGACTTCGCTGGACGATGCCCGCGTTATTCAACGCAATCAGGGTAATGAACAATCCGATCCCCACACTGATGGCATGTTTAAGATTGGATGGAATCGCTTTAACGATCGCCTCCCGGGCATTGGTCACCGTAAGCAGAATAAACAACAATCCCTCGAGAAACACCGCCGTCAGGGCCGTTTGCCAACTATACCCCATTTCGCCCACGACCGTATAGGCAAAAAAAGCCGTCAACCCCAATCCCGGAGCCAAAGCATAGGGCATATTGGCATAAAAGGCCATCACCAGCGTCGCCACAATCGAGGCCAAAGCCGTCGCACTGAACAGGGCTCCTTGATCCATCCCCGTCGTGGCCAGCAACTGCGGAATAATCACCAGGACATAAGCCATGGTCATAAACGTCGTCAACCCCGCAACACATTCTCTCCGCGGAGTCGTACCTTTTTCCCGCAGATGAAACACCCGTTCCCAAATCATGTTTTCCTTCTTTTCCGTTAATATTCCGTCTTATCCGGTTTGGCCTCCCAAGCCCGAAAAGCCTCTCGGGCCTCATCCGCCAGCATCCGACACGACACCAACCGTCTTCGGACCGGATCGAGCGCCATCTCCCGATAGATAAACGAATCATCGAACCCGATCCGAGCCGCATCCTGCTGATCGCAGCCATAATACATACGCCCGATCCGCGCCCAATAGATGGCCCCCAGACACATCGGACAAGGTTCGCATGAGGTATAAATCTCACAACCGCTCAAATCGAAGGTGCCCAACGCAGCTGCAGCCGCCCGAATGGCACTCACCTCAGCATGAGCGGTCGGATCGCACGAAGGAACGACCTGATTATGCCCCGTCGCCACCACTTTCCCCTCTTTCACGATCACCGCTCCGAACGGTCCGCCCCCCTGTTCCACACTCTGGCGGGCCAGCTTAATCGCCTGCCGCATAAATCGTTCCTGCGGACACATATCTTTCTCTCCGCACAAAGCGTCGCCTGCCTTTTCTTCTGTCATCGTCTTGCTGTTTGATCAATCCACGTGGAAAACCTCTTCCATATCAGCCCACCATTCGCCTTCGGCCCGCGTTTCGAGCGGCTCCTGGCAGGGACCGCAAACCGCCCACCAACGCTGCGTTTCGGGATCGGCCGCCATCAAGGCCATGTCCGCCGCATAGTCCTCGCCGATATATTCGAAATAACTGAACAAATACCCGTCCTTATAATAAATGCTGTAATTCCGGATATTGCATTCATAAATCTTCGCCAGCACCCCAGGCCATACCGCCCGATGCAAAGCCTTGTACTCTTCCAATTTTTCCGGGCGTACCCGAATCACACTTCCGTATCTTTTCATGGTTTATCTATTTAGCGACCGTCGAGCCAGAAAACCTCTTACGAGTCCCCAAGAAGCTTATGAATCAACCCCTTTTTGTTTTCCTCTGCCACCTTACGGTCAATGGTTTTCCTGTATATTGAGGGAAATTAATAATATATTTTAAAAATAACAACATTTTTTTTCGAAAAAACTTATGGATAAATTTATAAATCAGAGGGCTGCTTGTAATTTCGGTTTGTAAGTAAATCCGAAATTTCGCATCCGGATAGTAAGCAAACTAAATGTTTAATTTTAAACAAAAAGTAATAAACAACTACACCAAAATGGCAATAATTTGTATTTTATAACTAAAAAATCTACTTTTGCTCCCAGACCAACAGCTAAAAGCCGATCATTATGGAAAAACATGTCCAACAGTATGTAGACCGGTTTATGGCGGAAATCATCGCCAAAAACCCCGGAGAAAAAGAGTTTCATCAAGCCGTTCACGAGGTCGTCGAATCCTTGGCACCTTACATTTTGGAAAATCCTGTTTTGGCCAAGATGAAAGTGCTGGAACGGATTGCCGAACCCGAACGAATCATTATATTCCGCGTGCCCTGGCTCAACGATAAAGGCGAAATCGAAATCAATCGCGGATACCGTGTACAGATGAACAGCGCCATAGGTCCCTACAAAGGAGGATTGCGTTTCCATGCTTCGGTCAACCTGAGCATTCTCAAATTCCTGGCCTTTGAACAAACTTTCAAAAACAGCCTGACCACCCTGCCGATGGGCGGCGGAAAAGGAGGTTCGGATTTCAACCCCAAAGGCAAATCCGACAACGAAGTGATGCGCTTCTGCCAATCGTTCATGACCGAACTGCAACGCCACGTAGGTCAAGACACCGATGTGCCGGCCGGGGATATCGGCGTGGGCGGTCGTGAAATCGGTTTCCTGTTCGGACAGTACAAGCGTCTGCGCAACGAATTTACCGGCACCCTCACCGGCAAAGGGCTGGGTTGGGGCGGCAGCCCGCTGCGTCCCGAAGCCACGGGATACGGTGTCTGCTACTTCGCACAGGAAATGCTGGCCACCCGGGGAGAAAGTTTCAAAGGGAAAACCGTTGTCATCTCCGGATCGGGTAACGTGGCACAATATGCCGTACAGAAAGCCACACAATTGGGAGCCAAGGTAGTCACTCTGTCCGATTCCTCGGGTTATATCTATGACCCGACGGGCATCGACGCAGACAAATTGGAATATGTACTCGAATTGAAAAATATCTTCCGCGGGCGGATTCGCGAATATGCGGAACGCTATCCCGAAGCGACCTATTACGAAGGTCAGCGTCCCTGGGGAGTAAAATGCGACATTGCCCTGCCTTGTGCCACCCAGAACGAAATCAGCGGCGAGGATGCCCAGGCTCTGGTCGACAACGGTTGTATCTGTGTCGCCGAAGGAGCCAATATGCCCTCGACACCGGAAGCGATCCACATCTTCCAACAGCACAAATTGCTGTATGCCCCGGGCAAAGCCGCCAATGCCGGAGGGGTAGCCACTTCCGGGCTGGAAATGACCCAAAACTCCGAACGCCTGATCTGGAGTCCCGAAGAAGTGGATCAGAAATTGCACAGCATCATGAAAAACATCCACGAAGCCTGCGTCAAATACGGCACCAACCCCGACGGATACATCAATTATGTCCGGGGCGCCAACATCGCCGGTTTCATGAAAGTCGCCAACGCCATGCTGGCTCAGGGATGCGTATAGTTCCTATCATATAACCTTCCCCGACAAAACCGCATTCTTCCGGGATGCGGTTTTGTTTTTCTCGAGAGGTTCGCTATTTTTGTTTCCGCAAACTCTTTGACACTAACCCTTCTATGAAAACTTACTGGACGAGACTGCTTCTGGGTCTCGGTCTCCTCACGGGAAGCACTTCCCTGTCCGCGCAGGACGTCTCTCCCGAGATCATGCAACAAATCTATGAAACCGTACAAACGCCCTACAAATATGGGCTGATCATGGTCCCCGAACAAGGGAAAATGGTCGACTCTCCTTCGGTTTTCTGCCTGAACGGGCAGTGGTACATGACCTATATCTGCTTCGATGGGCGAGGGTATGAAACCTGGCTGGCCGAAAGCAACGACCTGCTCCAGTGGGAAACGCTGGGCAAACTCATGTCATTCAGCGAAGAAGGATGGGATGCCGATCAAAAGGCCGGTTACATAGCCCTGCAGGATTATCGTTGGGGCGGGAGCTATGCTCCCCGCAAATACAAAGGGAAATACTGGATGTCCTACCTGGGTGGCGACACTCACGGTTATGAAGCCGGAGCCTTAGGCATCGGCATCGCCTGGGCCAAAGATTTTCTGCCCACCCGGGAATGGGAACGCACAGACCAAGCCGTTCTCTCACCCAAAGATACCTCAGCCCGTTGGTACGACGACAACGTAATCTACAAAAGCACCGTCATCTGGGATCGTACAAAAACCTTAGGCCATCCTTTCGTCATGTTCTACAACGCCAAAGGCAAACGCAATCCCGGAGGGAAAGGCGTAGAACGCATTGCCATGGCGGTTTCGGACGATATGCTCCACTGGCAGCGTTACGGTTCCGGACCGGTGATCGACCACGGATCGGGCATCAGCGGCGACGCTCAGATCACACGGATCGGCGACCTGTGGGTGATGTTCTATTTCGGGGCCGGCTGGAAACCGGGCGGCTTCGAACGATTTGCCTGCTCGCACGACCTGGTGCATTGGACCCCCTGGCAGGGCGAAGACCTGATCGCCCCAAGTGAACCCTTCGATGCACAATACGCCCATAAACCCTGCGTTATCTATCGGGATGGGATTGTCTACCATTTCTACAATGCCGTTGACAAACAGGGCAACCGAGGACTGGCGCTGGCCACTTCGAAGCCTCTCGGGAAGAGTCCGCTGTCATTCAACGCCGAATAATTTGTCTTCAACCATAGAACGATCCGAAATCTTTCGGAGCAGTTCTCCCCTCAATAAACGCGGGAGCCTTTCGAAAAAAGGCTCCCGCATTCTATTTTTCGGGGTTGTGTGTCGTTACAAGGTCAACGTATCGATCTCTTCGAACGTAAACGGCTTCACTTCGCAATCCCCCAAACCCTTCATCAGGACAAAATTCACCGACGTGGCTTCTTTCTTTTTATCGTGTTTGAGTGCTTTCAGCAACTTGCGCAATTCAATTCCCGAATCGACCGGCAACCCCATACGTTCAAACACCTGACGCACCCGTTCGGCCTCTGCCTCGGTCACTCCGCCCAAACGGGCCGACAACCGGCCGATCATCACCGTACCGATCGCCACCGCCTCACCATGCAGAAAATCCCGTGAGCTCTTTTCGATGGCATGGGCAAAGGTATGTCCCAAGTTCAACTTCCGGCGATCGCCCCGCTCCTTTTCGTCCCGGGCCACGATGTCGGCCTTGACCCGAATCGCCCGTGTAACAGCCTCCAGCAACAACACCCGATCATGCCGGAACTCCTCCAGCGTATGCTGTTCAAACAGTTCGAACAATCCCCGATCGGCGATCAGACCGGCTTTGATGATTTCGGCCAGTCCCGCCCGGAACTCCCGTTCGGGCAAGGTGTCCAGCAAAGACAGATCGCACAATACGAAATCGGGCTGATTGAAGGTCCCGATCATGTTTTTATACCCTTCGAGGTTCACGCCGTTCTTGCCGCCCACACTGGCATCCACCTGAGCCAGCAATGTTGTGGCCACAAAGCCGAATGGCAAACCCCGCATGTAGGTCGACGCCACAAAACCGGCAATATCGGTCACAATACCGCCTCCAATCCCCAAAATAAAGGTACTGCGGTCCGCATTCAGATTCAGCAATTCATCGTATAGTTTCGAAACGGTCACCAACGTTTTGCTGGTCTCACCCAAGCCGATCAGTAAATATTCGTAACGATTGATGATCTCTTTGTATCGACGATGGATATTGCTGTCGGTAATGATGATCACCCGACTCCCTTCCGGCAAATAACCATCCAGTGCGTGAATGACATCCCCGATCACCACCCGAGAAGGCGTTTTCCCTTCTCTTTTCACTTCGATCACCTGTTTCATGGATTTTCTCGTTTTAAGTTTCTGTCAATCCGATCTACAAATATATGTGTAATCCCCCAATTATTTCGTAACTTTGCCCCGCTAAAAGAGGAAATATATGCAAAAAATCCGCAACATCGCGATCATCGCCCACGTCGATCACGGGAAAACCACCCTGGTCGATAAGATGATCCTGCAGGGCCATCTTTTCCGGGACAACGAAAAGAAAGGAGAACTCATCATGGACAACAACGACCTGGAACGCGAACGAGGAATCACCATCCTCTCCAAAAACGTTTCGGTCGTCTACAAAGATTATAAAATCAACATCATCGATACCCCGGGACACTCCGATTTCGGGGGGGAAGTGGAACGCGTGCTCAACATGGCCGACGGGGTTTTGCTGCTGGTGGACGCCTTCGAAGGCACCATGCCTCAGACCCGTTTCGTTTTGCAGAAAGCCTTGGCACTGGGCAAAAAACCCATCGTGGTAGTCAACAAGGTGGATAAACCCAACTGCCGCCCCGAAGAGGTCTACGAACAGGTTTTCGACCTGATGTTCACGCTGGGCGCCACCGAAGAACAACTCGATTTCGTCACCCTGTACGGCAGCGCCAAACAGGGCTGGATGTCACATGTCTGGAAAGAACGGACCTCCGACATTACGCCGCTGTTGGATGCCATCATCGACAATATCCCGGCCCCTGCCGTGGTGGAAGGGACCCCTCAACTGCTGATCACCTCGTTGGAATACTCTTCCTATGTCGGACGGATCGCCATCGGCAAACTGACCCGAGGCACGTTGAAAGCCGGCATGCCGGTCACCCTGGCCAAACGCGACGGCAAAACCATGATCAAAACCCGCATCAAAGACCTGATGGTCTTCGAAGGATTGGCCAAAACCAAAGTGGAAGAGGTACAGTGCGGAGAAATCTGTGCGCTGGTCGGAATCGAAGGTTTTGAGATCGGAGATACCATCTGCGATTTCGACAATCCCGAGCCGCTGGAACCCATCGCCATCGACGAACCGACGATGAGCATGCTCTTCACGATCAATGACTCTCCGTTCTTCGGCAAAGACGGCAAATATGTCACCTCGCGCCACATCAAGGAACGTCTCGACCGGGAACTGGAAAAAAACCTGGCATTGCGCGTTCAACCGGGCCCTTCGTCCGACAGTTTTATCGTGTTCGGTCGGGGTGTACTGCACTTGTCGGTATTGATCGAGACCATGCGTCGTGAAGGATACGAATTGCAGGTAGGACAACCCCAAGTCATCATCAAAGAGATCGACGGCCAAAAATGCGAGCCTATCGAAGAACTGACGATCGACCTGCCCGAAGAGTTTGCCGGCAAGGCCATCGAAATGGTCACCAAACGCAAAGGTTCGCTGGTCAATATGACCACCGTTCACGACCGTCAGCGTCTGGAATTCGAAATTCCGTCCCGGGGGATCATCGGACTGCGCAGCAACCTGCTGACGGCTACCGCCGGAGAAGCGGTCATGTCGCACCGTCTCAAGGATTTCGAACCGTATAAAGGCGAAATCGAAATGCGCATCAACGGGTCGTTGATCGCCATGGAAACCGGAACGGCTTACGCTTACGCCATCAATAAATTGCAAGATCGTGGAACTTTCTTCGTATCGCCTCAGGAAGAGATCTACGAAGGACAGGTCGTAGGCGAAAGTACCCGCAGCGACGATATCGTCGTCAACCTGACCAAATCCAAAAAGCTGACCAACATGCGCGCCAGCGGTTCGGATGAAAAGGTTTCCATCGCACCTCCCGTGATTTTCTCGCTGGAAGAAGCCCTCGAATACATCAAAGAGGACGAATACGTGGAAGTAACACCGAAACACATCCGTTTACGTAAAATTCTGCTTCACGAAACCGATCGCCGACGTCAGGCCAAATAAACAACAAGCAGGAAACTCCTGTTGAGTTTCCTGCCCCTTCATAGAAACCGCCTCGGGGACCGAGGCGGTTTCTGTTTTTACGATTCCGACCGCAAGGAGGTATCTCGAAATTGGGAAAACGGAGAATTAATGTTAATTTCGTGGCTGAAGCTACGGTCCGGCATTTACACGCACCGAACCCACAGCCCTGAACATCAATCCCGTAAAATCACTATTTTTAAATGAATCATCGCATGAAAAAACTTTTTTGGATGGGCGTACTGGCTTGTCTTTGCCTTCCTCGACTGCTATTCGCTCAAGGAGCGTATCTCCCAGAAAGCCAAGCGCTGCTCAATCAAAAACTCGAACACCCGTACCTGCTCTTCAACAACGACAGCAAACAGGAAATTCTGGATCGCATCGCCAACGATCCGGAATACGCTCAGATCATGGATCTGCTGCTCCAGCAAGGTCGTCGGATCATGCTCAACACCGTTGAGCCCGAACGCCCCTTCAACGATATTGCCTCTCGCTACAACGAAACGCCGCTGTATGAACAATACATCGGATTCTATCTGGGAGGCTCCCAGCTGCTGGCCTTCCTTTACCAGATGACCGGCGACGAAGCCTATGCCCAAAAAGCCTTTGCTTATGCCGACAAGCTGTGTGCCCTGGAAAGCTGGTCCGCCGGCGCTCACCACTTCGAAATCATCTACCCCCGGGTATGGCCTTATGGCGCCAAAGACGATCAGGTGGTTTTCACCTATGACATCATGACCGGAGATTGCGCATTGGGGCTCGGATTGGTTTACGACTGGCTCTATCCGGCCCTCACTCCCGACCAACGGAACCGCATCCGGGGCGGACTGCTCGAAAATGCCATCACCCGCGTGCGTGGAAACTATGAATATCACTGGTGGTCGGAAGCCTACAAATGCAACTGGTCGGCCATCTGCCATGGTGGATTGGGGATGGCGGCCCTGTCGCTGCTGACCGAAGACCCCCATCTGGTGGATGTCGTGGCTCGCAGCTGCGAAGGCATGGAAAAAATGCTGAGCAATTATGGCGAAGACAACGGTTGGGCTGAAGGCCGTTCCTACTCGGTGTACGGTATCCGGGAATCAATCGCCTTCGTCGACGCCATGAAACGCCTCACCAACGGCCAGGTCAATCTGTTTAAAGCCCCCGGTTTGCAACATCCCGCGGATTTTGCCCTGTTCGCCCTGACCGGCTCGTTCAACGACGGTCACAGTGCAGGCCCCATCGGTCCCTCCTATATGTACAACAAACTGATCGATGAATCCAAGGATGAAACCGCCATGTACTATCTGGAAAACTACCTCAACGGAACGAATCGTACCCTGAGCATGTGGGAATTGATCTGGCCCCGGCCGACTGACGTCAAAGCGGTCAAACCCGCCAACGCCTCTCATTATTTCCCCAGCATCGACTGGGCCTTCATGCGGAAAGACTTCGGGGACGACTACATGCAGGTAGCCCTCAAATGCGCTCCGGCCAACGACCCCCATCACGGTCACCTCGATGCCGGGAGCTTCAACCTGACCTGGAAAGGCGACATCCTCATCGGGGAAGTCGAACAACGGTTCTACGATCAGTTCATCTTCAACGATATCCGCTGGGATTATCTTTACATCAACAGTCTGGGGCATAATGTCGTTCTGGTCAACGACGAGCAGCAAATCATCGCCAAACGCAAAAACCAGCCCTGGCAGGAAGGCATCGGCGGCAAAATCGAAAAATTCGTATCGACCCCCGATTTCGACTATACGATCATGGACGCCACGAACGCCTACCCGAAAGAAGAGCTCAAAGGCTGGAAACGGGTGGTCGTTCTGGACAAAGCCACCAATGTCGTTCTGGTATTGGATCGGGTAAAATGCGCTCAGGGAGACAAGATCGATCTGCTGTTCCACCCCACCACGGGTATCGAAACGACGGTACACGACGGTCGTTCAGTCAGCATTCAAGGAAAACAGGCCCGTATCGAAATGCAACCGCTCATCAACAGCGACTACAACGTGCGCTCCGAAAATCAGTATACGGTTCGCGTGGTTAAGAACAACCCCGTACAAAGCATTCCGTGCCTGTTCACCACACTGAAAGCTCCCGCCGACGAAAATATCATCGGAACGATCTTCTACCCCAGCGATCTGAAAGATGCCCAAAGTCAATTTAAACTGGATGAAAGCGGTACCTATCCGGTAATCCGTTACTCGCTGGGCGGTCAAGATTACGCCTACGAAATCGCTCCGGACCAGGTCAAACGACTCTAAGACGAACCTACTGCCATCATAAAAAACCGTCCAAACTGCTGGACGGTTTTTTATTTCACTGCGTCACCATCTCCCGATCGAGATACGCGGTAACGGCTCGTCGCAACCGCAGGGCGTGCTCATCCGGCGACAACCGCACACTGATGGCCAGCAAATCCGCCAACTGCACCAATAAACGATGATCGGCTATGGCGGCAATGATCTCCTCCGGATCGCACGTTCGGATTTTCTCCTGATCGAGTTGCAACACACTCAGACAATCCTCCACCGTTTGTCGGGCCTGAGCAATCTTACGGTTCTCGAGCTGTTTGAACAATTGGGGCAACAACCGACTGATCTGTTCGATCTGCTGAGTAATATGATCTTTGGAGTTCATCATAACGAGCCAATTTTAACTATTCGAAAAATGAGTCGTACACATTCCGGTCGGTTCCATCGACCGGCACATAGAGCGTCTTACAAAGGATAGTCCTCGAAAGCATATAACAACGTAGAGAGGTAACGCTCGCCGGTGTCGGGCAAAAGCACCACGATCCGTTTCCCCCGATTTTCCGGTCGACGCGCCAGCACCGTAGCGGCACTCACGGCCGCCCCCGAACTGATCCCGACCAACAGGCCTTCACTGGAGGCCAGCAAACGTCCGGTCCGCAACGCATCGTCCGATCTCACCCGCAGCACCTCATCCACCACCTTCGGATCATAATTTTCAGGAATAAACCCTGCACCAATGCCCTGTATCTTATGAGCGGCCGGCTTCCCGCCCGAAAGCACCGGCGATTCATCCGGTTCAACAGCGACAATCCGAACCGATGCATTCCGTTTTTTCAGATAACGTCCGATTCCGCTGACGGTACCACCCGTTCCCACACAAGCCACGAAAATATCGACCTGACCTTCGGTATCGTTCCATATCTCCGGACCGGTGGTTCGTTCATGCGCCAAAGGGTTGTCCGGATTATCGAACTGTCCCAAAATGACAGAACCGGGAATTTCGGCCTGCAATGCACGGGCTTTATCGATCGCCCCCTGCATCCCGGCAGCTCCCGGCGTCAGTTCGATACCGGCCCCGAAAGCCTTCAACAAATTACGTCTTTCCAGACTCATCGTTTCCGGCATCGTCAGGATCACCCGATAGCCCTTCGCCGCAGCCACCATCGCGAGCCCAATCCCCGTATTTCCACTGGTCGGTTCAATGATCGTGGCGCACGGCCGCAATTCGCCCCGTTTCTCAGCCTCCTCCACCATGGAAAGAGCCACCCGGTCCTTCACACTCCCCGCCGGATTAAAATATTCCAATTTGGCAATCAGAGTCGCCTCGAGACGTTCCCGCTGCATATAATGTCCCAACTCCATCAACGGAGTCCCGCCGACCAGGTCGGTCAGTTGTTTGGCAATTTTCATCATTTCCCTTCCATTTTTTCCAAGATAAAGATACCGATTTTAGGGATTCGACCCTTTTACCGAATCTCCTTTTCCCTGGATTTCAGTTTCCCTTTTTTCTCTTTTTATGACGATTTGGTTCGATCGGCTTTCAA
>Ga0192261_1012_pt1 | contig 47003 bp, 37 predicted proteins | sample Koala_Koa23_G3_FD_131283 | JGI IMG/M metagenome (GOLD analysis project Ga0192261, IMG submission 131283) | Enriched cells from koala feces incubated with labeled cellulose particles, San Francisco Zoo, California, United States - Koala_Koa2-3_G3 ... | reverse complement strand
GTGGAAAAATAAGGGACTTTTTGCAAAAACTATCTATTCTCTGAACGGCCTGCGAACCGCCTTCCTGACAGAGAAGGCTATTCGCCACGAAAGCTTGGGGGTGGTCGTCGCCGTAAGCCTCGCGCTCTTTATGGAACGCGGCTGGAGCGACGTCCTATGCGTCTTTCTCGCCTCAATCTTTCCGATGACCGTTGAGCTGATAAACACGGCGGTCGAGAGGATCATCGACACACACTTCGGCCCCGCCTACCGCGAAGAGGTGCGCATCCAGAAGGATACGCTTTCCGCCGCCGTCTTCCTGAGCCTTATCATCGGCTATGGCCTCTGTATCAGGATAATTTTCTTTCCATAAAAACAGGAGGGCTCTTCCTATATTGACAAAAAGCCGCTCCGCTGTTGTTTCATGCGGGGCGGCTTTTGTTTCTTTTTCCTATGTCCCTGTCATCGGTAAACAGATGGTGTCTTTCGCGTTCAGCGGCCTTTCGGCATCAGTATGGAGAAGCTGTCTTCTTCTCCGCCGTCGTCTTCCGGCGGCGTCTCCTCTTCCTCATCGTCGCCGGCGTCGCTTTCCGCCGACTTTGAGGCGATGATCTCCGCCAGCTCGTCGTCGCTGATCATATCCATCGGCAGGCCGCTCTTTATTTTAATGAATTTACGCAGCACGCCCTCGATGTAATAATTGGTATCGGCAATCACCATCGCGCCCTCTTTTATACGCTCCGCTTTGATCTCGCTTACGAAGCGGTCCTCAAGGAGGTCTCCGGGGGTAAACGATTCTTTGTCGCCCTTCTTGGGCGGCTGCGGCCCGCGTCCAGGTTCAGGCTTTTTCGCCTCCGCGCCGCCGCCCTTGACGGCGGAGGATTCGGCGATCTTTTCCTTCTCCTTGGCGGTCGTCGTCTTGGCCTTTTTCTTTTTCAGCGCGTCCTTTTCTGGACCGTCGATCTCGACGATTATCTGGTTGTTGGTCTCTTTGGCCTTGAGTTCGCTCAGCAGCTCATTGAAAGTCGCTATCGCGCGAGTACCGGTCAGCAGCGGCTCCTGTGTCGGTTCCTCGATGCCGCCGCCGCGCACGGTGATCTCACAGAAGGAGATCGCGTCCTCGGGCACGGTCAGCTCAAAGCTCTTTACCAGAGGCGCCTTTCTCCAGGGTCGGAAGGTGACGTCCACCTTTACCTTGTCGCCGGGCTTGTAAAAGGGTTTCTCATCGGCGATCTCGATCTTTTCGATAAAGACGATCCGCGGGGTCTTGGTCATCTCAACGTCGACCTGCACGCCGTAGGGACTGATCTCGCGGAAAGGGTTCAGCGACATCACCTTGCCCATCGCCTCGATCTCCTTCTGGAGGGATTTGACGACGTCCTTATCGGAGTAGAAGATATTGCGGCGCGTCCAGGCTGGCGAAAGGTTGCCGCCTGAGACCGAATAGGAGACCAGCGCCGTCCCGGAACCGCGCTGGGCCCAGAGGCTGTCGATTATCCCCAAAACGCCTGTCGTGCCGATTTCCGGCCCGATATAAGGATCGGCGACGGTCTGGAAACGCTTTGTCTCGCTCTTGTTGGTCTCGACGTCGCGGAAGTTTACTGTGTAGCTTGAGGCGGCGGCAAGCTGGCCGAGAGTGCCGCCGATCGCCTCCGGGCGGTCCTGCGTCACAAGGCCGGTGATCTTGCCCAGGTAGCCAAGTTTGAAGGAGCTCTCCATGCTGGGGATTATCTTTAAGATGCTGGCATCCATCATCGCGTAGGAGACGCTGCCGCGATTGAACATCGGGTGGGCGAAGGCGACGAAACGTCCGTCTTTGGAAACCGCGGTCAGCGTTCCGATACCGCCGGCCACGAAGTCGCCCCAGGCAAGCGCCGCTCCCATCGCCGCGCCGGGCTTGGGCTCCCATTTTAGGTTTACAGGACTGTCGCCCCCGGCGGAAGAGCCGAGCGGGACGACGCGTAGGCCCAGTTTCTCTTCAAGACGCTTCGCGTAGCGGTCGCTGATACCGTCCACGGTCAGCGGCATCATCTTTTTTTCAAGTTTTTCGCCCGATACCACCTCGGCGCCGTCGGCTGACAGCGCCTCAGCATCGCCTGACAGCGGTTTTTTATCCTCTGATACGGTCTTGTCGCCGGATGTCTCGGCGGCTTTTTTATCATCGCTCGCCGGATGCTCCGCCGCAACTTCTGGGATATCAAACCAGGGCAGTTTTTCCGGCCAGTCCATAGCCTTTGACATCTCTTCTATTGGAGTGACAAGGCCAAGATTGTTGTCGGCGAAGGACCAGCCGTAGCCGATCGCGCCGATCAGTTTGCCGTCCACGTAGACTGGAGAGCCGCTCATGCCAGAGGCGATACCGCCGTTTTCGCGCACATATTTATCCTCTACGCGGATGAGGATGAGGTTTTTGGGGCTCGTCTTTTTGGGAACGATTCCCAGTATCGTAACTTTGAAGGGCGTTATCTCGGTACCTGAGAGCACCGTCCGCGCGTAACCCGTCATGCCGGGCTTTATTTTTGAAAGGGGCAGCACCGGATCGCTCGGTACAAATTTACCCGCGGCGGCGGCCGCGCCCGCGATGAGGGCGGCGAGAACGGCGGCCGCTGTTATGGCTGTTATGATTTTTTTCATATTATCCTCCACCTGCGCTATTTTTCGTTTTTGAGGAATCTAAGATACGACATGATCAGCTCGTCGAGCGAGCCGTCAAGCACCGCCTGCACGTTTCCGATCTCGCAGCCTGAGCGGTGGTCTTTGACCAGCTGAAAGGGCTGCAGCGTGTATGAACGTATCTGACTGCCCCACGCTATGCTTCGCTTTTCTCCCTGTATGCTGTCAAGCTGTTCCTGGCGTTCCCGCAGCGTCCGCTCGAAGAGTTTTGAACGGAGCACCTGCATCGCGGTCGCCCTGTTCATGTGCTGTGAGCGCTCGGTCTGGCAGCTGACGATGATGCCCGAGGGGATGTGCGTAATACGCACCGCCGAGTCGGTCATGTTGACGTACTGGCCGCCCGCGCCGCTGGAACGGAAGGTATCCATCTTGAGGTCTTCGGGACGGATCTCTATTTCGACGCTCTCCGGCAGCACCGGCATGACCTCGACGGAGGCAAAGCTCGTATGACGGCGCTTTGCCGAGTCGAAGGGAGAGATGCGCACAAGCCGATGGACGCCCTGCTCACCCTTGAGATAGCCATAGGCGTAATCTCCCGATACCGATATGGTGACGCTCTTTATGCCGGCCTCCTGGTCGGGAAGCTCGTCTATAAGCTTCACCGTATAGCCGCGGTTTTCCACCCAGCGCATGTACATGCGGTAGAGCATCTGCGCCCAATCCTGCGAGTCCAGCCCGCCGGCGCCGGCGTGGACCGTCATTATCGCGTCGCCCGCGTCATACTCTCCGTCAAGCAGGATCAGCGTCTGGTATTCTTCGATGACCTTTTCGAGCTTCTCGGCGCGGGAATAGAACTCTTTCTCAAGCTCCGGGTCCTCTGCCTCGGCCAGTATCTCGGCGATCGCCTCAATATCCTCGAACTCGCCCCTCATCTCCGACGCCTTATCCAGGCGCGCCTGGCAGCGGGAGAATTCACGCGATACATCCTGGGCCTCCGGCGAACCCCAGAAGTCCTCTTTTTCCGTTATCTTATGAAGTTCCTTTAATTTTGCCTCGATGGAAGGCAGGTCAAAGACTTTCACGCAGCTCATCAAACGATGAACGCAGGTCCGTCATGACGGTCGATATGGGCAACACTACCATCAGTAACCCCTCCTGAAAATACGAATCAACTTTTATTATAACCGCAAAAGAACAAAATCGTATATAATTTTACCGAAGTCGACCGAGGGAAGTGGCAAAATGGCAAAGACAAATGACGAGGCTACCAGCCGCGCAATGATATTTGAGATGTTGATGGAAAACCCGGGGGAGATAATCCCCAGCTCGCTGCTGACACAAAAGCTCTCATCTTCACGCCAGGCGGTATTCAAGGCCGTCTGCGCCCTCAGGGACGAGGGCGTCCCCGTTGAATCGATTCCGCAGAGGGGCTACCGCCTCGACGGGATAGAGGATCTCCAAAAACTCAGCCCGACGATGATAGAATATTTCCTGCGCGGCAATCCCCTTTTTAACAGATGTATTTATATGAGGGAGACGGACTCCACGCAGAAGGTGATAAAGAAGCTCGCGCTGCAGGAGGCCGAGGCTGGCGTCCTGGCGCTCACGGAGCGGCAGAGCGAGGGGCGCGGACGCCGCGGCAGAAGCTGGCAGAGCCTCGACGAGAAAAATTTGATGTTCTCCATGCTTTTGCGTCCGGCGCTGAAGCCTGGCGAGGTGCAGCTGCTCAACCTCGCCGCCGGACTCGCCGTTAAGGAGACGCTGAGGGAGCTCTGCGGCATTCCCGCGGAGCTGAAGTGGCCTAACGACATCCTCTGCCGCGACAGGAAGCTCTGCGGCATCCTCAGCGAGGCCTCAGGCGAGCCGGACCGGATATATTACGCGGTTACGGGCATCGGTATCAACGTCAATATGGAATCCGCCGACATCCCCGACGATATATCCGCAGTCGCCACCTCCGTCTGTATCGAAAGCGGAAGACAGTTTGCCAGATGGAAGCTGCTGGTGGAATTTCTCGACCGTTTTGCCGGTTTCATGTCCCTTCTTACCTCTCGCGGCGGCGCGGCGAAATTGCTCGCGCTTTACCGGACGGGCTGTGATACGATAGGGAAGGATATCCGCGTGATGCAGGACGAAGAGGTATTCACCGGCAGGGCGACGGATATCACGCCAGAGGGCGCGCTTGTCGTGCAGACCGGCGAGGGAGAAAAAATATTTGCCGCGGCGGATGTTCACCATTTGCGCATGGCATAAGGAGTGAGTATCGGATGAGGCTGACGGAACGCGCCCGCACAAGCGGCTGAGCTGCGAAGATAGCTCCGGCGGAGCTTGACAGTATATTAAAGGATCTTCCTGTCTTTCGTTCGGAGGAGCTGCTCGCCTCCTGGAATCACGGCGAGGACGCGGCGCTTTGGAAAATAACCGATGAGCGGATCGGGATATTGACGATCGATTTTATCACCCCGGTGGTCGACGACCCGAAGAGGTTCGGCGAGATCGCGGCGGCGAATTCTCTCAGCGACGTATACGCGATGGGCGGCAGGCCGATAATCGCGCTGAACGTCGTCTGCTTCCCCACCTCCTGCGAGCCGATCTCCGTGCTGCAGGATATCCTGGAGGGCGGCGCGCGCAAGATAATCGAGGCGCGGGCGATGCTGGCGGGCGGCCACAGCGTGCAGGACGAAGAGCCGAAATACGGGCTCGTCGTCTTTGGCGAGGTGGATAGCGACGAGATGTGGACCGTAGGCAGCGCCAAGGAGGGCGACTCGCTCATCCTTACAAAGCCGATAGGTACTGGGATTGCCGTCACGGCAATCAAGGCTGGACTCTTTTCACCGGAGAACATCGAGGCGGCGGAGCTGAATATGGCAAGGCTCAACGCGGTGCCGCCGCTGCTGCCCAAGAGGCTGCGTATGGCGGTAAACGCCTGTACGGACCTTACGGGCTTCGGACTGGCCAGCCACGCGCTTGACCTCGCCTCGGAGGGCGTCTCGCTGGAGATAGACTGCGCGAGGGTCCCGTTGCTGCCCGGGATAGCGGAGATGGCGGATATGGGGCTGATACCGGCCGGTTCCTACGAGAACAAGAAATATATCGGCGCTAAGGTCGTAAACGATTCGCCTATGGGACGTTTTGCCGAGGACATCGCCTTTGACCCGCAGACATCGGGCGGACTGCTGCTCGCGGTCCAGCCGCGCGAGGCGGAAGAAATCGCCGCGATACTTAGGGAAAACGGTTTCGCGGAGACGGCGCTGATCGGAAGGTTCGTCAAGGGTGAAGAAAAGCTGATCTTAAAGTAAGTTTTGGGAAAAAATTAAAGGGTGGGCTGACCTATTGTCGTCAGCTCACCCTTTTTAATTGCGGCCCTCTCATTGTTCTAGGCGATAACGTACATTGCCGCGCCGGCGACGCAGGCGACCGCCGCAAGTCCGAGCATCAGCATGTTGTTGACCTGTCCGGCCTTCTTCTTATCATCCGCGCTGAATTCCCTGTAACCACAGTTCGTGGAGAGGTTTTCTTTTCCGTCCATGTCGTACCATTTCTTGAGATAAACCGGCGTTCTGAGTGTGAATTTCATCTTCGTATCCTCCTGTATCTGTTGTATTTTTTATCTTGGTGCCGCTCTTTCTTTGTGATTATATTTTCGCAGAAGAGGTCGTTTTCAGCCATAGAGAGCTGAAAGAACTTAGGCAGCTTTACTAAAAAAACTAAATCAGTTCGCTATTTTCGCTTCAGTTTTGGTATAATCGCACAAAGATGTTGTTTATTCGGGATTGGAGAGGCAAAATGAGAGAGAGACAGATAACGCTGGACGAGACAGACTGGAAAATACTTGAGACGCTGCAGGATAACGCCCGTTCCACCTTCACGGAGATCGGGCAGATCGTAGGGCTCACCGCTCCCGCCGTCAGAGAGCGGATCAGGCGTATGGAGGACGAAGAGCTGATCGCGGGATACAGGCCGGTCATCAACTACAATGTTCTCGGTCGTCCGCTGCACGCGCTGATCTCTCTTAAATACAAAAGCGCCTCACGCGCCGCGGAGCGCTCGGAGTTTTCGCAGCTCGGCCTTTTTAAGGATATTCCCGGCGTGCTGAGGTCCTGGCTGGTGACCGGCGACACGGAGTGCGTAATAGAGGCCGTCACCGCAACGATGAAGGAACTTGACGCGATACTCGTGGAGCTTAACAGGCTGGGCTTCCTCACCGTAACGTATATGGTACTTGAGGATACGGGAGAGAGAAACTGCCGCAAACTTTAACACAGAGCATTTATATAACGGCCATTAATATGAATTGAAGGAATAGAAAATAGCCCTGCCGCTCACGGCTCTCAATATTTGATCGGCACGGGCGACCTTATACGGTTGTTTATCTTTCCTGCCCAGGCATTTTTCAAGTAGCCAGCCCCGCTGAAAATCTAATTTTTGCCGCTGTCAAAAATTTTTTCTTCTCACTGAATGCAGTCTATGCAAAAAGAGGACGTCCGCCGCGATGTACCGGGGACGTCCTTATGCCGTTCTGTTTTTTGTATCCTACTTTATTATCCCAGCCTGTTCGCCCGTGAGCAGAGCCAGATGGAGATAACAAGGAATACCGCGTTGGCCGTCCAGGCGGCGACAAAGGGCGGAAGCGTGCCGCTCTCGCCTAAGGCCCGGCTGAACGACATTATCACGTAGTAGACAAAGATGATAATGACGCTATATCCCAGTCCCACACCCGAGCTTGAACGCTGCGGCCGGCTACCGAGCGCGGCTCCCAGCATCGCGAATATCAGGCAGGCCCAGGGAACGGCGATCCTCAGCTGAAGCGCCATCCAAAGGTCTCCAGTACCCTCGCCCATCTTCTCTTTGAGCTTCACGGCGGTTACCAGCTCCGGGATCGTCATCTCATCGGGAGAGCTGGACTTGGTGGAGATCTCGTCCGGTCCGAGATTGAGAGTGAGCGCCTGACGGTTGAACTTAAAGAGCAGTCCCACCTCTTTGGTCTCTTTCTTTATCTCATAGACCGCGCCGTCCTCAAGCCACCAGCTGCCGTCCACCCATTTGCCGCGCTGCGCCGATATTATCCGCGCGAGGCGGCCGTCCTCAAACTCTTCCACCGTCACGTCCTTCATGTCCTTGGTGGAATTATCCATCTGGTCGACGTAGATCACGCGCTTTATCACGCCGTCGCTCTCCTCTTTAAGGAAAACCTTCTGCGTAAAGATCGGCGCCGATTCGCGCAGGACCTCGTATTTCATCACGTTAGCCGCGGCGCGTTCGCTCATCGGCACAATGCTTTCGTTGATGAAGAAGGCACATATTGAGACGAAGAAGGCCGCGATCACCACAGGACGCACGATACGCTGAAAAGAGAGCCCAGCTGATTTAAGCGCCACGAGCTCGGAGTTCGCCGAAAGTTTGCCAAAACCCAGCAGCGCCGCGAGCAGGCAGCTCATGGGGATAGTAAAGACGACGAGTCTTGGCATGTAGTACAGGAAAAGCCTGATCACGATATCAATCGAGACGCCCTTCTGGATGATAAGATCCGCCATCTGGAAGAGCAGGCCACCGGCTACAAGAATTATGGTAAAGGCTATGAGCCCGAAGAAAAAGGGCGCCTTGAGCTCTCCCAGGATAAATCGGTCGAGCGCCCTCATTCTAAAAGAAAATTTATCAGAACTATTCAACGGTCTTCTCCACTATTCAGCCTGATTATCCTGTCCGCGCACTCACGCACGGCGCCTCTGCCTCCGCACCGGTCCGTGACGTAATCCGCGCATGCGATTACCGACGGATGGGCGTTAGCGACGGCGAAACCAACTCCGGACCATTTGATACATTCGATATCCGGCGTGTCGTCTCCCGCGTAGGCGGTCTCCGCGGCGGTTATCCCCCATTCGGCGGCGAGCGCGCGAAGGTTCCGCAGCTTGTCGTCCGTACCGTTGATGCAGCGCGTTATCTTAAGATTGTCGCCGCGCTGCTGCGTCGGCGCCGAGTAGCGGCTGCTGATAAAGACGACCTTGACCCCGCTCCGCAGGAGCAGCGCTATCCCCTGCCCGTCCTGAACGTCGAAACGTTTCAGTTCGTTGCCGGAGCCGTCCATATAAATGCCGCCGTCGGTCAAAGTGCCGTCGACGTCCATCGCGAATAGTTTAATCAACTTTATCCTCTGTCTTATGATGCCAGTCCTGAGTCATACGCGGAGTGAAGCCTCTTGTACTGTTCGCCGCAAAGTCAAGGATCATCTGCGCCTCATGGTCGTCAGGATATTTCTCCTGTACCTGGCGCAGCCCCTCCCTTACGGTGAGCTTTGAATTATAGATCAGCTTGTACATATCACGTATCTTCCGGCGCGTCTGAATGTCTATATTGCGGCGGCGCAGTCCGACCTTGTTGATATCATAGACGCGCATCGGTATCCCCGCGGCGAGACAATAGGGCGGGACGTCCTGCGTGATACGCGAAAGACCGCCGACCATGCAGTATGAGCCGATATGCGTGAACTGATGAAAACCGGTCATGCCGCCGATAACGACGTAATCTCCCACATGCACATGCCCCGATAGGCCGGCCTTGTTTGCGACCGTACATTCTCTGCCTACATGGACGTTATGGGCGAAGTGCACCCCCTCCATAATGAAGCAGCCGTCTCCCACCGTGGTCGACTCGCCCTCGCCGACGGCGCGGTTGATGGTGACATATTCGCGGCAGACGACCCTGTCGCCGATGACGGCCCAGGTCTCCTCGCCCTTGTAGCTGAGATCCTGCGGTATGCCGCCGATCACGGCGTGTTCATGGATGACACAGTCAGAGCCAAGTTTTGTGTAGTCACAGACCCTGGAAAAGGCTCTTAGTATTGTTCCCGAGCCGATCTTTGTCTTCGCGTCGACGATACAATAAGGACCTATATTTACGTTATCGCCTAACTCCGCGTCTTTGTCCACAATAGCTGTCGGATGTATTTGGACGCTCATCTTCTCTATTCCGCCTCAAGCGTCAACCCGGAGGCGATGACGAAACCCATTTCGGCTTCGGCAACTATCTCATCGTCGACCTTGGCGACAAATTCAAACTTGCCCATATTTCCGCGGCGGCGTTTAAGCTTCGCGGTGGTGCGGAGCTGGTCGCCAGGCTTCACCGGTTTGCGGAACTTGGCGTTGTCTATTGATGTCAGATATACTAGCTTTCTGTCGCCGTTCTGGAATTCCGGCTGCAACTTAAGGAGCATAGCTCCCACCTGCCCCATCGACTCAAGGATGAGGACTCCCGGCATCACCGGTTCGTCGGGAAAATGTCCCTGAAAGAACGGTTCGTTGAAAGATACATTCTTATAGCCGGTAACCTGCTTTAATTTGCCTGTGTCGATGATCTCCTCGATCCTGTCTACAAGCAGAAAGGGATAACGATGCGGAAGAAGCTCCATTATCTGATTGATGTGTATCTGCATTGATTTTTCCTCCTTATTTATCTCTCTTCAAATCTTTACTGCCTATTAGGGAAACAAAGTTTTTATACGGCGCGTCAGCTTCCCGTGGATGCTGTGCCCCGCCGCGACGGCCACATAATGGGCCGTAGGTATCTCTCCCGCTAAAGTCAGGTCTCCAAGCAAATCAATGACCTTGTGTGTCACGCACTCAAGCGGAAAACGCAGCCGCTGTCCGCCGACCAGTCCCTTTTCATCAAAGACAAGTGCATTATCCAGCGTCCCGCCTTTCGCAAGTCCGTTTTGCTTCAGATAGTCCAGCTCAGAGGTAAGCCCAAACGTACGGGCCTTAGAAATTATATTATAAAAAGTCTCGCTTGTGATATCATATTTGACTTTTTGGGTGCCGATCGGCGTTCCCGAATAATCAATTATATATGTGACCGTCAGCTTCTCCGCGGGAGCCGCGGCAAGCAGACGTCCGCCGTCGTTTTCTTCCAGAAAGAGAGGCGCCGCGATGGCACGCTTCTTCCGTTTTCCGTCGATCTCTTCAAAACCGCAATCCCTGATCGCCTCGGCAAAGGGGAAAGCGCTCCCGTCAAGGATAGGAACCTCATTGCCGGTAAGTTCGAGCTCAACGGCCTCAAGTCCCATTCCCGCGATTGCCGCAAGCAGATGTTCGGCCGTCCTCACGACGGCACCGTTCGGAAGCGAGAAACCGGTCAGGCGGCTGTCCTCTTCCACAACGGCCTCCGTCACCGGAGACAGGCCCCTGTTATTGCGAAAATAGATGCCGGCGGCCCCGCATGGGCGCATCCACAGCGTAGATTCCTCGCCGGAGTGCAGTCCAACCCCGCCTATCTTGATCTCATTCTTAAGCGTCTTCATGTTCTCTCTCAAGGCGCTCGATCTTTTTCGCAAGCTCTCTTACGCTGCGCATAAAATCCGGCAGCTGTCTCACGGCGGCCTGCTGGCGAAGCTCCTTTTTATGATCCTGCGCCGGGAAACCCGATACGACGGAGCCCGCCGGGATATCGGAGGATACGCCTCCCCGCCCGCCTACCGTACAGCCGTCCCCGATAGTAGCGTGGTTCGAGGCGCCGGACTGAGCCGCCATGATAACGCCCCTGCCAATCTTCGTGCTGCCTGCGATGCCGGACTGCGCGACGACAATCGTATAGGCGCCGATCTCGCAGTTATGGCCGATCTTCACATGGCTGTCAATCTTTGCATACGGACCGATATAGGTCTCTCCAAAGGTCGCGCGGTCAACCGCCGAACAGGCGCCTATCTCCACCCCGTCGTCAAGGTGAGCGATGCCTATCTGGGGAATCTTTATCAGACCCGCTTTAGGATCGGGGACAAAACCGAAGCCCTCGCAGCCGATGACGGAATTTGTATGAAGTACGCACCTGCTGCCAATCTTCGTATGGTGATATATCATCGTGCCTGGCTCGATAAGGCAGCTGCTGCCGATCTCCGTATACTCGTCAATGACGACGTTTTCCATTATTACAGTACCGTCGCCAATCTTTACGTTATCGCGTATAACCGTGCCCGCTCCCACCGAGACGTTGTCTCCAAGCTGCGCGGAACCGGCGATGAGCGCGCGGTCCGATATACCGGCTCTGCGCGCGGGAGTATCGTCAAAATAGCTGAGCAGCGCGATCAGCGCCACACGCGGATCATCCACCTCCACGCCGGCACAACTGTCGCCAATCCATCCCCTCTTAGTAAAGAGAACGGTGCCCTCCTTCACCTGCGAAATAAATTTTTTCTCCCAAAGCGGCGAAATACTGTTTTCTCCGGCCTTTTCCGGCGCGCAGATACAGGAGACCTTTATATTCGGATCACCCTTCACCTCTCCGTGCGTCATCTCCGCAATTTGGCCAAGCGTAATGCTCTTTGTTATCGTACTCAATCCTCTCTATAGAATGCTATAGGTTGCCAAGCATTTTAAGACTCCAACGATCATTGTCGCGGGCATCATATTCAACCTCAAAAGATATGTTCTCCGTCGCCCTCCAGCCAATGGCGCCGTTGAATTTGCCGTCCTCCCTGAATCTGAGCCAGAGATAGGGCTTACGAAGCTGCGGGTCCATGGAAAGCTTTCCCCACATCATCTCGTCCTTCGTATCCCATTCACCGCCGATCCAAAAATCACGGATCGACCGCCAGCGCAGGCCAAAACGGCCGTTGATATTCCACTCTTGTAATCCGAGGATACCCTCGGCGTAAGCCTCCATATCGACATCAGGGAAAAGCTCGACCTTACGGCCAAGGTGTACTCCCAGCTCCGCGGATTTATCCGAAGTTCCGGCATATATCGCCGCCCAGGCGCCAATGGTGTAATAGCGGCTCTCGACCCTGACGTTGAGCTGCGATATCTGCGAGGGCTGGAATTCCGCCTCGGCCTTCGAGGCGGAGCGTTCCGTTATACGGCGTTCATTTATATAATCCTCCGCCCAGCGGCTCATGTCCGCGGAATGCTTCGAAGCCCAGATGACGGGGATCCCAATAAAGGGCGCGAACTGCCCCATCAGCCCCTCGCGCAGCTCTCCGTGAAGGAGCGTTGGCAGAGAGTTGGAGACCAGCGTCGGATTAACGGCCAATATCATCGGCATCTGAGGCGCAAAGGTTATCGTCAAAATACGCCGCTCATCCTTCGTCGTCAGCAACAGAGAGGGAGACCAGCCGGGTAGTTTTGCGCCGGCAAGTTTCTCTATTTCCTCCTGCAGTGCCTTATCAGACCAGCTAAGAGATTCTAGAGGGACCCCTTGCAGCAGGATCATCGTCTCTCCGCGCAGATACTGGACATCTTCGTTGAACCACTCTAACGGCGGGTTTTGCAGCTGCGGCGTCCTGACCTCCACGTTCCATGGGATTATTTCTCCATCGGGAGAAAATAGGACGGTTATATTATCATCCTCGCTCGCAGAGGCATCTATCTTATAGCCGGAGAAGAGCCTCGAGGCTACAGTCTTCAAAATTTCCGCCTGATAGTCGGGCCTCTGTCCCGTGGGCATACTGTCATGAACGGCCTTCAGGCTCTGCTCGGCGAGCGTACTCTGCCAAAGAGGCAGCCCCTCGACAAGAACCGACGCGGAGGCCTCCTTGAAATTTGAGAGCACAATAAAAGTCGCGGCAATTAAAATTGCCGCAACTATTTTTATACGTTCTTTTGTTGTCTTCTTAGAACAGCTCTCCGAAGCCAAAATGGAACCTGCCTTCGTCGCCGTCCGCGTAGTCAAGACGCAAATTTCCCAGAGGGGTATTCAGGCGGATACCGATACCGGGAGATGAACCCCAGTCGTCGTTGCCTTTTGAATTATAGGATCCCATATCCCAAGCACGACCTACATCGTAGAACAACACGAAGCTCAGCATCTTCTGCATTGGAATACGCAGCTCGAAGTTGCCAAGGACCATGTTGCGTCCGCGGTAATAGTCATCGTCATATCCACGCAGTGTAGTATCGCCGCCGACGGTGTACATTTCATCATATGGAACATCGCCAGTAGACGATCCTGCGATCAGGCGTGCGGCGAAGAGCACCGGCTTGTCCTCATAACCGTTGAGGAAGGTCGTCTCAAAGATATCCTTGAGGAAATTACCCACCGGGAAGTAGAATTTACTCTCCAGCCAGTATTTCATGTAGGTGTAATCCGTATCTTCAACGTTGGCCTTGCCGAACTGGAAGCTGAGGCTTTCCACGTCTCCCCGTGTATATGGTAAGTATTCATCGATATTGAACCTACGGAAGGATAGCGTTGCCGAATAGTAAGTACCTTCACCAAGTTCTTCTTCTTTAATCCTTTTCAACTCTTGGGCTCGTTTGGCATCATTAGGGAAATCTTCACGGAAACCATCTCTCTCCCTAACGTTGTCGTTCTTCGTATTATGCCAGTCTAGCAACATATACCAGTTATACTTGGATTCGTCTCTGAACTTTTTTCCGAAGCCGATAAAGGCTCCATATTTATCCCTGTCATATTCTAGGTACCGTTTGTCATTATCATAATAGTAGACATCGTCCCAGGCCCGTTTATAAATGCCGACCTTCCAGGCTGCGACCTTGCCGCTCATGTAGGGCTGTTCGAAGGAGAGCCAGTATTCCTCTCTGTCTCCCAGCTCGAAGCCGACGCTGAGCTTCAGACCTGCGCCGCCGATATTGAAGTTTTCATAACTCATACCGCCGCCGAAACCGCTCTGCGTACCGTAGGCCACGTTGAAACCTAGCTTGCCGGTACGCGCCTCCTCAACGGTAAGGACGATTATCACGTCGTCGGGATTCTCCCCCGGCTCGAAGTTAACGTTGACGTCGCTGAAGTATCCCAGCCCCTGCAGGCGGTTCAGTGTCAGGCGAAGCTTGTTGGCATTAAAAAGCTCGCCGACCTTTATCTTCAGATAACGTTCGATGATCTTCTTTTTGGTGATTTTGTTTCCCTGTATGACGATCTCGGATATTTTAGGCTCAATGATTTCAACGGTGATGACATCGCCGTCAATCTTCACATCCTTCACGTTTGCCATGACATAGCCGTCTTCCTGATATTTTTCCTTAATTCTCTGGAGGTCGTTACGGAAGAAGGTCCTGTTGAATATCATGCCCGGCTGCGTAAAGATCGCGCTCTTGAGCTTATCCTCGGAATAGACGGTGTTGCCGACAAATTTGATCTCTCCGACTTTAGGGTTTTCTTGTACGAGGAAAGTGACCTTTACGCCGTCGCCTTCGTCGGTTACCTTATAGTCCGTAGCGTTGAAGAAACCGAGTTCAAAGATAGCCTCGGCGTCCTTTCGCAGCTTCTCTTCGTCTACGTGCTGTCCGACCTTCGAGGTTACCACGCTCATTATATGGTCGTGGTTGACCTCCTGATTGCCCTGGAGGTCCATACTTACGATGACAGGACCGGTAAGGTCCTCCTCTTCAGGAGCGGGGGCCGGTTCCTGCGGTTTATCCGGAGATACCGTCTCAGTCTGCGCCGAAGGGATGTTTTCCGCCGCATTCTCCAGCACGTTTTCTTCGGCTGATAATGCGGAAGTCGCCGCGAAGGCGACAATAATCAATGCCAGAGCAAAAGGTTTCGCTCGTTTTAACACACACACCACTCCTCAAATACAAGGGCTAAAAATTAATTGACGATTTTGATCGCAGGCTCACTGCCCCTCAGACTCTTCTCGCCTATCTGAATAAGCGTAAGAAGATCTTCGGCCTTTATCTTATCTTCGGCCCTCTGCTTGACAGTGGGACGTTCGGCGGAAATTTGCACCGCAGGCTTTTCCACAGCTCTGGCTGTAAAATTCTTCTTAAGCCCGGGAGATTTTTCCTCCGCAGTTTTAATGGCGATATTACTTTCGTTGAGATTTTTTCGCAGAAGCTGAAGAAGCTCCTTTTCCTCCGTCGTGACGAGGGCGAATTCTTCAAAATGACTCTCCGCGCCGGTGGCAAGAGCAGCCACACGCTGCGGGTTTCCGCTCTCTACGGCGATGGGGAATGTCGAAAGGCAGATTATGACTATTGCGATACCGAATGATTTAGCGCCAAAGGAGGCGTAGCTCCTAAGCCGAAAAAAGGCTGGCCGAGGCGCTGCTTCATTTTCGGCCTGATCCCAAAGCTCCTCCCTCACCTGCTTAAGTTCAGCAGAGAGACAGTCGGCCTCGGCAACCGCCGATTTCCATTTATGATTTTCACAGGCCGCCGTAAGCCGGTCGAGCCATCTTTGAAGTCTGGCTGTCTTCTGTTTCATCAGCATCCATCCTCATAAATTCAAGATAATAGAATTATCCCGATTTATATCCCCGATGTGGCCTCGGATTCTTTTATTCCCAGCCACGATTTTAGCTTCGCGAGCGCTTTTCTTCTTATACGGTAGACATGGCTGATGTCGATGTTCTTCTCATCCGCCACTTCGCGGGCGACACGCCCCTCCATGACGAGGGCGTTGATGATCTCGGATTCCCTCTCTGAAAGCTGCGAAAGCGCATTTTCCAGATCTATAGACCATTCGCTGCGGCTCGACTCATTATAAAGCAGGGAATTATCCGCGCTCTCATCAATAAGTACGGCCTCTTCAACAGGAATCGGCGCTTTGGCCTCAACGCGCTGGAGAAAGTTGATCATTCTTCCGCGAATTTTGTAATAGGCAAATGTGGAAAAGCGGATATTCCTTTCAACATCGAAAGAATCGACGGCATTTATCAGAGCTAGCATCCCCTCCTGAATGAGATCCTGATATGTGCTGTAGGGGACCTTTAATTTCTTTGCAAGCCAATAGACCATAGGACGATTGGCAAGGATCAATTCTTCCCTCGCCTCTTCGCTTCCGGCCGCACATTCTCTCCATAACTGGGAGTCGTCGCGCCGTTGATCAATGTTACGTTCCGCACCTGTACTCATCTCATCACACTCTTTTCACAGAGACAAGGTAACCAACTTTAGACATTTTACCACATTATATGTAAATTGACTCTATAATATCGGCATTGAAGTTACCACGGCCTCGCTCATCTTCAGATGTAGCGTATCGTTGAGATAGGCGAGGACGAATCTGTTTCCCGCCTCCACGCTGAACGCTGATATAGAACAATTATCGATGCGTGTTTTCCAAAATATGTTTGACCGCGGCAGTCCAAGCATCGGCAAGAACAGCCCGCGCAGCATCGCGCCGTGGCCGACGACGACGATATTATCTTCTGGCCGCTCCAGCAGTATTTTTGCAACCTGCGCGGACCTCTCATACAGCTTCTCCATGCTCTCTCCGCCGGGCGCGTCGACATGCAGCTGGTTGCTGCGCCATTTATAAAAGAGCTCTTCGCCGAAGCGCTCTTTTATCTCCTTGACTGTAAGTCCCTCCCACTCGCCGAAGTTTACCTCTTCCAGAAGATTCAGCCTTTCAACCTTAATGCCCGCGTGGTGTGCCGCGATATTCTCCGCTGTCTCATAGGCGCGGGAGAGCGGGCTGCTGATCACCGCGTTTATCTCCGCGCCGGCGAAGCGCAGCCCCGTCTTGCGGGCCTGCTCGCGTCCCTCCTCGCATAGCGGGATATCGGTGACGCCCTGATAACGAAACAGGTTGTTCCATTCCGTCTTTCCATGGCGTACAAAAAAAACCTTCTTGCCCGCGATCGGCGCGCTGAGCCCTGGAGCCTCGTTTACCATATTTTGCTTATCCAATAATATGCCCTCTCTCTATACACGACAGACTTTATAGAGCCTATGTCTAATTATCCACAATAAAAATGCCCCGTCCAAATCGCATCGCGGCATCTGAAATATCTTATCATATGGCGGCGGTAAAAGTCAGCCCGGCACGATACGTAAAATACCTGCGCGCATCACGCAAAGTCAACTGAATATATTGCCCTGACGACAGCCGCGGAGCGGCGGCGTCCGCCGCTCTGTTATCCTGTCCCCATATCCGATTTCTCCGCACAGCAGCGGTGAGGCTGGATCATGTCTCGCGACGTTTTGCGCGGCATTTCTCTTGCTATGGTTCGCGTAACAGTACCTACAGCCGCTGGGACAGGTGCCGTACATCCCGATATCGACGCTTTCCGCGCAGCCGCACGCCGGTCTTTGATTTTTGTCTCTTTTAGCCTCAATCCTGCGGCCGGAGATTTTCCCCAGCAAATCGGCGTCCACGCAGCGTCCATGAGCGACGCCGTACTCCTCCAGCGGGATATCCTCGGCACAGCTCTCCAAAACCAGCCCGTAGGAGGAAGCAATCTCATATATGGATTTTGCCAGCATGGACTTCTGTTCCAGCACAGGAGAATGGACGGCAAACTCCGCCAGGCCGTCCCGCGTGCTGCGATAAAGGTCTATAAAGCTGAAAACACATTTTTTCGTATACCCCCGCAGACTGCGGGCAAGACGCTCAAAGTATTTTATGTGGTAGGCGGCCGTGTAATTTTCATTTATCAATATCGGATCATAACGCCAGATCACGCGTTCCGGGCCGATCATATCGGAGAGCCTTTTGAACGCAGGAATGATGCGTTCAGCTTTCGAGTCCATCCTCGGCTCCACGTCGGCGGCGTATGAGTTTAGGGTAAATTGAAAGTAATAATGATACCGCGCAAGCTCTCCAAGCCTTGGCAGCATCGGCGTGGGATTTTTGGTCCAAAATACTATTCCGTCAACGGCGTCAGGCGTAATATTTACCCTGTTCATCGGATTCCTGTTAGAGTAATGACTTATTCTTCCCGCCCCTTAGCCATAAGCTCAGGATAGCAAGACTACTGTTATGAAAATGGCACACACTCCTAACAACTCACCGCGTGACGGATTTAATATTGAATTTGATATGAATCATATCGAAAAATAAAAGAAGCTGTTGCTTTCCAAGAGATCTATTTTTGTGACTTTTTCTCTGATTATTGACACTAGCAAAACAAAACCCCGCCGAAGCGGGGCTCGTTCTTCTCTATTCTCTACAAGAACTTTCTTTTCACCGCTAAGACCGCCAAAGCAAGCATTAAACCAATACCCGCAACACCAGCGTTACAGCCACCGCCGCCGCCGCTGTCTGATGGAGCGCCACGCCGCGTCGCGCTGACTGTACCTGTTACCAGAGTTCCGGAACAATCCAAATAAATCGTGCCGCTCACGGTATTTTCGCCGGTCTGTTTCAACACCAGCCATTCGCTCACCTTGTATCCCCATACATCAATAGGATCCTGCAAGGAAACAGTTAACTCCTTAGCGGGATCATACTGCTCATTCTTCATCTGCATAGTAGCGGGGCCAAAATTATAAGTATCCTCAGTCCAAGAGGAATTGCTTGGAAGCTTATACGCGCCATGCCCGGTACCTGAAATAACATATGTGTTAAAAAATTCCTTATCCTCAACAAAGACAGTGTCCATTACGATAACGCCATTTTCGGACGCACGAAAATCAAATTGATTGCCGCCAATAGTTATCCTCTGCGCCGGTACATTCGCCGTATAATCCCATGTTCCATTTAGCGTCCATGCGGCAGACGCAACCGATGAGGGCAACATTGCAAAAACTAAAAGACAAAGAAATACTACCGTGGATAGACGAGCTAAAGCAAACGGTTTTCGATGACTTTCTTGAATCTGTTTCATCTCAATACCTCCTATTAAATTTGTGCAAAATAAGAACTAACATAATTCTAATAGTTAATTACATATAAAGCAATATTACTAAATTCAAATTATTTTTAATTCACAGAGCTCCAATCTATGTTCCAACAAAAAGTTACACTTACTGTTGGCGATACGATACTCTTATATTTTAAACTTAATCCAGTTAAAATATAAGAAGACATCTTAATAAGTACTGAACGCACACTTCGTTAGCCCTAAGAAAAAACCTCCTGCGGATCTGACCTATGCAACTTTTCCGATATCTACGAAAGCGACTGACTGTCGGCCTTTGGCGGAACATACTACCAATATACTTGCCAAGCAGGCCAGTCCTCAATATACAAACCGCCCCGATCAGCCCTCATAAAGCGCTGTGCCCTAGGCCTTAGACTCTGCACGGATAATTCAGTCAGCAACTGCATTCCCTCCCTGTTAAGCACTAAAATCATTCTCTTAGTGCTGAATATCAAACAACTTAGTGCTGATTTTAGCTTAACAGGCCTTAAAAAACTTTGGTAGCCTCGGCACCTGCCAAAAATCAAAAAAGCCCGTTACGCTTGATTATAACAGGCTTTTAACAACCTTAACAAGCGTAACAAGCAATAAAAAAAGGCCCCTAAAAGGGGCCTGACTTGTTAAATGGAGCCAACGTCCGGATTCGAACCGGAGACCTGCGCATTACGAGTGCGCTGCTCTACCTACTGAGCCACGTTGGCCTCTTTTGGAGCGGACAACGGGATTCGAACCCGCGACCCTTAGCTTGGGAAGCTAATGCTCTACCAGCTGAGCTATATCCGCGCAATCAACGGGAGATATAATAGCATAACTTCCCGAAGTATGCCAGCCCCTTTTGAAAAATTATTGCTTTTTTCCCGCCTCTTTTTTATCTTTCCAGGGAGTAGGCAGCTCTTTTGTCTCAAGATCGTCGCCCGCGCGGTACTGCCAGCCTCCGCCAAGAGCGAGGCAAAGACCAACCGCCGAATTGAGACGATCTGCCCGGCTGCCCTCAAGCTGCAGCTGTACGGCGAGCAGGCTGCGCTGGGCGTCAAGCAGGTCAAGCTGGCTTGTCATTCCGTCAAGGTACTGGCTCTGCGCCAGCTCAAAGGCCCTGCGCTGGGCCTCTTCCTGCCTGATCTCCAGGGCTATTACCTCTTCGCTCTTTTCGTTGGCGTTGATGGCGTCAATAGTCTCTTTCATCGCGTTCTGCACAGTTTTATAGTACTGGGCAAGCGCCTGCTGGGCCGCCGCCTCGGTTTTTTTCACGTTTGCCTCAAGTTTGCCGCCGTTATAAAGCGGCGCTACGATCCCAGCCGCCGCCGCCCAGCCCGTAGGGCCGTCCAGCATCTCGCTCACGGAGTTGTTGACGTTTCCGATCAGGCCGCTGAGGGATATCGTCGGATACTGCGCCGCCTTCGCGGAACCGATGTTCGCGAGCGCCGTGCGGTAGTTGAAGGCCGCCTGCAGTATATCGGGGCGCTGAGTCAGCAACTCCGCGGGCAGTCCCTCGGGAATGGAGGGGCAGGGCGGAAGTTCCGCTATGTATGCCCCGCGCGGCACTTCGCGCGCGGCGAACTCTTTGGGGTCGCGTCCCATCAGCAGCAGCAGTGAAGTTTCGTACTGCGTCATCGCCAGCTGCAGCTGCCGGACCTGCACCGCCGTGGAGGCGACAAGGGCCTCGTTGCGCCGCACCTCCAGCTCGCTGACCTGTCCCTGTTCGTACTGGTACTTGCTCAGGTCAAGCGTCCTCTGCTGTGATTTGAGGTTTTCCTGGGCGATTTGTATCTGCCGGTCGGCGGCGCGTAGCGAGAAGTAATTCTTCGCCACCTCGCCCGCCAATGACAGGCGGACCGTGTTCTTCGCCGCTTCGGTCGCAAGGATGTTTTCTCTCGCCGCGCGGGTGGCCTTCTGGAGCTTGCCCCAGAGGTCCATCTCATAGCTTACGCCGCCTGCGGGTTCAAGCAAGTTTGTCTCATCGCGTTTTCCGTCCGCGCCGCCAAGAATATATGAGCGTGAAGCGTCCAGCTGGGCGTTCAAAGAGGGGCGCTGTTCGCCGCGCGCCACCTTGAAGGCGGCCCGCGACTGGGCTACGGCGGCAAGGGCGCCTTCGAGATCGCGATTACGCCGGAAGGCCTCGTCTATACACTGATTTAGGACAGGCTCGTTAAAGAGCGTCCACCAAGCGGTATCAGGCGCTATCTTTTCCACCGCGGAAGCTCTGCCTGTCTGAATGTCGCCGGAGACGGAGCTCACATAGGCCGGCGGCATATCGTACGCCAGAGGGGACGTTATCTTCGGCCCCAAGTCTATATGAAAGAACGAACCGATAAAAAGTGCCGCTAAAAGCGCGCTGGTAGTCATCTACTTCGCCTCCCCTTCCGCTGTTGAAACTGCATCTTCGGCTGCGGAATCCTTTTTATGTGAAGAGAGCCGCATGACCATCATAAAGAAACAGGGCACAAAGAATATACCGATCACAGTGGACGCCACCATGCCGCCGATTATACCCGTTCCGATCGAGTGCCGGCTGGCGGCGCCCGCGCCGGTGCTGATGGCGAGCGGCAGGACTCCGAGAATGAAGGCCAGCGAGGTCATGATGATCGGACGGAAACGCAGGTGCGAGGCGTTTACCGCCGCCTGCATCAGCGGCACCCCCTTTTGGTGCTCTTCCAGCGCGAATTCAACGATCAGAATGGCGTTTTTCGCGGATAGGCCGATCAGCGTGACCAACGCCACCTGGAAATAAAGGTCGTCGGAGAGGCCGCGCAGCATCGTCGCGGCAAAGGCGCCGAAGAGCGCGAAGGGAACGGAGAGGACTACCGCAAAGGGCAGACTCCACCGCTCATACTGCGCCGCCAGAATGAGGAAGACCATGATGATACCCAGCACGAAGGCGATCATCGTCGCCGAACCGGTCTGCTTCTCCTGATAGGCCGTGCCGGTCCAGGCGAGCGTATAGCCGTCGGGCAGCGTCGCCGCCGTCTCCTCCAGGGCCTTTATGACCTGCCCGGAAGTATATCCCGCAGCCGGCTGTCCAGTAAGCTTCGCGGCGGGAAAGACGTTGAAACGCTCCATCGTGTCCGGTCCAGTCGTCGGCCGCAGCTCGACCAGAGACTCCAACGGTATCATGTCGCCGTTTTGCGAACGAATGTAGGTATACTTGATGCCGTCCGGCCTGTCCCTGTAATTCGACTCGGAAGAGATAAGCACCTGGAAGGTGCGTCCCATCTTATCAAAGTCATTCACATAATAGTTGCTGTAGATGCTGCCCATCGCCCCAAAAACGTCCGCCAGACTGACACCGAGCGATTTGGCCTTCACCCTGTCGATGTAGACGTAGTACTGCGGCACCTTTGTTGAGAAGGTCGTCGTCACGCTCGCGATCTCCGGCCTCTTGTCGGCCTCTTCTATGAACTTCTGGACGATGGCCTCAATTTCATCGGCGTCCGTGGTGATCCTGCTCTGCAGATAGCCTTCGACGCCGCCCGTGGTGCTCATGCCGATAATCGCAGGCGGATTAAAGGCAAAGACCTGCCCCTCGGGAATGCTCCAGGCCTTCCCCATCACTTTATTAGCCACGGAGAACGAATCCTCGCCGGCTCCCTTACGCTGATCCCAGTCTTTAAGGCGGATAAATCCCGCGCCGTAGTTAGACTGGTTGGAAGAGTTGAGGATGTTGTACCCGGCAAAAACGAGCGCCGTCTCCACCTCCGGCATGGAGGATGTTATCTCAGAGACCTTCTTCGCCAGTTCCTCGGTCTGGTTGAGCGCGCTGCCGTCGGGCAGGGACATAGATTCCATGATGATACCCTGGTCTTCGTCGGGAACCAGGGAGGTAGGCAGTGTCACCGCCATCCGCGCCGTGGCTCCAAGAAAGAGCAGGAAGACGACGAAGACGACTATGCCGTGCTTGAGCATCACACGCACGGAAGATGAGAAGCCATATGTGAGGCGGTCAAAGAAGGAGTTGAACCACTTAAATAAGATAAATTTCGGTTTGTGGTCCGAGGGTTTCAGGATCATCGCACAGAGTGCGGGGGTCAGCGAAAGCGCCACAAAGCCGGAAATTATAACCGAGGTCGCGATCGTGACCGCAAACTGCTTATAGAGCTCACCTGTGAACCCTCCAAGGAAAGCGATCGGCACAAAGACGGAGGTGAGCACGAGGACGATGGCGATGACCGGCGCCGTGACCTCTTCCATCGCCTTGCAGGTCGCGTCGAACGGCGACAGGCCATCCTCCTCCATATGACGGTCGACATTTTCAATGACGACGATAGCGTCGTCGACTACCAGCCCTATCGCAAGGACGACGCCGAAGAGCGTCAGCGTGTTGATCGAGAATCCGAAGGCTTTGAGTCCGGCGAAGGTCCCGATTATGGAGACAGGGACGGCGAGACAGGGAATTATCGTGGCGCGGAGGTCCTGCAGGAAGAGCAGAACGACGAGGAACACAAGCACCAGCGCCTCGATGAGCGTGATAATGACTTCCTCTATAGATACACGGACGAAGGTCGTAGTGTCATAAGGGATATCGTAGACGAGCCCGCTGGGGAACTTCTTCTGCGCCTCGGCAAGCTGAGCCTTGACCTCGTCGCATACGTGTATTGCGTTGGCCCCCGGCGCGAGGGTGACCCCGACGGGGACGGCGGGCGTGCCGTTCTGCGTTCCCGAGAAGCTGTAGTTTTTCGCGCCGAGCTGCACGCGCGCGATATCCCTGAGATAGACAGTCTCTCCTCCTGGGATGCTCTTAATGATGATATTCTCAAATTCTTCTTCCGTCGTCAGACGGCCGGTCGTCGTCATGATATAGGTCTTCTGTATATCTGCTTTCGTCGGCGCGTCGCCGAAGCGCCCTAGCGCGTATTGGCTGTTCTGGTCCTGTATCGCGGCGGCGACATCGGAGGGAGTTATCCCCAGCTGCGACATCTTGTCGGGTTTGAGCCAGATGCGCATCGCGTAATCCTGGTTTGTGAAGATATTGACGTCGCTGACTCCGGGAATGCGCTTGAGCCCGTCAACGACGTTGAGCAGCGCGTAATTGCTTATGTAAGTCGTGTCGTATATTCCCTGTGGTGAGAAGAGCGAGAAGATGAGCAGCAGGTTGGGCGACGACTTCTGCACAACGATACCGTACTGGCGGACCTCCGCCGGTATCGAGGGAGTGGCCATCTGCACGCGGTTGTTGACGTTTATCGTAGCCTGGTCGGCGTCCGTCCCAAGCTCAAAGGTGACGGTGAGGACCATGTTTCCCTGCCCGTTGCTGACGGAGTTCATGTATATCATGTCGTCTACGCCGTTTATCTGCGTCTCCAGCGGCGCGGCCACGACCTGCGCAATGACCTCGGGAGTCGCTCCCGGATACTGCGCGCTGACGGTGACCTGAGGCGGCACAAGCTCAGGGAACTGCGCGATGGGAAGCGTATAAATAGACACTATCCCAGCGATGACGATGACGATTGAGCAAACGGTCGCCAGAATGGGCCGTTTTATAAACATTATGGAAAACATTTATTTTGCTCCCTCTATAGCTACCTTTTCGCCGGGGCGCACTTTGCCGACGCCGTCAAGCACTATTCTCTCTCCCTCTTCGAGTCCCTTGCCCACAAGACAGGTATTGTCTATCGTCCTGAGGATCGTTATCTCAACCTTTTCCGTAGTATTTTCATCGCTAAGCTTATAAACGAACGATTTTTCGCTGGCCTGCAGAATGGCTTTAAGCGGCACCTGGATGATGTTGGGAACATAATATCCTTTCACATAGACGCGTACAAACTGCCCTGAATAGAGAGAATTGCCCTTATTGTCAAATACGGCGCGCGCGTTGATCGAAGCGGTCTGCGGCGTTACGAACTGGTTCTGGAAGTCGATCTTTCCCTTTTTATCTATCTTAGTGCCGTCACCCAGCGCCAGCTCCACATAGGGACCGCCCTCTTCTGTTTTAAGGAAGCCCTGTTCGGCGAGCAGCGTGCTTTTACGATAGGTGTCGGCGGGTATCGCAAAATCGACGTAGACCTTATCGGACTGTACGATCGTCGTCAGAAGCCCTCCCGCCTCGATGAGATTTCCCACGGAATAGTTTTCTTTGCCGCTCAGACCCGCGATCGGAGCCCTGACGGTCGTCCATTCCAAATCTATCTGGGACTGGCGCAGCGCGGCGCGGGCCGCGTCCACCGCCGATTTCGACGCCTTGAAGTTCGACTCCGCCGTGTCAAAATCGGCCTTGCTCACGGCGTTTTTCTTATAAAGAGCCGAGGCCCTGTCATAATCCGTCTTCATCAGGTTCATCTGCACTTCGCTCTGTTTCAGAGAGGCGTAGTTCCTGTTGACGGCGGCGCGGTAGGGCGCCTGGTCAATGACGAACATGACCTGACCAGCCTTTACCGGCATGCCCTCTTTATATGATTTTTTCTTTATGATGCCTCCGACCTGCGCGCGCAGTTCAGCCTGTTTGAAACCAGCCGTCTGCCCCGTGTATTCCATTGTGATCGGCATGTCGGAGCGCTTGACCGTCATTTCAGAGACGACGGGAGGCGGGACCATTGCCGCGGCCGCCGCGGCGGCTTTTTTCTTTTCTTCGTTCTTAAAATACCACCAGCCAGCGGCGGCGGCGATAACTATGAATGCGATGATTACATATATGATATATTTCCTGCTCTCAGCATTCTGGGGCTCGCTCTGTATTTCCGTTGTCTTATTTTCGTTTTCCACGGATACATCTACTCCTCGCATAAGGACAATTTAGTAAATTTCATTATAACATACTAAATAAAAATGAAAGACACCGCCTCAGTGATAGCAGCAATACCTTAGCGGAAATACTGAATATGGCGGAGTCTTGATGCCGTAATGCCCCCGCCTGCGCACTACAGCGTCTCGACGATATCCCGTCTGCCCAGCAGGCGCGAGGGCAGCCACGAGCAAACGGCTCCGCAGAGAAGGATCATCGCCATAAGCGCCGCCTCTTCCGGTAGGAAACCCGCCGAAATGTAAACAGCCGTCTTACTCTGCAGTATCGAGCCTAGCGCGCAGAAGGCGGCGTGCCCAAGGATCATCCCGAGGACGGAGCCGCAAAGAACCAGGGCCATGCCCATTTCAAAGTTGAGCGCCGACACATTCTCACTGGTAGCGCCAAGGGCCCGCATGATCGCCTGGTCACGCGTACTGCCGATGATAAACCAATATAGAGAGCAGGCGATTATGACCAGCGCCAGACAAATGACGCCCCAGCTGAATATCCGCATTATCTGTTCAATATTGCCCATAATGTAAAAGAGCTGAACAACTATCTTCGAGGGAAAGACGATCTGCACCTCGGAATCCTTAACGTACTGTCCCGCCAGCTGCATCGCCTGCGCGTAGCCCGCGGGCCGTATAACGACCGCCGTCACCTCGCGGCCATCATGGTGTTCGACCTCCGACCGCGCATGATCTTCCTCGGCCTCTCCGTGGGAGTGTGCCAGCCATATGCTCTCCATACCGACTAGGATGCTGCCGTCATATGGACCGTGCAGCGGAGCAAGAATACCGACAACGGTATATTTCTCGCGGTGCGCCGCACCGCCATCCGCGCTCACCGTACCGTGAATGGATGCAAATGTATCGCCTATCTTCAGACCGCAGCCGCGCGCCACCTCGGCGCCGATCACCGCCTCGTAGGCGTCCTGAAAAGTACGTCCCCCCAAGAGAGTGAGCCATGGCTTATCCCCGCCGCCGATACCGTTGCTGATTTTAAAAATATCCGGCTCCGTGCCGACCAGACGATAACCGCGATAGTTATCGCCAAAGCCCAGGGGGACGGCGGAGGCCACATTGGGATTGAGGCGCAGCTTCTCCACCTGATCGTAGCCGATGTTGCCGATAGGCTGATCCTGCAGAAAGACGCCGTTCAGCACCAGCTGGTTCGGGCTGCCCTTGGCCCCCATGAGCATCGGAAAGGGATTTGCCGCACGAACAAGCCCGCCGTGCAGCCCTTCGGCCAGAAGCAAAATAACGACGGCGAGCGCGATACTGACCGCCATCACCGCCGCCGCTAGAGAGTTTTGCATCCATCTGTAGATAAGAAAACGTCTTAGCAATAATAGATCGCTCATTCAGCATACCTGCCTATTCGTATATCGTAGCGCCTGCCAAACTGCGCCTTCACATAATCGTCGTGAGTGCTTAGGAGCAGCGCCGCCCCGTACCGGCCGCACAGCTCTTTCAGAAGGGCCAGAACGATATCGGCGTTGCTGCGGTCGAGGCTCGCAGTCGGTTCGTCCGCGAGCAGAAGACGCGGCCTGTTGAAGACGGCGCGCAGTATCGCCACGCGCTGCTGCTCTCCCAGACTAAGCTTCGAGGGACGCGCCTTTGCCTTGTTGCCCAGCCCCATATGCTCCAATAAAGCGATGGCAGCCTGCCTCGGATCTTCGTCCGGCTGGCGGCCGGCCCTCCATTTGGCGGCCAGAATAATATTCTCTTCCGCCGTCAAAGCCTCGAGCAGATTAAGTTTTTGAAATATATAGCCGATATTGGCGGCCCGCCAGCGGTCGCGTTCTTTCGCCGTGAAACCTGTCACGGAAACGCCGCCAAATATAATTTCGCCCTCATCCTCTTTCAGGAGGCCGGAAATGAGATGAAGCAAAGTGGTCTTGCCGCTGCCGCTGGGCCCCTCGAGGATCAGCATTTCACCGGGTGCAAGCACAAGCTTTGGCACGGAGATATGGGCCGCCGCGCTGCCACCGGCGTCATAAAAGGTCTTTTGAAGACCGCTTATCTCAAGCAGGTTCACTTTACGACCTCCAACTTTTCGCTGACGATGCGTACCAGGCTGACAAAACCAGTCTCCGCGTCGACCGCCGTCCCCAGTTCCAGGATGCCCGTAACCCTGATCGGCCTGTCATAGGGCAGAGCCTTTACCGGCTCGCTCAATTTCACAACTACGATATCTGATGGCCAATCAGCGTCGCTGGAGCAAAATGGGCAGATGGACATCGGTTCCCTGGTAAGGACAAAAAAGTTGATAGTCGGGGTCAGCGGCGGCGCCATAAAGCCGACCATGCTCACTTTCGTACCGACGGACTTTTTCAACTTATCGGAAATAACGATTCCACGGGAGGATATGGAGCTGTACATTTCGTCAAAGCCGATCTTGGTAGCCTCTTTTCCCCACCCCCAGGCCGCCGCCGCGCCATAATCAGCAGAAAGCGGCTTCCCGAAGGAAGCCGTTATCTGCTGTGTGTCGGCGGTGAAAGAGAGGGCGAGCGTCAGTAGTATCGCTGAAACAGCCAGTACCCTTAGCAGCACTTTTGCTCAACCCTTTCCAAAATCACTATTTGACGTTCTTATTGCCGTCCAGGCCAAGCGCCCTGACGATGCCGAAGAACACCTCGGTATTGTCCATTACGCCGCGGAAGTATTCGGAGCCGGGGCCCTGCGCGTTGAGGAGGATATCGTCGGCGGAGTGGACCTCCTGCGAATCAGCGGCGGGAATGTTGCCGGGAGCTAATTCACCTTTGATATTGGGATTGGCAACCGCCTTGTCGCCTGACATGATCGCCGGGTCGGTGGGAACCTGCTTGAATCTGTAATCGACGTTTGTATCGGGATGGTTGGCGAACTGTACCGCGAGGGTCACGGAGGGATTAGGATCATCGGGGTATCCGTCGCCGTCGAGGTCCTCGAAGGTGGTCCATTTGGCGTCGGCGTAAGTACGCACAGCTTCGCGGCCCTTCTTGCCGTCAAGCTCGTGGTAGGTGCCGGTGATGCTCGCGCCATGGGCATGGTCGGCGACGACTACTATCATCGTGTCGGGGTTTTTCTCGGCAAATTTCTGCGCCACTCCGACCGCCTGGTCAAACTCAATATTGTCATAGGCGGCGCGCTGCCAGTCAAGGACGTGCAGCTGCTTGTCAATGCAGGCTCCCTCGACCATCAGGAAGAAGCCGTTCTTATTTTTGCTCAGGGCGCGGATGGCTTTGTCGGTCATCTCCACAAGCCCGGGCTGGTCATCGAAACCGCCGAGGACCTTAGGGTTTTTCAGCATCGCGCGGTCCACATAGACATTCATGTGGTTGAGGTGATAGAGGCCCAGCAGTTTGTCGGCTTCGGCGGGAATCTTATCAAGTTCGCTCTTCGTGCTTGAAAAACGGTAGCCAAGGTCTTCAAAACCCTTGATCACATTAACGTCGTCTTTACGCTTGGAGCCGTTGACGCTCTTCGGCAGGAAGTTAGCCGACCCGCCGCCGAGGATCACGTCCGGGCGGTGGCGTTCCGTCAGCATATCCTGCGCGATATAGTTGAGCTCCGCGCGGCGGCGAGTATGGGCCAGCATCGCCGCCGGCGTAGCGTCGGTGATGTTGGAGGTGGAGACGATGCCGGTCGCCATGCCGCGCGTACGTTTCGCAAGCTCGATAATATTTTCTACTTTGGGGTCGTCAAGGGGATCTTTTGTGCAGTTTTCATAGACGCCCATCGCGTTGACGACGCTCTTATGGCCCGTCGCGTAGGCGGAGGCGCTGTTGGCGGAGTCTGTGACGAGCGAATCATAGCCGGAGGTCGTGATTAGCGCCATGTGGGGCATCTTTTCCATATTCAGCAGATCGTTGTACTTGCCCTCGGTAATACCCTTGGAGAGTATGCGCGCGATCTCTCTCGCCTGTACGCTCATACCGTCGCCTATCAGGAGGATGACGTTTTTCGCGCGTTTTTTAGACTTTTCGTCGGTGACGCTGTACTCTACGCTGCGCCTGCCATCGGCGTCCGTGACGCTGACGGTGTACTTGCCTGACTTGGGGAAACTTACGTCGTCGATACGGTAGACGGCTATGGGACCCTCCATCGACGTCGAGGCCTTCTTACCAAAAAAGGCGGCCGCGTCTTTGCCGTTGACCGTCACCTGTATCCCGGAGGCGGAGCCGTTCTTTACCTCCACAGCAAAGTCAAATTTCTGCCCCTGAAGGAATTTTGCCCTGTTGATCGGCAAAACTCTGACAGTCTCTTCCTGCGGCGCGGAATACCGGGCCAGAGCGGGGTTTGGAATGCAGGCCGTCAGCGCGCAGCTCAATCCCAGAGCGACCGCCGCCACGACTTTTTTCTTGTCCGTGAACAAATTCATTTTTAAACCAATCCTTCCTTTTCTGCTGACAATAATTTCTCCATTAGTACCTGGAGTGCATTATAGGTAGGAGATGTTAAGCAAAAAGTAAGGATATGTTAAGTATTTGTAAAAATGGCGCCGCACCGCGGGGTTATGATGAGCCGAAGCGCTGATTGGGATAAATTCGGGCCGTCCCTAAAAAGATACGTTTTGGACTGCCCTTGCAGTGAGGCAGGAAAAATTTTTTAAGTTCTTGCTGGAATTTTATTTCCCGGCTTTAACGAGCAGCGTAACTGTCTCCACATGCCCGGTCTGCGGGAACATATCGAAGGGGCGCGCCTCAAGCGGCGTGTAGCCGCCCTCCGCGAGGCGCCTGATATCTCTGGCTAGCGTCGCCGGGTTGCAGGATACATATACGATCCTCTCCGGAGCCGTTTTCAGTATCGCGGCGATTACCTTTTCGTCGCAGCCGGAGCGCGGCGGGTCCACCACTACGACGTCGCAGCGGCTGCCGCTTAGGCTCTCCGCGATATCCTCCGCCTGCGCAGTGTGCGGGACAATCTTTTTTATCCCGTTCCGTTCGGCGTTGCCGGCGATATACTTCGCCGCGGGAAGCCAGCTTTCAACGGCGGTCACCTCGGCGCCGCCGGCGGCTAAGAAGGCGGTGAGGCTGCCGACGCCGGAATAGAGTTCAAGTATTTTACCGGGCGCGCCGTCGAGGGCGAGCCCCGCGGCGTAATCGTAAAGGCTGAGGGCCTGGGCGGAGTTCACCTGGAAAAAGGAGCTGGCTTCGAAGGTGAATTTATATCTTCCCAGCCGTTCGCTCATCAGCTCCGCGCCGTATATGGGCGTTGTACGGCTTCCCCAGATGAAATTCCCGGGAGAGTTGTTTATGTTATATACCATTCCCGAAAGTCCCTTTATCTTTTGCGCGGCGGAGCGCAGACTGTTTTCCTCTTTTTTCGAAAGCGGCCGTCTGCCGATCACCGCGCAGAGCGAATCCTCGCCGAACTGCGCCTGTCTGACGACGATATGACGGATCAGCTCGTTCGGCAGGGAGCGCCTGCCCTCGCGCGCGCCGCAAAAACCCTCTTCGCGCAGCGCCGCGAGAAGCCCGCGAATATTTCTATTTATCTGCGGCAGCAGCACAGGACAGTCGGAATATGGGATTATATCGTGGCTGCGCGGCCTGTAAAATCCCGCGCGCAGACTTTCGCCGCCAAGGCTCTGCACCGGCAGCGACGCCTTGTTGCGGTAACCCCAAAGCTCCGGCGAGGGGACGCACTCATGAACATTCGGCGCCTCTATCCCGCCTATCCTCTCCAATGCGTCAACGACCGTCTTCCGCTTCATCCTCAGCTGGGCGCCGTAGGATATGTGCTGAAGCTGGCAGCCTCCGCAGCGTCCAAATAGGCCGCAGGCCGGCGTTATACGCTCGGGCGATTCGGATAACCTGCGCAGCACTTTAGCCGTCCCGTAGTTTTTCTTCTTTGTTACAAGACGTGCCTCCACCTCTTCGCCGGGAAGGGCGTCGGCGACAAAGACGACGAAACGTTCCTCGCCCGCGCGGACGACGCCTTCGCCTTCGTTATTAAGATCTGAAATCGTAACCTTTATTTTATCTCCCTGTATCATGGGTGATACTATACACTAAAAACCGCCCTCTTGCGTAGGTAAAATCCTCTTCCATACCTTAGTATTATATGGCTATATCGCTGTAGTATACGGAGAGTAAATAAATGAAAATAGACAATATCATAGAAACGATAAAAAATTTACCCATGACAAGGGCGCTGCGCACGGCCCTGGTCATGTCCATCCCCATCCTGATGATCGGTTCCTTCTCGCTGATACTTAAGTCTTTTCCTATACCGGCCTATCAGCGCTTTTTAGAGATTTTTCTCGGCGGCGCGCTGCGTGATATTCTGGACGTAGCTCACCGGGCGACGTTTGGGATATTTTCACTCTATATGGTGCTTGCGGTGAGCAGGAATTATTCGCAGGACAACAGCTCTGACCCACTCATGTTTTACGGCGCGCCGATCGCTTCGCTGATATCCTTCGTTATTTTATGCGGCTTTTTTTCCGGGCGTCCCTCAATAGCGGCTTTCGGCGTCAACGGCATGTTCACCGCCCTCTTATGCGCTGTATGCATACCGCCGGCATATCTCGGCTTCGTCAAGAGATTCGGCGGCAGGCGAAGGATATATACCAAAGGGGCGGATTATATATTCAACCTCGCGATCGGTTCCCTGCTGCCGCTCTTTATGACCGTATTTTTCGTCTCCTCGCTTAACTATATTATCGTACAGACCTTCGGCGTCTCAGGGCTGTATGAACTATTGGTAAAGGGCGGACAGCACATTTTCAGCGGCAGGGAGCGTTCACTGAAAAGCGCGGTACTCTTCCTCATATCTTCAGGAGTGATGTGGTTCTTCGGCATCCACGGCAACAACGTGCTCGACAATGTTATCAAAACCGTCTTTTACCCAGGCATAGAGATAAACCATTCAATGCTTGCCGTGGGGCTGGTTCCCAGAGAGATATTAACGAAGACCTTTTTTGATACCTTTGTGTATATGGGCGGCTGCGGCGGCGCTATCTCTCTGCTGGCCGCCGTACTTATTTTTTCAAAGAGACCCAGCAGCCGCAACCTCGCCAAGCTCGCTTTTCTGCCGATGATCTTCAATGTCAACGAGATCATGCTTATCGGCCTGCCGGTGGTGCTCAACCCGATATTCCTGATCCCCTTTATCCTGACGCCGATAACCTCCTGCCTGATCTCATATGCCGCCTTCCACTTTGAACTGCTCCCCGTCACCGTCAACGCCGTCGAATGGACGACACCGGTGCTCTACGGCGGCTACGCTTCGACAGGCTCTATGGCCGGCGTGCTGCTGCAGTTGGTAAATATGATAGTCGGCGTCCTCATCTACTGCCCATTCATCCTTTTTTCAGACAGAGAGCAGGAGCTTATCTCCAACAAACAGATGAGCGCCCTTGTAAGGCTGCTGCAGGAACAGGAGGCGAAACGCTCTCCGGTTATGCTGACGGAGCTTTATGGAACGATGGGCGCCGTAGCGAAGGAGCTGGCGGAAGATCTCGATTATGCGCTTTTCTCACATGAACTGATGCTTTATTATCAGCCGCAGTTTGACGACAGGAGGCGCTGTATCGGCGCGGAGGCGCTGCTGCGCTGGAACCACCGCCGCTTCGGCTTCATCTATCCGCCGCTTATCATAAAACTGGCTGAAGAAAAGGGCTTTCTCTCAAAATTGGAAGAGAATATAATAATACGTGCCGCGGAGGATCTGCCGCTTGTGCAAAATGCCTTGGGCAGCGAGATATCCGTGAGCGTCAACGTGTCCGGCCTGACGATCGCGACCGACGCCTTTGAGCAGTTCCTGAAAAAAGCCGCTCTCAGCGGAAAGATAAACGCCGGAAAGATCAACCTCGAGGTAACAGAGCAGATGGCTCTCAGCTCCGACCCGCGGACGGAGGAGCGTCTCAGGAGGATATGTGATTTAGGCTTCCATCTGGAGATCGACGACTTTTCCATGGGACATACGTCGATCAAGTTTTTGCAGAGCGGCATCTTTGGGACGGTAAAGCTCGACGGCGCGATCATAAAAGATATCCTGCACAATCAGAGAAGCCGTGAGATAGTCGCCTCCATTATGGGCCTCTCCCGCTCGCTCGGATTTAAGGTCATCGCCGAATATGTAGAGAACGAGGCCATCATGGAGGCACTTGAAGAGATAGGCTGCCGGGCATATCAGGGGTACCTTTTCAGTCCGCCGCTGCCGCTTGAAAAGCTGCCGGAGGCCGTCAAAAAATAAAATATATATGGAGGAACGCGAATTGAGAGAATATATATCTTCTAAAGCAGCGCCAATCTGTACCGCCGCCGCTTTTCTTATCTCTCTCTTCGCCGACAGGCTGACGAAACATGCGGCGTTAAAGCTGGGATGGAACACCAGTCTTAACGCCGGTCTCTCTTTTGGGCTCTTCAGCGAGAGCGGTTCTTTCGCTGTTACGGCGGCCAATGCCGTAATTATTTTGATATTATTTATTATTTGTATACGCTGCGCGCGCAGGCTGGGACCGCTTTTCCGTCTCGGCGGCGCTTTGATGCTCGGCGGAGCCGCCGGAAATCTCACAGACAGACTGGCCTGCGGACAGGTGATCGACTGGATTCCGCTCCCTATGGCGGAGATATTTTTCAAAGACGGGTTATGGATAAACGCTGCGGACGTTTTTCTGTCCACAGGAGCGGCGATGATAATTTTCTCATTTTGGAAAAATCGAGAAAGCCGCCCATAGGCCGGTTAAATTTTATTCCGCCCGCGCCCGCTGACCTTTGTAAGGTATCCGACCGTAAATTCCGCCCAGCTGTAGTTTTTCATATACTCTCCAGTGAAGGAATTTACCGCGGCGACCTCGCCTTGCAGAAAACGGTAATAATCGCAGTCTATCATCTCGGGATTCACCGCCACGTTGTTCCGCCCCTTGATAATGACGTCATCGGCGCCCTCAGCCCTCAGCGCCGCGATCAGGTCGGAGATGAAGGTATGTATCTGGTTGAGCAGCGAACGGTCATAGTTTTTACCCTCCCATAGTATGGCGGCGATCTCCGCCATCGTCGCGCCCGCCCCGCGCCTGTCGATCAGATAGGCGAACAGCTCTTTTGACTTTGCTCTTTTGAAATGTACGGGCCTGTCGCCCGAGAATACCTCGAAGTTGCCGAAGGTCTGGACGCGCAGCCGCCATCCCCTTTCCTTTGCTACGGAGAGGCGCAGATTGGCCAGCTCCGCCTCTATATCCTCAATAGAGGCCGGTTTCAACAGATATCCGGAGGCACGGAGCTTAAAGGCGTCCACCGCATATTCGGAATACCCGGTGAGGAAGATAACCGCGGCTGCGGGCGATATTCTGTTTATCTCCGTGGCGAGCGCCAGTCCATCCATGCCGCGCATATTGATGTCGACGAAGGCGGCGTCAATATTATTTTCCTCTATATATTTGAGAGCCTCCGCCGGTTTTGTGAAACCCTTGACTTTTGATACATAGGGAAGCGACATCAGCTGCTCCACAAGATCCTCAAGGACAAGTTTTTCGTCATCTACCGCAATGATTTTCATAACCTATACACTCCTAACGCCCGGTTCTTGGCCTTTACGTCTGGGAATAAAGATTTCCACCACAGTGCCGCCGGCCGCGCTTCTAATCGACAGACTGCCGCCGCAAAGCGTCTCCAGCCTCTTTCGCGTATTTTCTATTCCCACATGGCTTCTGTCGTCATTCGTGGCTCTCTTCGGATCAAACCCCACGCCGTCGTCGGAGACCTTTACCAAGTATCCCATCTCGGTCTCCGCCGATGAGATAACGATCGTGCCTCCGCCCTCTTTCTGGGTGATACCGTAACGGATGGCGTTTTCAACAAGTGGCTGGATGGTGAGCACCGGTATCAGAAAACGGCTTGCCGTGATGTCATACTCAACACGGATGTCATCTCCGAAGCGCAGTTCTTCTATATAGAGATAGTTTTTCATATGGGCAAGCTCCCGGTCGAAGGTTATCAGCGGTTCGTGTGAGAGTGAATCCATATTGCCGCGGAGATATTTTGAGAAACGGGTGATAGCCTCACGCGCCGTCTCCGGATCTTTGGCGCAGAGAGCCTTGATCGCCGCGAGGGCGTTGTAGAGGAAATGCGGCTGTATTTGCGAAAGCATTATCGCCACCCGGCTCTGGATGAGCGCCCTCTCCATCGATTGTGTCTCGGCGGCGGCGTCAGCGTTTCGTTTAAACTGCCAGACGACGATTCCCCACTGTACCGATACAAAGATGAGAAATCCCGTGCGCGTCCACAGATTGGCGTTATAATGATTTCCCCAAAAGAACAGGATATCAAGACATCCGCCGGCGGCGACGGGCAGGACGGAGAAAAGTACCGCAGTGCTGAAGCTCCTCCGCCTCTTCCTCCGCTCGCAGACCAGAGCCAGGAGCGAGACCGCCAGCGCGCCCATCAGTATGTTCGATCCATAGAACGATGTGTCATAGACGTCTATTTTGCCCGCCAGCTGGCGGGCCTCGACGAAGATAACGCTCGCGGCCTGAAATATCGAATAGGCCATCAGCGTCATACGGCGTCTGCCGGTGGTGTATGTCGAGATATAAAGGGTAAAAAATATCCCCATGAAATACAGCCCGTACATATCGAGACTCCCGATAAAGGCCGGATAGGGCACTAGAAGCGGCAAGATGTCGAACTGGATGGAAAACCATATGCCGCTGCTGATGGTAAAGGCCGCGCCATAGAAGAGATCTTTCGTCTTGTGCCGTTTCAAAAATACCAGAAGCAGCGCCGTGCATAATTCCAGCAGCCCCAGAAAAAAGACGAATATTCCCACCACAAAAGAGAAGCCATGCTTTGCAAAAACCATCCGGTAGAGCGCGTCGGGAGAGCCGCTGTACATCTCATTGAGCAGGACGTTTACGCTGCTATAGTGCACCTTCTTATAAACATTCGATATCTCAAGCCTGATATCGTCGTCCTTAGTTATGCCAGGCGAGGCAAAAAAATGCCACACATTGCCGGGACTTCTGACATATGGCGCCGTCGAGCGGTCATAGCCAAAGCCGTATATCTGCGTACCGTTCCTGAATATCCTGATCCGCAGGTCGGTGATGCGCAGCATGACAAAGTCTTTTTCTCCACGTTCTCGGAGAGGCGTCCCGTCACCACGATATTTCTATGACCGCTTAAATCGAAGCGCGTATCTTCGCGCAGCTCCTTTTTCGGGCCACCGTCAACGCTGTAAGTACCTTTGATATATAGATGAGAGAAAGGCGAATCAAGGCTCAGTTTTGCGTTCTCCTGCGTCACGAGCCAGGAGGCGAGAATATAAAGAAGCGCGAGAGCGGTAATCAATAGTACACATAGGGCCCTATCCGTAAAAAAATATCTCAGTCTCAGTCGCTCGAACATGACCCGCCTCCCACAGCGCAATGTTGTTATAAAAGGATATTATATAAAGTCCAACAAAAGTCCAACAAATTTTGTCATTTTTACGGCAAACGATTCATTTCCGGGGTGACTTTTCTATATTAACATAGGTTGTTGATAATTATTATCATTTATGTTATAAGGTAGAAGTTAAAAAGACACTGTGATCGCAAAATAAATGGGTCCAGAGAAACTTAAATCATACGGAGGCCTCTTCAATGCGGATATTTGACCTGAAATTCAGTCGGCAGGCTTTTGAAGAGCCGGAGCTTGAATTTCTTGAAAGGGCCTTTGCCCTGTTTATAAGAGACGGCCTTTCGTTAACATCAATGGAGACAATCTCCAGCATCGGCGGAAACACCGCCGGTGCCGGGCGCTGCCCATTTACGACAAAAGAGGACGTAATATCCGCTCTGCTGGAGATCGTTTTTCAATATACCGCCGGGCAGATGCAGGAGTCCTGTGACTCCGCCGGCTATGCAAATCTTTCCGGCTTAGAACGGCTGCGTCTTTATATAACACAGCAGGAAAAGATATTGGCCGACAGCCCTGAGATCTTTATCTTCTTCAGAGAGCTGGAAAGCGCCTTTGCCAGAAAAGAGCTCTCAGATCATCTGCTGAAAAAATATACCGACGGCATGGTACTCATAAGAGAACGCCTCACCGAGTCCTATAAAATGGCCGTCAAAGAGGGTACGGTGCGGAAGGATACAGACATCGGACGCGCCTCGTCGGTATTCTTCAACACGCTTATGGCCCTGCTCCAACACACCGCCGCGATGAGCCGCGTTACCGCCGGATATGATTCCGTCAGCGAAATATCAATCTTTGCGGATTCCATGCTGGGGTATCTGAAATACTGCGCGGCGGCGAAAGACAATAATGACGGCTATATCTTATCCTCCTCCCTGAAAACGGTGGAGCTTACCGAAGGGGACGTCAAAACATCCGCCGACAAAAATTTGATACTGATCGTGGACGACGAATGGGTCAACCGCGCCATCCTCTCAAAGATGTTCAGCGGCATCCACGCCACCGCCGAGGCGGAAAACGGCGCAGCGGCCTTGGAATACCTTAAACGGCACGGACAGCAGGTAAAGATAATACTGCTCGACCTGCTGATGCCGGTCATGGACGGATTCGAGCTGCTGGGCCTCATCAAAGCGGACGAGACGTTAAAAAATATCCCTATAATCATCACCTCCGTGGCGGGGGAAAAGAGCGAAGAGCGAGCGCTGGCGATGGGCGCGGATGAATTCATCGCCAAGCCTTATGTTCCCGCCGTCCTGCGGCAGAGAGTCGAGACCGTCCTGGAAAACGCGCGGCTGCGCGCGGAAATGCGGGAGACCGAGGGCCGGAACGAGATCATAAAAGAGGCGTTTTTCGATTACCTGACCGGCATCTATAACAGGCGCGGTTTTGAAACTACCCTGCGCGCCGGAGATTTTTCCGACAAAGAGATGCTCCACGCCTTCTATATGCTTGATATGGATAATCTTAAAATGTATAACGATACCAGGGGACACAGTTGGGGGGACAGCGCGATAAAGGCCTTTGCCTCCGCATTGAAAGAGAACCTTCGTACATACGACATCGCAGCCCGCATTGGAGGAGATGAATTTGTCGTTCTGCTCAAAAATCTGCCCTCCAAAGAGACGGCGCTCCAACGCGGCAGCGATTTTTGCACTAAGGTATGCCGCTCCGGTTTTGATGACCCCATATCATGTTCGGTAGGACTTACGGTATTCAGAGGCGAGCCGAATATGAAGAGACTGATGGAGGAGGCTGACGCGGCCCTCTACGCGGCCAAAAGAAGAGGCAAGCACTGCTGCTGCCTCTGGGACGAGGCTGCAATGAAAATACCATACACATCAGAGGAAACGGAAAAGGGACGATTTGATAATGAACGGTAAATATTCCGCGCTTAGGCTGCTGGAACGCCTTTGCGGAGCGCTCTTTAACGGCGGAGATATGACGGCGGCCCAGTTATCTCTGTCAAAAGACTTCGTGCTGGCCATCGAAGGAGTAACGACGGAGGGCTCGGACGACGCTCTCTGCTCGTTAGCCAGTTTCGCGAAGGAATCTTTCTCCGCGACCGTTTCATTTAATGATGGGATGGAAACCAACGGAGGCGAGTCAGCCTTTCTTAAAGCTGTAAGCGGCGAAACGACGTTTTTGCTCGCAGCCACGGCGAACGGCGGCAAACTTTCGTCTTTGGATGTGAGGCGCCCACGCTCAGCCTCCGGCTGTCAGACCACGCCGTACAGCGCAGAAAATACCGAGCTATTTCAAGAGGTATTGGACCAGTCGGATATCGCGGTCGTTGTCTGTGACGCGGAAAGCTATGAGATACTCTATGTCAATGACGCCGCCTACAAAATGGCCGGAAAAGAGCCCGGCGACTATCGGGGCAAAAAGTGCTATGACTATATGCTGGACGAGGCCTCGCCCTGTGGCTTCTGTACTGCCGGGCTGTTTACCGCCGACGCGATCACTAAAAGCGAACTTCATCTTGAAAAATTGGGAAAATATTTTTCCGTCAGCGGAAAAAAGCTGAATTGGCGCGGGAGAGAGGCCTTTGTCGAATATTTTTATGATATAACGGATGAGAGAATGGCAAGACTGGAAATGGATTCCGTATACAAAAACCTCCGCATAAGCCTTGACGAGATTTCGCTGATATACAACTCCATCCCGGGCGCGGCGTTCAGATGCCGCTTTGACGATCGGTGGACGATCATATCCGCCAATGACGGCCTATTCAAATTCCTCGGCTATACACGGGAGGAGTTTATGCGAATGGGCAACAGCATGTCCGCCGTCATCTATCCCGAGGACGGCGCGGCGATACACGATAAAATGCGTTCCCAGCTCGCCCGCGGCAACACGACGATAGTGACCGAGAACCGCCTGGTCTGCAGAGACGGAAGCGTTAAGTGGATACATCTGCGCGGCGAACTGATGAAAGATGAGAACGGTGAGGAATTTTTCTTCTGCGTGTTTGTCGATATCACTCAGCAGAAACAGGCGGAAGAGGAGCTTGAAGAGAGCAGGATCAAGCTTGCGGCGGCAATCAATCACGCTGGGCTCGAATATTGGGAGTATGACATTGCCGCAAACAGAGCCTACATCCGTGACTTTTCACATTCCGTCTGTACGCTGCCGGAAATAATAGAGAATTTTCCTGAGAGCCTAATCGAAAGCGGCTTCATCCATGAGGATGACTGTGAAAAATACCGTGAAATGCACATAAAGATGAAGGCCGGGGAGAAAGACGTCGTCCACGACTTGAGGGTCCGCACAACCGGTGAGAGCGCATATAAATGGATGAGGGTACACTACACTAATATCTTCGATAAACATGGCTCTCCTCTGAGATCTGTCGCCACCGCGCTCTCGCTTGATGAGTACAAGGATCTGGAAGAGCAGTTTAAAGTCGCCGCCTCACAGTCTGGAATGACTGTCTGGAGTTACGACTTCGCAAAAAAACAGATCATACGGAGCCACACCCCTGACACCGCCTATAAATTGGACCAGACGATTGACAATGCGCCCGAAAGCATTATCGCCCTCGGACTCGTGCACCCGGACGACGTTGAAAAACTCCGCGGCCTCTATAAGAGGATGGAAGCCGGAGAGCGTTCCCTTTCGGAGGTCATCCGCGTCAAAAAAGGCGACACGGACAGTTACCGCTGGGAAAGAGTTGCATATACCACGGTCCCGGACCGGTCAGGCAGACCTCACCACGCAATCGGGACAAGCGTCGACGTGACTGAACAGGAGCTGCTCGAAACCCGCTATGAGGAAGAGAAGGCCTACTCAGAGATACTTGAAACCAGCACGCTGGTCAACTACAGGATAAATATAACGCAGGACAGGATCATCAGCAAAAAGAGTTCCCGCCCCGAGTACCTCATCGGCGAAACCAATAAGACAGAGACTTTTTCCGAATTCTGTGACAAAATGGCAGGGTTCGCCGTAGGTAAAGACGATATCAAAACGGTGAGAGAATTTTATTCCGCGAGAAATCTGCTGCGCGATTTCAATAGGGGAGAACACTCAAAATCCGCGGAATACCACCGAGTCTTCCCCGATGGCAGCATCAGGTTCGTGCGGGCCACCTTCCGCCTGAAAATAGCCCCCAACAGCGGCGACCTCCACGGATTCCTATATTCGGAAGACATCACAGGAGAGCGGCTCATGAAGAGCCTGATAGACAAGGCCGTCGAACAGGACTATGACTATGTCGCCTTCATCGACGGCATCAGCGGACACGCCACCTGTTTTGGAAACAAAAATTCCGGCGCCGTGCTCCCTCCGTCGCATTGCAGCGATTTCGCGCTGGCGGCCAGGGAACATGTCGAAAACTGCGCGGTCCCCGGCGACCGGGAGCGCGTAATTACGGAGAAGTCGCTGGATAATGTCTGCCACCAGCTTGATGAGGCGCCGACATATACGGTATACTACACCGCCGTCCAAAAAGACGGCTCGCATGGCAGAAAAAAACTCTGTTTCTCGTATATCGACAGGGAGACAAAAAAAATACTCCTCACCGAGCGCGACATAACCGACATTTATAAGGAGGAGCAGCGGCAGAAAGATATCCTCGCCGCCGCGCTTGCCGCCGCGGAGCAGGCAAACACCGCGAAGAGCAACTTCCTTTCGCGTATGTCGCATGAGATCAGAACGCCGATGAACGCCATCATCGGGATGAGCGCCATCGCCGCGCAGTCGATCGGTAACGACGGCGAGGTAGCCGACTGCATTTCAAAAATCGGTATCTCCTCGCGTTATTTGCTTTCGCTCATAAACGATATCCTTGACATGAGCCGCATCGAAAGCGGCAAAATGCTGCTGAAAAATGAGAACATCCCCTTTGAGGAATTTATCAACGGCATCAATTCTATCTGCTACTCACAGGCTCAGGAGAAAAAAATTGATTATGAATGTCTCGTGAAGAACGGCACAGAGGATTATTACGTCGGAGACGCGATGAAATTACAGCAGGTACTGATAAACATTCTCAGCAACGCCGTTAAATTTACGCCGGAGGGCGGCAGGGTCGGCTTTAGTGTGGAACAGCGCCAAAAATTTAAGGGCGGCGCCCTGCTCCGCTTCGTGATCAACGATACCGGCTGCGGCATCTCCGACGAATTTCTCCCCCGGCTTTTTGAGCCGTTCGCGCAGGAGTACAGCGGTTCGACCTCCCTCTATGGAGGCACCGGCCTCGGGCTGGCGATCTGCAAAAGTATAGTCGATATGATGGACGGCCACATTGACGTACGCTCCATCAAGGGCGTAGGAACAGAGTTTACCGTGGAGGTCCGGCTTGGCATCACAGAGGAGTCGCGTGTGAAGGGACATAAGAAAAGCCTCCGCAGCTTCACAAATCTTCGTACACTCGTGGTGGACGACGACATCACCGTGTGCGAACATACGGTGATCACCCTCAAAGAGATGGGGCTGCAGGCCGAATGGGTCGACAGCGGAGAAAAAGCGGTGGCCCTCGTCGAAGAAAAATGGCGAAACAATAAATACTACGACCTCATCCTCCTTGACTGGAAGATGCCGGGAATGGACGGCATCGAGACCGCAAAACGCATCCGCTCGACAGTCGGTCCGGAGGTGACGATAATCATTATGACCGCCTATGACTGGTCGTCAATAGAGCACGAGGCAAAGCTGGCCGGCGTCAACCTCCTCATGGGCAAGCCATTATACAAGAGCTCCATCATCTCCGCCTTTGAGAGGGCCTTGGGTGAAAAAGAGGTTATAAAGGCCGTGCGGACGGAGGACTTTAATTTCCACGGGCACCGTCTGCTCCTGGCGGAAGATCATCCTCTGAACGTCGAAGTGGCGAAAAAACTGCTGGAGGGAAAGGGCTTCGCCGTCGAACATGCGGAGAACGGCCTGCGGGCCATAGAGCTTTTCAGCAAATCGGAGCCGGGATGGTACGACGCCATATTAATGGACATCCGCATGCCGCTGATGGACGGCCTGCAGGCGGCGAACAACATCCGTCACCTGAGCAACGCCGACGCGAAGAGCATCCCCATTATCGCGATGACGGCAAACGCCTTTGAGTCCGACATCGAAGACAGCCGCCGGGCGGGAATGAACGCGCACCTCGCAAAACCGATAGAGCCGGAGCAGCTCTTCCGTACGCTCTATAATCTCATCTGCGGCTCAAATGAGTCTTAATCCCTTGAAATATTTGGGAGATTTTATCAGAATATAAGAAACCGGCCATAAATTAATGGCTGCCAAGTTTATAGTAAAAAGGAGACACACTTACATGAAAAAACTGCAATTTAACGCCGCAATAACTGCCCTGATAATATGCTGTGCCGCGACGGCAGGCGCGGCGGAACGGGTCGTGCCCTTTCCGCCTGAGCTGGATACCCAGTCTGCGGGCGCCTCTTCCTATAGCGCCGCAGGCGATGTTAAAGATTCCCCTTACTTTCCATCAAAAGATTATTACACGTTAACGAGCAACGCCAATGGACTCACCATCCTGAGCGGCTTTCCCACCTACCAGCAGACGACGGAGGTCACCTGCGGACCGGCCGCCGCCCTCACGGTGCTCTACTACTTCGGGAACAAAAAGTATGACGAACATATGCTCTCCATCCTTATGGGGACGCTGCACGAACCTAAGAACGGCGGCGAAATGGGCACATCGACCTCCGGCATGGTGAAGTTCTTCAAGTCCATCGGCTGGAAGGTGGCCTCAAGCCTGGATCGCCCCCAGGGCAGGAGCTATGACTTTGAAAATCCTCAGCAGTTCAAAGACTTCGTCCTCAAGAACCTTAAAGAGGGCGTGCCGGTGATGGTGGAAAATATGTACTGGGGCGGCCATTGGCGCGTAATCATCGGCTACGATACGATGGGTACGGAAAAGACCACCGATGATGTGATCATCTTTATGGACAGTTACGACGTGCTCGACCACCGCCAGGATGGCTACGCCGTGCAGGCCGCAGAGGGCTTCTTCTACACGTGGAAGGATATGGAATATCTGCCGAAGGGTGAACGCGTGCAGCAGTGGATCACAGCCCGCCCATAAGCCATCCGCAAAACGGACGCAGCCTCCGCGCATTGACCGGCGCGGAGGCTTTTCCATTTATACGGCACCTGTCTTATCACATATGATATTGAAACTAAAAAGAGAGGCCTCCTCGGAAGGAAGCCTCTCTTGCTATTTTATAGCTTTCGCCGCGAAGTTACTTCTTCGCCGCTACCGCCTCAGACATCATCTTGTAGCCCTCGTCGAAGGCCTTTTCATTGAGCTCTTCGGTTCCCTTGGGAACGCGGGCGAGGATGGCGTCCTTGATTGCCTGGGGCTTTGTCAGTCCCTTATCCTCAAGAACCTTCGCCGCCGTACCGAGCGCCACCATGTTGACGACTATTTCGCGTCCAAGCTTCTCACGCGCCGTTCTGACGATGGGGAGCATGTAGACTTCGGCGTCAAGCTTCGGGGGGTCAGTGACAAAGAAGTCGTCAAGGATGACGGTCGCGCCCTTAGCCGTATCATGGCTGTAGGTGTCACACGCCTTCTGTGTAAGGATGACCTGAAGATTGGGATGGGCAGCCTTAGGATAGTCTATTTCGCCGCGGTCGTAAACGACTTCCGACTTGGAAGCGCCACCGCGGGCCTCAGGGCCGTAAGCCTGGCTCTGTACTGAATTGAGGCCCTCTGTACGGAGTGCAGCCGCCTCACCCAGGATCACTGCGGCGAGAATGACTCCCTGTCCGCCGGATCCAGCAACGCGAATTTCAAAACGATCGCCCATGATCCGTACCTCCTATGCCTTTCCCTGCGCGCGCGCGATGACGTCGTTGTAACGGTCCGTGTATTCGCGGGCGTTCTCTATGTTGACGAATTCGCCGACAACGATCTTGCCCTCAAGTTCCTCGGGCGTCATTTTGTCAGCCTGCGCCTTGAGGACCGTATGCTCCTTGAGGAACTTGATATTGTCCGTCGGGCGGCTGCGCTTGTTCTTGCGGCCGAACTGCGTGTGGCAGAACGAGATGATCTCGACGAGCGCGAAGCCCTTCTTCTGATGCTCGATCGCCTTTTTCAGAATCTGCTCGCACATCACTGGGTTGGCGACTGTCGCGCGGGCGACATAGGTCGCGCCGGCGCCGGCTGCCAGTTTGCAGATGTCGAACGTCGGGTCTATCGATCCGTAGGGGGCCGTCGCGGCGAAAGCGCCCTCCGGCGTCGTCGGCGAGGCCTGTCCGCCGGTCATACCGTAAATGTTGTTGTTCATCAGGACGGCGGTGATGCCGATATTGCGGCGGCAGGCGTGGATGAAGTGGTTGCCGCCGATCGCGGTGCCGTCTCCGTCGCCCATGACGTTGACGATCGTGAGTTCGGGATTGGCCATCTTAACGCCAGTCGCGAAGGCGAGTGAGCGTCCGTGCGCCGTGTGGAGCGTGCAGGCGTCGATATAGCCGGGCATACGGCTTGAGCAGCCGATACCTGATGAAATGCAGACCTTCTCCTTCGGGATGTTCAGGTCTGAAATGGCGCGGAGGATGGAGTGCATGATGATTCCGTGTCCGCAGCCGGGGCACCAGATATGGGGCATGAACTTAGTGCGCAGAAGTTTCTTTACATCTTCGCGTGGCATAGTTACGCCACCTCCTTGATGAAGGACATAATCTCAGCCGGTTTGTAGAGTTCGCCGTTGATAAGGCTCTTTCTGTGTACTTCGCAGTTGGCCTTGACGGCTCTCTCGACTTCCAGCACCATCTGTCCGGCATTGAGTTCCGGAACGATGATGTGCTTTACTCTCTTCGAGAACGCGGCTATTTCTTTATCCGGGAAGGGCCAGAGTGTGATCGGGCGGAAGTGTCCGACCTTGACGCCCTGTTCGCGGAGCTCGCGGATCGCGCGGAGCGAGGAACGGGAGACAGAGCCGTAGGAGATGACCACGATCTCGGCGTCTTCCATGAAGTCTTCTCTGTATTCGACGATCTCGTCGCGGCAGCGGTCAACCTTGCGGATTATACGGTTAGCCTTGAGGTCGATGTCGGGAGCGTCGTTTGTCGGGAAGCCCCACTCGTTGGTGGTAAGCCCCGTCACATGCCAGCGATAGCCGTCGCCGAAGGCGGGCATCGGAGGAACGTCGTCCGCATCGGGACGATAGGGAACGAAATCGTCGGGGGATACGGTCGGCTTCTTGCGGTCTACGACCTCATAGGTCCAGGGTTCGGGGATGACGATCTTCTCACGCATGTGTCCGATGACTTCGTCAGCCATGACAAGAACCGGCTGGCGGAAACGCTCGGCCATGTTGAAAGCTTTGATCGTGATCGTATAGCACTCCTGAATCGAGCAGGGGGCGTAGGCGATCGTCGCGTGGTCGCCGTGCGTTCCCCACTTGGCCTGCATTACGTCAGCCTGGGAAACCTTCGTGGGAAGCCCGGTCGAGGGACCGCCGCGCTGGATGTCGGCGAGAACCATCGGGATCTCAGCGATATATCCATAACCGAGAAGCTCCTGTTTGAGGGAGATTCCGGGGCCTGAGCTCGCCGTCATCGCCTTGAGGCCTGCTATCGAGGCGCCAAGGGTGGCGGCTATTCCGCCGATCTCGTCCTCCATCTGGACAAACTTTCCGCCCAGCTTCGGGAGCTCTTCGGACATAACTTCCATAACTTCTGTTGACGGGGTGATCGGATATCCGCCGAAGAACCTGCAGCCGGCGGCGATAGCGCCCATCGCTATGGCTTTATTACCCTGCCAAAATTCGTTCTGGGCCATGGTTATTCACACTCCTTAACAGTGATTGCCAGATCCGGGCAGA
>Ga0192261_1011_pt1 | contig 47289 bp, 40 predicted proteins | sample Koala_Koa23_G3_FD_131283 | JGI IMG/M metagenome (GOLD analysis project Ga0192261, IMG submission 131283) | Enriched cells from koala feces incubated with labeled cellulose particles, San Francisco Zoo, California, United States - Koala_Koa2-3_G3 ... | reverse complement strand
AAAAATCGACGGAACCGGCCGTTATCGTATGCCCTCCAAGGTCAATCCCTATCTTCTTCATCAAAAGTCGCTGAGCGTCGCCGCGGCGCACTCCATCACGGAGTAGAGGAAGCGGCGCAGTTCAAGCGCATCTTCCGTCTCAAAGCGCAGGGTACGCGCCGCCGTCCGCACCGCGCCGGGAACCAGCGAAGCGGCGTCGGTCTGCAGGGTGTTCATCAGCGTCACCTCAAGCAGATAAGGGGCTTCCGGCGCGAAGGGACGGCACTCGCCTTTTTTCAGCCGCGCCATCGCCTTTTTTACTCCGGAATATATCAGTTCGGCCGTGTTTTCCGGCGTCAGGCAGAGCGCGGCTGCCCGCCCCAGCCCCTCTTTGACGGAGCAGGTCACAAGCTCCGGCCCCAGCAGACTTTCCGCCTCCATGCAGAGGGCGTCGTCGCCGCTGACCATAACTACCGGCACGCCGAGCGCGCCGCAGAGGAGTGCGTTGACGCCGGTCTCCCCCATCTTGCGTCCGTTCACGCTGAGGCTGTAGATAGTATGCTGGTCAAAGGTGTGGTCGAGCACCGCCTTCTCCGTACCGGCCATCGCGTGATATCCCAGGAATATCGCGGCGTCGCAGCCCCGCGCGCCCTCGACCATGCCAAGCAGCTTCGGCGTTCCCGTTATCAGCTGCACTTCGCCGCCAAACTTCGCGATATCGAGGTTAGTCATCGTGCAGTGCGAATCGTTTATGACGACACACTCGGCGCCGGCCTCCAGCGCGGCCCTCACCGCGGCGTCGGCGTCGGCGGCCTGCATCGCACGGCCAAAGAGGTACTGCGGCTTCGTGCAGTCCACCTGCGCGGTGCTGACTACCCCTGTAGAGCCCTCCATATCCGAGCTTATGTATATTTTCATATGGCGGCCCTCCACTTATCAAGGAAACCGGCGTCGGCCACCAGCGGCCTTCCAACGCCGATAAGGTCGCAGCACCCGTCCACAAGCAGCTTCTCCGCGCTTTCGATGCCGCGGATGCCGCCCGTGCATTCCACGGGTACCTTTCCGTCCACCGCCTCCCTTATCGCCGCGGCGTAGGGGGCGAAGTAGGAGCCGTTCGTCCTGTCCATTCCATAGCCGCATAGGTTGCCAGATACGCTGATCAGATCAACGCCGAGCGCCGCGAGTTCGCGGGCGACTGGGACGGTATCTTCCACAGTGAGGCCGTGCGGTTTTTCGTCGGGTAGGGTATCCGCCGCCCCAAGACGTACGGAGACGACCGCGTTGGGCAGCGTGCGGCGCACGGCGTCGGTTATCTCGTAGAGGAAGCGGGCGCGCCTGTATCCGCTGCCGCCATAGGCGTCGTCACGGAGATTCGTCAGCGGGCTCAGAAACTGCCCCGCGAGGTAGCCGTGCGCGGCGTGTATCATTACGCCGTCATATCCAGTCGTCCGCACAAGTCTTTTGGCGGCGGCGGCAAAGTCTTCAACAATCTTTTTTATCTCCGGCAGGGAGAGTTTTTCCGGCTCAGCCGAGAGTTTGTTCCACACCTTCCCCACCCTCACGCCGGAGGGCGAGAGGCAGCGGAATCCCTCAAGCCCGAAGACACCGTCGCTTGAGATATTCGCCCCGCCGTGACTTATCTGGGCGACGGCGGTCTTACCGCCATTTTTGATCAGCTCCGCGATCTTCGCGTGCGCCGCAGCCGCCTCGTCGCTGTCGGCGAGAAATTGTTCCGGCCGCACGCGCCCTGTGGGGTTAACCGCGTGGTGTTCCACATTGACGAGAGCAACGCCTGAGGCGGCTATTTTTCCATAAACTTCGAGCGACCGTTCCGTTGGCAGCCCGTCGACGCCGCTGGAAAGCGAGGCCAGCGGGGCGGCGCAGAGACGGTTTTGAAGCCGCTTTCCCCTAATTTCAAAGATGTCAAAAAGCATCCGTCATCACCTCTCCTGATCTATCGAACCATTAAGGCCGCCGCTGACGCGGCGGCCTGCATGCTAAACGTTGAAACGTATTTCTATCATATCCCCGTCTTTTACGATGTATTCCTTACCCTCGAGGCGGAGCACGCCAGCCTTGCGGCACTCGTCAAACGAGCTGTTATATTTCATGTAATCGTCGAAGGAGACCACCTGCGCGCGGATAAAGCCGCGGGCAAGGTCCGAATGTATCGTTCCCGCCGCGTCGACCGCCGTATCGCCGTCATGCAGCGTCCAGGCCCGCACTTCGTCCGGACCGGAGGTGAAGAAGCTAATGAGGCCAAGTACGCGGTAGGCCTCTTCGATGAGACGTTCGCGTCCCGGCTCGGTGATGTTGAGTCCCTCGGTGAACTCCGCCGCCTCTTCGGGTGAAAGGTCCATTATATCCATCTCCAGACTGCCGTAGAGCGTGCACAGCTTCGCGCCGTGCTCTTCGGCCCGCTTTTTAAGCGCCTCCCATTTCGGGATCTTGGATTCCTCGTTCTGGCTTTCGTCGAGGTTGAGCAGAATTATCTGAGGCTTCAGCGTGACGAATGAGAAGCCGCGAAGCTGCCGCCACTCCTCCGGCTTCAGCTCGATACTCGAAAGCGGCCGCTCCTCCATGAGGCAGTCATAACACTTTTCAAGCAGCGCCTTTTCCTTATCTTCGTCGGAGGTCAGTTTTTTCTTCGCCCGAAGTTTGCCAAGGCGGTTCTCAATGACGGCAAGGTCGCGGAAGATGAGCTCGTTGTCCAGAATATCCCAGTCGCGCACGGGATCGACCGACCCCTCCGGGTGTTCCACGCCTGGGTTGCTGAAGCAGCGTATCACCTGAATGAGGGCGTCGGCGTCGGCGACGAAGGAGAGGAAGGCGTTGCCGAGTCCCTCGCCCTTTCCCGCGCCGCGCGAGAGTCCGGCCAAGTCCACAAACTCCACCTGCGCAGGCGTCTCTTTGCGCGGCGAGTTGATTCTTACAAGCTCGTCGAAGCGTTTGTCAGGAACGGAGACGACGGCCTTGTTGGGGTCAGTCTTCCCCCCCGCGTAAGGTTTTACTTCCGCACCGGCCCTTGTTATCACGTTAAATATTGTAGACTTTCCGCTCAGCGGCAGTCCAACGATCCCACAATGCAGCATCTATATCAACTCCATATTTTTTTATTATTATACTTCTTTGCAAGAGTTTACTATAATTGAGATGTCCGGGCAATTGAGGAGGAGATTTTTTATCTTACGTACAAACCGTAAATTGACCGATTTTATATCTGCCTATCTTTATTAGGATAAGTGCCCGGAGGGGATGTTTTTGTCTAAAACTCGGCTGTTCAAAATAGCTGTCGTATGCTTTTTCTTCGCCCTTGCCATGGCCGTCTGTCATCCTGCCGAGCTCCGGGCCACGGAAAAGATTCGTGTCGGCTTTTTCCCGTTGGGAAGGTTCCAGTATATCGACGAAAACGGCGCCGCCGCGGGATACAACATTGATTATCTTTCCAAGATAGCCGATATCACCGGTTGGGAGTATGAGTTCGTCCCCTGCGGAAATTGGGTGGAGGCCACCGCGCTGCTGGAGAGGGGGAAGATCGATCTGCTCGCTCCGGCGCAGAAGATCCCTGAACTTAAAGAAAAATTTGCCTATACCGCCTACCCGATGGGAATGGAGCTCGCCGCCATCTACGCTCTCAAAGAGCGGGACGATCTGGTATACGAAGATATAGACACCCTAGCCAAGCTGAGATACGGCGCGGCCAGGAACTCCACCTTCACCAGCAAATTCATCGAGCACGCGAAGGAATATAATATATCGCCGGACATCACGTATTACAACAACACGACGGAGCTCTTCGACGCCCTCCACGCGAAGAGGGTCGACGCGATTGTCAGTAATATCATGTTCTATGACGACAGTCTGAAGATACTGGGGCGCTTCGCGCCGCTGGCCGTCTATTACATCACCGCCAAAAGCAACAACACGCTGCTGAATAAGCTTGACGACGCGATATACCGTATGGAGGTAAACGACCCGACATTCGACGGCGGGCTCTTACAGAAGCATTTCCCTCATTATAAGAACACCATCTTCAACTACGACGAGTATCTCTTCATAAAAAATGCGCCGCCGATCAGGATAGCCTACGAGACCGACAGGGCGCCGCTCTCCTTTACAGGCAGCGACGGAAAGTTCCATGGCGTTCAGCGGGATATTCTTGATGAAATATCGCGGATCAGCGGTCTTAAATTCGTCTATGTGCCCTGCCGGCGGGAGCAGATGGAGCTTACATATCTGGAAGAGAACAAGGTGCGCGTCATGAGCGGAGTCCGTTACTGCCGGTTCAGCGCGCAGGCAAATAGGCTGCGTTTCAGCATTCCCTATTTCTACTCGGGCAATATTATCGCGGGCATCGACCCGCTGAAGTACACCGGACGGGAAGAGCTGCGCCTTGCGATGGTAGAGGGCGCCGCCTCCCTCAAAGAGAGCGTGGCGGCCAAGTACCCGAAGTTCAAGATACAGACCTACGAAAATACGGAACAGGCATTCAGCGCCGCCGTCAGCGGCGAGACCGATTTCGTCATTGAAAACCGCTACGTCGCCGAACCATATTTCGTTAAGCCGAAATTCCGCAGCCTGAAGATACTCTCTTTGACGATGATCGAGGAGCCATATTCACTCGCGACACTCGTTTACTACGTGCCGACGGACGATGAAAAAGACTGGAACTCCGAGACATTCATATCCATAATAAACAAGTCGATCGAACAGCTGGACCCGCAAAAAATAAGCGCCTCCGTGATCAACAGAAGCGCCGAAAATATATACAAATACACGCTGGACGATTTCATCTACCAGTACCGCTGCCAGCTCGTCATCCTGCTCGCCGCCGCGGGGGCCGCCATTGCCCTCCTTCTGGCGCGCAGGTTAAAGAGAGGCAAAATTATTTAACGGATATCCCCTGGTATTCAGTCTTTTTTATTTTGATGAGACCACTGGAGACCTTATCCTCAAGCTCGTCTATACGTTTGCGTACATCAAGGGGGACGTTTTGCTTCGTCTCGCGCGTCCACGTCGAAATATCGATACATTCGTCCTTCAGCCCAATCGAAAAGCGATCTTTGGGAAGGTTATCCTGCAAAAAATTTTCTATTACCTTATAGATCACATGGCCGCTGCGTTTGACGACGCTGGTCAGCACCATCTCGGGGAATTCGCTCTCCAGCTCCGTATCGACGCCGATCGTCCAGTAGCCGCCCTCCTTTGCCCTCTCTATCACACCGATGCCGGCGTCGCCGTTGACGCAGAAGATTATATCCGCACCGGCGCGCTTTAGCTTCATCGCCGCCCCAGCGGCCTTTGCCCGGTCATAGAAGTCATTAGTATATTCGTAGAGTACCTTGATATCCGGATTTACATACCAGGCCCCCGCGATATATCCCTGTTTGAACCGCTCGACTGGGGGAACGTCCTCTCCAAGGATGATGCCGATCTTCTTCTCATCGTTGACACGCTCCACATCTTCACGCGTGGTCATCATAGCGGCCAGGGCGCCGGCGAGAAATCCGCCCTCCTCCTCGCGAAAGACAATCTCCGTGACACCGTCTAAATTATTCGTATCAAAGGTGAGGAACGAACAGGCAGGATATTCCCTCATCACCTCCGGCAGATATTTTATGTAGGCGATGGAGGTGATGATAACCAAATCCGACGCGGCGGCGGCCTCTTTGAGCAGCGGCAGCAGCTTCTCCTTATCGTCAAGAGCGTTATAGTATTTGGTGGAGAGCTTTTTACTCCCAAAGCGCACCTGAGCGTTCCGCATCCCCTCGAGACAGAGCCAGTTAAAACCCGAGGCGGAGGCTGTGTCCGATCCCTCCAGCATCAATGAGACCCGCTTCGGCGCCGCAAAGGCGGAGCATTCCATAAGCATCATCAGGATAAGCGCAGCCGGCAATATAAATTTTTTCATCAACAAACACACCCTTTCATAAAACCAAAAGAATATCTTTTTTATAAATTATCGCTATAATTATACCTTAGAAAGCGGACAGCTTGCGAACAGGCTTGAGAATTTAAGAGCAGCCGCGCGGGTATACGCCAATTAGCTATAGTTAACATATTCGTGGAGTTGAGCCTATAGATGAATCTTGTAGAGATGAAGAGCGGAGAGCGGGCTGTGATAAAGATGCTGCCGGAGGGAGAGGCGGCACAGCGCCTTGAGGCACTTGGCTTACGAAGCGGCAAGGAGATAGAAAAGATCTCCTGCATGCCCTTTGGCGGGCCGGTAACGGTGATGTTGGAGGGACGCCATTTTGCTGTGTCACACAGCATCGCGGAGCATATCGAAATAGAAAAGGCCGATTCCCTGTAGCCTTGGGACCGGCAGGGAGAATAGATGAGCTGTAAAGACTGTAAACTATGCCTTGATAAAAAAGGGACTAAGCGGGACGGGGCGCACTGCCATTCATCCGCTCAGACGGAGATAAAAAATCCCCACGCGGGGCAGACCGACGAATGCGGCTGCCGCAAACGTATGCGCATTCTTCTGATGGGGAATCCCAACGTTGGAAAGAGCGTATTTTTTTCGCGCCTCACAGGGGTGCACGCGCTCTCCTCGAACTATCCCGGGACGACAGTCGGCTTCACGCAGGGACTCATAAAACACAAAGATATCTGCGCCGACCTGATCGACGTCCCAGGCGCCTACACCCTGGACCCGACAAACGAGGCGGAGGAGATTGCGCGCCGCATCATCGAAGAGGGAGCAGACAAGGTCATACTCGTCATCGACGCGACGGCGCTTGAACGCAATCTCGTAATGTCACTGCAGGTGCTTTCCTATCACATACCGGTGATCGTCGCGCTCAACATGACAGACGAGGCCCGACACAAGGGAATACTGCTCAACGTGGAGAAACTTGAGGAAGAGCTCGGAGTTCCCATCTACCAGACGGTAGCGACGACGGGAAGAGGAATCAGCGACCTCGTTGACAACCTTGAACGGGCGCGGATCAGCCCGATAGAACCGATGACGAAGGAAGAACGCTGGCAGAAAATCGGCGAGATCATCGCCGGCGTACAGACGGTGACCCACCGCCACCACACCCTGCTTGACCGTATCGAGGACATTTCGGCCCACCCCGTGATCGGCGTACTGCTTGGTTTTTTTGTGCTCGCGCTGAGCTTCACTCTTATCCGCTTCGTCGGAGAGGGGCTTATAAACTACATCTTTGACCCGATCTTTGAAAACATCTGGCTGCCGCTGCTTGAAAAACTCAGCGGCGTATTCGGCGACGGGTACCTGCGCACGCTGCTGATAGGAAAACTCTTCGACGGCTCCATCGACCTCGAACAGAGCATGGGGGTGCTGTCGACCGGCTTCTACGTCGAGTTCGGGATGGTATTGCCCTACATCATCGCCTTTTACGCGGTGCTCTCCTTCCTGGAGGACTTCGGCTATCTGCCGCGCCTCGCCGTCGTATTCGACGCGCTGCTCCACCGCTTCGGCATCCACGGATACGCAATCATCCCCACTTTGCTCGGCTTCGGCTGTAATGTGCCGGGGATACTGGCTACGCGCGTTCTCGAGTCGGAGCGCGAACGCTTTATCGCGGCGACACTCATCTCCGTCGGCGTGCCCTGCGTATCGATACAGGCGATGCTCGCCTCGACGCTCGGAGGCTTCGGCATGCGGTATGTCGGCGCCGTCTATTTCATCCTCTTCGTCGTTTGGCTCATACTCGGACGCCTCATGCACCTGACGCTCTCCGGCTACAGCCCTGAGCTGATCGTGGAGATACCGCCCTACCGCCTGCCATCATTCAAGGCCTGGATGAGCAAGCTCTGGTTCCGCATCAAGGACTTCTTCTTTGAGGCGACGCCTCTCGTGCTCGGCGGCATTCTGCTCGTCAATATACTCGACACCATCGGCCTGCTGGAGTGGATCGGCAATCTTCTCGCGCCCTTCTTCCAAACTGTGCTTGGACTGCCAGCCGCCACCGCCGTACCGGTGGTGATGGGACTCTTCCGCAAAGATATCGCGATGGGGCTGCTCATTCCGCTCGACCTTACGGCACAGCAGATGCTAGTCGCCGTCATCGTCCTCTCCATGACCTTTCCATGCATCGCGACATTCGTAGTCATGTGGAAGGAGCTCGGCGTCCGGCGCATGCTTCAGAGCAGCGCGCTTATGCTCTCAGCCGCGCTGATAACTGGCGCGGTGCTGAACCTGATCCTGAACGTGCTGTAGAAGGGGAAAAAATGACATTCGCACGCATCATCCGCGGTACGCTAATAACAGCAGCCATTCTGACAATGGCCGTTTCGCAGGCGGCGGCGGATGTGGTGGTCGGAGCGCCGGCCACGGCGGAGATCGGCCAGCCCTTCGTCATAACGATAGAGGTCTCCGGCGAAAAGATATCCGACGTCAGGTTTTCGTGGCAGAGGCACGAATCCTTGCTGGTCCCGGAAGATACCGTAAACGGGCAAAGGTTTTCCGTGCTGACCGGCACCGATTTGAAGAACGCCAAGCCTGGGCCCAGCCCGCTCTTCGTCACCTTCACCGCCGGCGGCAAAAGAGAAAAGATCGAACATTCAATAAAGCTGTCCGCGCGTAAATATCCCGTGGAAAAACTGGACGTCGCCCCCTCGAAGGTCACGCCGCCAAAGGAGCTCTCCGAGCGTATCGCGCGCGAGGCCAAGCTCGGGCGCGCCGCGATGCAGAGCGACAGCGCGGGACAGGCGCCGAAACTGCCGCTCGTGCGCCCTGTGCCCGGCAGCTTCAGCTCCGTCTACGGCAAGAGCCGTTACTTTAACGGCGAATTCCGGGGCCGCCACGGCGGCGTCGACATGCGCGCTAAAGAGGGAACTCCAATCAAGGCGGCGGCGGACGGTACCGTAGTGCTGGCGGGAAACAACTTCTGGTTCGCGGGAAACTGCGTCTATATCGACCACGGAGCGGGATTCGTCACCTTTTACGGACACATGTCAAAGATAAATGTAAAAAAGGGTGACGTGGTAAAGGCCGGAGACATCCTCGGCCTCTCAGGCAAGACGGGACGCGTCACCGGCCCACATCTCCACTTCAGCACCGCTTGGCGCGGAGAGTTTTTCGACCCTGCCGCGCTGATGGAGAAATAGCAAATAGCGGCAGACCGGCAGCTACAGACCCCGGCACACCTCAAATATCATCTTCCAAAGCTTATCTTCATCAACGGAGAGCACGATGCGTGCAGACTGCGCCCCTCTGGGGGCGCCTCCTTTGAAGGCCAGCGTCTGTCCGTAGGAGAGAGAATAGTCATCGTTGACATCGACCGGCAGGGTGATCTCTTCCGTAATTACCGTTGGGTCGATGATTATCGCGGAGACGATCGTGTCCCATATATAGGTGACATAATCCGGCTCTGTTTTGAATTTTTCATAGCGGAAATTACGGCGCACCATTTCAAGGAAGACGGGATTTTTTATATTCTCTTCCGTCTCAGCATATCTCTTGGCGGAAAGCTTCACCTTTTCGCAGACGTCGAGGGGCACGATTATCTGCTCTTTAAAAGGACTCCTGAGGGCGATCTTTGCCGCCTCCGGGTCGAACCAGCAGTTAAATTCCGCGGCAGGCGTCACATTGCCTTCCTGAAAGAAGGCGCCGCCCATATAGACGACACGTTTTACGAGAGGAACTATCTCCGGCGCTTTACGCACCGCCTCGGCGATGTTGCCGCAGGGACCGATCGCCGCAATTGTCACCCTGCCTGGATATTTCTTCACCTGCTCAATGATAAAATCTGCCGCATGTTCTCCGAGCGGGGCGGACTGAGGTTCAAGCCTATAGGTATTCTTATAGACGGCACGCCATGATTCGGGCCTGGGATATCCTCCCGCTCCCTGCCAGTTGTCACGCCCGAAACCGAAGAGCTCGCGTTCCTCCTTCATATTGGCGAGACGGCCACCGCGAAGCGGGTGATTAACTCCCATTGCTACCGGTATCGTCTCCGCCCTGCTTATTCCCTCCAGCTGGCGAAGAGCAAAGGCGGTCCCCTCCTCCACCCAGGTATTGCCCGCCACAACGCTGACGCCAAGCAGTTCAACCTTGGACGACAGAGCCAACATTGCCATCGCCATACCGTCGTCGTATATCTCCACCATGTCGGAGTCCAGAATAACCAGCTCTTTTTCTTTAGAAGTATCCGCCGCGCAGGCCGATTTCACAAAAAATATGAGCAAAAAGAGAGTCAGCGTAATTAGGAACAGATTGCCTGAATTATCATAACTGTACATTACCGGCACCAGCTTTATCATTTATTTTTGCGATATTATACACTTTTATCAAAAGCTATGGACACAGAGATGCAAAAAAGCGATGAAGATCTCGCTCCATACTTTGTTCACCGGCTTTTCCTAGTATGACGCACAGCTAAGATTCTCTCACATTTTCCCGTCTCCATAAGCATTTATCTCTTCGAGAACATTCGTGACACATCGAGCCGATCTTATTCTCCTTGTAGTGCGGCCCCAGACCTATTAGAGATGAGTTTGAGATATGAGGTATAAGGAAAGAGCTGTCGTTAAGAGAAAGCCCTATCTCCTCTCCGTGCCCCAAACGATAAAGATCACGCTGCCCCTCCACACTCCACCCATCTACAGAACCCGGCTGCATGGATGGCCCCACGCCCCAGCACCTCTCCGCTGCCAGCAACTCTATATGGGCGCGCATTTTGCCGGAAATTTCCGCCAGCGCCTGCACACCCAGGACATCAAGATAATACATCATGAAATAATCTTCGGCCTTGGCGTACTCATGCATAAGCGTGACCAGCGGGCCGCCGACGCTGCACAGGCACACAGCCACCTCCTGGGCGGGAATCAGGTAACCTGCTCTCGGACCAACGTACAGCTTTTCTTCGCTGCCTTCGTGGTGAGATATAACGATGCATTCCTCTTCATCACGCTCTTTCTTATATATCTCCAGCACTGACTTCAAATCAAGAACTTTGCCCCCCTCATCGTATGCCCGTTTGACCGCCACGATCATATCGTCGGAGGCCTTCTTCCTGCGGCTCCGCTTCAGAGAGTCAGCAAGCATATCCTGCCAGTCAAATTCAACTTCGGCAAACTTTATTATCTCCATCCTGCGTACCTCCTGTTTACGATAGATAAAAAGAGAGGTTCTTCACAAATTTTAACGGAAATTCTCTATGCGTGGCCAGTTCAATATGTTTTGCCGACGAGATAACCCTTCTGCCCTCTCTCCAATGTTCCGGATGGAGAATGAACTCTATCGCCCCCAAACCGGAGCTGTTTCCGACCGACTTGATTTTTTCGACCGGAAGCTGAGGCAGTATCCCAGTCTTCATCGCATTTTCTATGTTGAGGTAGTTTCCGAAGGCTCCCGCGAGAAATACCATGTCAATATCTTCCAATCTTTTTCCCGCCTCTTCAAGCATTATCTCGATGCCGGTTGCAATCGCGCTTTTGGCTAGCTGCAGCTCCCGAATATCTTTCTGCGTTATATAGATGCTTCTTTTACTGTTTTTTGAGAGCAGGAACCGCCTCTGCCCCACGTCAAGCCTCTCGTAGAGAGCATTTTCAGGAGACAATTTTTTCTCAAATTTTCCGCTATTATCGATAATATGCTCTTCAAGCAGCAGGGTTATCGCGTCTACCAGACCGGAACCGCAAATCCCAATGGCCGGAATATTATCTATCGTGGAAACATATATCCCGCCTGGTTCTTTTTTTATGTGGTCTATAGCCCCCTCGGAGGCACACATTCCCTGGGATATCTTCGCTCCCTCAAGGGCCGGTCCCGCCGCGGCTGAACAACAGAGCAAAAAATCTTTGCAGCCAAGCACCATTTCGTTGTTTGTCCCTATATCTATGAGCAGCGACAGCTTTTCCGATTTTGTCATTCCTGTATAGATTATCCCGGCAGTGATGTCGCCGCCGACAAAACCGGATATATTGGGCAAAAGACGGACAACGGTCTCCGGAGAAAGCGCCAGATTCATGTGTGCGGCGGTTAGAGTCGGAAATTCATGGTATTGTGGAGTAAAAGGAGCCCTGCCGATACTCGCCGGCGATACACCGGCAAAGAGATGTTCCATCGTGGTATTGGCAGAGACGACAACCTCTGTTATCTCATCTTCCGAGACGGATGCCCGCCTCTGCAGGTTGAATATCAGCCTGTTCACCGCGTCGACAGCTCTGCTCTGAAGCACCGCCAGGCCATCTTCCCTCTCCGAGGCATATCCGATGCGGGAGATAACGTCAGCGCCAAATGTCACTTGGGGGTTCATCGCCGATGAAACCGCGATTACCGTACCACAACTCTTATTGACAAGATAGGCGACAATCGTCGTGGTCCCAATATCGACAGCGATAGAAAACAACACCTTTTCATCCTTACTGCCGTCGTTGTCGGCTGCGGCGCATTCTTCACCGGAAAGTATCCTCATGTGCTGCGGCTCCACGTCTGCCCGGATCACCACCATGCCTCTTTTTGCCGGCGTAATACAGGCCAGCCTTATGCCGGCCTCAATCTCTTCATCGCTAAGAAGCAGCCGTTCCCTCTCAGGGCAGTCGGTGACGACACCTTTAATCTTTACACGACACTTGCCGCAGGTTCCGTTTCCGCCGCACGGTTCAGCCACCTCGCTTCCAGAGCGTCTCATAAGTTCCCCCAGAGTTTCACCCTCCATCGGGTTCACTCTCGTACAAGAAATCAGGTATACAAAGTTGTCTGCGGTATCTTTCATTAAAATCATCTCCCCTCTGCGGACCAGACAAAAACATATTTATTTTGCGAGGTCTTCGGAAACGTCAAAATAGATATGTGTCGAAAGGTGAATCTTCCGTATTCCTCCGGCGACCAAAGCTTCAGTGTCTTCACGTTTGTGACAGACAACCGGGCGCTTTGCACCGGCATTCAGCGCCCGCTCCGTTACCCACGGAACAAGAGCTTCGACAGTATGGCTAACCGCTTCATCCAAATGTTCAAAATCTTTGATCCCTACCGGAAGATGGGCCCGGTAACCGCCGTCCGCGGCTAGCGGCGTAATCAGCACTGAGTACCGGAGAAAAAACGTTCCCACCGCGGCTCCTACCGCACCAGCTACACCGGCATTTTCCGGCTGTATAGCCTCTTCGGAAAGTATTTCCCCGATCCTCGGTATAAAGGCCCACGAGGGAGCCCCCACGCCAATCAGTTCCGTGTTCAATTTGAGCAGAAGCGCTGGAGGCAGGCTAGTTTGGGAAGAAAGCGCAAAATCGATGAGCGAAATAGCCCCATTATGGCGAGCAAAATCAAATCCCTGTGTGGAAAGCCTTTTTACAAAAATATTTTTCACGGCGAGCTGACTCACTTTTTCACACACCAAAGTACACAAGCCTGCAACAGATTCCAAGTTACCGCCGGCAAGTATCCTTGCCCCCAGCTCGGAAGCGCAGCTATCCCATTTACTGAGCCTGCCTAAAGCAACCAGCGCGTCCGTCGGAGTGAAGGCCGCAAATTGAATCAGCCCCCTCTTTTCCATCTCCTCAAGCTGTATCATTCCCATGTTCAAAAGTCGTTCATCTTTCAACAGGCGGCTTACAGTCGATGGTCTATCTCCTAGAGCCGACAATATCCTCTTCTCAAAGCTGTCGGAGACTCGGCATTTCTCTCCGCGAAAAACTACTATCGGTTCCTGAGAGGTACCCTCCGCGAGAATATCCTTCAGGCAGCTTATCACCTCTGAGTTATCGGCTGCTGCTGAACATAAAGAGCGGACACGCCTCGGACCAATCAGCAGTTCCTTGTCTTTTGAAAAACGCACTCGGCTGTCTCCGCCAAGGCCAAATGTAAAAATATCGATAGATTTTACAAGAGTATGATGGCCTCCGACGGTGGTTCCCCTCGTACCAATAACTGGATGCCCGCCCTCATCCAGATAAATGATATCCGTCGTCGTACCTCCGATATCCACTATACATGACCCTCTGACAAATCCAGCGGCCTTTGCCAGATAACAGGCGCCGATGGCACTGGCCGCCGGTCCGGAAAGTACCGTCTCTATCGGGTGCACACGTGCCCAATCCATGCTGACAAGAGAACCGTCACTCCTTACGACCATTATCGGCACATTGATACCTAATCTGGTACAGACGTCTTCGACAGAGTTCAAAAGTTCAATGATTATCGGGATAAGCCCTGCGTTCAGCGCTGCGGTGGTGGCTCTTTTCAAAGCGTCAAGCTCAGTAGCCAGCTCATGACCGCATGTCACATGGATATCCGGCCTTTTGGTACGGATAATCTCCCGCGCGCGTATCTCATGCGCCGGGTTGCGAACGGAGAAGAACGACGACACGGCCACTGTCTCAATTTCGGGCAGCATCGCGTCACAGATTTCACAAAATGCCGCCTCGTCAAACGGCGCCGCTTCGTTGCCCTTCGGATCATGTCCGCCTCTTATCTGATAGACAAGGTCAGTGCCAAATTTTTTTTCGTGGCTGTATTTCTCGGCAATATCTTGATCGTAGCCTATAATTACTAAAGCGCTGGGGCGAAGTTTATTTTCCACGATAGCGTTGGTGGCCAGCGTCGTCGCCAGATTAAAGGCTTTGATCTGCTCCGGATTTACCTCCGCAAGTATTAGTTTCAGGCCATTTTCTATAGTACCGGCAAGATCTGAATGCATGGTAGGAGTCTTCGCCGAGGCAATGGCCGTACCGTCAGCCTCGCTCCAAAAAACAAGATCGGTAAAGGTTCCCCCTGCGTCTATGCCAAGTATTCCATTTTGTTCATGAATATTTCCTATCTCAGCCATTCTGACCTTCCTCATTATTTTTATTATATAACAAAGCAACTAAGTAAATTATAATGTCTGGTTAAAAACTCCAAAGCCTAGGCCCGATAAGATTCGGTCCTAGACTGCTCAAATATGATTAACTCATCCTTCGATTATTTTTTTTTTTTAGTTTAGGAGCTTCTACTTCAACAAATTCTTTCATCATAGCGTAAATTGCAAAAGCTGTTAATATCAAATATGGAAACGCAACACAAAGTGCCGCCATCTGCAATCCCTTTATACCACCGGATTTATATATAATGGCTGCTGTAGATGACATCACTATGCTCCATATTATAATTCTTCTTTTAGTCGGGTTAACTGTACCGTTGGAAGATAACGTCGCCATTACCCACGCACCCGAGTTTGCTGACGTGATCTGGAAGGTAAACAGAAGAAATATTACTATCCAGTACCACAAATGAGTCAGTGGCCGAAATTTCAAGAATTCAAAGGTTACACTTGTAGGATCATTCATGACAACTTGTCGCAATATGTGATTAACATTGCCCATAATAAGTTCCAGGCCGGAACCACCAAAGGTCGAGAACCAGATAAACAAAATTATCGGTGGAATCCCCATTACTCCAAAGACAAATTCACGTATCGTTCGACCTTTGGATATACGAGCAATAAATATACCGCAGAACGCACCCCACGAACACCACCAGGCCCAATAAAAGACGGTCCACCATTGATGCCATTGCGAAAATTTTTCGTCAAACGGATCCATCAATAATGAATCACCAATAAAATTCTGCAGGTAACTACTAAGAGAAGAGAACATTATCTGAATGATTTTCGTCGTTGGCCCTAGACAAAACATTGCTGCTAGAAAAAACAGCGCCAAAGTTAGATTAATGTCAGAAACTATCTTTATACCTTTATCAACACCGCTGACAGCGGTAGCGATATAGATTATCGACATAAATATATTTACAATTATGTAAACGGTAAAATTGTTAGGGACTCCTAACGCATAGTGAACACCAGAAGTTATCTGACTACATGCCATGCCAAAGGCCGATGCAAGACCTGTAACGGTCAGTACCATGATCCACATATCTACAGATGTTTCCACAAATTTGCGGTAGCTTTTTCCCCTTAAGATTGGTTCCAAAAGGGAGCTAATAAGTAATGGCAATCCCCTTTTCATGGAGAAATAACCTAAGCCTAATCCTGTGAAGGCATAAACAGCCCAGGGGTGAATCCCCCAGTGCAAATAATTCGCATGCTCCATACTGCCGCTTCTGGTGTATCTGGTGTTATCCTTGGAGAATTCAGGTAATGATAAAGTGGTTCCTGTACCCCAAAAAATATAATCCCTACCCCTAAAGATATCGAAAATAGCATCGCTATCCAGGAATATAGAGAAAACTCCGGTTCGCAGCCATCAGGACCAAGCTTGATCGAACCAAACTTTGACAGGGCCAAGTAAAGTAAAAAAACAACATATCCTGTTACTACTCCTAGATATATCCAGTTAAAATCTTTTGACAGGATATCAAAGAGCCCTGTCATTCTACTTATAAATTCTTCAGGATAGAGTACCCCCACTATAATCACCGCTAAGCTAAGGAACATCGAGACATAACATACCATATTATTCTGTTTTTTATCGGCAGAGTTATTATTCAAAGCATTTCCCTCCTTTACAGTAATGAATTAGTGCAGGAAAATATAAGCAAATGTTTTCCTGCACTTTACACCTAGATACTCACGCTGATGTTAGATATAACCGAAGAACGGACGGTGGACGACCGCACTCTGGACCCAATCTATGAGTGTTATAAAATCATATACGGGCATCCTGACGGCTTCCTGTACGGCATATGAACATGGGGGATAGAGTGTGCATTCCAGCATGAACGCAGCAATCTCTGGCTCCTCCTCAACCATTTGAAGGGCACATGCAACAACGTCCCTTTCAAGCTGTTTAGGATTATAACCGCCACTATCAATCAATATTTCATTTGTCATCTCCGGAACGTCCGAACCGCCGCCGCCTTTAATGACAAGCCTGGACAGGTCGTGTACTCCGCAGTTTTTCAAAACGTTCGATTTGGGTAAAACATTTCCGTTTGCGCATATTACTCCAACTTTTTTATTTTCTGGTATAGAGTTTAAAATCATGGGAAGCTGCATCAAACTGGAGAAAAAACACGGAACTTTTAGTTCTTTTCGAACCATCGGGAGATAGTTGCCAAAATATCCACAAGCACCGATTATAGCACGACACCCCTGCAACTCCATCTCTTTACCAGCCTCTATCAGCTGTGCTAATACTTCCGGGTGCGGTTCTGGCTGTACTACATTAGGAATGGAAGCCGCAGGAATCGCCTTATAGTGAACCGGATATTTAAATGAAGTAGCATTTTCAACACTTCCCGGTGGTAGAGTGTAACCTGCCACACCAAACAGTATTATACCAATCGGAACACCGCCAAAATATCTACCCTGCGCATTCATGATTTTTTTGTCAGCGTTTTCTTTCTGATAAACGTACATTTCTTTCCCTCCCCAAATAAATAAAAATATTTATTTCAGCCCAAGCAGCATATCTGCTTCGATTACCGTACCTGAGGCATCCTCCGCGTAGCCGTCGGCTCCGATCTTGTTTGCCCAGTCGCGCGATACCGGAGCACCGCCAACGATTACCTTTATCTGGTCTCTTATACCAGCCTCTTTAGCCATTTCGATGAATTCCTGCTGCGCTGGCATCGTCGTCGAAAGCAGTGACGAAAGTCCTACGATGTCAGGCTTATGTTCCTTTACCAGCTCAATCATCTTTTTGTTAGGCACGTCTTTCCCAACGTCGATAATGTTATATCCAGAGGCGTTCATTATCATGCCTACAAGGCTCTTTCCGATATCGTGCACGTCACCCTCGACAGTTGCCAGAAGCACCGTCCCGCGCTTTTCGATTTTAGTATCTTCCGCTTCAAATTTATCTTGGAGGCGTTTCATTATGTCGGTTGTGATCTCCGCAGCCAACAGCAATTCCGGCAGGAATACCTCCTCCTCGGCAAAGAGGACGCCAAGTTCCTGCAATCCGGCAGCCAACCCCTCGTTCAGGACTTCCATCGGCGTCACGCCATTTTCCAGAGCTTTGTCCACCAACGCATTCGTCTCCGTACGGTCCTGGTCCATCAACGCCGCGATGATTTTGCCCAGCATTTCCTGTTTACTCATGATCTCTGCCCCCTATCTAGCAATAATTTCGTCCATCTGCCGCACGACATCGGCGGAAATTTCCGGCGCCTTGTATTCCCTCATAAGCTTCGGATACATAGTTTTCGCCCGCTTGCGCATCTCCTTTGCCAGAGGATCTTTATCCAGAGCCAGATAGCCCCTGTCCATGATATGCGGCAGGAAACTTTCCCTCTTATAATTTTCTCTCGTATGAGCACAGCGGACAAAATCGCCCCCAGGTCCGACTTCTTTGAATACAGCAAGGTCACAGGCCTCCTTTGTCACCTCTATGCCGCGAAGAACCCTCTCGATCCATCCCGTTATCTCCCAGTCAATGACCAGAGTTTCTAGGCTGATTGCGTTTTCGTCAGCGAAAAGCCCCATCCCCGTGCACATATTTGTACCAGCAAGCGCGGGCAGCAGTCCCGTTCCCATCTTTTCCATTCCAAGCTGGACGTCTATCGATTTTGTATCCGCCAACACCGAACCACCGCCGCAGGGAAGTCCGTAGTATTTCGCCAGTTGGCTGGTTCCAACTCTGAGCATGGCAAATTCCGGCCCTCCATGGGAACAGGTGGCGGCGCGCATATCAAGAAGGCGTGCCCAACTGGCATAGACAAGGGGTACCTCCGGGTTGACGGCCTTCGCCAACACAAAGGCATTAAGTATTTCTGCGTTAGCACAGATAAGATTTCCCGCCATCGTCGCTGGTCCCGTTCCACCGGCCATTGGGCCTGACTCGATAAAGAGCGGAAGTCCAACCTTCGCTGTTTCTATTATGAGATCGGCGACATCCTGGCGAAAATGCAGTGGGCTGGTCAGCGTCACAAGCATCGTCATAAATGGTTTCGCGACAAGTTTGTCAAGGCCGCCGGCGACAAGCGCCGCCATCTCGATCGCCCTTCTGCAATTTTCAGCGTTTTGAGCCTCGGTTATAAAATGTTTGCTCGTATTCATGAGCAATGCTTTCGTCTCTACAAGGTCCACTACCGCAGACGGCACATCGGTAGGCGTCGCCGGTACGAGAATATAATGAGGACGTTCAAGCACGTCGGAGAGCTGGATTATGTCTACAAGATCCTGTGTCAGCACAGATCTGTACTGATCGGTATTTATATCCAGAACATTTGTCGCGATCCCGACAGTGCCGAAATAGACGTCATCACCGCCGATTACGAGCGGCTCCGGATATTTGCGGTTGTACAGCCGCACGCTGGAAGAGCATTTTTTCAGCGTATCGGTGATGACATAATCGGGGACGCGCACCATACACTTCTCCCTGTCAACATGCGCGCCGGCCTTTTCATAATAGTCCATCGCCCTTTCATCGTGGACCTCCACGCCTACCTCCCATAACAATGCCCGCGATGCCTGGTCGATGCGCAAAAGATCTGCGTCGCTTAAAAGTTTAAAAGTCCCCATAGATGTGCCCCTCCCGTTCAAAGTTTTTTTATCTGTTCCGTGTGGCTATTTCAGACGCTTGTTGATCTCAGCACAAAGCTCCTCTTTGGTCGGCACGATATTGTCAAATACGACTTCGTTATTGATGAGCATTGTCGGTAATGTAGAAACACCTAGCTTCTGCGTCCTGCGTATACCTGAAAGGCTTTTAATCAGAGTCTCTCTCCATATGATTCTGCCGTTAAAAAGCGGCTCCACAGACCTTACCGACTCCACCATGTATTGACACGGCGCACAGCCTTCTGAGTCGAGTGTGACGATCTCAATAAAGATTTTCCCATCTTCAGTTTTGACATCATCGTCTTCTTCCTCTGAATCGGCACATTGTTTAAGTGCCTCTTCCAGCGAAAGGAATCCAGAGTTCTTTTCCGGCACGACGCCATCCTGTACATAATTTCCTACCGCCTCAAGATTATAGAACGGGGTGTCAAATGGGAGGTCGCACCCCGGAGAAAGGATGTAACCGCGTTTACCTCCAATGGCGATACGCTCCGCAGCCTCCTTGACGCACTCCTCCGGCGAACCGAAAAGCAGCGTCGTCGTAAGTGCCATATTGCCCTCAAAACAGACATTGTATTTATCGGCCAACCCTGCCACCATCGCAAGGTCTACCTGTTCGTCGAACGCGATGCCATCAGGTCTGCACTGCATCATCAGCTCGATATTTTTTGTGGCGTTGCCACAGCAAAAAAGAGTTATAATACCGCCGCGTTCATGAACCGCGTTTACAAGAGGCTCAATCGTCGGAGTGACGAAGCGTTTAAAGTGCCGCGGAGAAATTTGGCTTGTCATAGGATCGACAACGGCGACCGCATGTGCCCCAGTCTCGAGGTACCACTCTGACATCTTCATTGAGATACCGGAACAATAAGCCAATAACTCCTTCGCATAATCCGGATTCTCGATCATACCCGTAAGAAAAGAACTTCCAGCCAGGTGCATCGCCAACGTAAAAGGGCCGCAGATGAGGGCAAAGACCGCCGTTGTATCACCTATTTCGCTAACGATTTTTTTCGTAGCTTCAAGACATAGAGGAATACGTCCTTTATCCTTTGTAAATTCAGGCAGAGAGTTAATATCGCCGCCATTTTCAAGAACATGCCCCACTACCGCAGGAGGATTTTTACGCGCCCATTTAAGCGAACATCCCAACACCTCCGCTTCTACCTGCAGATCAAAGACGGAACATACGCCGTCGGCGCGGTAGCGTTCTGCGGCAGCTACAACCCCCTTAACGATGGCGTCAGAATCTTTTAAAAAACTTTCAGCATCCATATCAACCAAGCGTGCGACGTGCACTCCCGTAAACGGCACCCAGGGTACTCACTCTACCTCGCGAAAACGAAGGGCATTCATTACGAGTTCTTTTCCGCTCGCCATTCCACTTTCTCCCCTTTCTTTTATTGAAATTAATTCTACAAATAAATTAATAAGAAATTATTTCTACAAAAATTATATTATACTATTTCTCTTTGTCAATATATGTTTTGAAAATTTATTCCTATTTTCCCCTATCATATATTTTTATATAAAAATAAATAAAATTAAGGATTAAGTACATATGCAAACCATAGCGCTTCGTATAAAAGATAAGACATTGCGCGGCATACAGTTCAATATATATCGCAATGGCTCAAAAATTATAATATAATTACCGCTACATAATCGTTTTATGTTATAGTTTTTGTATTCTTCATGCGGATATCGGGGTGATATTAAATGGTAAGCGATAAAATAATGGAGGCGTTGCCCAAATTAACGAAAAAGCAGGCCACTCTTGGAAGGTATATTTGTGAAAATCTGTATGCAGCAGCCCTTATGAATGCTCCCATGATTGCAAAACAGGCAGGGGTAAGCGAGGCTACGCTGACGCGTTTTGTCTACACTTTAGGATATTCCAGTTTTTCAGAGTTTCTGCTGGATCTGCGCAGACAGACACAAGAATCCAACCTCAATAACCCTTTTCGCCAAGAACAATACGGGCGCAAGGACCGGCCTGTATATAAACGTGTTTTCGAGTTGGAAAAAAGCCTGATGGACGAGACTTTAAACACAATAGATCCTGATGTTTTTGAAACCTGCGTCGACAAGATAGCCACCGCAGATCAAATTTTACTGATTGGTGGACCGACGCACTCTTTTTTGACAGATTACCTAACAAACTTCCTGCCGCTTTTTCACGATAATGTCAAGGCCGCACATTCTCTTGACATGCCTTTTTTCGGGGCGTTGGAGTCGCTGACGGAAAAGTCCGTAGCCATTGTCCTGAGCTATCCGCGATATCCCGTTGAGACACAAAAAATGCTGGAGGCCGTCACAAGCAGAGGCATAACGACCATAGGTATCACCGACAGCAGGTTTTCTCCCATCATCAGATACTGTACCCACTACCTGTTAACACCACAGAGGTATTTGATGATTTTCGTCGACCCCAACGCACCAGCAATCACGCTGATGCACGCGTTACTCGTAGCCATCTACCAGAAAAATGAGGCATATATAAAGAAACGCCTCAACAACTACGAAAAAACAATTATTTCGTCCGATATGTTCGTATTTAAAGACTATAACTTCATGAGTAAGCTGTAAACAAAAAATATCATGCTTCATTTGCTGACAGCAAAGATTGGCGTTGGCTTTTACTGTGGCAAACTGTTTCCTATTCCACGTTTTCTCTTCGCCACAGGCATTCATCTCTTCGAGGACATTCGTGACACATAGAGCCAACTTTATTCTCCGAGTAATCCGCACCAAGCCCAATAACTGCGGAATTTGAAATATGAGGGACTAAAAATGCGGCTTCATTTAATTCTAAGCCAATTTTTTCGCCATGGCCAAGTCGGTAAAGATCACGCTGTCCGTCCACACCCCATCCATTAACAGAACCTGGCTGCATCGAGGGCCCCACACCACAGCCTATTTTCTCCGCCATCGACTCTACGTACTTTCTAGCGTTGCTGGAAACCTCTGCTAGAGCCTGCACACCTATAAGATCAAGGCAATACATCATAAGATAATCTTTTTTCTGTGAATAATCCTGCATAAGCACAACGAGTCCTGAGCCGACTGTGTTAAGTACTACAGCAACTTTTTCCGCCGGAACAAGGTACCCAGCCCTGGGGCCGATTAAGAGTTTTTCTTTAGCACCTCCGCCAAGTGACAACACCAGACATCCATCTAGAAGATCAATTTTTTCATAAACTTCTATCACAGACTGCATATGAAGAGCGGGTAATCCCTCTTTGTAAGCACGCTCAGCAGTCACTACCATATCTTCTGAGGAAGATTTTCTGCGTCCTTTTGAAAGTCTTGCCAGTATATCCTGCCAATTAAACGACACTTTATCTAGATTAATTATTTCCATCAACTTTCTCTCCTTCCATATTACACATTTGATACGGCAGCGTTTTCTTCACACACTTTAAAAACCAGTTCAGTCCATATATGCACACTGTTTCCGCCCGTGGATATTATTTCATCGTTCCGCTCGTATTCAATATGTGGAACCATGGCGCCTGCCTTCAGTGAACGCTCTCGAAGCCATGGAATCATCACCTCAAGCGTATAAAAAACTGCCTTTTCCACATCTTCAAAATCTTCAATATCAAATGGGAGATGAGCTCTAAATCGGCCACCGCCTATGGGGTTTATCCAAACAGTATAATTGAGTAAAAATGTCCCTGCGGCCGCCCCAACAGCGCCGGTAACCTCAGAGAACTCCGGAAGACTGAATTCACACCCCAGAACTGCAGCGGTATCCTTTATGAAGGCCCATGACGGCGCTCCGGCACCAATCAGTATACCGTCAAGTTCAAACCTGATTTGAGGACCTCTGGACTTGTCATTATATAGGGAATCAGAAATTAGATTACCGGCGCCGCTGTCACTGCTGATCTCCCTGCCGCTTCGCTCAAAACTTTTACATAATACGTTATATGCTATATGGTGAATGATCGTCTTATATACATCCTCTGAGAAAGATAATAAGTCCTCCCCTTTTGCAAGAGTCTCCGCTCCTGAACACGCAGCGGAAATATTCCACTTTTTTAGTTTGCCCAGAACATGAAGCATATCTGTCGGCGTAAAACCTCCAAAGGATATGAGCCCTCGTTCTTCCATACTTTCCAGACGCTTCAGTCCAACACTAAACAACCGTTCGCCTGTCAGCAACTCCTGAGCAGCCATTGGACCACCTTCGAGTTTTTTGGCAATCACACGTTCAAAGTCATCACAAAACGCTCCGTCATTGGAAGGAAAGACAATCAGTGGCTCATCAGCAAATCTGAGGTCATCTATTGTTTCAACTCCACCCACATAACTTTTCATAAAGCAGCGACAGAGTGGACAGACCCTGCGGGGACCGATAGTAATCCTGTCATTCCGCCCTCTACCGTATATACGGCTATCCCCTCCAAGGCCAAATGTGTAAATATCTATCGTTTTAATCAACGTTTTGTGGCTGCCTATGGTTGCGCCTTCGGTTCTCTGTGCCGGCGCGCCGTTTGCATCAAGATAAATAACATCCGTTGTCGTTCCTCCGATGTCCACAACCCATGATGGTTTGCCAAATTTACCGGCACACACCAAATGACTGGCCCCTACCGCGCTCGCAGCCGGACCGGATAATATACTCTCGATAGGATGTAATTTGGCCCAATCAAGTCCAACTAACGTTCCGTCGCTCTTTACTACGGAAATAGGAGCGACAATTCATTCATTCCTGAACACCTTTTCAACAGATTCAAAAAGATCCATTATAATTGGAATCAGATTGGCGTTTAATGATGCTGTCACAGCCCTTAGCATCGCGTCGAGGTCAGATGACAGTTCATGTCCGCAGGTTACATACTTACCATTGAACATCGAACAGATAAGCTCACGTACTCTAAGTTCATGTGACGGGTTGCGCACAGAAAAAAAAGCTGAGACAGCAACAGACTCAGCGTGAGGAATATTTTCTTTCAGCCACGGGACAAGAGTTTCAATATCCAAAGCAGCCTTCTCGTTCCCTTTCATATCATGGCCACCACTTACCGCAATAATTCTCTCAGTGGGAAAGACGCCGTTTCGTCTTGCAGCACTCACCCTTTCAACGTCATAGCCAATAAGAATCAGCGCTGTTTCACGAATCTTATTTTCGACCAAAGCATTTGTGGCAAAAGTTGTTGCAAGACTTATTGACCTTATATCATTAGAAGCGAAATTTTTAAGGAGTTGCTTCAATCCATTTTTTATTGTATCTGCCATGTTTTCTTTGTCGGTAGGAACTTTTACAAAATCTTCCACCGAGAGTTCTTTCTCTGATAAGAGAACCAAATCAGTAAAGGTACCTCCCGCGTCAATGCCTAATATTTTACCGTGAATCTGACTGCCCATTCTTATGACCTCCAGTGACGCCTCTGTTTTTTAACTGAATCGCGTACGTCAATTTGCGCAGTGAATCAATGAATCTTGTCCTTATGGCAGAACAACTTATCGCAAAAATAATGAGCACACAGCCCAAAATTTCTGCAGCCGTCGGAATCGCATCGATAAGTAAAAAGCCCAAGATGAAAACGACTACTATTTCAAATGACGTTATTATACTCACAAAAGAGGCAGGAATATAGTTTAAGGCGGAATAAAAGAAAGCATATGCCACAAAAGTACTTGTGACAGCCTGAAATAACGTGATACTCAAGTATTGAAACGTAAAATTAGCAACATCGGCCCAACCAATAAAAATAGTTTTACATATAAAAAGCCCTATGCCGCCGAACAAATTTGAAAAAAAGAGGAGTTTATACTGGTCGATACGTTCTGCTTGCGCTCTTTTTCTTGTAAAAAATACCAACGACGTTATGCCGCATACGGACACACATCCCCACAGAATGCCGGATGTCGGCATTTCTTCAAGATGCGGGACGCCAGCGCCGACCACCGCAACATATACTCCACAGAGAATGAGGATGCCTGAAAAAATATCTCCCCGTCGTGGTTTTTCATGTGCAAAATATAATGACGTGATTGATGTGAATAATGGAAAAGTATAATGAAGTATGATTGCCTCCGATGCAGAGAGATACTGCAGAGACATAGCGTATCCTCCTGTATTGCATATTACAGAAAGAAATGAGGCAACTAAATAAAACTGTTCTTTTTCAAAAAATGCCTTCGTTAAACTTTCCTTTTTAAAAAATAAGAACCACACACCAAGCATACCTACTACGAAAGCGTTTCTTATAACCAAGGCGGACAATACATGTATATTGGCCGCCACCATTAATTTGGCGATGGGGCTTGCCACCCCCCAGAAAAACGTAGCCACTAAAACTAAAATTATACCTTTGAAATATTCCATCTCATATTTTTATATAAGCGGCATATTATCTAAGCATAATGCGTAGAGATAATATTAACCATCTCATCCCTACGCATTTATTAGAAAAATAAACTTACTTCCGATAGTTTCCGTTGTTAAGATATTCCAGCAGATCCTCTTTGCTCATGTTGTCAATGCCTAGGTAAGCTAAGCTATATTTGCTGGTTTCGAAGAAACTCTTCTTATGCATCGCGCCTGCAAGAATTATCATTGAATCAATGACAGGCGTAGCTACACCATACTGAACGCCAAGATCATGATAGATCTTGCATCCAACCGGAACATCTTCCGTCAAGTAGCGATGGTTGATATTATTCGGACCTAAATTGCCTTCGGTCGAAGGCTGATCCAACGGAAAGACAACGTTATCCTTTCCGTCTTTGTTAAGTCCCATATATTCCTGGGTCAAAACGCTGCGGCGTGAGAAGAAGGATTCATAGGAATAGGATGGGGTACCAACACCAATTGCCTTTGCGATGGCTTTCTCTTCTTCGTAGAATTGATACTGTACTTCGCAAATGGAAGGACATAAACCATGGCAGTACATCGAGTAACTGTTCTTATCGTAGCCCCCGAAGATTTTCCCCCAGTTCTCCATTGTCGACACGCCAAGAATCGTAGCGGGAACATGGATAACAGGGTTGATATTGGCAAAGCCTATATCCAGTACGGTATTTCCCGCCTCCGGACCGTTGCCCTGTGTCACGGCGTCGATGCAGGGCAGATATTTCGATGATTCAAGAAAATCATCGATATCAGACATTGGAAGAGAGGCGCCCCTCAGTGTAATCGCACGGTATTTTACACCAACATGCGGGAAGGCAAAGCCGTTGACATTTTCGATTCTGGTTCCATAAGGTGCTGATGACCATCCGCCGATTATCACTTTCTTCGTACATCCCATCTCACGCATAAGTTTGCGCAGCAGCAACGTGGCAAAATTATCGGTAAAGATATGAACGACCTGTCCATCTTCCAGGTAAGGAATGAGAGCCCGGAAAAATGGCTCATGAGCCATCGCAGGCGCAGCGACTACGATCAGCCCCGCTCCCTTTACCGCTTTTTCTATATCACTTGTTACAATATCAAAGAACGCGCGGCCGGAACGCTCAAAACAGTACAGGTTACGCTGTACGCCATCAAGCAGAATGCCTGTCTTATCAATATTGGCAAGCGTCGTCTCGGCAAACGGCATCATGTCGTAAAGACGAACTTCGCGTCCAGCCAATTTTGCATCCGCCGCACAAGTCTTACCAACTGCTCCGCCGCCGAGAACCGCTATCGGCATATCTTTCAGATATTCCATTTTACTCATTACATGAACCTCCATAATTTAATTATGAGTTTTACTTTGAAACAGACAAAAGCTGTTTTGCTACCGTTACCGCCTCATTTGCATCAGAGGAGTAAAATCCGCCTATTTTTTCCGCATACATTGGAGAAAGCGGGGCGCCTCCGACCATTACAGGCATCTTGTCGGTAAGCCCCTCTTCTTTAAGGGCATCTATTACATCCTTCATTGTGGCCATTGTTGTGGTCAACATCGCGGAAAGACCTACGATATCAGGCTTAATTTCCTTAACCTTCGCAACAATTTCCGCGGCTGGTATATCCACACCAATATTGATCACTTCAAAACCGGCCCCCTCAAGCATCATTCCCACCAATTTAATACCGATATCATGAAGGTCGCCTTCAACCGTCACCATTAGAATTTTTGCCGACGGTTCTGCACCCGCCGCAAGCAACAAAGGTTTGATAATTTCGACGCCAGCCTGCATTGCCTTCGCGGATACCAACACTTCTGGAACGAACATCTCCCCGTCTTTGAACAGAACGCTGACCTCATCCATACCAGCAAGCAGACCATCGTTTAATATTTCCTTTGCCGGTATCCCTTCGTCAACTGCTTTCTGTACATTTGTCTTTACAGTACTGACAGCCCCATCTACTAATGCCTCGGCAATCATTTCCAGTATCTGGCTCATCTTGATCTCTCCTTAAATCTAATTTTTTAATGTTTAATCTATAAGTTTCTTCCACTTTTTTTCGTGTTCTGTCAGAATCCGCAGTATCAACGGATCGATATCCGGATTTACTGGCGCATTGATAAGCGTCAACGTCTTCTGCTTTATCTTCTGTGCAAAAGAATCAGCTGGTATCTCTCCGGTTAGACTTCTGTCAAATATCCTGGAATACCAAACAGACTTAAAATTATCCAGAGTGGAATCCTCTTCAAGGTAATGTCCCCTGGGACCAACCTTTTTGATCGTATCAAATAAAAAGGCCTCGTCAGAACAGTCAATACCCCCCTGATAAACCCGAAGCATATCTAAGATTTCATTAGTATAGACATAGAGCTCCGGTGAGATAGCAGAGGCGTGATTCATGACGCCAAAGTCATGCACAATGTCGGCACCTGTAAGGGCTGTTGAAAGCACCGCCATAGTCACCTCAGACGCCGCCTGCATATCAAGATGCTGCGAATCGGTACAGCCAGCGGTGCCAAAGAATGGCAGATTATAAAAATCTGACATTTCAGCCGATGCGGCTATTCCGAAATGGAACTCAGGAGCGCCATACGAACCAGTAGTCGTTTTCATATCAAGCACAGTCGGCATACTTCCAGCGATAAAAGCTGCTCCTGGATATGCTATTTGCTGTATGACCAGTCCTGAAAGGATCTCCGCAAAATTCTGAGCTAAGGCAGCGGCAAGAAAGATTGGTGCCGTACCGCCGCGCATAGAATATGGCATATAAATACAGGGAACTCCGGCTTCAGAACATATCATCAGCTTCCTTAAGCTGTCGCCGCTGTGGTTAAATGGAGGTACAGGTTCACAGTAGCCAAATAAAAATGGTTTCTCTCTGAGAGCCCGCGCTCCGCCCTTTATATCCCTTGACAATTCAATTATGTCTTTGTAGCTTGGCGCATAGTCCGGACTAAAATACATCGGTTTAGTTGTATATTTCAAAGTATTGGCAAAACACATACGACCTGCAATGGCAGGATCGCAGTCTGATACAAGCCCATTGCTGGCAAGATAATTGACATTTGGAAGGGCGTCGGCCACCTTAGCTACGTTTGACGCTGTTTCCATCGTGTGCACCGTTATCTTGCCGCTGACCGGATCAACATACGTTAGGCTATTCGTAGAGCCGCCAAAGTATTTATTTACTTTGTTTATATCCATAGCAAGCTCGCCGTTCACCGTATAAAGCTTAAAAGAAGAGGGAACTGTCTTCAGCGCCTTATCCACCATAGAACCGGGAATGGAAACATAGCCTTTTCCAAGTTCTTTCGCCCCGTTGTCCAGTAGACGTGACTTGATCTCCTCATCACCGACGATCATGCCAATTTCTTCCATTATGCGCCTCGCATATGCGTCTATCTTGCGACACTTCTCATCACCCAGGATATGTAGCTTATATTCTGGTGAAATGTAATGCCTAACACTTTCTTTTTTTACTTTTCTCATAATAACAACTCCTTCGCAAACAACCTGCTAGTTGGACAAATCAAGTCCTTTAAGGATGTCGGCCGCCGCAGAAAATTTTTCAATGTTCATGACATTTTCATAAAATGCTTCCGTCTTGGCTTCGCCAAGCACAGGAGAGACAAAACGCATATATTTTTCTTTTATTGACACATCGTCAAATGGCTTATAATTATAATCACCTTCTGGCTGCATGGCTTCGCTTTTATAGACAGCACCGTCATTCATAGTTATTTCTAGTCTAGTTTTGCTGGTGGTAGGAAAAAGTGCCTGAAGTTCAGGGTCATGCTCAACTTTCATCTTGGACATTAACGTTAAGATCTTTTCATTCCTAAACTCATTTAATACTTGGCGAGGACCAACCTGACCGTAGACAAGATAAGAGGCTATCGGAAAACCAATATTATACTGTGCGTTTTCAGTATTGGAGGGTTCAGAATATGGCAGTCTGATAGCCTCTTCAAAAGAGCATATTTTTATCTCCGCTATGTCGTTTACATCACAATGGTACTTGTCAAGTAGATTTTTCGCTGCATAGGCGCCAGCGTGAGTCCAACGGCAGGCACAGAATGGTTTGAAATAGTTTTGTTCAGCTCTGTATTTCTTACCGAGAGTATCTATTTCTGGTTCAGCCTCTTTAAATGTAAAGAGCGGCGGTATGCCAGTATGGCCCTTTTCGGCCATAAGTGCTGAAACCGTGCCGGACATACTGCCCCAGGAAATTGCATCCTTCAGCATATTCGGGTAATCGACTCCGCGCATCATCGGAGAATAGGCACCCCATCCTTCTGCTATGCCAAGTGCGTGGAAAAATGTCTCCATATCGTATTTTTTTATATTGCAGTGTCCCGCAACGATGCCAAGTCCACTCCATGAACCTGTAGAATGATAATCCGGCCGCAGTTTATGTACTAGAACAGAGGCACGGATTCCAATCTCATAGGCGACAAGCAGCGCGTCAAGAAAACGTTCTCCCGAAAGCTGCATATCTTCCGCCAATGCGAATATCGCAGGAAGTATAGAAGCACTGCAGTGTCCCTTTGTTGGTCTGTTACCGTCGTCACAGTCCAAAGCATTGGCGGACGCGCCATTCGCGAAAGCAGCTCCCACCATTGCCAGCTTACCTCTCTGTCCTAGGACAGTACATTTTCCAGGAGCATATTGAGCATTAGCAACCTCACGCGTAATGCGGCTTACCGGTGCCTCCGTGCCTGCAATAATGGCTCCAAACGTGTCAACGACTATTCGTTTCAACATTGCTTGAATGTGTTGTGGCGCCTTTAAAAAACGCTCGTTCAACACATATTCATAGAGCTGTTCACTGTGTTTGTTGAGATATTCTTTCATTACTATGACACCTTTCTCTAAAATTTTCATACAAATGTAATTCGCATTACTTACCTAAGATACCCAACGTGATGCCTAACACAAAACAATTTTTTGCTTCTTAATTATTAACATGAAATGTTTTATTTCTTATATTATATTATATGAAATGAAATATTTCAAGTCCTAAATATAAAAATCTGATTTGATTTATTCATTAATATCAATACACTCTCATTGATATATACTTATTGATTTTTATGTTAGTTATTAATTACAATTAGTAGATTCTCGAGGTAGGTACTGTTTTTTGATATGTTTTAAAATATTCTTTGCATGTACATTATTTGCATCCAACTTTAACGACTTCTCAGCAGCTTCATTCGCATCACTAATGGAACCTGCACACGCAAGGGCGGTTGCTAAATAAAACCAATACATACTGTCGTATTTTAATTCATCACCAATATTCTCTAAATGTTTTATAGCATCAAAATACCTTTTATCATTGAGCAAATCAATTGCCTTTATAAATCTATTGTATGCTATTTTTCTTTTTATTTTACCCCAAGTATATATAAAAAATAACATTATTATCATCGATAAAATGAAATTTATGAAACCCATTTTTTCGCCTCCCTAATAAAGAACCCTGCCTAACTATGGCAGGGCTTTTTATCTCTTTATAAAATAAAATCACATCATGCAGGATTTTTCTCCAGAGAAGACTGGAAATCTTTGATGACTGCCTCTTCTCCCTCACGTAATGCTGTGGGAGGCACCTTACCGTAATATCCGCAAGTTACAGCCGACAATAAGAAACAACCAACCGCTGCAACTGTGAGAACGATGGCTGGTGCCCAGATAATTCCGTTGGCCACAAGGCTAGGAACTATAGACACTATCGCTATTTCAAAGAATGAGATGAACACATACGCTAGGCCATAGTCTTCAAGCGTTTTTGTTTTAAAACTTGGGTCAACGACCCGTAACAGTGTAACTCCCATCGCAACAACTCCGGTGTTCCATCCAAAGACAAAGATGCTGCGCTCAAACCAAAAATTATGAAACAGCCTGCGGCCAAGAACCATACAGACCATCACACAGGATAGAGCACCAAAACTGAATAGCAACAACATTGGGACAGCATACTTAACAACGACAGAAATTTGAATGCTTGCTACGCCAAAAGCTACAAGATAGTCAGTAACCCATGAACCGATACGGTTGGTCACATGTTTATCTACATAATTTCCCAGTTTCATACCGTCTAATAGTTTTTGTATGACAACACCAGCCAGCATAGAAAGACACATCATAGGTATCTCATACTTACCAGGCATAACCGTTTTGGTCAAATTATAAACGTAATATCCTATTGCAAAGGCCGCCATTACCAGGGCAAAATGCCATGTAAAAGGATCCAGCGCAATAGGATTAACTGTTTCTTTGCCCATCGATACACGTTCTTTTTCAGGGACAAAACCGGTAAGCATGCTTTCAGGAAGACTTGACACATCTTTTACTAATCTGGTCCAGCCTTTTCTTGTGGCTATATTTATAAGTATCATTCCACCAATAATACCTGTTAGCAATCCAACCGTCGCAGAGGTATAGCCTACTGTCATTGCCTCTTCCCAGCCATAATTCTGAAACGTCTGCCCAATTGCTGTGGCATAACCATGGCCACCGACAAATCCTGCCGGCAACATGATTGCAAACCCCTGATTCAGTGAAGGGAACAGCGGCGCCAACACCAGAAGCCCAAACAAAAGAGCCGCGCCGAACTGCCAAAACTCTGAACCTAGATTATAAAAAAACGTATCGCCGATCTCCTTGACTACATTTCCGAATTTAACTTTCGGGGCATTCTCTTCTTTGCCAAGAAAGAGCCCGGCAAATAGAACGACTACTAGAAGGTAGGGGTAGGAAGACATATACGGCGAACCGTTTTCTCTCACCGCAAACGGCAAAATATCAAGGAACTGCCAACCGCAGAACAATGCTATAAAACCGGCTATAAGTGAAGACGGCATATATATATATTGCAATATTTTTACTTTCGAACGAACAAGATGAGCTATTAACAAAAGAATCGACATTAAACCGAAATCCATCAACATCTGATATGGTCCAAACATTATTTTTCCCCCTTATCTTCTTTCCCATTTCACTCAATTTGTAACTGTTTCATAATAAAGAGTGAATTTTTCCCAAGCTCCTTTTACCTACAAAAGCACAAATTACTGGCAAATATATCTAGGCAACACCTCTTTTCATTTAAAATCTCCACCTGTTTAATATGGCCGCCTTATTGGAGTTCCCGTCAATGCCAATATCTCTGGAAGTTCACTGCGTATGGCATGATCTGTTTCAGAGTTAACTGTTTGCGGCTGATGATTTTCCAAATAGTGAATCGCCACACGATTTGCACGCTCCTCCGCCGAGACTGCCCCCTCTGTTTCCCATACTATCCTCGGCTTTCGGTCCGCTAAATCTGGATAAAAAGCTTCCTGTCTCATAAATGTGGTGGTATGTTCATCGCTTATATATGTTCCTCCTGGACCAACTCTACTTATACAATCAAGCGCAAGTTTTTCTTCACTGACTTCTATCCCCTTCAACACGCGTTTGACCATTCCGATGATTTCATTATTTATTACGTAATTATTTAGCGAGATGGTCAGACCACTTTCCAAAATTCCTGCTGCCTCATGAATATAATTGGCTCCGGCAAGAGCTGTAAGGACGATGGAAAACGTGGATTCATATGCCGACTGAGTATCAAGTATCTTTGATTCAGTTGGACCTGCTGTGTTATAGATTGGAAGACCATAATAGCGCGCTATCTGCGCAGCAGCTGCATTCATCATTCCCATTTCAACAGACCCAAAACAAAAAGTTCCCGTGCGCAGATCGGTACAGGTCGGAACTACAGAATACAGAGTGGGATGACCTGGGTCCATAAGCTGAGTCGTGATAATACCGGAAAGGGCTTCTACATTCATTTGTACAAGAGTTCCAGCAATAGTAACTGGGGCTGTTGTACCCGCCATAGGCGCTGTGGATGTTGCCAGAGGGAATCCCATATTGCAAGCCGTCTCCATCAATTCTGTATAAGATTCGTCAAAAAGAAGGGGGCTCATCACGCTTGTTATCATTGACAGAAACGGTCTAGATTTAAAAGCTTCTTTGGATCCGGCAATCAACTCAGCGATACGAGCGACTTTGCGGACACCATCTTTTGTATACACACCACCCATTACATGTTTGGAAGTATTTTGAATGGCAGCGTAAAATCTGTTTACATCGACTATTGATTTGTCAAGTTCGGTAGGGAAACATGCAATTACAAAAAAATCAATATTTTCACACGCGTCTACAACTCTGGCAGCAGAGGCGACATCATGTATTGTCGTTGGCCTGCGTTCGTTGGTGTATGGATCTAAAATATTCAGCGCCGTTCCACCAGTGCCAAGATGAGTTTGTGTTCCGGAAAGCCTGATATCATATTTCGGATCTCTGCCGCAAAGGACAATCTCATGCGGAGCCGTTTCAAGACACTTCATTACAGTTGACCTGTCCATACGTGCGATCATTGTCTGCTTATCTATTTCCGCTCCGGCTTTGCGCCAAAGCTCTAATACCGGCGCATAAGCTATCTTAACTCCGATACTTTCAAATACATCAATACTGGCATTGTGTATTTTTTGAATATCAGGATCAGATAATGGTGAATAGTAGCCTCCCAAATATACTTCTTTTTCTTTGATCCTTTTTTCGCGCATAACAAATCTGCCTCCTAACAACCCGTCAATTGAAGGGTGGTACAGAAATGGGAGTTATGGAAATTTAAAAAGTTATTCAGTTATTAAATTTGCAAAATAGAATTTTTATTTCCTTAGATTATAATATACGAAATGAAATATTTCAAGTCTGTTTTATAGATATATGAAAAATAATATTCTTAAACTTTTATTTACCTAACTAAGAATAATAATATTTATAAATAAAGGTGGCCCATACTTTATGTATATAAACTTTTTTGGAACGACCACCTTTATTTTTTATGTTCTATAAATTATTATTTTATAGAAGATATTATCGGTTTATATAGGAGGGGGCTACGCCCTCCTATCAATTTTTCTTGATTAAACCACCACTCACGATGAAGTGTATCGAATTTCACACAAAATGCTTTTTCTTCTTTATTTAGCAATTCAACAAAGTCAAGACCGTAAAGCGGATCCAATGCATATTTTCCACTTCCTCCCATATACGAATTTCCCGTAAAATTTGCAATTAGCGTATAAGATTGGCTAGTCAGCGCTACCGCGTCAAAAAGACACATGGCATTATCCGGATATGGATTCATAGATAATTTATAACTTTTTTCTATATTCGCTCCATATTCCCCATTCCATGACGCAGGTACTGCTGTCATATCTACCCTCTTTACGGCCATTAATCCAGCCATTTCTGGAAATTGAGACTCATTGCCGAATATGATGCCAAGTCTTCCTTTAGGTGTATTGAATACACCTAGCGAATCACCAGCTGTCGCCCATTTTCTTTCGTTGTCATTCAAATGCGTTTTAGTATATTGGCCAGATATCTTTCCCTCAGGGGTCACCAAAAGGGCTCTGATATATAACCTTCCTTCCTCTTCTTCGATGAGGCTACCGATAACATAAGAGTTTGTTGCGATCGCTAATTCTTTGTAAAAGCCAACGCTTTTCCCATTTGGTGATTCCGCATATGCTTCAGCTTCTTTCGCATTTCTCGGTTTACCTGTAAGGGAAAACTCCGGCAACACTATAAAATCAAGGGTTCTAACTGTGCGCTTAGACAATAGATCTTCTATCTTCCGCATATTTTTGTACTTATTCGACCGTACGGGAGAATACTGGAGCAGAGCTGCAAAAACCTGCTTTGACGTCTCATTAGCCTTATAATTCCATGGAGAGATATGCAGTGCTATATCCTTATATATTTCCGGGCGGCGTTCAGAAAAACGCCTTTTATTTATGTTGTTAAATTCTGTCGTGTCTATTTCCGCATAAATCGCGTTCGCTTCATCTAGATCATCCTTTTTATCTGGCAACACCTGTGCAGAACTTAGCAGTTTCCCAGTCGGAGACCATATTGCGCTAGCCCCAATCATATGATATTCAAGTTCTGTATTAGATCTATTTGCAGCTACGATATAGAAACCGTTTTGCATCGCCCTTGACTGTAATGCCCACATCGCCTGAGCGGTTGAATTGGTCGGAAAGGCCAATATATCAGCACCGCCCAGGCCAGCAAGCCTTGCTGTTTCAAAATAGGTAGCATCCATGCATATGTTTATTGCTATTTTACCCAAAGGCGTATCGTATACAGGAACTCCAAGATCCCCCCAAGCCGCCCAGTGCTCCTCGGCTTCCCATTGGTGACTTTTTCGGTACTTTCCAATGTATCCGTCAGGGCCAACAAAAGCAGCAGCATTGTAATAAAGGTCTGTTTCAGCATCACGTTCAGCAATGCCAAAAACTACATATACACCATATTTTTTTGTAACTTCTGAGATTCTGTCTGTTGCCACCCCAGGTATAGTATCTACATAGGAAGATATCTCATCACGGCTGTTATATTGATAGCCAGTTGTAGCCATCTCTGGAGCAACAATCAATTTAGCTCCTCTGACTGCGGCCATTTCAACAGCCTTAGCAAGATCATTAATGTTTTTATCCCGTTCATATAACACAGGATTGAATTGCAGCGCCGCTGCTAAAAAAGGTTTAATAGCCGCTTCAGCCGTCGCTGTCATTAATATAAAGAACACGGACACAACCAATAAAAAAAACGAGCTTGACTTAAGATTTTTCATCACAAAATTGCCTCCTATCTTTTACATTACATAAATATTTGTTTACTATGTACAAATGCTGTTCAACAGACACATTATTTTTTAACCTTTTCTGTAAATTTTCACCTCCCCTGTATCACCGTTAATTTTTACCCAGTCTCCTGTTCTTATGACTTCAATTGGGTCTACATCCATGAAATCGACAACTGCAGGTATATTCATACTTGCCAATGCTACGCCAAGGCGTGCGTCCACTTTCGTAGATATCCACCCAGCTGGCCTTACACCGGCGATATATGCTCCTTTAAAATGAGCGGAAAATCCATTTGATCCCTTGGCACACGGAACAACAAGAATTTTATTCTTGATACTGACACCATAATTTATATTGCCCTTTTCATATATAACACCATCGACATCGCCTAAAGCCCCACTGTTGCCAGCAATGCTGTCTGGGCAGACTACGGCAACTCCCTCCGCTATTCCAGCAATAGCTCCACGGCCGCGTATTACTAATTTTTCAGAAGCCATACTCATCTCCCCTTCCATTCACCACTTATCGCAGCATCAATACACTGAAAAATATCACCATAAAATACAGGAACTTTTGTCTGGTGTTGTATACCAAAAGCCTGTTTTGCGCCAAACATAGCCATAGCTTTAGCGTGCTTATGACTATCCTCTCTCATAACAATGGGACAGCTGCCGGTTAGAAGATACCCGCCGGCACCTTCAATCGTTGCCGTATAGCCATTCACATCAGCCATTTCCTTCGTTGCATAATCTGTCCACACCAACAGTTCGACATTATCTTTTACCTTGCGGTAACCTAGATACTCGGAAATAACTTTAAGCTCATCCAATGCCAAATGCGGGCAGCCGATACTGATATAGTCCACTTGGCCACTACCTTCGCAACCGATCATGCGCACAGATTTTTCATATTCTGCCTCTGTAATGTCGATTTCATGGAGTATCTGTTTACTGCCAACCGCCATTTCCAGAGATTGTGCTTCTGGAGTGACTCCCACGATATGGCACATTTCGGCTGCACTTGTAACGGATATTGTGGAGGCAAACTGCCGGAAAGAATTTATGTCAGGACGTCGAAAATTGCCCATGATAACGGGAACAACATGCTTAGGGATTAACCTTCCCACAGTAAATCCAATAACATCCCAGTCAAACATGTTCTCCGCTTTGCACTTAATATTAACAAGACAGTCAGCATATCTGTTCTCTTTTACATGCATACCCCATTTAGGAGTTCTGCCTGTGATAGCGGCACACACAGCATTTTCAACACCATCTGAGTTTCCCATAGCTCCGAAGATAGAGTTGCTGATAACAACGTTACTAGATTCAGTCGAAACAAAATGTTCTCCCATCATAGGAATCCAACCGACATAATAAGGAGTACATGATTCAACTATTTTTACTCCCATTTTTCTTGTAATATTAATATATGACAGATTTCTGGCCTGATATTCTTTACTCATATGTGTCTTTTCACAGTTTCTAAAATCGCAAGAAGCAGCGCACGTTTGGGCTTTACAATCCTCAGAGATATCAGGAAAATCAACTTCTTCATCACTGCACAAATAGAATTCAGAAAAAATTTTCTTATAATTTTCATTATAAGGATAGCAATCCAGATAATGCTGCGCGCCGATAAACAACGTAGCTCTGGATACTTCACATAATTCTCTGGTACCCAGAACATTAGCGTAGCGCACAATAAATTCCATCGCCTTTTTCTTCCCCTTACCCTCTGAACCAGCGAGCAATCCTTTTTCATACTCGGTCAGTTTTAACATGGCACGCCTCCACAATCGCAAATAAAAAACTAAATTATAGTAATATGGTATATTGAAGTTTAATGGTTGCTTGCGACAATGTCAAGAAAATTTTTCATATAGGAAAATAAGTGATATGTTATAATTTTACTTGATGATAGAAAAGTGTATTGGCATGCGGCAGTTTTATATGTGATGTATTATTTATTTTATTTTGAAAAACACCATAAAACACGCAAAACTTAGGAGTGGGATTTTCCTTGGAAACAATCGGGGCTCAGCTAAAAAACATAAGAAAAAAGAAAGGGCTTACTTTGAGCGAGCTTGCGAAGACATCCGACGTTTCGTTAAGCTTTTTAAGCAAGATTGAGCGCGACATAAATACACCTACCATCGCTGTATTACAAAAACTCTGTAACGCGTTAAATATTTCGATCAATGACCTGATATCAAATGCTCATCAGTCACCATGTGTAAAAAAAGTTAATAGGAAACCAATATATGAGAACTCAGATTCACTATATGAACAGGCGACACCTCCAAATGAGTTTCTCAAAGGCGACATTTTAACAATTTTCCCAAACTCAGAGATAAAAACCTATGAGCATGTATTTGACGAAGTGGGGTTAATATTAGAAGGGAGCATCAATATAATTTTAGATGGGATGGAATATAACTTATCAGAAGGTGACACTATCTATGTCCGCAAAGGTACAGATCATATCATAAAAAATATGTCGGATACTGAAAACTGTATTACATATTGGGTAAAAGCTATACTGCCTGTTATGCAATAAAAAATTGGCACATCAAATAACAGCACACTCAAGTATATGTTTCTTCACTACAAGCTGTCCGCAACACAACTAACGGCAGACAGCTTGTAGTTATTTTAAAGAGGTTATATCCTTTTGTTGAGCTCTTTAATCAGCTCTTCATCAGTAGGAACTATATTATCAAAAACAAGTTCGTTGTTAATCAGCATCGACGGTAAGTTCTTTACCCCTATAGCACTTACCCTTTTAATGCCACCAAGGCTTTTTATTAAAGTTTCTCTATAGGTAAGTTTATCTCCATATCTATCCTTTACTCTAAAAAGAGACTCCATCATATATTGACACGGCGCACATCCCTCTGAGTCCAGAGTTACTACTTCAACAAATATTTTTCCCGGTTCAATCTTGACGTCGTCAAATCCTTCTGATGCTGCGTCACAACCAGATAGAGCCTCGTCAAGTGAAAGGAATCCACTGCTTTTTATCGGCTCTTCCCCAAGAACAACATACTTACCCACTGCCTCTAAATTGTATTCTGGGGTGTCAAAAGGTAAGTCGCAGCCAGGAGATAGGACAAACCCCCTCAATCCCCCATCTTCCATACAACTTTTCGCGTCAGCTACACACTCTATCGGGCTACCAAACAGTAATGTCGTCGTGAGATGCAGATTTCCTTCAATTGCAACATTATACTTTTCTGAAAGTTCTTTTGCGTAGGCAACTGCAACTTGCTCGTCAAAAGCAATTCCATTAGGTTCGCACTTCATCATTAGTTCAATATTTTTTGTTGCGTCACCGCAGCAAAATAGTGTCGCCAAGCCACCTCTTTCCTTTATTACGTTTATAGAGGGTGCGACAGTTTCCATTACGTATTTTTTAAAATGCCGCGGCGATATCTGACTTGTCATTGGATCAACAAGGGCCACTACATCTGCTCCGGCCTCAAGATACCATACAGACATTTTTTTCGCTGCCTCAGCGCAAAAAACAAGAATTTCTTTAGCATATTCTGGATTTTCAATCATATCTGTAAGAAACTTAGCACCAGCAAGATGGAGCGCAAGAGTAAATGGGCCGCAGATAAGACCGAATATCGCCACGTCATCACCAATTTCACACTTCAGCATACTGGTAGTTTTTAGAGCGTCAGCGATTCGTCCGGAGTTTTTAGTAAGTTCCGGAAGTTCTTTCAATGTCTTTGTCTCCAGAACATGTACGGCAACAGCGGGTGGATTATTCTTGGACCATTTAAGACCACACCCTAACGCTTCAGCCTCAATTTGCAGGTCAAATACCGCGCACACACCATCAGCCATGTATTTCTCTGCTGCCAATTTAACACCTTTTACAATATTTTGAGGAGATTTTAGATATGTTTCAGCATCCATATTCAACATTTTTGCGCAATGCACACCTGTAAATGGTACCCACGGGATTCTCTCAACTTCCTCACACCGCAATGCCTTAAGAACTAGTTCTCTGCGCATGGTCATAATATAATGACACTTCCTCTCGTTGTAGTTGATCTTAATTGAACATTTTTGAAACGTTGCCTTTCAGGTATTGTACATTATTGAAATAAATATTTCAATACAAAAATACAAAAAATGGCTGCAATATTTACAGCCATCGATAGACCAATCCAATAATTATCAATACTACTGTGTCACGTTCGCTCGCCATAGTAAGTCCATTATGGCATAGTAATGCCCTTCTCTATTAATACATCCTCTACATTTTTAAGTTTTTTTCTGGCCTGGATTTTCTTCTTCAGAGCCAACTCAGTAATTATAGCTTCAGCCAATACCATCGCCTGCACAATGGAATAATGATATTTCGTCCTTCCAACACACAATGTAACCGTAGCATTATCAATAGAAGGATTTCCCATATCATTCGTAATTAGGATAGATGGGATATCATTATCTTTCGCAAAAGATATAATCTCATGAGTAAGAATCACAAAATGAGGACCGCCAAGTGATACGGCTATGATAAGATCATCACTACAAAAATTCAGGACCTCATCATACGCAACATCAGTACCCAACGCCCCCAGCATATGAGTATTAGAAAAAAGCTGGTTCATCATAAAGTGAAGAAATCCGGCTACATATTTACTTGACCGCATACCAACAATACCGATCTTCCTAGCCTCCAACATAAGATCTATAGCACTATCAAAAGAATCCATCAACTGACTTGTAAGCGAACTTTTTATACCATCTATAGAATCTCGTGAAACCCACGACAACGACGGTTCTTTATCCATCTCAGAGTTATCATTCATAACCTGCTCTAATTCCCACCAAACAGAATTATTGGTAACCATCATGACCTGCTGTAGCTGCTCCAGCAGATCTTTATAACTATCATACCCAAGACGCTTTACGACCCTAACGACTGTCGCTGGACTTGTTTTAGATGCCTGCGCAAGCTCCTCCACCGTATAAAACGCCACCTGCTGATAATGTTCTAAGATATAAGAGCAGATTAATTTTTGCTGCGTAGGCAGATCTTTTATTCCAGCCCTTAAACGAGCGAATACATCATTAGGTTGAGGCACATCCCTTATTTTCATAGACATTTAATCAAATCCCCTTATTAAGAGTATATTTTATTAATAATAACGCAACCAATAATCCTTTCTACGCAAGTTCATTTTTATACTATATAATGCGCCCCTACCGACTCTTTTCTTGCCAGCGCGGCCTTTGCTACCGCTTCGGCGCTGGCGGTGAGTCCGGGCATTTCCATAGCCAGAAGGTACTCCTGCGGGGTCTCCGCCTTTAGCTTCTCTTTTTTGATACTCTCTATATATAGAAGGAAATCCGATATTTCCTCCGCGCGGCGGATGGGGCCGATCGACTGCCAGGCCTTTCTTTGCAGCTCTCTGCGGATCTCGGATACGGGGCGTCCGTTCGCGGAAAGAAGCTCTCCCGCCTCTCTTGAGGGAAATTTTTTCGGTATCTCATGCGGGTGTTTGGCCGCGGCGCGGCCCGCCCGCAGCCCGAAGGTCACGATGTGCGCGAGCGCGTTTCCGCCCATGCGGTTCGCGCCGTCGATGCCGCCGGTCACTTCGCCGCAGGCGTAAAGTCCCTCCACGTCGGTCTCGCCGCTGGTTCCGATCTCGACGCCGCCGCAGAAGTAGTGTTCCAGCGGCGCGATGCGCAGCGGCTCTTTGCGTCCCATAAAAAATTCCCGCGGCAGCGTGAGCGCGTAGAGAAACCTGGGGTCGTCCCACAGCGCCGCCGGCGTCTCCTCAATGTGGGCGAAGATTCCGCCTTCACGGTCTTTCCGCGCGAGCAGCAGCGAAAGTTTGTCGCGGGCAAAGTAGTTGCACTCTTTGCCGTCCTTCACGCCCCACTCGCGGTAGGCATCGGGAAGAAATTCCCTTCCCTCCGCGTCGGTGACGCGGATAAAATCTCCGAGAGTGGTGTCCGCCATCCACATGGGAAAGTTCTCCTGCGCCCAACCGACAGGGTAGAACTGAACAAATTCCATGTCACGCAGTTTCAGCCCCGCGGCAAGCGCAAGGGCGTAACCGTCGCCTGTCATGCGTTCGGGGTTGTCGGTGTGGCTGTAGATGCGTCCGGCTCCCCCCGTCGCAAGCACGACGGCGTCCGCCGGCAGCGCTAGGTTGCTCCCGCCGCGCCAGTTAGTTACGGAGACGCCGCGGGCATGTCCTCCGCAGGTAAATATCTCGCGCGCGACTGACCATTCGATAAACTTGACGCCGCATTCTTTCGCGATCCGCACCAGCTGCTCTACAAGGCCGCTGCCTCCCATGAGCTCGTTCTTCGCGGTGGCGCGGGCGCTCGCGCGTCCTTTTTGAAATTCGAGCGTCACACCCAAGGAGGCGATCTCTTCAAGCGCGGCGCAGCTCTCTTCGGTCAGCGTTTCAAGCAGAGCACGGTCGTTGAGACGGTATCCCGTCTTTAAAAGTTTTTCGTACTGATCCCGAGGCGAAACGCCGCCGCAGGCCAGAGAAAAAAGTCCCGCGGAATAGGCCGTACAGGAGGCGACGGCCGCCGCCGTCTTGGATATGACCGTAACGTCGGCTCCCGCGCGGCGCGCGGCGATCGCCGCGGTAAGACCTGCGCCGCCGCTGCCGATTACCACAACATTCGCCATCAGCCGTCTCTCCCTTCGTCCATTATCTAGCCCTCGTCGAGCATCTTTTCGTAGAGCGCCTCGGTACGCGACTGTATTCCCTCCATTGAGACTCCCAGCTGCTGTGCATACCACACCGCGCCGCCGGCGCCAACGCCCTCTTTGATGAAACCCTTTTCGTAATCGGCAAGCCCTGGGAAGCGTGAATTCGTGAAGTCAAGCGGCGCTGCGTACCAGCGCACACCGATTTTTGCGGCATATTCTTCAAGGCAGCTGGTTGGATCGATGTGGACATATTTCGTCGTCGCCACCAGGATATCGCGGTCCACGCCCATGTCACGCAGCAGCGCCGCCACCGCCATCATCTGCGTGCCGCCGGCGAGCGTTATCTGTACCTCGCCCGGCAGCGCGGCGGCATAGGCGGCCACCGCCACCTGCATGGGATCGCCCAGCTCGGCGGCGGCTCTGAGGCCGAAGCCTTTCATGCCGCCCTCTTTAATGCCGAGGCGCTTCGCCGTGTCACGCCATATTTGCTCTTTCAACGGCAGGGGGTTCTCCGGTCCCGCGGAGGAGACGGTGCCGACGTGGCCAAGGGCGCGCAGCACCAGCAGCGCCGTCGTTGTGCCGCCGGGAACCGACTCCGCCAGTACGACCTGTTTTATATTTTTATCCAGCCCTGCGGCCAACGCCGCGGACCGCCGCGCTATCTCTTCATAGCCTGGGACAGCCGCCTCGAAGCGCATATCGCGCCCAATATCCTCGCTGATCGTCTCATGCGGCGAGGCGGGGGCTATCGAGGTGCCGACTCTCACTGTAGCCGCGTCAAAGCCGGCCGTAAGCAGGGCGGCGCGGGTAACCAGCGCGGGAGAGGGGTGCCCGAAGGGGTCAAAGGGCAGAGAAGCTGCAACCTTCGGACGATCATAGAAGAGCATATCGGCATCAGCCGGCGCAGTGTAGGGCAGTGCGTCAAGATTTGCGCCGGCAGCGGAGAGTCCGGGAATTTTGGCTAATGCCGTCTCGCTTATAAATAGCAGAAACATTACTTATTTTACCCCCTGTACGTAGATTCGTTTAAGCGTTAAAATGCACTATAGACTGTCCCCACGATGAGTGAGGGTTATCTTTTTGCGCGGTGTTAATAGTTTATGGCCTTTATCGCCATGATTTATAGATTATATAATAGATAGTGGATTTATGGTCCTACGGTATCTATTTTGAGGGGGGAAAAATTTCGTGGCTTCAAAACTTGCACCAACACGAGGAAACCTTGTCAGGCTCACGCGCGATATGGCGATGGCCCAGTCAGGTCACGACCTCCTTGACCAGAAGCGCCAAGTGCTGATGATGGAACTGGTTCATTACATAGATTCGGCTAAAAAGCTTCAGGAGGATGTCTCCAAGGTATTCAAAGAGGCATACGAAGCGCTCCAGAAGGCAAACATATCTCTCGGCATCGACACCGTGGAAGATATTTCGGAGTCCGTTCCGATCACCTCTAATATCACCGTGCGCCTGCGTTCGGTGATGGGGGTGGAGATCCCCGACGTGGACCCTTTGAGCGCCGAGACTATCCCCAGCTACTCCTTCCACGGCTCCTCGGGAGCGATGGACGCGGCCTACGCCCAGTTTCGCCGCGTGATGGTACTGGTGGCGCAGCTCGCCGAGATCGAAACGAGCGTCTATCGTCTGGCGGTCCAGATACGAAAGACCCACAGGCGCGTCAACGCTCTTGAAAAAGTGGTCATCCCACAGGACAAGGCGGAGATAAATTTTATCAGCGACGTCCTTGAAGAGGGAGAGCGCGAGGACTTCACGCGAATGAAGCTCGCGCAGAAAAAGATAAAGGAATAGGGGATTTCAACGGCTCCACTATGCTTTTATAAATTAGGGAGGGAATTTTGCAATGAGTACTCTGCACGAAGTACTGGCAGTTCTGCTGGGGGCAGAATCAGAGGCCAAAAGAATAGTCGACGATTCAAAGAATGAATCCGAATCTCTGCTTCGCACCGCGCAGGAAAAGTTTGCCGCGGAGCGTGCAAACCAGATGGCTTCCGCCAGGGAGCAGGCAAAGGGCATAATGGAGACGGCGCTGAATTCCGCCAAGACCGAAGCCGCGCAGATCGCGGGCCTCGGCAAAGAAGAGCGGGCGCGCATGCAGAAACGTTTTGAAGAGAATGTTGACGCTGTTATCAACTCCATCGTCTCCGAGACCGCCGAGAGCTTCATTTCAAAGAAGAGAGGCTGAATTTAGTGTCATCTTCACACGGCTCCGCAACCGCACTTGGGGTAAAGGCGCACGTCCTCTACAGCCAGCTTTTAAAGGCTGACGAGTACTGGGCGCTGCTGGGCCTCAACTCCACCGCGGAGATCGCCGCCTTTCTGAAACAGACGGCGGGCTATAAAGACCAGCTGGAGACGCTGCTGCCGGCCAAGGTACACCGCATCGACCTTGAGAATGCGGTCCGTTCCTCCGTGCTCGCGGAGGAGGATTCTTTTCTCTTCTATCTGCTCGGAGTATGGCGCAAGTTCTTTCTCGATTGGCTCAGCTGGTATGAGTCGGAACAGCTGAAGAGTATCTTCCGCTGGATACACTCAAAACGGCTGGACCGTGATATGATGCGTCAGCATCTCTTCCGCGTCCCCGGATCAAAGCTGCCTTACGAGGCTCTGCTGAACTGCCGGGATTACAAAGAGGTGCTCGATACGCTGCGCGATACTAAGTTTTATAAGGTGCTGCGGGAACCGGTGAGGCGTCTGATAAACGGTGAGAGTTCGCTCTTTTCTCTCGAGCTCGCCATCGACAATATGGTGGAGATGGATCTATACAACGACATCAAAAAACTCCCCGTGGACGAGCAGAAGGTGCTTGAACCGTTGTTCGGCTCACGCATCGACCTTCTGAACCTTTACCACTTCCACAGGTGTATGTGGTACTACAATATGACCATAGAAGAGACTATCAGCCGCATGCTTCCGGTCAAATACAAGGTAAAGGTACATCATCTGCGCGAAATGGCAAAGGGAGCCAACTGGGAGGAGCGTATCGCGCTGATGGAGGAATACTTCCCCACATACGGCAAGATATTCCATGATGCGCTTGAACAGGACGACAAGGAGCTTGCCCTTGAGATGTCCATCAAGAGGTACAATTACCTTAAGGCCATGTCCATACTGAGAAACGGCGTGCCGGGCTTTCACACGGCGATCGCCTATTTTATACTGAAGGACCACGAGGTCACAGATATAATACGAATGATAGAGGACGTGCGCTACGATTACGACCGCCGTTCCGCGGCCCAGTACCTTATCCGGCCGATAATCAATGGGGGTGAACCCGCATGGCAGTAATGAAAATGGTCGCTCTGACCATGATCGGACCGCAGTCCGAGATGGAGCCGGTCGCCCGTCAGATGGTTTTGACTGGCGGTTTCCAGCCCCTGCCGCTTGATATACTCATCAACGACAGGTCGCTGCGCTCCAAACTTACGACCGAGACCGAAAATCCGTACGACGAGCTGGTCGCAAAGATCTCGACGATATGGAAGGTTGCGGGAGAGGTCGTACCAGATCCGCAGCCGGTCACAATCACGAAAGATTTCACGCTGTCACACGCGCGCATGCTTGTTGAACAGACCGCCAGAAGGCTTCAGGTCTGGGAGCAGCGCCGCCGTGTGCTGGTTGAGGAGGAGGAGCTGCTTCGCGCGACAAAGCTCTTCGTCGAGGCGCTCTCCGGGACGGAATTCGGCCCGCGCGAGCTCGCCGAGGGCCGTTTCGCGAAGACCTTCTTCGGCTACCTCTCCAACGAAAACTTTCAGAGGCTGATGGAGAGCGGCGAAGAATCGCCGATCGCTATCAGTGAGCTCACCGTATCAAACGGCAACACCTGGGCCCTGATCATAACGGTGCCAGGATATGAAGAATCCACGAAAAAACTGCTTGAGGCGGTATATTTCAAGGAATTCTCCCTTAAGGACATTGCAGGACAGCTCGACGGGGAAGACCCGCTCGCGCTGGTGGAAAAACGTATTGAAAATCACCAGAGGGCGATCCGCGGACTTGCCAAGGCAGCCAAGGACATGCTCCGCGAGCACCGCGCCGACTACGAACTGCTATTTTCGCAGCTCTACACGATGCAGAGGGTCTACGACGTCTGCAAGGGGCGCGGTGAGGTGAGCGGC
>Ga0192261_1009_pt1 | contig 50705 bp, 39 predicted proteins | sample Koala_Koa23_G3_FD_131283 | JGI IMG/M metagenome (GOLD analysis project Ga0192261, IMG submission 131283) | Enriched cells from koala feces incubated with labeled cellulose particles, San Francisco Zoo, California, United States - Koala_Koa2-3_G3 ... | reverse complement strand
ACAAAAAACGCGCCGGGATCAAGGGCAACCTCCTTGAGCGCAAAAACGTCGCGCTCATCTTCGAGAAGCCCTCGACCCGTACACGCTGCGCCTTTACCGTCGCCGCTATAGACGAGGGCGGGCATCCCGAATACCTTGGCAAAAACGACATCCAGCTCGGCCACAAAGAGGACGTCGCGGACACCGCCCGCGTCCTCGGACGCATGTTCGACGGCATCGAATTCCGCGGCTTCAGCCAGCAGGTCGTCGAGGACCTCGCGAAATACGCCGGCGTCCCCGTGTGGAACGGCCTCACCGACGACTACCACCCGACGCAGGTGCTCGCCGACTTCCTCACCATCCGTGAGAACTTCGGCCGCCTCAAGGGCATCAAGCTCGTCTACGTCGGAGACGGACGCAACAACGTCGCCAACTCGCTGATGATCGGCGCCGCGAAGATGGGCATGCACTTCGTCGTCGGCTCGCCGAAAGAGCTCTTCCCCGATCCCGCCCTCGTCGCCGAGTGCGAGCAGATCGCGAAAGACTGCGAATCCGGCGCGACGATAACCGTCACCGACGACCCCAAGGCCGCCGTCAAAGGCGCGGACGCCATCTACACCGACGTCTGGGCCTCCATGGGCGAAGAGGCGAAGGCCGCCGAGCGCAAGGCTCTGCTCAAACCCTATCAGGTCAACAAAGAACTCATCGAGGCCACCGGCAACGACGACGTCATCTTCCTGCACTGCCTCCCCGCTGTAAAGGGCAACGAAGTGACGGAAGAGGTATTTGAGTCGCGCCACGCAAGGCAGTTCGACGAGGCCGAGAACCGTATGCATACCATCAAAGCGGTGATGGTCGCCAGCATCGGCAACTTCTAGAAATCGGCGTTTATACGCGCCGTCTGCGTCATAACCTGCCCCCTGAGTGTCCTCGCCGTATGAAAATACGGCTCCGGTACTCAGGGGGCAAATTATTTAGCATCCAGCACGTCTAAACGCCGATTTCCTTCGGGTAGTGAAAGCGGTAAATTACGATTTCCTTTGGGTTGGGAAAGCGGTAAACTGCGGTTTATCTTCGAGAGGGGAAAAAGATAAATTGCGGTTTTTGTTCTTGTAGCCTCCCTCTCTGAGGGAGGTGTCGGCCGCCCGTTTTTGGCGGCTGACGGAAGGAGTGTTGCTCTGTATGGCGCGGAAACCGCGCCATACAGAGCCCGCGGCGAAAGCCGCGGGAGAACCGAAGGTCAACTCTCCCTCACCCCGCTTCGCGGGGAGCTCCCTCGAAGAGGGCGCCAAAATCTTTGGTAAATCGTAATTTATCTACTTCCCACCCGCAGAAGACCGCTGTTTACCGCCTCTGAACATAATTGATGTGTTTGCTATACGTTCAGGATGTGCCAAACCCTTTACCTGCTGCATTTCAGGCTATAATAAAATACCGGCGATAATAAGCAGCCAGGCAAAGCGGAAGCGAAGGAGGAGAGCCATGAAGACTTACCGAATTTATCAGATAGATTCATTTACACGGGATAGATTTCACGGAAACCCGGCCGGCGTTGTACCTAACGCCGATGGCCTTACGGAGGAACAGATGCAGAGGATAGCGCGCGAAATGAACAATTCCGAAACGGCATTTATTTTTTCCTCAGCTTCGCCGGAATACGATGTGGAGGTGCGCTTCTTTACGCCGACAACAGAGGTGCCGCTCTGCGGGCATGCGACGATCGCGGCGCATTATGTTAGGGCGATAGAGGGAGAAGCGGTCTCCGGCCAAGTGCTGCAAAAGACGAAGGCGGGCATTTTACCCGTGGAGATCATACGGGAGGATGAAGATTACTCCATAGTTATGACCCAGGGGACGCCGGAGGTAGGCATGCCTTTTGAGCCGCCTATTGTGAAAAGGATAGCCGCGGCGCTCGGTTTAGAGGAAAACGAAATAAGGGAGGACTGCCCCGTTGCCGTCGCCTCGGCGGGCCATTCCAAGATCATGGTCGGAATAAAATCTGAAACACGGCTGCACGGACTTAAACCTGACATGGGGACGCTTGCCGCGATCAGCGCCGAGGTCGGGTGCGGCGGCTATTATGTTTTTACATTAAATACCGAGGACGACGTGCTGGTTCACGGACGTATGTTCGCGCCAGCTATCGGCATTTCGGAGGACCCCGTCACGGGCAACGCCAACGGCCCTCTGGGAATTTACCTTGTGCACTTTGGCATATGCAAAGCGCTGCAGTCGGAAGACGAACTCTCCTTTTCCATCCGGCAGGGCGAGGCGATCAAACGTGACGGCGGCATGAGGGTGAATGTGAAAATTACAGACGGCCGGCCCGCCCTTGTACAGATTACTGGAGAGGCGGTCACTGCCTTTAAAACAGAAATCGAGCTGTAGTCTCCCGTTTATTCGTAAAGGGGCGAAGCGGCCAACGGCGAAGAGAAACGACGCTTACAACACACCCGCCGGTAATTTCGTCCGTCATCGCCAATGGTTATTTTCATCGAATATACTGATGCAGGTAGTATAATACATAAAAATATTTATAAATGTCCCTGTATGCTGAGGCATATAGGGACACATTGCATTTCGCGGCCGTTGTTTGACCACGGCGATAGTTATACCGCGAAACAATGGAGAAAGGATGCCTATGAGAAATAAGCTCCTCATTATCAGCCCTCTGGAAGATGAAAGGGCCGCCATCAAAGAGATTCTCTCCTCGGATAAATGGACGGCACTTGAAGCGGCGGACAGCGACGAGGCGCTCTCTGTCGTTAAATCGGAGGGAGAGGGCGTTGCCGCGGTAATTTTCGTGGTTGCCGCAGACGAAATAGATTTTTTCACCTTTGCGAAAGATGCCGCCCGATACGCGGTTTCCGCAAAGATACCGGCAGTGGTCATAGCTGACAAAGATTCTGTCGAGCTCAAGCTTATGGCCTTCGATTTCGGCATCTGCGATGTGATGATAAAACCGATTGCCGCCGAGATTCTCCGGCAGCGGATCAAAAATATCACCGACGCCAGCAGGAGCAGGGAGGCTTTCTGCGACATAATCAGACAGCAAACAAAGGAATTTCATCGGTACAAACAGCCTATCTTGGATGGTCTGAGATCTATGATGGAATATAACAACCTTGAGTCGGGGCGGCACATAAAGCGCATGCAGCTCTTTACCCAGACGCTCCTTGAAGAGGTCGCGCGGCGTTATCCCGAATACGGTATCAACGATAACCGTATCCTCCTGATCGCGGAGGCCGCCTCTCTGCATGACATCGGCAAATCCGCCGTTCCCGAGGCGATTTTAAACAAACCTGGGCCACTGACGGCACAGGAATTCGATATCATGAAGACCCATGCGCAGCGGGGATATGAAATACTTGCGAACCTTAACAAGAACACTGAAAACTGCGACCGCAGATTTATGCGCTATGCCATGGATATCTGCCTCTATCATCATGAGCGCTGGGATGGCAGAGGATACCCCAAGGGGCTGACGGGCGACACTATCCCAATACACGCCCAGGCGGTCGGGCTGGTAGATTGTTACGACGCGCTGACAAACGACAGGATCTACCGGAAAGCCGTCTCTCATAGCGGCGCCTGCGACATGATAATCGGGGGAAAATGCGGCGCGTTCTCGCCTAGGCTGCTGGCCTGTTTCAAGAATGTAAAAAACACATTCGCGGAATTATCCAAAGCCTATTCCGACAATACCTCCGCCGCTTCAGCTGCGGAGCGGCCTGCAAACGACCCATGCCCGGCGGTAAAGCGAGAAATGGCTCAGGGGGCCAGACTCTTCGACGACTTCGGCTACGATAACGGGGCCGCCTCAAATTTTATCGGGGTCAACAGATATCTCGACGATGCCAATCTGACGCTGATATACACTGGCTGCGGCTTTTTCGATCTGTTTAAATACACGAAAGAGGATATCGCCTCAAGGTTTCACAACCACTATTTAGAGATGATCTACCCGCCGGACAGGCAGCGGCTGGTTTCGTCGTTAAGAAAATACATAACCGCGGATTCTCCCTTTGAACTTGTATACAGGGTCATGGCAAAGGGAGGCGCGCTTGTCTGGGTGCTAGATAAGACGGTCAGCCTTGTCGACGGCGACGGCGTAAGATACTACAGCAGCCTCCTCATCGACATCACGAAGATAAAGGAGAGAGAGGAGATACTGCTGCGTTCTCTGGAACGGTACAAAATAATCATCGACCAGAGCAACGACATAATTTTTGAATGGGACATAATGAGCGACGAGTTCTTCATCTCGCCCAACTGGTACAAAAAATATGATTATCAGCCTGCCGGCAGCGGCGTTAAAATAAAAGAGAACCCGCACGTACACCCGGACGACGTACAGGCCGTCAGGCGCATACTCGACGCTATGTCCACCGGCACGGCCTACATGGAAGAGGAGCTTCGCATCGCCGATGATTTGGGCAATTATCACTGGGGCAGGGTAAGGGCGACGGCGTTATTTGATGAGATGGGGAATCCCTTCAGGGTCATCGGCGTAATAATAGACATCGACAGCGACAGGCGGCAGACCTATGAGCTGAGGATAAAGGCCGAGAGAGATTCCCTGACAAAGCTATATAACAAGAATACTGGACGCGAACAGGTCGAACGTCACCTCCAGACGATGGTGCCGGGAGATATGGGGGCCATGTTCATCGTCGACGTTGACAATTTCAAGCATGTGAACGACAGCTATGGCCACATGTTCGGGGACGCGGTACTGAGCAAACTGGCTGAGAATATCAGCGCGATATTCCGCTCCAGCGACGTAGTCTCCCGGATAGGCGGCGATGAATTCATGGTATTTATGCCCCACATTCCCAGTGCGGCGACGGCCTACTCGCACGCGGAGCAGATACTCGACTCCTTCGGCGGCATACTCCACGAGAATATGTACAGCCGCAACCTCTCCTGCAGCGTCGGCGTCGCCATCGCCACATCGAAGGAGAATGATTTTCAGTCCCTATTCAGCCAGGCCGACCAAGCGCTCTACCAGGCAAAACGCAGCGGGAAAAACAACTACGTGGCATACGGCGACAGGATGGGGGTAACGCCCCAAACGGGGGAGTCCAACGCATCCTCACGGACATCAGGCAGCAGCATCGAATCGGAAAACCAGCTTGGCGTCAATCCCTCCGATATGCTGCGGCTGACCTTCGACACGCTGCGCGAGCGCGGCGGCTTTGACTCGGCGCTGAATCTCATCCTCAATGTAATAGGCAAAATGTTCAACGTCAGCCGCGCCTATATATTTGAGTCCACTGAGGACGGCCTCTATGTCAATAACACGTACGAATGGTGCAACGAGGGTATAGAGCCCCAGATAACCCTGTTAGTGAATATACCTATTCTGGATTTTGGCGGAGATTACCGGAAAAATTTCAATGAAGAAGGGGTTTTTTACTGCCCTAATCTTGAAGACTGCTCAAAAGAACTTCGGGAGCTCCTGGGAGCGCAGGGAATATTGTCGACGCTGCAGGTCTCGATCACGGAAGAGGGGAAATTTAAGGGCTTTGTCGGCTTCGACGACTGCGTCATCCACAGATTATGGACCCAGGATCAGATCAACGCGCTGGTATTCATCGCCAGGCTGATATCGGAGATAATATGCGAAAGACGCGGAGGCGGCAAATAGCGCCCTTTTAGCCTCAAGCCGCGGCACGGCGCGGCAAATATCTGATTAAAGCGTGAAGATAAAGGTTGCTGGTGAATGACATGACCGAGAATAAAAAAATCCTTGTAGTCGACGATCAGGAGATCAACCGTATCATCCTGAAAAATATTCTCGCGCGCGACAGCCTCGAAATCATTGAGGCCGAGGACGGCGTGAAGGCGCTTGAACAGCTCGCTGTGCACGGGGAGGCGATCGCCGTGCTGCTGCTTGACATCGTCATGTCGCCTATTGACGGGTACGAGGTCATGAAAAAGATGACCTCTGCGGGACTCATCGGCAAGATTCCCGTTGTCGTCATAACCGCGGACGAAACGCCGGAATGCCAAAGCCGCGTCTGCGCGATGGGGGCGGCGGAAATCATCCACAAACCGTTTTCACCCGCCGCGGTAAGGGCGGCTGTTGATTGGATACTTCGGGGCGGGAGAAGGGGCGGTTCGTAAGGCCGCCATATTCCCATTCAGTCAGCATCCCGATACAGAGGCATAAAAATCATGGCGGACTATGGCCGGCCACAATCTGCCCTGCCTGATTTGAAGTGCCTGCCTTGCTTCGTTTACATTTTTTATCATAAACCGGCGGTTTTCTGGTATAATCATGCCCTAAATTACCAGATAATGGTTTTGCGTGGTGGTGCTAATGAAATTAAAAGTGTTGATTATAACCCTTCTGTTTTACCTGAGCCTTTTCTTCGTTTCCCCGGCTAGGGCCGAGGTAATTCCCCTAAAAGTCGTGATCCTTACAACATATACCGTCGAAGATATCGCCCGCGTTCCGCTGAAATATTCACTGGAGATAAAACGCTGGTACGATAAAAACTTTTCCAATGCGGAATACTACCGGGTGAAGGGAACTGACTCCTATATCTATATTAAAGACGGACTTGCCTTCATTACGATCGCCAAAGGTAAAAAGGGCGCCATGGGCTCGCTCTCCGCGCTGCTTAAGGACCCGCGCTTCGACTTCGGCGAGGCCTACTTCGTAGTCACCGGCAGCGCCAGCGTCCCGCCGCAGGCGGCCTCCACCGGCTCCGTATGTATCGCCGAATGGGTGCTCGACCACGAATACAAGACGGCCGCCGTCAAAAAAGGCAAGAAAAAAATCATGGTAGCCAAAAGCGGCAGCCTCTTCAGACTCAACGAAGATCTTATAAAATGGTCGCTCCTGCTGAACAAAGACACCAAGCTGACAGACAACGCTAAAGCGGCAAAGCACAGAGACCGCTACCCGTCAAAGACGGCCCAGTCAGACCCCTTCATATTTACCGCCACCTCGGTGACGGTCAGCCCCAAAAAGACCGGCGGCGAAACCTCGGCACAGGCCGAACGACTCTGCCGTGAACACAAGGCAGGGAGGTACGGCATCTTGCAGGAGGAGGACAACGCTATCGCCTACGTCCTGAAACAGAGCCGCCATCTTGAAAGGCTGCTCATAATAAGATCGGGAACGGACTTCGACCAGATGCCGCACGGCATGGAGAAGACCGCTTCAAGCGGAGCCTTCGCGATCGGCGTGGTCAACAACTATCGGACGACGGCGCCGCTCGTAAAAGAGATACTTGGAAACTGGCACGAGTGGAGAAGGGGCGTGCCGAAAATATGAAAAAGTAAACGGCCGTCCACGCAGCGCCGTTTATTCTACTTTTTAGGAGACACCGCGGACGGTTCCCCCAAATCTATGCGCGGCAGAAAAGCGCCTTCGCGGTACAGCCGCTCAAAGTCCTCTATAGGGAGAGGCTTGGAAAAATAAAAACCCTGGCCGTAATCGCATCGGTAGCCGTTGAGCAGTCTCAGCTGTCCCTCAGTCTCGATTCCCTCGGCCAGCAGCTTCGTACCCTTAAAATCTCCGCACATCCTGAGGATGTCTTTTACGACCATGCGGCTCTTTCTATTCTCCTCTATGTCAGCCACCAGCGATTTATCAAGCTTGACCCTGTCGAAATCCACGGCGCTCAGGATAGAGAGGTTGGAATATTTTGTGCCAAAATCATCAAGGACGATTAAAAATCCCGCGCTCTTGAGGTTGTCCACTATCTTCGCCAGCTGATCCCGGTCCACCTGGCTGACGCTTTCTGTGACCTCTATATTCAGCATTTTGGGCGAGACGCCGTGCCTTTCACAGATAGACAGGAGTTCGGGCACCAATCGCGGTTTCATGAGGGTATATCTGGAAAAATTGACAGACACTTTTAAAGATATCCCCGACTTAAGCCAGCGGTTGAGCATTGAACAGACCGTCTCAAATACATAGAAATCCACGTGCCAGATTACGCCCTCGACCTCGTACTGGGAGATGAACTTATCGGGAGCGATCAGCCGTCCCTCCGTGCCGACCTTGCGTACCAACGCCTCCGCGCCGACTATCATTCCGCTTTCCAGCTCGACGACAGGCTGCAGATGGACAACGAAGCGGCCGTTGTCTATCTCCTCCCAGACTTGGCCGGAAACTCCGATCCTGCGTTCCCTGCCGTGGTCGAGAACATGTCTGTAGTAATCCTGTTTTTCAGAATACATCAGCCTTTCCGCATAGCTGACGCCTTCATTGAAGGAAAAATCTCCGCTCTTCCAGACAAACCCCACGGCGGCGTTGCAGTCTTTATCCTCGCTGACCTCCCGCCTAAGCGAGGCGACCCTCTTCTCAAATTCCTCTTTGGAGATATTCTCACAGAGAGATACGAACTCGTCGCCGCCTATGCGGAAAGAGTTGTCCCCCATGTTCCGGCGAAGTATCTCGGCGGCGTGCGAGAGCAGATAGTCGCCGTAGGCGTGTCCGTAGGAGTCGTTCGCCGCCTTCATGCCGTTGAGGTCCAGAAATAAAATCCCCAGCCTCTCGGGCTGCCGTTCACTGTAGCTTTGCAGGACATCGATATACTTATTACGGTTTTGCAGGCCGGTGAGCGCGTCGTTATAACTCATATATTCCAGCTGTTTGAGCAGCCGCCGCTTCTCAATATCCGCGAGGGCAAAACAGGTCACGGAACGCAGAAGGCTTTTATCGTCAGTATTTACGGTGGGGTCGTCCACCCCCAGAAACCCGATTATCTTTTCACCTTTCAGCAGAGGCGCCGTGATCAGGCTCTTTATGCCCTGCGCGTCAAGAATACGATACTCCTCGGAATTATGGTCCAGATCTCCCCTTAACGAGGTGATGAAAAATTCCCCTCTATCCGCAAACATCCTGTTCCAGCCGGCGATATACTCGATAGGGATATCCTGAAGGTTATCGATCTCGCGGCTGACGCCTTCGGCGCACCATTCGTAGGTATTTTTGATTATCTTCTTGTCAAATTCATATTCAAAGATATAGGCGCGGGATCCGGCGTAAAATTTACAGATGTTCTCCAGCAGCCTGTCTATCGCGAGCTTCATATCGCTTTCAAGCGTCAGCGTCTGGATGCAGTGTACCAATGCCTCCTCGGCAGTCAGCTGATTTTTAAGCTCATGGATGGCCATCTTCTGGTCCGTGATATCCGTCGCCATCTCCAACCGGCAAAGCTTGCCGTCGATATCCACGAGCGTATCCTCTAACGCCACATATCGTTGGAGATTGGGGTTGAAAAACTCCCAGCAGTATTTTTCCCCCTGCCGGAGCTTTGAATTTGTGCAGAATGGGCAGGGGGCGTCACGCCCCTGAATAAGCTTATAGCATTTATGCCCCAGCCAGCCGGCATCTGAAGCCACACCAACGAGCCTGCAGCCGGCGGGGCTGATGTACATCAGCTCATACGTATCTATATCGCAGATATAGCAGATAGTATCCTGCTGTTCAATGATTATTGAGGCGTACCTATTGTAATCCAATCCATTTTCCTCCTAAGCCTGAATAGTCCAGACTACATAAACGGTAAAAATGGCAGTGGCGACCCTTATGCCAATCTTTCATCCCAGCCTTTGAACACATACCCATATCCCCGTCTGTTAACGAGGTTTCGGGCTAAAAGCCGTAAATATAACTTCTTTATAATAAGCATTTTTACTCTGTACAATAATCACCATGATACAAAATATAGCTAAACAAGTGAAATATAGCATCTATATACCTTTTTATCAAGGTTTCAAATAGTTTACTTTAAGTGAAATATATCTACATCTCATCGTCTTCAAAGCGAGAATAGACGAAAATATATATTATGGCGTTTTATGCCTGCTGATAATAAATTTGGCAGAACGTCCATCGCAGCATAAAAAATAAGAAAAGGTCGCCCGGGAGATGAAACTGCGGCTGATAACGAAAAAGCGCGCGGAGGTAAAGCTCCGCGCGCCATTTAGGATTATCTCCGTCTGTTAAAATTTATCTACCAGTTTCTCGCCTCGATCTCGAAATAAGCCTGCGGATGCTGGCACACGGGGCACTTCTCGGGGGCCTTGTCGAGTTCGAAGACCGCGCCGCAGTTGCGGCACTTCCAGAAGAGCTTGCCGCCCTTCGCGAATACGGTTCCGTCCTCAACGTTTTTCGCAAGTTCGCGGTAACGCTTCTCGTGTACGGCCTCGACCTTGGCGATGTTCTCGAACATCGTGGCAAGCTCCTCGAAGCCCTCTTCATGCGCCTCTTTCGCCATGCGCGGATACATCTCGGTCCACTCGCCGTTCTCACCGGCCGCGGCGGCAAGAAGGTTGGCAAGCGTGTCGCCGATTCCGGAAAGGGCCTTGAAGTGAAGCTTCGCGTGCTCCTTTTCATTGTCGGCCGTCTCCTGGAATATCGCCGCTATCTGCTCATATCCGGCCTTTTTCGCGGCGGAGGCGAAATAGGTGTACTTGTTGCGCGCCATCGATTCTCCGGCAAACGCCTCCCAAAGGTTTTTCTCCGTCTTGCTTCCCTTAAGTTCCAAAACGATTCCTCCCAAATATATAATGTTACACAGATATTATTTTATAACCACTCTGAAAATAATCAACAATAAGAAATAAACAAAAATGAATCGCCGCGCACATTTGCCACCCGGTGACAAAAAGCGGACCTCCCGCGCGGGAGGTCCGCCGATCAGTATGGGAAAGACTACTTCGCCGGTCCGATGACCACTATCTCGCCGACCCATTCCGTGAAGGTGGGCATGTAGTAAACGTTCTTGTAGCCGAAATCGCAGAGCTTCTGTCCGGCCTCCTTGCTCATCTTGTCGTTCGCGCCGTAGACCACGATGACCTTGTTCACATCGGGGATCATTGTATGCGTCATGGCATCCATCATCAATTCAAAGGGAAGTGATTCCGCCGTGGGGATGTGACCGGCCTTGAAGTCGGGAAGGCTGCGGACGTCGATGATCGCTATCGGGCGCTGCGTCTCAAGAAGCACCGCAACCTCCTGCGGGGAGATCTTCTTCAGCGGGTACGCCGCCGCCTCCGCTTTAGCCGCCTGGGTGGCTCCCATCATAACAACAGCCGCTAAAATAACCGTTAACAGTGATGCAAACTTTTTCATTTGTGTAAATCCTCCGTTTATTTTATGTTTCTTGCATTGCTTATATTTATACAGCAGGAGGATTGATAGATACAGGTAGTTTTATCTAATAAGGTACTCCGTAAAAACTTTGTTTTCTACGCCATTTGCATATAATACGGCGGCAACACCCCTTATTTATACGGAAAATTATCAAAAACTCCGTATATTCACCCTTTAAGGCAGAAAGTTATCGATAGAGGCGCGTACGGAGATTTTAATCGAAGAGACTTAACTGCCTGCCGAAGGCCTTTTCCTCAAAGGTACTCAAATATTCAAATATGCGGCTGTTGTCATGCATGATACCGTGGGCGGCACATCTCTCATGAAAGAGCCGCATAAGCCCGCCGTTGTTTGGGCTGGTGACCACATAGCGGCCGCCGTATTTTTCAGCATACCGCTCCTTCATACCGGGGAAATACTGTTCCAGGCGGCTGTAGAAGTATTCCCTGTTTCCCTCGCGCAGAGTCAGCCCCATACCGAAACAGATGACGCCGCGGACCCTCGCCTCCGCGCAGTAATCCAGTATGGCGGAGATATTCTCCTCCGTGTCGTTGATAAACGGCAGGATGGGGGAGAGCCAGACGACGGTGGGTATCCCGGCTTCGCGCAGCTGTTTTAGCGCCTCGAAGCGTTCCTTCGTGGTGCTCACGTTCGGCTCGATTTTCCGGCAGAGCTCCTCGTCGCCGGTGGTGAGCGTCATCTGCACCACGCACTTGCTTCGCTCGTTTATCTTCTTCAGCAGATCCAGGTCACGCAGCAGACGGGCCGATTTGGTGATGACGGTAAAGCCGAAACCGTACCGATAGATCAGGGAGAGCGCGCGCCTGACGTTGCCCGTCTCCATCTCAAGCGGAATATAGGGGTCAGTCATAGAACCCGTCCCGATCATACACTTTTGCCTTCTGCGCCGGAGCGCCGCCTCAAGCAGCTCTATGGCGTTCTCCTTGATCTCGATATCCTCAAAATCATGCTCCATGCGGTAACAACGGCTGCGCGAGTCGCAGTATATACAGCCGTGAGAGCAGCCCCGGTAGAGATTCATCCCGTTTTTCGCCGACAATAATCCCTTCACCCGCACGCTGTGCATCCGACGCACCGCCCCTCTTCAGCATAGAATTACTTGTATGTTTTATTAATATAAAGCAAACATATCGTATAATATTAACTAAGATTTTAATACCCGGATATTCTTATGTCAAATGCTGATGGGAGGCTTTTTCTTATAAAAAGAGACAGGTAAATGCGTCGGCAAAGGTCGAAAAGAAGATAAATAGCAATTTAGTTTTGTTTTTGTTTGTCATGCCGGGCTTGACCCGGCATCCAGCGGCGTGGGGTTTTGTTTTTGCCTTACGAGGTGAGGAAAAATATGGCAACGCCGCTGAACACCGGCTCGGAGGCCGGTGTGACAAAACAATGGTAAACAGCCGTTACCTATTGTTTTTTTACTATATCAAAAGCTAAACCGCTATTTATCATACTCACACAAAGAACGTAAACAGGCTCTGAGATTTTCACATAATAATAAAACCGGCGCACATAAGCGCTATAGGCTTATGAAGCATACGGCGCTTAATTCGCGCCAATTTTTATAAACGCCGGTTCTTCTTCTGTTTTTTTATTATATCCAGTGCTTACCGGAGGAAAACAGCGGGTGCGGCTCGATACGGAAGCGTCCACGCGGCGCGGAGGTGTAGTAACCCGGTCCGCTGCCCTCCGCGTAGTTCTCAAAATAGAGGTCGAAGCCATTCCTGTTGAGCGCGATGAAGGCGTCCTCCAATGATTTAAAGCAGAGCTGATCGAATATCACAGGCGTGTCGGTCGAGAAATAGACGCTCGCCTCGCGTGGGATCTCGGACTCCGTCACAAAGGCCCAGACTTCGTCCTGCATTCCAAGCTCCTTCACCCACCAGCGGCAGCTTCCTGGGTTCAGATTCAGCAGTTCATAGGGCATGCCGTTCTCCGAGGGGCGGCCCTCCGCGCTCTCCTGACCGCAGCAGAAGAAATTATAGCAGGAATCAAGATACTTCTTATTAAACGCGTCGACGACCCGCAGCGCCTCCTGCGGCAAAAGAATGTTGAGCATCGTCACCCAGCGCTTCGAGACGGGGCCGTAAAAGGCCTCGGCGATCGCTCCCGCGATGCAGGCCTGCGTATCGGAGTCGCCCCCGAGCGAGACGGCGTTGCAGAGCGCGTCCTCGAAGTCCTCCGATTCCAGAAAGGCGATGATCGCCTCCGGCACGCTGCCCTGACAGGATGAATCAAAGGTGTATTCAGGACGGATCGCCTCCAGCGGGCGGTTCAGGTCATAGCCGAACTCCCCGGCGATATAATCCCTTATCTCATCTTTGCTCTTTCCGCCGCGCGCGAGAAAGACGGCGGCGGCGACGGCGCCCGCTCCTTTGAGGCCCTCCGGGTGGTTGTGGCTCGGAGCCGCGCTCCTTTTAGCCTCCTCCAACACCTCGTCAAGGCTGTCAAAGGCCCAGCCGATGGGGGAGACCCGCATCGCGGAGCCGTTGCCGTAGCTCTCTCCCGTTTCGTCGCTGTCGGAGAGGCACCAGCGGTAAAACTTCTGCCCATATCCGGCGTTCGGATAAGAACGCCCCCAATACTTAAAGACCGGCATATAGCCGTAGCCGTGGAGAAGTGCGTCCGCCGTCGCGACGGTGAGCACGGAATCGTCCGTGAAACGGCTTCTCTCCGAGATAAAATCAAATTCTTTGGACTTGTGCGGGGCCCGCTCAAAGACGGAGCCCACGATATCGCCAATCAGCGCGCCTAACATCTATATCATCACTCACTTACATAAAAATTCCACAATGACATATATTATACTACGTAAGCGTGGATTAGATTCCACCCTCAGCAAATCATACATGACAAACCCACTAAAAATCAACAATGGACAAAGACAAAAGACAGCTATTTATCTTTCAGCCTATCGGAGCCAGGCTGCCGTTTGCTCGCTGTTTATCTCTTTTCCCACCCGAAGGAAATCGGCGTTTAGACGTGTTGATGACGACGCGAAATAAGGCCGGAAAACCGCAGGCGCACTTCGGTGCGTCGAGGATTTTCCGGCCTTGTTGAGCTAAGTCAGCGGCGCGTATAAACGCCGATTTACAGACCTTTCTGCTCTGGGCGTTCAAAGCTATCCCCCAGATGCGCGGCGTCTCCCATCAGAAGCATCCGCGGCGCGGAGCCCTCCTTCACCTCGATGACGGTTATACTGCAGTTAGGGACCTGAAAGCGGAAAAAACTCGCGAGCGGCGCGCCGAGCCAATAGCACAGCAGCACCTTGATTACCGCGTCGTGCGAGGCCAGCAGCACGTCGCCCTCATACCTTTTCGCCGCCGCCTCCACCGCGGGGACGGCGCGGCGCAGGATATCCTCAAGATTCTCTCCGCCGGGGCCTGGCATCGTCACCGTCTCGGGCGACACATGCCAGCGGTGGAGCTCCTCGGGCCACTCCGCCGCGATCTCGTCGGCGAGACGCCCCTCCCAGTCACCGTGGTTGATCTCCGTCAGCGCCCCCACCGTTAAAAACTCGCCGTACTCACAGCGCGACGCGGCGCGTTCAGCCGTCACCTTCGCGCGCGCGAGGGGACTTGTCAGCACCGCCTCGAACCTATGTCCGGCCAGACGGTCGCCAAGCAGATCGGCCTGCGCCAGTCCCTTATCGTTGAGCTCCGTATCCTGCTGGCCCTGAAAACGTCCCGCGACGTTCCAGGCCGTCTCTCCGTGCCTTATTACAAAAAATCTCATAAACTATCCCGCCTTCGTAAAATCAACCGTCGTCACCCAGACCATATCGCCGCTCTTCACGAGCTCACCGCGCAGACGGTCGTCAGTCTCTCCGTCTATCTCCAGAGCGCCGAGCGCGAGGCCGCTGCCCTCCTTGCGGCCAAGGGCGAAGTTCGCGATATTGACCCCCGCCTCGCCGAGGACGCTGCCGATCTTGCCGATGACGCCGGGACGGTCGTGGTTCTGGAAGATGAGCAGCTTGCCGCTCGGCACGAAATCCACCCAATAGTCATTAACGCGCACGATGCGCTGGCGTCCCTCCTCCGTGATCGTCGCCAGCAGGGAGACCGCTCCCTTCTCCGTCTCCAGCTCCACCTCGATGGTATTCTTGTAGGTCTTTGACTCGCCGCAGCTCTCGTCTATCGAAATGCGGCGGTCCTTCGCGAGCAGCGGGGCGATCATGTAAGTGACGGAAGAACCTATGCTCACCTCGAGCATCCCCTTGAGGACGGCGATCGTGTAAGGGCGCAGCTGGTTTGCGACGCGCTTCTCCTCATCCTCAAAGAGCGCGCCGCGCAGCGTGACATGGCAGTTGTGGGCGGCGGCGCCGCGCACCTGAGCGAGCTTGGCCGCGAGCACGCCGAGCTTGCGTGAGAGGCTCAGATACATCCGCTGGTCGCCGTTCAGCGTCTGCTCTATAAAGGGAAGATTCACCGCGTGGGCATAGGGCTCGCCGCGAAGCACCATCAGCATATTCTGCGCCGCGATGCGCGAGACCTCGGACTGCGCCTCCAGAGTATTAGCGCCAATATGCGGCGTGATGACGATCCTCTCGGCGATATCCTCCGCGAGGAATGGGTGATCTTTCGCCAGCGGCTCGGCGCTGAACACGTCGGTCGCGAAGCCTGAGAGCCGCCCCTCGCGCACCGCTTCGGCCACCGCCGCCTCGTCGACAATGCCGCCGCGCGCGCAGTTGACGAGATAAGCGCCGTGCTTGAAGGCGCGCAGCATATCGGCGTCGATCATATTGGTGGTCTCCTCCGTCAGCGGCGTGTGGATAGTCACGACGTCCGCGAGAGAGACGGCCCCCTCAAGGTCGCTCACCAACTCCACATGGAGGGACTCGGCCTTCTTCTGCGGTATATAGGGGTCATAGGCGATGATCTCCATATCAAAGGCCCGCGCGCGCTTCGCCACCTCGCTGCCGATGCGCCCGAGGCCGATTATCAAAAGCTTCCTGCCGCTGAGCTGGCAGCCCGTAAAACGGTTGCGGTCCCATTTGCCGCGGTGCAGCGAGCTGCAGGCCTGCGGCACGTGGCGCACGACGGCGAGCATATTGGCCATCGTCAGCTCCGTCGCCGCGAGAGTGTTGCCGCTCGGCGCGTTGATGACGATAATGCCGTGGCGGCTCGCGGCGGGCAGGTCGATATTGTCCACGCCGACCCCCGCGCGGCCGATAACCTTGAGATTCCTTCCGGCCTCGATCTTCTTCTCATCCATCGTCGTGCCGCTGCGCGTCAAGATCCCGTCATAACCGGGCAGCTTCGCGATCAGCTCGTCCTCCGTGAGCCCCATCTCCACGTCGAGCTCCACATCGGGCGCGTTCCTGAAAATATCAAGCCCTGACTCGCCGACCTTCTCCGTAACCAATATCTTCCATTTATTATCCATCACGCTATCTCCCATCCTTTATCTATTTTCAAAAATATTTCGGGCAGTTTCTAAGTATCTATCATCGCAATTATTGCCGATAGCCTCCGCGAAGGCACGCAGAATATCCTCCATCTCCGGCATCTCCCAGTCGCTGTAATGCGCGGCGCGGATCAGCTTTCCCTTCAGCGCCCCCTGGCCGCCCGCCGTCTCAAAACCGGCGGCGGAGAGGCGCTTTCTCACCGCCTCGCTCGCGCCTCCAGGCGCGGAGAAGGCGGTGACACCGGCGGAGCGCAGATGCCTGTCCCTGACCAGCAGCTCATAGCCGAGCTCCTCAAGGGCCGCCGCGAAGGCCTCCGCATACCGGCGGCGCTTCGCGAACCACGCGGGCGCGCCCTCGTCGAGGATGATATCCAGCGCCGCGTCGAGCGCGTAATAGAGCGATACCGGCGGCGTGTAGGGGTTGGCGTAAGAGTCCGGCTTCATATTTTTCAGATGAAGCTTCAAATCAAAATAATAACTGGGACATTCGCGGCCCTCGAGCTCGTCAAGCGCCCGCTTCGACAGCCATACCAGGCCGAGCCCCGGAGGGGTCATCAGCCCCTTCTGCGAGGCGGTGCAGAGCACGTCCACCCCCCAGCTTTCGGGCAGACATTCGATCGTCCCGACGGAGCTCACGCCGTCGGCCAATACCAGCGGGCGGCCCTCGACGGGAAGCGCCGCTATTATCTCCCTCACCGGCGCCGTGACGCCGGTCGAGGTCTCGTTGTGGGTAATCAGCAGCGCGCGTACGCCGGGATTCTCGCGCAGCGCGGTCGCCGCTGCTTCCGGAGTCGGCGCACTGCCGGGCTCCGTGTCCACATATATCCCGCGTGCCCCCGTGCGCGCGGCGATCTCCCGGAAACGGTCGCCGAAGACGCCGCAGGAGAGCGAGATAAAGACGTCGCCGGGGCGCAGGAAATTCACGGCGGCGCATTCGAGCGCGCCCGTCCCCGAAGAGGGGAGTATCACCACAGGCTGCCCGCTCTCGAGCAGGCGGCCCAGCTTGCGCGATATACCCTTAAAAAGCTCCGAAAACTCGCCGCACCGGTGGCTGATCAGCGGCCGCGAAGCGGCCTCCAGGACACTCCGAGGCGTTTCCACCGGCCCGGGGGTGAGCAGATATTTTTTCTTCAACGATAAGACCTCCAGTTCATAAAATAAAAAAAGACCGAAAGGACACCCTTCGATCTCAAAACGCTACCCGGACTATTTGCTTGGATATACTTTACAGCATCAAGGTTATTCGCTTTGAGAACGGCACGGCGGCGACGACCAGCCGCACGACGAAAGGCCGGAGGAGAGAGACGAACACGATATCGATGCTGAAAAAGTTTTATATCTCATTTGCCTTCTCCTTTGACTCAAAGTTTAATTAGCTTACGTTTATACGCCTAACTTTTCTTAATGTCAATACTTAATGCCCCTATCCGCCGAGGAATTTTTACCGGCGGCAAAAACGGCATTCCACGCCGGAGACAGCGGCGTAACGCCGACAAAACAAAAGCAAAACCTAGGGACGCTGGACTCCGGGTCAAGCCCGGAGTGACGGAAGGGACGGGGCTTGGTTTTATTTTATCGCTCCGGCCTCCGAGCCGGAGCCCAGCGGCGTCGATTTTGTTTTCCCCGCGCCGCCTGTTGACAAAATTACATGCAGTTGGTACTGCCGTTTCTCCTAATTTTGCAATAAATGCGTAATTTTACCTATTTTCTGATATAATCAGGAAACGATCGCACAAAGTAAAAAGAATAAAAACCTTACGGAAACTTATGGGAGGAAGTGGCGTGATGCGTTTTGACGAACTGCGCAAAAAATTTCTCGGCAGAGGCCTCTTAGCGGCCCTCTTTATCGTGGCCGCGGTGGCGGCTATATACGGGGGGGTATAGACTTTTAAGAGCCGACGCCGACCCGACCGGCGTGCCGGATTCGGTTGCGAAAGACCCGCTGGGCATGTTAAAGAACGCGCGCCTGGTCCCCAAGCAGAGATTGCTTGTAACACGCGAGACTAACATGGGAGATATGGAAAATATTGTCTTCACTGACAAGGATAACGACGATATGGATGATAACGACGAATATGACTATTGTTTTTCTAGTAAGACAGCACTACCCTCTTTCAGCGTCTTTGCCTCGGCCGCCGCGGAGGGCTTCATCCCGCGGGAGGTCACGCTCTCGCCCGACCTCTGCGGCGACACCTCGGTCACGGTGAGGAAGAACCTCCACGTCGGCTCATATCTCTCGCACCATGACGATGGTACTAACGAGCTCTGCCTCTCACTGCGAGACGACGATAAATACGGATTATATTTTATGAAAGAAATAATTATTCCCGGTGTGGCTCCGGCCTACGAGTGCGGCGGCATGCAGCTGGACCGCAGCAGAGCGCACGATCTTGCCGCCTTCGACTGGAACGGCGACGGATACGCCGACTATCTGGTCGCCTTCTACACTACGGCGGCCGACGGCGAGGCCTACGCGCGCCTGCTGCTCGTCGACGGCAAATCGCTCTATGAAAAAGCAACAGTGCCGTGGGAAGCGGGAGAGGTCAAATACTACTATGTCAACGGCGGGGGTACGGCCCTGGGGGTGAATTCTGGGAGCTTTAGGGGCGCGCTCAGCTACCGGATGACAATCGGTGATTTTGACGATGACGGCAAAGCGGAGGCCGCGGTCTATTTTTCCAGAAGCACCGGCGACCCCAACGACGGCAACCGGCTGGAAATATATAGGATCGGGGCCGGCGACGGCGGCGGATTTACCTCTTCGCAGATATATGCGGAAGATACCGGCTCCTCGTCGGAATCCTACTACAGCGGCGGGCTGGCCGCCGGGGACCTCAACGGCGACGGCCACGACGAGCTGGTGCTGCTGAAACCCCTCTCCGACGGCTCCGTCGCGATGAGTGTCTACCAATGGAAAGCGGGCGACTTTGCCAAAACGGCAGATTCCGCTCCGACCGGCGTCTACCTGTCGTCGCTCTCCGGCGTCACCGCCTCTCCGCTGAACGCCGCTATCGCCGACATTGACGGTGACGGATTCGGCGAGCTGATGTGGACGCTCGGCGTCAAAAGAAGCGGTGAAAATCAGCTCATCCTCTATATCCACGACTGGAACAGCCCAAAGGGGGCCGACATAACTGGCCTTGGGTCGAAATACGAATATAACCTGCACGATTTCAAGGAGATGGGCTGGACCCTCAACCCCGACTATATCCGCCATTCGCTCTGCACCGGCTATTTCATCTATGACCCCCAGTCCAGAAGGGCCCAGATCGCGGTGGGGTGTACGGGACCTTACAGCCATTCGACAGTCGACAAAAATTATTCTGCCCATTACGTGGGTGTTTTCTCCTGGTCTTCCGGCGAGGGATTAAAACTGAATGGCAAGGGAAAGTACGACACGGCTTCGACCTATGGCATCGGATCGATAGTGCAGGCCGTAGATTTTTATGAGGAAAGCCTCGTAGTAGGCGCGCCGACGGTCATCACGGTGGAGGACAACATCGAGCTCTATATGGTGACGCAGGCGCCGCCGAAACACTGGGACCGCGTGCGCGCCGCCGGCAGCGCGCTGTCTGGTTATGCCGAGGAGGACGGCAAGGTGACGCTCGACTCCTTCGCAGTATTTGACACCGACGGCTACTACACCGGCATGCAGCTCAACGGCGAATGGGGGAGCTCCTCGTCCGAAACAGGTACGCACGGCCTGAAAACCGGCGCCTCCTTAGGACTTGAGATTTCGCACAAGGGCAGCGTGGTCGATAAAATATTCCACCGTTCGGAGAACATCGCCAATGAAGACCCGATGCTCGACATTGGCGGGCAGTACGGCGCCGACCGGGTAAGGGAAAATACGGACGAATATACGTCGGCCATGAATTATACCTTCTCCTACAGGGCGGACCGGGACGACCAGCTCTATTACCGGGCCAATGATTACAGCGTCTGCCGCTATCCGATAATCCTGCCGGCGGATAAGAGGTTCATAACGGCTTCCGACGACGCCGGCGTTGAATACAAGGCGCAGAACTACTTCCAGTTTATCGTCCCCACGGAGACGGCCTCGACCTTCACTCCGACGCCGGGAAGGAGCATCTCGTGGTACGAGCCGCTGCACGACAACTATAACCTCTTTACCTATCCCAAGCGGCTCACAGATATAACGGGATACCCGCAGGGGAAGGAGGCAAAAATATCTATCAATCCGTATAACCCCTTGTCCGACATCAACGGCGAGGTATTTATCTCCGGCACCGGCAACATTATCGGCAACCTTGACGCGAGCGAGTTCCATATGGACGCCTCCACCTCGTCTAAACACTCTGATATGAAGCATGTCAGCCAAACTGGCGGAGCCCATGCCTATATACATCCAACAATAGGTGGAAAACTTACCAGGGAATCTACCATCAAAATTGACCTTAACGGGGACTATACATGGGGCACGGACTCGACGACGACCACCGACGCCTCGGCAATGTTCGGCGTGACGATGGCCTGGCCCGGCGCGCGCAATTATACGATGTACACCGATAGCTGGAGCGCCTCCGACATGCAGTTCAAGTCGGACATCGCCTACTTCACGCATGACGACGGAGCCTTCTGCGTCGGCTACGCCGTGCCGGAACTTGAATCGTTCCAAAGCAGGATATGGGGGCCCGGCAGCCCCTACATGACCTACGCCGACCCCGGGCTGCTGCTGCCCTTCCGCTGGAACAACGATATAAAGAATAAATCCGCCGGACACAACATCGAAAGCATGGTCTACTACCTAGCCGAAAACGACAACCCGAATACGAGCCGCCAGATGCGCGGCCTGAGCTTCGAGAAGCAGGAGGATGCTTCGCAGGCACAGACGGGAGACAATCACGGCACCGCGACAAAACTGCTCGAATGCGGACAGAAATACAACCTGAGCCTGCGCGTGATAAACTACAGCTTCGTTAATACAAGGGAGGTCAAGGTCAAATTCTATTACCAGCCCTGGACAGAGGGAGGGACAAACTATCCCGCCGCGAACCCGGCCTCGGACGGCGGCTGTGAAGAGATAACCGGCGACAATCCGGCGTCCATCAAGAGTATAAACGGACGCACCGGGAACTCGGATAGCGGAGACAACTGGGACTACGCCGTTCTCAACGGCTGGACGGCCCCCAAGGATACCGGCCTCGGCTGGCTGCACGCGGTGATATCATACGACGGCGAGCAGCTCAGCACCGACAACGACCACGGCTACATAATGGTCGGGAGCTACGACCCGCAGGACTTCTTCGGCACGGTGAGCGCCCAGGCGGCAAACGTCGCGCGCGCGGCCTCCGTCTCCGTCGAGAACTATCCCGATATCGCGATAACCGGCGTCACGGCCTACGAAATGGCGAAGGACGGCACCGTCTCCCAAGAGCCGCTGACGATCGACGAAAAATCACGCTCCAAGAAGATGAAGATCGACGTCAGAGTGAAATACACGGGCGGCAGGCTCAACATCGGCGGCAAAGAAAAAGAGATAAACTACGTGCCTCTGCTGCGCGTAGGGCTGCTCGCTGGCAAAAGAGGCGTCAACCGCTCGCTGCTCGGCGCGACGGAATTCCCCCTCATCAGGGCGGGGGAGGAGCGCACCTTCAGCTTTGTCTACGACACGAAGAACTGCGACTACGACAACGGTGTGGCGGTACGTGCCTTCTCACCCTACCTCTTCGCCTCGGAACAACGCGACCCCAGGAGCCAGTATAAGGTCCTCTGGAACTCCATCGAACATAACGGCGGTTCCGGCGGCGGATGCAGCGCCGGCCTCGGAGCGCTTGCGCTCCTCGCCCTCCTGCCGCTGGCATGGAGAAAGAAAAGGTAAGACTGGAAGGGAATAAGGCAGGGCAGGAAAAACAAGGCGAAGCAGAATAAGTAAAACAAAGGCAACAAGGCAGAACCAAATGGATAAGGCAAGTCAGAAAGACTAAGCCCAAGTCAAGCCCGGAGACGACGAAAGAGCCACCCTCTCGTCCCTCCGGGCTTGATTCGTAACGACAGGACAGCCCCAACACCGCCAGGTCCTGTTGTATTCACTTCACTACGCTATAGCCCAACTCCAACCCCAACGCCACTAGGCTCCGGCTCGGAGGCCGGAGCGACAAGACAACAACAACCCCGCCTCTTCCGTCACTCCGGGCTTGCCCCGGAGTCCAGCGACTTCAGGTCCTGCCTTTGTGCCCAACAGTGCCAAAACCACACACTAACGCCGCCAGTCTCCAATTCAACCCCACGGCACAGCGCGGCCACGCCTCGGTCATCTTCATAACCGGCAAAATTTTATGCTTTGCTTACAGTCAGCCATTTTTAATATATAATAACAAAGATGCGCAAATACCAGAGGGAGAGGCGTTTATGAGGAAAAAGGGCGAGGAGCTTCTGTTATTTTTGTTTACAGCTTCTGTATACTGTTTTATCTGTTTTTATCTTCCGTACAAATACCCGGAGTTGCCTAAGAGTCTGTCCGTCTCGGTCGAAGCGGTCATTCCCAGCGGCGTTTCGGCGCGCGGGGCGGCGGAGATCATCGCGAAGGCCGGCGCGGTGGACGACGCAGGGGAGCTGGCGCGCGCGATGGCGGAGATTGGTATTGACCGCCGCTTGAAGCCCGGGCTTTACAGCCTTTATAAGTCCACTCCCGCCGGCGTCGCGCGGCAGCTGGCGCGGGCGAAACCCACCGCGAACCGCGTGACTTTGATACCAGGCTTCCGCTACAAGCGGGTCGCCGCCCTTTTCGGCAGCAGCGCGGAGGGGGAGTCATATCTCAACGCGGCGATGGAGGATGCGGAAAATTTCCCGCCCGCGGTCAGGGAGTGGCTGCCGCGAAAAAAGGAGGAGCGCCTTATCTTCCTGCTTCCCGAGACCTATTTCCTCGCTCCGGGGCCACAGGCGGCGGCTGAATTTGTCAGAAGGGCCTCCGCGCTCTGGTACGAACGGGTCGGCGCGTCTATCGCGCCGGGCACGACGCCTGACGCGGTGATGAAGAGCGGTATTCTCGCCTCGCTCGTCGAAGGGGAGGCGAAGTCCGCGGACGAGCGGCCGGTCCTCGCCGGTATCTTCCTCAAGCGCCTTGAAAAGAATATGCGGCTTCAGTCCTGCGCCACCGTCATCTACGCCTGGGACGAGCGGAACATAAAAAAGAGCCGCCTCTCTTACCGGGATCTAGAGATAGATTCACCTTACAACACCTATATATCCGGAGGACTGCCGCCGGGCCCGATCTGCGTTCCCTCGGAGGATTCGTGGAAGAGCGCGCTGTCGCCTAAGGAGAGCGATTACCTCTTCTTTTTCGCGGGCGGGGACGGGCGGCATATTTTCAGCAAGAGCTACGAGGAACACCTCGCGAAGCAGAGGAAGCTGGGGCTGTGAAGCCGGAGATAGCCGCGGTGCGCTTCATAGTGCCGCAAAAGGATATATACTATATCAGTTGGATAATAGACGCCGCGGAGGGCATCGGCTTTCTCCAGACGGACGACGCGAAGGCCGGTAAGATCACCGTCTTCAGTCCGAAGGAGCAGCTGCCATATCTCATGGAGATGATGGAGTCCCTGCGGGGCGAGGGCATAGAGACAAAGATCGACGAAGAGACGAACTATACGGGAGAGGCTATGGCATGACTGACAAATTGAATTTCTTGCACGAAAATATAGAGGAGACGCTCAAGAGGGGAGCCCAGTACGCCGATATCTTCATCCAGAGCGGCGAGGGGCACTCCGTGCATTTTGAGGACGGGAAGATAGACGGCATCTCGTCGTCGACCTCCGACGGCGCGGGAAGCCGCGTGATCGTCGGGGGCAGGACCTTCTACGCGCACGCCCCGGGGAACGATGAGGCCTCGGTGGCTGCCTCTTTCGCCGAGTGCGCCGCCTCCGCCGGTATGGAGGGGCTGAGAGAGAGCACTTCGCCGAAGCCTCTGATGGAGAGGGGAGAGCCTATCGCGCCCCCGGCGGTGGATTTTTTCCGCGAGATCGACGAAACGATAAAAAAGGAATCCAAACATATAAGGCAGAGCTCTTACCGTTATTCCGTCTCACACCGTCATGTGCTGATAATCAGGCCGGACGGGACGGCGGCCTTTGACCGCCGCTATTATTCGTCCTTCGCGGCGCAGGTGATCGCCGAACGAGACGGGGTGCTGCAGACCGGTTCCGAACGCCGCTGCATGTCGCTGGGCGAGGCGGACTTCTGGTGCGGCGCAACACCGCTCGAGGTGGCGCGCACGGCTCTGCGCCGCGCGCTGCTGATGCTTGAGGCGCGCCCCTGTCCCGCCGGTACGATGAACGTTCTCATGGACGGGGAGGCTGGCGGCACGATCATACACGAGGCCTGCGGCCACGGTCTTGAGGCCGATATCGTGGAGAAGGATTATTCCGTCTACCGCGGCCGCATCGGCGAGAAGGTGGCGCACGAAAGCGTCACGATGATCGACGACGCGGCGATGCCGGGGCTCTACGGCGCGTACCGCTTCGACGACGAGGGGACTCCCGCGCAGCGTACCGTCCTCATCGAAAACGGCGTTTTGAAGGGATATATTACCGACGTCCTCTCATCCCAGCTCTACGGCCTGCCCCTGACGGGCAACGGCCGCCGCGAATCGTACCGCAACATCCCCGTGCCCCGTATGAGCAACACCTACCTGATACCGGGCGGCGACGGCTTTGAGACGATGCTCGCGCGGACAGAAAACGGCCTCTACGTTAAAAAGATGGGCGGCGGCGAGGTGGATCCGACTTCCGGGGACTTCGTGTTTTACGTCACCGAGGGATATCTCATCGAAAAGGGGAAGGTTACGGTGCCGGTACGCGGCGCTATACTGACGGGAAACGGCCCCGAGGCGCTGTCGAAGATATCGGCGCTCGGCGATAATCTCATCATGGACCCCGGGATCTGCGGAAAGTCGGGACAGGGCGTGCCGGTGACGGACGGCCAGCCCTCCATGCTCATTGAAGGGCTCACGGTGGGAGGCAGCGAAGCATGAGGGAAAAGGCGCCAACGAGAAGAAGGGCCGCCAAGGAGCCCTCAAAAAGCCTAAAAGAGAGGCTGACGGAGTCTTTCTCGAATATAAAATCGGCGGTAAAGATCGCTAACCTGATCGTCATGCTCTTTACCCTCTATATAATCGCCTCGCTTTACACGACGTGGACGGGCGACGGCGGCGCGCGCATCGCGGCCTCGCTGCTGAGGGCGGTGGGCGGCTCCGTCATCATTCCCCTTTTGTTTATCCTTTACCTCACCGTTTCCTATTTCATCGCGGGCGGTATAAGGAGCTTCGTCCGGCAGTTCTTCGGAACGTTCTTCGTCTTCCTGCTCGCCTCGCTGCTGCTTGGCCTCAACCAGCTCACGGGAGGGGAGAACCTTCTGCGTTTTCCCTATATCTCGGCGGGCGCCTTCGGCCGTCTCCTGAGCCTGGTCATATATAAGACGACTGGCGTGCTGGGGACCTTCATTATCGGCCTTTTGCTGATTTATTTCGCCCTGCTTTTCTATAACATTCATATTTTCCAGTATATCAAACTGCCCAAAATAGCTTTATCCTCTTTCCGGCGCGCAAAGAAAGCCGGTAAAAAGGAGACGCTGAAGGAGGAGCTTGAAGAATACGGCTACGAGAGCCCGCGCAAAAAGAGCGGCGCTCCGAATATCATGGAATGCGACGACGACGACTATTTTGCCTATGAGGATGAAGAGGCGCAGCCCGAGGATGGTGAAGAGGGCGAATATGAATACGATGAGGAGCGCGGCGAGTTTCCCGACGACGGCCCAGATTCCGATGATAACGGCGAAGATATAGACTACAACGACCCGGAGAGTATCAAAAGAGTGGCGGCAAAATCTGATTCCACCGCTCCCGCCGTGATCCAGGACCCGAACTTCAATCTTGAGGACTCCTCCGGCCACCGCATCAAGCAGGGGATATTCCCGCCGCCGATAGAGCTCTTCGGCCCGGAGGAATCGCGCGACGGCGAGATGGACGAGGAGCGCGCCGAACCGCTCGGCGATAAGATCGTCGACACGCTCGAGCAGTTCAGCATCGAATCGCACCTCGCGGAGATACTCGTCGGGCCGACGGTCATCCAGTTCCGCATTCAGCTCGCGCCGGGCATCAAGGTGAGCAAGGTCGCCGCGCTCTCCAACGACATCGCGCTCGCGATGGCCGTCCCGAGCCTCCGTATCGAGGCCCCGATCCCCGGCAAGCCCTATGTCGGCATCGAGATACCGAACCCCAAACGCCGCGGCATTCCGCTGCGCACGGTGATCGAGGACGACGCCTTCAAAAAGTCGAAACTCTCGCTGCCGCTGCCCTTCGGCGTCGCGGTCAACGGCGACCCGATGGTCGTCGGCCTCGAGGAACTGCCGCACCTGCTGGTGGCGGGAACGACGGGCTCGGGCAAGAGCGTCTTCGTGAACTCCTGCATCGTCGGGCTCTGCTCAAAGCGCTCCCCTGAGGAGCTGCGCATGATACTGGTAGACCCGAAGCGCGTCGAGATGGCGGTCTACGACCGGCTGCCGCATCTGCTGACGCCGCCGGTGACGGACCCGAAGAAGGCGGTGCAGGCGCTGGCCTGGCTGATACGCGAAATGGAAAACCGCTACACGACCTTCGCGAAGATCCGCGTACGCAACCTGGAGGGTTACAACGAAAAGGTGCTGCCGAAGGACAGGCTGCCGCATATCGTCATCGTCGTCGACGAACTGGCCGACCTGATGATGACGGCGGCGAAAGAGGTGGAGGAATATATCTGCCGCCTCGCGCAGATGGCGCGCGCCACCGGCATCCACCTAATGCTCGCCACGCAGCGTCCCTCAGTGAATATCATCACCGGACTCATCAAGGCCAATATTCCGGCGCGTGTCGCCTTCACGCTGCCGAGCAACGCAGACTCCCGCACGATCATCGACTGCGCGGGGGCGGAGAAGCTGCTGGGCAAAGGAGACATGCTCTTCTCCTCGACTAAACATCCGAAGCCGATACGTATCCAGTCGCCATGGATAGACGAGAGCATTCTCGCGGCGTGGCTCAAATATATGACGAATACCTTCGGCGAACCTGATTTTATTGAGATAGAGGCCCAGGGCAGCGGCCCCGCGGGCGGAAACGGCGGCGGCACCTTTGACGACGACCTGCTGGAAGAGGCCGTGGAGACGGTGATGTCGACGGGCATCGCCTCGGCCAGCGGCCTGCAGCGCCGTCTGCGCGTCGGCTTTTCGCGCGCTTCGAGGCTTATAGACATGATGGAGCAGCTTGGCATCGTCGGACCGGCGGACGGAGCCAGACCGCGCGAGATCCTCGTCGATGAGGACGGGGCGGAGGAACTTCTGGAGAATGCGAAAAATGGCGGGGAATAGGAATAAAGGGAATAAAAAAAGAGCCGTATTAAACGGCTCTTTGTACTTTTCCGGAACGGAGGCACTTCGTGCAGATATGAAGTTTACGAGTCTCTCCGCCGCCTACGTCGATCTTTACGCTCTGAATGTTGACGAGCCAGCGACGTCTGGTATGGCGGTTCGAGTGGCTGACGGCATTTCCCGTTGCCGGCCCGCGGCCGCAGCAATCACAGAATTTTGACATTTGTTTCCCCCCTTGTTTACCTTGAAACAATCAACCTGGACATTGTATCATAGCATTGCTAAAAGTTGCAACTGGTAAGGATTAAAAATGAGAGGAGTTTTAAGATGAATTTCGTCGAAAAGATGACAGAGCTTGAAAAGATACTGAAGGATCTCGAGGGGGATTCTCTTTCACTAGATCTCGCGCTGACGGAATATGAGCGGGGGATCGCCCTCGTGCGCGAGTGCCGCGCCTACCTCGCGGACGCGCAGCAGAAAATATCCATGCTCTCGCAGGACGGCGAGGAGCGTCCGCTGACCGTACCAAAGGCGGAAGAGGCGAAGAGCGATGAATGAGGCGCGGCTGCGGGCCGTAAAGGCGGAATTCGCGGCTGGCGGCGCGCTCATAGAGAGCTACATCAGGGAGACCGCGGGGCTGCGGGCGGAGAACGTGCCGCCGAAGCTCTTTGAGTCGATGGAATACTCGCTTGAGGCGGGCGGCAAACGGCTGCGGCCTATACTCTGTCTCGCGGCGGCGCAAAGATGCGGCGTAGAGGCGAAATCCGCTCTGCCGATGGCCCTTGGCCTTGAAATGCTCCATACGGCGACGCTGATCCATGACGACCTGCCCTGTATGGACGACGACGACATGCGACGTGGGAAACCCTCGAATCACGCCCTTTTTGGGGAGACGCTCGCCGTCCTCGCGGGCGACGCGCTGTTGGCGCAGTCCCTTGAATTTCCCCTGTCGCAGCTGAAAGAGATTCCCGCGCAGAATCTCCTGCGCGCGATGCGCATATTCTCACGGGCCATTGGCCCCGCGGGGGTCTGCGGCGGCCAGGTGCTCGATATGTTCACCGAGGGGATGGAAAACGACCCGCATTACGTCCGCCGTATCGCGGCACTCAAGACCGGCGCCCTCATCGAGGCGGCGGTGCTCACCGGCGCGGCGCTAGGCTGCGGCGACGAGGCCGTCCTCGAAAGGTACGGCGAGTACGCGCGCCATCTAGGTTCGGCGTTTCAGATAGTCGATGATATACTAGATGTGACGAGCACGGCCGAAGAGCTGGGCAAGACCCCCGGCAAGGACGAAGAGCAGGGCAAGCTGACCCATGTCACGGTTTACGGCATGGAGGCCGCCAGAGAGATGGCGGAGAAAGAATCGGCGGCGGCCAAGGAGGCCCTCGCGGGACTGCTTGCGGCGGACGATTTTCTCATGCTTCTGCCCGATTATCTCGTCCACAGGAGCTATTAAAGGACCGTCCGTCATATAGGCCCCACGCCTCAGGCCTAAAACATCCCTCGGTTGTTTGTCTCTTTGCCAAACGCCGGCGGCGGATAGGCGAAACGGCTAAACCTCGCTGAACGACAGCGCGCCTGGCCGCCGCCTTTGAGATTACCCCGGCGGACGAAGCCGTTAAGCGGCCCGATCGCGGAACAGCGTGAGAGGCGCCGCCGGTTTGCGGGGCTAAAATAAAAATTACGTCAAGGTGGAATCAAAATGAGCCTTTTAGAATCCGTAGATGATTTCAGAGGCCTGTACGGGCTGAGCGAAGCTGAACTGAAAAAACTGTGCGCGGAGCTCAGGAAAAATATAATCGACGTGACCCTTGAAAACGGCGGGCATCTCAGCTCGTCGCTTGGTACGGTTGAGCTTACGGTGGCGCTGCTGCGCGTCTTCAGCCCCGACGTGGACAAGATAATCTTCGACGTCAGCCACCAGAGCTACGCCTATAAGCTGCTCACGAAGCGCCGTGACCGCTTTGAGACCCTGCGGCGGAAGGGCGGCATCGCCGGTTTCCCACGCATGGACGAGAGTCCCTACGACTTTTTTACCACCGGTCACAGCAGCACCTCGATCTCCGCGGCGATGGGCTACGCCAAAGCCCGCGACCTTCGCGGCGAGGAGCACGAGGTCGTCGCGGTGATCGGCGACGGCGCGCTGCTCAACGGCGTCTCCTTCGAGGCGCTGAACTGCCTCGCAAGCCTCAATTCCAAAGTCATTATCATTCTTAACGACAACAAAATGTCGATAAACCCGCGCGTCGGCGGCATGGCCTCGCACCTCGCGAAGCTCGCCGTCAACCCTACTTACAAAAAGCTCAAAGACTACATAAAGAGCCAGTGCACCAACATGAAGAACGGGGAAAACATCAACTCCTCGCTCTCACGCATAAAGATGAAACTCAAGTCGCTGCTGCTGCCGACAAACGTCTTTGAAGAGCTAAACATCAGCTACTGGGGACCCTTCAACGGCCACAACCTCTCCGAAATGGAGGAGGTATTCCGGCTCGCGCGCCACTACGACGAATCGCTGCTGATCCACGTTATGACCGAAAAGGGCAAGGGCTGCCCGCAGACGGAGGCCTATCCCTCCTTCTTCCACGGCATCGGCACCAAAACAAAGATCGACGCCGCGACGCATGCCTCTTCGGGCTGCGGCGAAAGCTGGAGCGGCGTTATGTCAGAGGTGCTCTGCGAACTGGCTCACGAGGACCAGCGCGTCACCGTCTGCACGGCGGCGATGAAGGACGGCACCAAACTTGAAAACTTCGCCAAGGCCTATCCGCGGCGCTTCTGCGACACCGGCATCGCCGAGGAGCATATGCTCATCTACGCCGCCGGTCTCGCGGCGGCGGGAATGCGGCCCGTCGTCTGTATCTATTCCACCTTCCTGCAGCGCGCCGCAGACCAGGTAATGCACGATATATGTCTGCCAAAACTGCCCGTACTGCTGGGGATTGACCGTGCCGGACTTGTCGGCGAGGACGGAGAGACGCATCACGGGATACTCGACGTCGCCTGGCTGCGCGCCATACCGGAGATGACGGTCGCCGCGCCGCGCGACGCCGCCGACCTCGAATTCTTCGTCCGCGAATGGAAAAAGAGGACGCTGCCGATGGCGGTGCGCTACCCGCGCGGCAAAGCCGTAAAAGCCATCGCCGCACCCGGAACGGAGCGCATCCCCGCGCCGTGGGGCAGGCTGGAAGTGATAAGCGGCGGCGAAGAGATTTGCCTTATCGGCATCGGGAGCACCGTAGAGCTGATGCTGCAGAGCGCCGAAGAGATCGATAAAATCACCGGCAGGCGTCCCACCGTGGCAGACCTCCGCTTTATCAAGCCGCTTGATTACGAGGGGCTCGACGCCCTCCTGAGGGCGCATAAGGTGATCGTCACCGCGGAGGAAAACACCCTCACGGGCGGCGTAGGCGAGGCGGTGGCGGCATACATAAACGCCAGAGGATACGCCGTGAGAGCCGCCGCCGCGGGCGTGCCGGACCACTTCATCTCGCACGCCACCAGGGCGCAGCAGTGGGAGGAATGCGGCCTCACGGTGGAAAACATCGTGCGGCTCTGTCTAACGAAATGAAACAAAAACTGATACGGCTCGATAAATATATCACCGACAGAAAGCTGGCCGCCTCGCGTACCGCGGCGCAGAACTACATCGAAGAGGGGCGCGTCAGCGTAAACGGCGTCACCGTCACAAAGGCGGCCTCCATGATCCAGCCCGACGCCAACGTCAAGCTGGACGCCCCTGAAAAAGAGTGGGTTAGCCGCGGCGCCTATAAACTGCTTAAAGCCATTGAGAGCTTCGCCATCGAGGCGGAGGGCAGGCGCTGCGTCGATATCGGCGCCTCTACGGGCGGTTTCACCGACGTGCTGCTGGCAAACGGCGCGGCAAAGGTCTGCGCGGTGGACGTCGGCTACGGGCAGCTCGCCTGGAAGCTCCGCAGCGATCCGCGCGTACTCGTGCTGGAACGGACGAACGCGAGAAACCTAACCATTGAGATGATAGAGAACGAGCGGGCCGACATCATCGTCTCCGACGCCTCCTTCATCTCGATCACCCTGCTGCTTCCTAAAATGGAGGAGCTGCTGAAAGACGACGGACTCATGGCGGTCCTCGTCAAGCCCCAGTTCGAGGCGGGGCGCGAGCGGGTGGGGAAGGGCGTCGTCGCCGATCCCGCCCTCCACCGGCAGATACTTGAAGAAGTGGCGGACTTTATCGACAAAGAGACAGGCCTCTCGCTCGAGGCCGCCGACTATTCGCCGATACGCGGCCCCGAAGGCAACATAGAATTCCTCTTCCTGCTGAAACACAAAAGGGCGGGAAGCGGCGCAAAGAGACCGGATTTTGATAAAATCGTTGAGGAGGCGCACAAGAATACCAGCGCTCATCCGAAGTAGAGGTGTATCACATGGAAAAAATCACTAAGAAAATCGGTCTGCTCTTCAACACCCAAAAGCCGGACGCTATTGAGATGGCCTGGCGGCTTTGGCGCTGGAGCAAAGAAAACGGCATAAACTTCCTGCTTCCGCCGCACGAGGCCTCCGCGATCGCCCTTCCCGGCGTCGCGGACGACGTCTGGCGGCAGGAGGCATCCTTCGCCGTCATCCTCGGCGGGGACGGGACCTTTCTGCGCGCCGCTCGCTACACCTTCGGCGTCGATGTGCCGCTCTACGGGATAAACCTCGGACGCCTCGGCTTCCTCGCGATCGGAAACCCCGACTCGGCGGAGAAAGATATAAAAGCCATCATCGACGGGCAATATACTCTACAGCTCCGGCGGCTCCTCAAGGGGCAGGTCTGGCGCGGCGGACGGCTCGTACACGAACTGCACGCCCTCAACGATCTCGTAATCTCCAAGGGCAGCCTCGCGCGCGTCATCGACCTTGAGGTGAAGGTGGGAAAAGAGATACTGAGCCTCTTCCTCGCCGACGGCCTCATACTCTCGACACCGACAGGCTCCACGGCCTACGCGCTCTCGGCGGGAGGGCCGATAGTGCCGCCGCACGTCCCCTGCATGATAATGGCGCCTATCTGCGCCCATACCCTCTACGCCCGGCCCGTGATCCTCAGCGACACCGACAACATCATCGTCATCCCCAAAGGGGACACGCGCAGCCTGATGCTGACGCAGGACGGCCAGCTCGGCTACGAACTGCTGCCCGGCGACGAACTGCATGTGATGCTCGACAACGAAATATACGTCCATACCATCCAGCTCAACGGACGCAGCTACTACGACCTGCTTAGGGAAAAACTGCGCTGGGGCTTCAACGGCATCAGAGACGGAGGCGACTGAGCTTGATAGAAGAGCTTGAAATTCACGGAGTAGGCGGCATCAGGGAGACCTCGCTCAGCTTCGGCGGCAGTTTCATCGTCATCACCGGCGAAAGCGGCGCGGGAAAGAGCAGCCTCGTGCGCGCGCTTGAATTCATCGCCGGCCGCCGCGCGCAGCTGAACCATATCCACACCCTCGAAGAGGCCTGCGAGGTGCGGGCGGTCATGACCTCCGAACCGATACCGGGAATATCCGAAAAATGCCAGCCGCAGGACAAAATGCTCATCGCGCGGCGGACATTCGCGAGAAGCGGCAAGGGCAGGGCCTCGCTGCAGGAACAGACGGTGCCGCTCACCATCCTGGCCCATGCGATGGAGACGAACGTCGTCATCCAGAGCCAGTTCGCCCAGCTCGGCCTGCTGGACCCCCTAAAACAGCTGGAACTCGTCGACTCATGCGGCGGGGAAGAGCTTAAAAGGGCGCTGGCGGAGCTTGAGATCGCCTTTACCTCGGCGCTCGCGACGGAAAAAGAGATATTCGCCCTCAAAAAAAGACGCAAAGAGAGCGAAAGCCGCTTTGACGACGCCCCCTCCGTCCTCCGGCAGATAAAGGCCCTCGAACTGAAGGCCGACAGCGAGGCGGAGTGGGAAAAAGAGCTGCGCGAAATGGAGCGCGGCGAGGCGGTCCAGCGTTCACTGCGGCTCATCGCGGAAAAAATGAACAACGCCGAGGGCGGCCTGTTGGACCAGCTTGAAAAAATCGCCAAAGATCTCTACGGATACGCATCGGGAGATGAAAAGCGCTGGCGCGGGGCGATAGAAAAAACCCTCAGCGGCGCGCAGGAGCTCTCAAACCTCATCTCCGAGGCCTGCCGCGGCGCAGCCTCCGCGGAGGACAGCGAAGAGGCCAAAGAGCGCCTTGAAAAAAAACTCGGCATGCTGCGCAAAATGAAGCGCACCCTCAACATACAGAGCGCCGCCGCGCTGCTCGCATACGCGGCGGAGGCGGAAAAAGAGCTGGAATGGCTCAAAGAGAGCCACAAAGAGCTCGAAGAACTTGAAAAAAGGGCTCTCTCCCTGCGCCGCGAGACCTCGCGCCTTGCTATCGAAGTACGGGCGCTCCGCAAAGAATCGGCCAAGGCGCTTGCCGCGAAGGTCAACGAACATCTGGGCGGTCTCGGCATGGAATACGCGGCCTTCAACATCGAGATCGAACCGCTCGACCGCGTGCGCTCGACGGGCGCGGAAAACGCCATCTTCACCCTCGCGCTGCCGGACCAAAAACCGCTGCCCGTAGGCAAAAATGCCTCCGGCGGCGAACTTTCGCGCATACTTATAGCGTTACAGCTTTCCGTAGGCGACGACAAACTGCCCGGAACATTGGTATTCGACGAAGTGGAGGCGGGGCTCGGCGGCAAAACCGCGCTCTTCGCCGGCTGCAAACTGCGCCAACTCTCACGCCGCTGCCGCACGATACTGATAACCCACCAGGCGACCATCGCCGCGATGGCCGATCAGCACTTCGTCGTCAAAAGAGATGGAGAAAACACCGAAATAACGGAGGTAGCGGGAGAGGCGCGCGAACGCGAAATCGCAAGAATGCTCTCCGGCGACGAAAGCTCCTACGAGGCCTTGGAACACGCGAAAGCGCTGCTGGAAAACAGCGGCGGGGAACAATAACGGCTTCGCTATCATATAAACTTGAGAGGTAAATTCTATGGACAGACAGATTCGCTTTCCCGACGGTGAAACAGTCCCCGCCATCGGACAGGGCACATGGTTTCTCGGAGACCATAAAGAAAAGGCTGAACAGGAAAAAGAGGCGCTGATCGCGGGCGTAGAGGCGGGTATGACCCTGATCGACACCGCGGAGATGTACGGAGAGGGCAGAGCCGAGAGGCTCGTGGGGCAGGCGGTAAGAGAGCTTGACCGAGAAAGACTGTTCCTAGTCTCCAAAGTCTATCCGCACAACGCGGGGCGGGAGCGCATCTTCAAAAGCTGCGAGGCAAGCCTCGAGCGCATGGGCACGACCTACCTTGACCTATACCTGCTGCACTGGCGGGGCCCCGTGCCTCTGGAAGAGACGGCCGCCTGTATGGAAGAGCTGAAAAAGAGGGGCCTGATTCGCCGCTGGGGCGTCTCCAATTTCGACACCGACGACATGCGGGAGCTGTGGAACGTCCCCGGCGGAAAAAACTGCGCCGCGAACCAGGTGCTCTATCACATAGCCTCGCGCGGCATTGAATACTCCCTGCTTCCGTGGCTGACGGAGCGCCGCATCCCCGTGATGGGCTACTGTCCGCTGGCGCAGGGCGGCGGCCTGCACCGCGGACTCTACGGCAGCGGGACGCTCAGCAAGATCGCCGCAAACCATGACGCCACCGTCGCGCAAATACTCCTCGCCTTCGCCATCCGCAGCGGAAACGTGATCGCCATTCCCCGCAGCGGACAAAAACAACACGCGCTGAGCAACGCGGCGGCGGGCGGCATAACCCTGACGGAAGAAGAGCTCCGTCTCATCGACCGCGAATTCCCCGCGCCAAAGAGAAAAACAGCCCTAGACATCGTATAGAGCGCTGACTGTGAGTAGACAGAATATGTGCCCATTACGATAATTTATGTGATTTTGCATCAATATGCACATTCCCCCAGCGAGAAGAGCCGGTGCTTTTCTGTTCTTGCTGAGGGAATGTCGATATTACAACAGTTTTCCGTTCCTGTTCACAAATTTACATCTTTTGATCTTCCCATAGGGGAATAACGGCAAAATAAGCAACGCCGTCAGTATTATCACAAAACCAGATTCATTAAGGTCGAACACCCTGTAGAATATCACCGACAGAATCATCGTCAGAAACGGGATAAACGCAACGATTATCCCGTTTACCTCCGCTCCTATAACATTAATACCCCTTTGCAGGAAATAGACCGGCAATGCAGTGCCGGTCAACGCTAAAACAAACATGTAGAGCATACTCCGCGAATTGACAAGCTGCATAGTATCTTTCGGCAGCATAAATAAGGAGAATAGCAGCAGCAGGTCAAAACGCAGCGCGAGTATCTGGTTTGCTGAAGTTCCCGCCAGCTGTGCAAATCGGGAGGAATCAACGGCATAAAAATAACCGCTGACGCTGCCGGTAACGGCCCATAATATTCCTAAGGAGCACGTGGTTACGCTCCGTGCAGAAAAACACAAGTAAGCGCCATAGGCAACGCAAAGTATCAGCAAAACAACAGACATTCGGACATTTACCCGGCGTTTTTCCCTTTCCGCCTTTAGAAACCAATAGCCAAGCAGCGCACTGCCTGCAAAATAAAAAGAGTTGTAATTGGATGCCCCCACCATCTCAGTACTGAAAAAACAGAGCGTATAGATCAACAAAGTAAACAGCATCATCCGCAGCGCAACACCCTTATATTTGACACATGCCGCGTAAGTCTCTTTGATCTTTTTTATACACATTAGATTAAAGATCACCACGGTCATAAGAGTATTAAAAAATATCGAAAACCATAGTGGATAGCGAGCCGTGGAATCCTCTATCATGATGGACGAAACCGCTATTAATATGACAAAAATAATAGAGTACCTCATTTCCTCTTCCTATCGGCCCATTCTAATTTTATAAGCTTCAGAAGGCCGGCAAACTTTCTCAGTTCTTCATCTTCCATATTAGCACGTAACATTATGTGTAATCCTGAATTGCCTCCTTTTACGGTCGGGAAGGCAACAGTCGAGGTATAGAACCCTTCTTCAAACAGGCGAATGCCAGTATAAAACAGTTCGTCTTCGTCAGGGTATTTGATAACTCTAACCGCGCTCCAAAGGTCGCTCTCTTTGATATCCATAAGCTGGTCAAAAAGTCTGACCTTCTCATGCAATATCTTTTGTAAATTATCGACAGTACCGTCAGCATGAAGTTTCAGACAGGCTCGTGTAGAACCACAGATCATCGAAGGAACGGGAGCGCTCCATTCGAGCGGACCTCCGTATCTTTCAATTATATCGAGTAATTTTTTGTCAGAAAACAAAATAACGCCTCCGCCGTGGGCGCCAAATCCCTTTTCTAATGAAGCGATAAAAAACGATCTATCGTTTAGTGCTCCAAGTTTATCGATTAACAGTCCCTTTCCGTTCTTACCAACAACGGAGAGTCCGTGAGCTTCGTCGATCAAAATATACATACCATATTTTTCTTGCAGCCGCAGTATTTCATCCAGGCATGTGACGCCACCCGTGCTATAAAGACTTTCACAAAGATACACGACAGGGTTTTTAGTTTTGCATATTTTTTCCAGCGCCGCCATGTCATTGTGGTTGATAGTGATCACCTCCGTCTCGTCAGCACAGGCCGCCTTCATGTAATTCATACAAAAGTGTGCATTTTTATCATAGACCATGACCGGCGGCTTATTACCGGTAAAAAGCCCGGCGGCCAGCAGTGGGAGGATTCCGAAGGAGGCTAACGAACACGTCCATGTCATAAATGCGTTGCAGCCCATAAAGTTTCCGAATTCTTCATTTACTTCATCTACGATAGCTAAACGGACCCTTAATGGGGCTGCCGCTATTTGGATACCGCCCGCCTCTTCAAGACCGTCCAGCAAACCCTGTTTAACTGTGGGAAAATCATTTAATCCTAAATAACTGCAGCTGGACATATTCATGAAAACATGCCCGTTTTTCATCCGCATCATCTCTCTGCCAATATCTTTCCCCGTTACACCTGACAGCCCTGATCTTTTTATTTTCTCAAACGACTCATCGGCCAACTGTACCATTTTAGGGATATTTGCGAAATTATGCATAACCATACCTCCTCAATATTTTCGTTCTCATAGTATTAATAAATGATGGCTGACTAACAGATAATCTGTCTTTGTTGTTTGCAAGTATATAGATTAAGCGTAAAATACATATAAAATCAGACCAAGATCACAAGGGTTGTTTTATAAACAAAGTTCGTTTATTTTTATTTTTTACGCATATTTTATGATTTTTTTGATACATTTTATCAAATCTGGAATAAATAAAAATTATCTGCGTATCAACGCAGAGAATGGAGCGCCCTTTGGACAAACAAGACATTCTTAAATTCCATTTACTTGGAAAAGCCCGCATTGAAAAAAACGGAGAAGAGCTTACCCTGCCGTTTAAAAAAGCAGAGGCCCTTTTGTTTTATATCGCCCTGGAGGGAATCTCTTCAAGAGAGAAAATAGCCGGGCTGCTTTGGGGGGACAAGGGAGAGCGCGAGGCGGCGGGAAATATCCGTAATGCGGTTTATCAGCTAAAAAAAATTCTGCCGCAAAACTTTTGCTCCTGCGGCAGAGAGCTTTCATTATGCTGTTTTATAACCGATGTTGAAGAACTATGCGCGCTTCCGGCGGAATGCACCTTACCAACGGTAATATTTGAAGAGCCGCTAAAAAACCTTGAGCTGCCGTCATCTCCCGAGTTTGACGAGTGGCTGCGTTATACAAAAAAGGATATCAAAGATAAAGTTGTCAAATATTTAAAAGAAAGGAGCTCTATTTATACGGCTGGTCCGGAGAGTATGAAGGCGGAAACGCTATCGGCCATTCTTAAACTTGAGCCATTTGATGAAGATACATTACTCCTATTGATGCGTTGCTATATTAGTATGAAGACGCCATCCAAAGCGCTGTCTCTTTACAGGACTTTCTGCGAACGACTGGAGGAAGATGGCGTTGCCCCCGACGCCCATTTGCGTCAATCAGCTCAAAAGCTGCTGGCTGATTCAGACGGAAATGCGTTGCATATGAATAATTTCTTTTATGGACGTAATTGTGAAATCAATGAAATTATCGGCAACGCTTCCAGGTATAGCGGCGGGATGTTGTTCTGTTGTATACACGGAGAGGCCGGTATTGGCAAAACAACACTCGTCAATAGGGCTGTAAAGCTGCTTAAGGACGAAAATGTCGAATTATTCAGCACCCTCCCATTACCTGTGGGAGAAAGATTCCGATATTCCTCATGGAATGAGTTTGTACGTCAAATTACCAAAAAATATAATGACCGCGCTTTATCGATAGGAGGGGACTCTATCGCAATATTGTCCCGTTATTTCTACGACCTGCCGGATAATATGCAGATCCGTGGAGCCCCGCTTTCTCCAGAGCGTGAAATATTCGCTGTCGGACATACGCTCGCCATGCTCGTTAATAGACTATGCGCGGGAAAGCGGCTTATGTTGATTTTTGAAGATCTGCATTGGTACGACGAACATTCGTTGGCTCTATTGCGTATCTTCATTATGAAGTTGCGGCTTCCTGCGATCTTCTTTTTTACGAGCCGCCCTGAATTTTCTGATACGATAATAAAATTTCTTTATAACATCAAAATCGAGTTTCATCATTGCCTTATGGACATACCTCTGCCGCCTTTTTCTAAAGATGAGACAGTCAGCTATTGTCGTTATTTTTTGAAAGAAGATATATTAGAAAAGAGAAACGAAGATTATTTCTTTGATAAAAGCGAGGGAATCCCGTTATTACTTGCGGAAATGGTAAGAAAAGTTAGAGACCATGCGGAAGCGGACTGTTCAGTAGCTCTTGATAAACTGATAATGAGCCGCTTCGAAGAGCTCAGCGTGCTACAGCGTGATATATTGTCGTGCCTTTCCGTATTCGGCGGACCGGCGTCTGCGGAAAACATCGCGGCAGCGCTTTCTATGCCGTGTGAAAATATCTACGAGCCGTTGTCCGATCTGCTTTGCAGAGATATGATACGTGAAATTGAAAGCGACGGCAGGTTCTTTGTAGACTTTTCTCATGAAAACATTAAAGAAAGTGTATATCGTTCCCTTTCTGGTTTTAAGAGGATATACCTTCACAAAAGTATCGCAAAATTCCTGTCTGCAAAATATTATCCACACGTATGGAAACCTGGATTATCGGCAACTTTATGTTATCATTACAAAATAGCGGGAGAAGATGTAAAGTTGTTGGAACAGCGTCTTGAGGAAATTTACTTTGACCTTAATCTTAACCATATACTTTTCCCCTTGATAGAGGACGGGGTTCTTTTAGAGTGTTCTATGCCTTTCAGCAATAAAATTGACACCGAAGAAAAATTCAAGGCCGTCACGCAAGTATTTGAAAGATGCGGCGAAAGCGCCATAGGCGACGCTCGTTTACTGCGTAGATTAAAAGCCTCCTACTATGCGATGTATGGATGTTATTTAATCAGCTGGGGGGAATATACGGCGGGAATAAACGCGACAAATCTTGCCTCCAGGCTGGCTGAACAGGATGGTCTTTTAGAAATATCGCTTCATTGTCTTGAAAACACAGGTTATCAACACCTACAAACCGACAATGCCGACGCTTTGAAAAAAACAGCGAAAGAGATACTACATCATGCGAAAAAGAAAGGCAAGGATAAGCATATAGGGCTTGCGCTTCGTTTCATTGGCACCGCGTACATGATCGAACGCGACTACGACACAGCAATTACGGTATTTAGAGAATCAGTCAAAATCTTTGAAAAATTAGAGTGTGAGAAGAAATTTTATACATTGAACCGTCTCGCGCCGCATTGTTATATTGGAGAGATCCACCAATGGCGCGGAGACGACGAATTTGCAAAAAAAGAGTTTGAATATTGTACGGCTTTATGCAGGGAAAGGGGACTATTTAGCGGACAGAGCCACTTTCAGGCACATGCAGCCGACGCTGCGCTGGGGCTTGGTGACAACGCGTTATTCCATAGGCATATCAAAGAAAGTACCTTATCGTTCGAAAGTTCCCGCGGAGGCTGCTGTACACCTGTGCTTTACAGTCTGAAAGCTATCGACGACGTGTGGGAAAGAGATATAGCCAGTGCCGTCAGATCGTTAAAAAATGCTGACTTTCTTATCACATCGGGAAGAAAAAGCTGGCGCGCAGTTCATGAAATGTCAAAAGCGTATGTCGTAAAATTCTCAGATGTAAGACATAAGAGAGAATTATTGAATCATTTAAAAATGCCATACGAATACTACGCCAATAACGCCGTGTCGCTTTATGAGGAATTGGGCGCATATAAACGTGCCGATTATATAAAACGGCAGTTTTTGTAATCCTGCCGTGCACCATGAACGCTGTGAATGACGCCGTCCGGCGGCATAGGCATCAACAACAGGCTTTCAAGTGTTTGTGCAGGGGGCAAACTCATGAGTCAGCCGTCAACGTTCGTGCTGCCGGGCAGCGTCATTTTTTGCGATTTCACAACGTTCGCCGTAAATTATCTTAGATATTAAGAAAATAAACATGATTTTCCTCCTATAAATGTTCACCGAGGCCTGCCGCTGTCATGTGAAAGCGAAAAATGCCGCCACCCGGCATCACGGGCTGCTCAATGTTTCTGTTAGGGGACTGCGCGTTGCCTAGAAACGAAGATGGAATCTTTAGACTAATTGACACAAAATAACAACTACTATATTATCATCTCAATCGATCCACGAATAATTAAGAATAAAAACGCCAGTGTTAAAGGACACAAGAGTATCTTTTTATACGGACAACAGAGTCAAAGGCAAACCCGTCCAAAGACGGCGACGCAAAGCTATAGGGTCTGAAAACTCTCTGCACGAGTTATGACAGCCAGCTGCCTCATTTGAATATCTGGATCACGGAGCATTAACGTTTGCTCATCTATACCAGGATAAGGTGGCGGCACAAGTGGAGAACTCACGGCAGAGAAGAGCGGATTTCGCAATGACGGAAGAAGAGGTATGGAAAAAATTCCGCTTTACTTTTTCATATAATATTATAATTATTTTCCTCACATATCTTGTGATCGCCTCTAGAATTTCATTTCCATTTAATTTGCTACCAACCATTATTCTGATATCGGTGGTTTATTTTACCTACAAACATGCATGTGCTTACACATCAGAAAGACGTACAATAACTCTTTTTCCTATGATTTCTATAATTGGCGCATGGTATATTTATTGTGTGTTCTCATTTTTCCCTCCAGTCAAACTGAAAATCACGGTGATCTTTCTGGTAATTCTCGGGGGCGTCGGTTATTTCCTGTTTCGTAAATACAGAGATGAAAGAATCTGTCTCCTGTTTGTATTGTACTGCCTGACTATTCCACTGATATATTATTTACCCAGCTCCAGTGGTGGAGTACCAATGGTAAGGTATTTTACTTTCTTCATTGTTATCAGTACACCAATTATGAATTACCGAAACTACTTTAGACATCCCTATGGACGGTCGATAATTGAAGATAAGTTTTTGCGCGGCGACAGTTTATCAAGCTCCAGAATGGATACTTATATCACCGCAATGCAGTATGGACATCACCCAATTGTTCTCTCATGTGCAGTATTTGGGCTTTTCATGTTTGAGAGTATTAATGTTCCTGTATCTTATACAAAAGTTGCATTACACTCTCTTTTTTGTTCTATGATGACCTTTCTTTATGTAGAGGATTTTCTTTTTGATCTTACTTATATAGGTTTTATAAGCAGCTCGCTGAATCTAAATGCAACAAAGTACAGAGAAGACTGAAGCATGTCTATAAACGTAACATTTAACGAAGCATAGGCACACGGAGAGACCTCGAAACAAACAACTGTAGAGCCGTAGATTCATTAGACGAGATGATGTGGAAATCAGACAGACGGCTGTTTTATTTTATCGATGCAGAATAGGAAAGAATTAACGTAAGACACTAATTTGACTGTTGGGGGTTCCAATAATGTATGGAAATGGTATTAAAATGAAAAATCAAGTAATAAGTAATATAGATAAAATCAAGAGCGTTGATGCTGTACCTCGAGATAAATTAGCATCCCGATCAAGACGTTTTATTGCCGCTAGTATTGATATTCTAATATATGTTGTAATTTTCCTCACGTTAAACAAAGTCTTGTTTGGAAATAATTTAGTATCCGCCTACTCATTAGAAAGATTGTATTTAGCTATTAGCGCATTTTTTATATATTTTCTTTGTAATTATAAATTTTTAATTAAAGGACAAACAATAGGGGAAAAAATCTTAAGGATACGCATCGTTACAACACAAAACAAGATTCCATCACTTTTTAACGTTTTCATAATAAGGCACATTTTATTTGTCTGTGTTGTATTTCTTATTGATTATCTAAATTACTATTTTTTGCACATAACTCTTTTAAATTACATATGTTTAATTAATTATTTATTGATATTTGGAAAGAAAAAACGTTGTCTACATGATTATTTAGCCCATACAATGGTATTGTATGAACTTTAGATAGAGAACCGGCAATGAATAAGCCATATAATAAGAGCAACAATCCAATAGATGTGGTAATGTCGAAAAAAGATTTTTCTGCGGTGCGGACAAAAGGGCAAGCACAAAACCCGGACGCGCCCTTGACACGGCTCTTTTTTATCTCTATACTTGTCAAGTTTTAGAATACGCTTGGTGCGGGCTTTAAAATGTCATTTGGCTGCCTGACACACAGCGGAGGAGGGAATTTATAGAATGTACGCAGTAATCGAGCAGGGCGGAAAGCAGTACAGGGTCGCGGCAGGCGACAAGTTCAGGTTGGAGAAGATCCACGCTGAAGACGGAGCACAGGTAGAATTTGACAAGGTTATTCTCCTCGGCAAAGACGAAGGCGCAGTGGTTGGCGCTCCTTATGTTGAGGGAGCTACGGTAACGGCGAAGATTCTCGAGAGCGGCAAGGATGACAAGGTCATCGTCTTCAAGTACCGCAGAAAGAAGAACTACCGCAAGTTCCGCGGTCACCGCCAGCAGTACACGCTCGTTCAGATCGAAGCAATCAACGGTTAGTTTTTACGCAAGGGGGATATTGAGTTATGGCACATAAAAAAGGGCAAGGAAGTTCAACCAACGGCCGCGACAGTCAGCCTAAGTATCTTGGCATCAAGCGCGGAGACGGTTCTTTTGTAAACGCGGGAACGATCATCGTCCGTCAGAGGGGGACAAAGTACCACCCCGGACAGCACACAGGCCTTGGCCGTGATTTCACGATTTTTGCGCTGGTCCCCGGCAAGGTCCGCTTCCAGACAAAGGCAAACCGCAAGTACGTCACGATCGAGCCGGAAACACTTTAACTAAATCCAGAGAATCACTGATTATACAGTCAATCTTTGAAGATCTAATCAGTGGCATCAGAATTTTTCGGGGGCCCTCATAGAGCAGGCCCCCGTTTTTTAGATGGAAAACCAGCGGTCATATACACTCCGACGGACAAACCAGATCCTGTTGTGGAAAGCAAAGATTTCCCATCCCACCTGTAAGTCACGGACAACCTTCGCATGTGGATCAGGCGTATAAATGACACGTCTGATGGAGCCGCTTGCCTCTGTCCGCGCGAAATCAAGATTTCGGCTTTCTGTCCATTATCAGCGGAGCGGTAATGTAATGGTTATTTTTTGAAATGAGGTGAAAATATGAAATTTGTCGATTCTCTGCGAATGTCTATTAAGGCGGGACGCGGCGGCAATGGCTGCATGAGCTTCCTGCGCGAACGCTTCAAACCCAACGGCGGCCCGGACGGCGGCAACGGCGGGCGCGGCGGCAGCGTTATTTTCGAGGCTACCAACAACCTGCAGACACTCGCGGACCTTGAATATATGCACCATATTAGAGGCGAGAACGGCGGACACGGCAAGGGCGCCGCGAGAAACGGCCCCGCCGGCGAGGATAAGGTGATCTATGTCCCCTGCGGCACGGTTATCTATGACGCGGAGACAGGGGAGGGCTACGCCGACCTTGTGGAACCACACGACCGTTTCGTCGCGGCACGCGGCGGACGCGGCGGTCGGGGAAACCGATATTTCGCCAGCTCGGCACGCAAGGCTCCGCGCTTTTGCGAACAGGGCGATCTTGGCGAAGAGGTGATGCTGCGCCTTGAACTGCGGCTTATCGCGGACGTCGGCCTTGTCGGGCTGCCAAATGTGGGCAAGTCCAGCATCTTGGCCGCCATCTCCAACGCGCAGCCAAAAATTGCCAATTATCCCTTTACGACGCTCTCACCAAACCTCGGCGTGCTCAACACCGGCGACGAACGTATCGTCATCGCCGACATCCCGGGGCTGATCGAGGGGGCCCATATGAATAAGGGGCTCGGTCTTGAGTTTCTGCGGCATGTGGACCGTACGAGGCTTCTCGTACATGTTTTAAGTCTCGAAAGCGGCGATTATGATACAATAATCCAAGATTTTACGGTCGTGCGCCAGGAAATGGAGAAGTACGACCCTGAGCTGGAAAAGCGCCCCTATTTCGTCGTTGCGAACAAACTCGACGAGGTAGAGGAGGAGCTTATAAGGGAGCTCACGGAGAGGCTGGCCGCCTATTTTAAGGAAAAGAATATCCTTATGATCACGGCAAGCGCCCTGACGGAGGAGGGGATACCCGAACTCGTCAAGGAGGTAATCAAGTTTGTAAAGGATCATCCGCGGCCCGAGAGCAATGTCCGGCTCTACGCCCTCGAAGAGAGGGTTCCGGAGAAGACGCCGCTCCGCAAGCGCAATAGGATCCAGATCATCACGCTGCACGGCGGCGGTTACCGGGTAATGCACCGCCAGCTGGAAAAGGCCGTCGAGCGTTATGATTTCAGTCAGGAAGAGAATGTGGCGCGCTTTACGCGGCTGCTGCGCAAATATAAGGTGGAGGAGCTTCTTGAGGCGGCGGGCGCCGTGCCCGGCGATACGGTAAGCATCGGGTATAAGGATTTCGATTTCTATCCCGATTATTACCCCGACGAGCTTCCCGATGACGACGAGCCGGACGAGCTTGTTGAGAGCGAAGCCGAAGAGTCCTCTGAGGACGTAACGCCATTACCTGAGACGGACGATGCCGAAGAGGCCTCCGAGAATGACGGCTTAGAAGAAGATAAGAACAAATAATAAATAGGAGCATTGATATGACCGAGGAAAACCGCAGAATAGGTATCATGGGGGGAACCTTTGACCCGATTCACAACGGCCACCTGCTGGCCGCGGACGAGGCTCACGCAGCCTTCGGACTTTCCGAGGTCATATTCGTCCCTACCGGGCAGCCGCCGCACAAGGCAAACCAGCGGGTAACCTCCGCTGAAGACCGTTATATGATGACGGAGTTTGCCACGGTAGGCTGTCCTTATTTTAAGGTCTCACGCGTGGAGATCGACAGGGTAGGGAGCAGCTACACGATAGACACGCTGCGGACGCTGCGCACGATGCCCGAGTACGCGGGAGTGGAATTTTACTTTATCACGGGACTGGACGCCGTTCTGGATATCGTCTCTTGGAAGAATCCGGAAGAGATCATGGATATGTGCAAGTTTGTCGCGGTCAGCCGCTACGGCTATACGCACAAGAGGATGGAAGAGCTGCCGGGCGAACTGCGCAACAGAATAATCCCCCTTGAGATACCGCTGCTGGCGATATCGAGCACCGAGCTGCGCGAGCGCATTAAAAACGGCAGAAGTATCCGCTTCATGGTTCCATCCGCGGTGGAACAGTTCATTAGAAAAAAATCCCTGTATAAGAACTAGACGGAGGAAACACTTTTGAGACGTTCAAGAACTATTATTTTAATAATAATTTGCGGACTTGTTGCCATCTTCGGCGGCGCCGGGCTGCGGTTCTATTTTGCGTGGCACACATCGCAGGCCGACATACTCAAGGCGTTTGAAAACGAAAGCCAGAAGAAGGAGAATGACAGTTACGCCGCGCTGCTGAAAGAGCAGGGGAGGTTCAACATCCTCGTTATGGGCGAAGACAATGTTGAGGGGTCGCGGCGCTCCGACACGATTCTCTTCGTCACTATCGATATCGACGACAAGAATATGCGCGTGATCTCGCTGCCGCGCGATACCCGCGTGCAGATTCCGCACCACGGCACGCAGAAGCTTAATCACGCCTTCGCCTACGGCGGCCCCGACCTGCTAAAGGCGACGGTCGAGAAATATCTCGGCCTGCCGATACTCTACTACGTCGTCATCGATTACGACAGCTTCCCCGAGTTTGTAGACATGGTCGGCGGGGTAGAGATGGACGTCCAGAAGAGGATGCGTTATGTCGACAGGGCCGGCGGTCTCGATATAAATATTCAGCCGGGACGGCAGCTTCTTGATGGAAAAACTGCCCTAAAATATGTACGCTTCAGGAAAGACGCCCTCGGCGACATCGGCCGTATACAGCGCCAGCAGCAGTTTATCAAAGCGCTCGTTAAGAAGGCCTACGACCCGCGCGTTTTGATCAAGTTCCCTGAGCTAGCGGCCCAGGCGATGAAGATATTCAAGACGGACATGTCTCCGACCCTTGCCGTACAGCTTGCTGGCTTTGTACAGAACGAGCTTGGCCGCGAACGGATGTTTTTCTCCATGCTGCCGGGAGAACCGGCGATGATCGACCGCCTGAGCTATTGGCTCGGTGACGTCAAGGCGGCAAACGCCTTCCTCAACGCTCCTGTGGAGGCGCTGGTATCCGGCGACGTTACGGAGGGCAGCGGCAGAAATGCGAAGCAGGTGCACTTCTCGACCGCTGGAGACAATATCTCAGCCTCTGAGGACGCCAAAGATAACGGGCAGCTTGGTACTTCGGCGGCTCGGAGCGGCGATAAAAAGGATGAAATGAGCAAAGATGAGCTCATGACCCTGATAAAGTCGATGCCTGAGTCGGTGGCGGTCCTCAACGGAACAGGCAAGGCCGGTGTGAGCGCCGAGATATCGACACGCCTGCAGCAGCTCGGCGTCGACGTGATCCATTCCGGCAACGCGAAACATTTCGACTATCAGCACTGCAACATCGTCTATCCGACCAACGCCAGCGAGAAGGTCAAGACGACGGCGCGCCAGCTCGGCACGCTTCTTAAGATCCCCAAGAACCTCGTGCGCCCGAGCCAGCAGGCCTTTTACGCCTCGATAATTGCGGGACATGACTATAAGAAACTGACAATATTATTGGATAATATGCTGAAGATCAGCAATCAGTAAAGAAAAATAAAGAGGAGTGACCTGTAAATGACGGAAAAAAACGAAGATTTCTGCGCGCCGTACATGCCTTTGGTAGAGGCGCTGCTTGATAAACACGCGGCGGAGGTCAGCGTACACAACCTGAGCGAGATATCAGGCTTCGCGGATGTGTTTATCGTAGCTATCGCCCGTTCTGAGCTGAACGCAAGGACGCTGAAAGATACCGCCTGCGACATGCTCGATGAGATGGGGACAAAGTACCGCGTCGAGGGTGAAAACAGTACCAGATGGACGCTGATCGACGCGGGAGACCTTATCGTGAATATCCTGAGCCGTGAGGGACGCGACTTTTACAGACTCGATTCACTGTGGGGCGACGCTCCGACGAAGAAATTCACCGATCAGGACGAAGATTAGCTCCATGGAATGCATCTTCTGCAGGCTCAAGGATTATGTTCTGGAAAATGAGCTCGCTTACGCGGTATTCGACGTAATGCCGGTAAACGAAGGTCATATGCTTATCATCCCTAAGAGGCACGTGCAAAACTATTTCGACGTCACTCTCCAGGAGGAGGCGGCGATGCACGAGCTGCTTCGCAGGGGAAAAGAGCTGCTTGATGAAAAATATCACCCCGACGGATATAACTTCGGGGTAAACTGCAACGAATGCGCGGGGCAGTCGGTGATGCACGTCCATATGCACCTGATACCGCGCTACAAGGGCGACACAGAGTCGCCGCTTGGCGGCGTCCGTGGTGTCATCCCCGAAAAGATGGCCTATATAAAGAAATAACGTTAGGCAGGATTATAATACCGGCCCAGATCTGACGGGAATTGCCCCGTCAGATTTTTTATACGCGGGGGTACAAAAGCGCCTGCAAGATGATATTATTAGGCATCACTATGCGGGAGGTGTACGGATGAAAATAGCCGTGCTGGGTATCGGCGGCGTCGGCGGTATCGTCGGCGGCGCGCTGGCAAAAAATCACACAGAGACCTACTTTTACGTGCGAGGGAAAAACCTCGACGCCATACGCCGGAGGGGACTCATGGTACAGTCCGCCCTGCTGGGCGATTTCACGGTGCAGCCTAAGCTCGCCGCGGACAGAGCGGAGGAGCTTGGCCTGATGGACGTCATCTTCGTCTCATGCAAAGGGTACAATCTGAGGGCGGCCTGTGAGTCCATCGCGCCGATGATCAAAGCGGAAACGCTGGTGATACCGCTGCTGAACGGCGTCATCGTCTCCGACATCATGAGGCCGATGCTGCCTTCGTGCCTCCTGGCGGACGGCATCATTCGCGTATTCAGCCATCTGGAACAGCCGGGGCATATAGTGCAGAGCTACGGCCCCTGTAGCGTCATCCTCGGCATGAGGGATGGCGGCATACCACAAAAGCTGGAGGAGACTGCGGCCATCGTCGACAAGGCCGGTATCGGCACCACGTTATCGGACGACATTCTTGCCGACAGCTGGAATAAATATATGATGATGTGCGGCAACAGCGTGCTATTTTGCTGCTGTGACGGACCGGCGGGAAAGGTCCGCGAACATCCCGACCACATGGAGTTGGTACGCGCCGTGGCCGGCGAACTGATCGCGGTTGCGGCGGCCTCCGGAGTTACGATGCCCGCTGATATGGCTGACCGCTATACGGAGAATTTTTCAAAGCTGGCGCCGAAGGCGATGAGCTCGCTTTACCGAGACCTCAGCGGCGGCAAACCGCCAAACGAAACAGAGCTCGACCATATCATCGGCAGGATGATAGAACTTGGACGGCAGTACGGCGTACCGACGCCGTACCACAAGGCCGCCTATGAACGTTTTGCCGCAAAATAAAGACGGACTTTAAAGTCGGTCTTCCGGAAACTGAATTTTGGGATTACGACTTATAATTACAAAAAGAGGGATTCTTTCACAGCAATACGCGTGGCAGAATCCCTCTTTTTTGCATTTTAACACACTCAAGTATTGATGGGGAAGCGCTTTATAATGATGTCCTATAATTTATCTTATGTTACATAGACCCCCTCTCGAAATATCCGGGAGGGGCCAGATGCTGATTATGAGGCTATTTTTATATAGTGCGGTTCATGCGCTTTATGTCCTATATCTTTGCCGTTATGTAACGTTGTCTTTCGTATCTACAGCGCGTTCTTTACTATCTGGATGAAGCTCTCAGGTTTGAGCGAGGCTCCGCCGACAAGCACACCGTCGATGTCCGGCTGTGAGATGATGCCCATTGTATTTTCAGGTTTTACGCTGCCGCCGTACAGTACGATGAGCTCATCGGCCGTCTTTGCACAGTAGCATTCCGCCGCGAGGCCGCGTATGAATTTGCAGATATCTTCCGCGTCGGCGTCGCTGGCAGTCTTGCCGGTACCGATGGCCCAGACGGGTTCGTAGGCGACGATCACCTTTTCAGCGACGGTCTTTCCCTCCATACCCTTAAGCCCCTCGACAAACTGTCTCTTGATGACCTCGAAGGCCTTTCCCGATTCGCGTTCCTCAAGCGTCTCGCCGACGCAAAGAACCGCGGTCAGGCCGCCCTCTACGGCTGCGTGCACCTTTTTGTTGAGCTCTTCGTCTATTTCGCGGAAGATGTGACGTCTCTC